>OCZS010000932.1_pt1 | contig 10039 bp, 9 predicted proteins | sample 1539071 | NCBI WGS metagenome assembly OCZS01 (sample SAMEA3113584, study PRJEB22503) | soil metagenome | reverse complement strand
CGGGCCGGACGGTCAGCCCCGGGTGGCGGCCCGGACGGCGTTGCGGGCGTCGCGGCCGTCCTCGGCGTCGAGGGCCAGGGTGGCCAGGCCCCGGCACTCGGCCAGGGTGTGGGCGGCGACGGCGGCGCGGACCGCCGGGATGCTGACCGGCGCCATCGACAGGCTGGTGATGCCGAGCCCGACGAACACCAGGGCGAGCAGCGGGTCGCTGGCCGCCTCGCCGCACACCCCGACCGGCTTGCCGAGGGCCTTGCCGGCCTCGGCGGTCATCCGGACCAGGTCGAGCAGGGCCGGCTGCCAGGCGTCGAGCAGGTCGGCCAGCTCACCGGCCATCCGGTCGGCGGCGTAGGTGTACTGGGACAGGTCGTTGGTCCCGATGGACATGAAGTCGCAGGCCGCGGCCACGTGCCTGGCCCTGATGGCGGCCGCCGGCACCTCGACCATGACCCCGCCCGAGGACAGCCCGTGCCCGCGCACCTGCTCGGCGAAGGCGGCCGCCTCGGCCGTGGTCGACACCATGGGGGCCATCACCCACACCTGGGCCCCGCTGGCCGACGCGGCCTGGGCCACCGCCGTCAGCTGCTCCTCCAGCAGCTCGGGGTGCCGCCTCGAGGTCCGCAGCCCGCGCACGCCCAGGGCCGGGTTGGGCTCGTCGGGCACGGTGACGAACTCCAGCGGCTTGTCGGCGCCGGCGTCCAGCGTCCGCACGACCACCTTGCGCCCCGGGAAGGCGTCGAACACCCGCTGGTAGACGGCCTGCTGCTCCTCCAGGGTCGGCGCGTTGGGCCGGTCGAGGAAGAGGAACTCGGTCCGGAACAGCCCGACGCCCTCGGAGTCGGCCGCCGCCGCCGGCTCCAGGTCCTTGTCGCCGGCGATGTTGACCAGCAGCTGCACCGGGTGGCCGTCGGAGGTGCGGCCGGGCCCGCTGACCGCCTCGAGGGCGGCCAGCTTCCGCTGCTCGGCGTCGAGCGCCTCGGCGACGGTGGCCTCGTCGGGGGCGACGGCCACGCTGCCCTCGGTCCCGTCGACCAGGACCGTCTCGCCCTCGGCGATGGCGGTGGCGCCGTGGCAGGTGACCACCGCCGGGATGCCGAGCGACTTGGCCAGGATGGCCGTGTGGCTGGTCGGCCCGCCCTCCTCGGTGATGATCGCCTTCACCCGGTCGGCGTCGAGGGTGGCCGTGTCGGCCGGGGCCAGGTCGAGCGCGACCAGCACGAAGGGATGGCCGGGGTCGGGCACGCCCGGCATGGGCACCCCGAGCAGGGTGGCCACGGTGCGGTTGCGCAGGTCGTCGAGGTCGGCGACCCGCTCGGCCATGTAGGGCCCGGCCGCGGCCAGCATGGCGCGGAACTCCTCGAAGGCGTCGACCACCGCGGTGATGGCCGCCTTGCCGGCCTGCACCCCGTCGGTGACCTTGGAGGCGAGGGTCGGGTCCTCGGCCATCATCGCCTGGGCGGCGAGCACGCTGGCCGCCTCACCGGGGGCGCGGGCGGCCCGCTCCTCCAGGCTGGTGGCGACCGCCTTCATGGCCGCCATGGCGGCCTGGTTCTCGGCTTCGGGGTCGCCGGAGGGGGCGGCGTCGGTCGGCACCACCGGGGGCGGGGCCATCTGGGCCACCGGCCCGGCGGCGACGCCGGGGCTGACCCCGATGCCGCTGAGCGACTCAGCCATGGGCTACTCCTCGCTGTCGAGGTCCCTGGCGACCAGGGCGGCCAGCTCGTCGAGGGCCTGGTCGGCGCCGTCGCCCTCGGCGGCCAGCACGACCTCGTCGCCCCCGCGGGCGTCCAGGGCCAGGACCGACAGGATGCTGCGCGCGTCGACGGGGTCCCCGCCGGCCTTGGCGATGGTCACCTTCACCGGCTGCTTCGCCGCCGCCTGGACGAACATGGCGGCTGGCCGGGCGTGCAGGCCGACCTTGGAACCGATAACGACACGGCGCTCGGGCATGTGGGACCTCCGACTCGGCACGCCGGGACCAGCCCGGCCCTCCATGTGCCTGACAGTATCAACGGCGAAGCCCCCGCCGACTAGTTCGACCCCTCTCGCCACCTTTCGCGGGGTGCTACTGTGGGCAACGGCAAGCTGGACTAGTCCACTTTTCCAGGAGGTCGTGGTGGGAAGCCGGATGCGGGCCGAGATCGGCGAGCAGCCCGAGGCGCTGCGCCGCACCTTCGACGCGCTGCTGCCCGAGGTGGCCGAGCTGGAGGCGCTGGCCCGCGACACCAGGCAGGTCCTGTTCGTGGCCAGGGGCTCCTCGGACAACGCCGCGGTGTACGGCCAGTACCTGTGCTCGGCCCGCGCCGGGCGGCTGGCCTCGCTCGCCTCGCCGTCGCTGGCCACCGCCTACCACGCCGACCTCGACCTCCGCGGGGTCCTGGCCGTGGCCGTCTCCCAGTCCGGCGCCACCGAGGAGATCGTCACCACCCTCGACTGGGCCCGCGGCCACGGCGCGCGGACGGTCGCGATCACCAACGTGGCCGGGTCGCCCCTGGCCGAGCTCGCCGACGCCACCCTCCTGACCCAGGCCGGCGACGAGCTCGCCGTCCCCGCCACCAAGACCTACACCACCCAGCTGGCCGCCATCGCGGTGCTCGCCCGGTCCCTGGCACCCGCGGCCGCCGGGCTGGAGCCCGGGGAGCTGCAGCGGGTCCCGGAGGCGGTGGCCGGGATGCTGGAGCTGGCCCCCGCCGCCGAGGAGCTGGCCGGGCGGCTGGCCGGGGTTGTCACCCTGGTCGTGTCCGGACGGGGGTTCGCGTACTCGACCGCGCTGGAGCTCGCGCTGAAGCTGAAGGAGACGTGCTACGTCACCGCCGTCGGCCTCTCCTACGCCGACCTGGTCCACGGGCCGATCGCGATCGTCGACCCACAGACCCCGGCCCTGCTGGTGGCCGCCGCCGACGGCCCGATGCTCCCAGAGATGACCGGCCTGGCCCACCGACTCGCCACCACCGGCGCCCCCGTCTACGGCATCGGCGGCGACCCCGGGTTCGCCGCCGCCTGCCGCTCCACCCTCCCGGGTCCCCCGGGGGGCTCGCTTCCCGAGCATCTGGCGCCGTTCGCGTTGGTGGTTCCCGGGCAGCTGCTGGCCGAGGCCCTGGCCAGGGCCAAGGGCCTCGACCCGGACGCGCCCCGCGGGCTCGACAAGGTCACCCAGACCGACGCCTGACGGCCGCCCGCCGGAGCCCGGACGGCGTCACCGGACGGCGTCAGCGGGGGGCGGCCCGCAGCAGCATGGACTCGCTGATGTAGGCCCGGTCGTCCATGAAGGCGCGGCGCCAGAGGAAGTACTCCGAGCGTGGGCGGTCGTCGGTGATCTCGGGCCCGGAGCCGATGAAGGATCGCAGCTGGTCGTCGGCCAGCCACTGGGAGCGGCGGACGACCTCGACCCAGCCGTCGGCGTCGGTCGGGGGGTGGTCGGGCACGTCGTTCAGGTCGCGGAGGGCGGCGGGGTTGCCGAGGACCTGGCGGATGTTGGGCTCGGTGAACTCGAGCGGGGCGTCGGAGCCGAACATGAACACCCCGTGCCGGCCCGGCGAGAGCACCAGGCGGACGTGGCCGAAGACGCCGGCGAAGGTGCGGACGTGCTCCTTGAAGTCGTCCATGGGGAGGGCGTAGGGGATCCAGAGCATGAAGACCCCGCCGGGCCGCAGGCGGGCCTTGCCCTCGGTCAGGAACTCGCGGGTGTAGAGGACCACCGACCCGGCGCTCTCGATCGGCGGGGCGGGGTCGACGGCCACCAGGTCGTAGGTCTCACGGGAGAGCCGGACGTAGTTGCGGCCGTCGCTGACGATCACCCGGCCCTTGGGGTGGTTCAGGAAGTCGTCGCCGTCCGGGAAGAACACGGGCATGCGGCTGGGGACGGTGGGCGACAGCTCGACGGCGTCGGTCCGCATCCCGGCCTGGAGCCCGGAGCGGTAGGTCCCGCCCATGCCGAAGGCGATGACCAGGAAGTCGCTGGCCTCCGGCCGCAGCGCCTTGGACAGGTAGCCCATCAGCTTGGTGTCGACGGTCAGCGAGGTCATCCCGACCCCGCCGACCAGGAGCCGGCGGCCCTTGGCCGGTCCGCCGACGGTGTCAACGGTGGCCAGCTCGTCCTCGGCGTGGGTGATCGGGAGGCCGGTCCGGCGCAGCTCGTTCTGGGTCCGGGTGCGGGTGACCGGCAGGTCCAGCGAGGACGCGACCAGGCCGAGCACCGCCAGCACGGCCATCCCGGCCGCGACCACCCGGCCCCGTCCCAGGCCCCGCCCAAGGCCCGCCCGCCGCGAACCGGCGCCCGCCGGTGCCCGGCCCACCGGCTCGGCGGCGAACAGGGCCGCGCCGGCGAGGAGGTTGAGGCCGCCGAGCAGGAGGATGGAGCCGTTGGTGCCGAGGGTCCCGGCGAGCACGAAGGCGGCCCCGAACGAGCCGAGGATGGACCCGCCGGTGTTGGCCGCATAGAGCAGGCCGACGCTGCCGCCGGCCGCCTCCGCCGACGGGGTGGCCAGCCGGCCGGCGAGCGGGAAGGCGTAGCCCATCAGGACCGTCGCCGGGAGGAGCACGACCACGGTGCGGACCACGAACGGGACCTGGCCGACCATCCCGCTGCCGAGCACGACCGTTGCCTGGGCGAGGACGCCGACCCCGGCCAGGCACAGGCCGAGCGTGCCCAGCCGCTCCCCCTCGGGCCGGGAGAAGCGCCGGTACAGGAAGCTGCCGAGGGCGATGCCGAGCAGGAAGATGGCCAGGATGGTGGTGAAGATGTAGATGCTGGAGCCGGTGCCCTCGGCCAGCATCCGGGTCCAGAGCACCTCAAGGGCGAGCGAGACGAACCCGGAGACGAAGGTCGCGGCCAGCACGGCCCGCCGCCGGGGACGGAACCCGGGCGGCACCTGGGGCCGGGCCGGCCGCTCGCGGCGGGCGGCGGCCGGGTCGGGGCCCGTCTCCCAGCGCCGGGACAGCAGCAGGGCGCCCAGGCCGGCGACCAGGTTGAGGGCGACGGCCAGGTAGCTGGTGAGGTGCAGGCCGACCAGCTCGATGAGCACGAAGCCGCCGAGCAGGGTCCCGGCCATGGCGCCGATGGTGTTGGCCGCGTACAGCTCGCCGAGGCGGGCGCCGGCCTCGTCCAGGTTGCGGACCAGGTAGCGGGTGAGCAGCGGCAGGGTCATGCCCATCAGGAACGTCGCCGGCGCGACCGCCGCCAGGGCGAGGGCGAACCGGACGCCGGCCAGCTGGCCGGGACGCTCGACCAGGCTGGGCCACACGCCCCGGTAGATCTCGGCCAGCCCGCTGAAGGCGAACGGCAGCAGGGCGGCCATGGCGGCGACGGCCAGCTCGACCAGGCCGTACAGGCGCAGCGGGCGGCGGCTGGTGTCGGCCAGCCGGCCGCCGGCCAGGCTGCCGAAGCCGAGGCCGGCCATGAACGCGGTCACGATCGTGGCCACCGCCTGGGTGGTGTTGCCGAACACCAGCACCAGCTCGCGCGACCACACCACCTGGTAGATGAGCCCGGCGGCGCCCGAGGCGACGAACAGGGCGAGCACGACGCCGCGCAGGGAGGGGGTGGCGCGGTTCGCGGGTCGGGGTGGGGAGGTGGCGACGGCCACGGGCAGGACTCCTCGGATCGATGCAGACCCGAAGGAGGCTTCCAGATGGCGGCCCGACCCGGCAAGCGGTCGTCCACCACCCCCGGGGTCGAGCGGGGCCAGGAACCGTTCCGGCCCGGGTGGCGTCACAACCACCAGACACCGATACGGGAGGGTGAGCATGCGGCTTGGCCGGGCGGCGGTCGGGGTGGCGCTGGTCGCGATGGTGATCGTGGCCGGGTGCAGCGCGGACGGGGACAGCGGCGGTGGCGGGGGCTCGGCCGGCGGGGAGGCCCAGGTGGCGCCGGCGGCCGACCAGGCGGCCACCGAGCAGGACCAGCCGGCCCAGGCCGCCCCGGCCGGCAAGGCCGGCTCGACCGACGCGGCGGCCCAGGTCCGGCTGGTCGACCTCGGCAACCGGATCGTCCGGACGGCCAACGTCGACCTCGAGGTGGGCGAGGGCCGGCTGAACGCCACCATCAACCAGGCCACCGACGTCGTGCGGCAGGCCAAGGGGATCTACGTCGGGTCGTCGACCTCGGTGCCCAGCGGCGAGCCGGCCAGCGGCCAGGTCACCTTCCGGGTCCCGGTGGACGCCTTCGAGCCGGTCCTCCGCGAGCTCAAGGGCCTCGGCACCTACCGGGGGGAGAAGTCCAGCACCGAGGACGTCACCAACCAGTACATCGACCTCAACGGCCAGCTCGCCGCCTGGCGGGCCCAGGAGCGGGTCTACCTGCGCCTGCTCGACCGGGCCAGGTCGGTGACCGACGTGATCGCGGTGCAGAACCAGCTGCAGCAGGTGCAGTCGAACATCGAGCGGCTCCAGGGCCAGCTGAACTACCTCGAGGACCAGTCCTCGTTCTCGACCATCGTGCTCCAGGTCAGCGAGCCGGGCGCGGCCGGGCCGGCCGGGGAGCCGGCGGGCCGGCTGGCCAGGGCGTGGGCGACGGCCGTGAACGGGCTCGGGGTGATGGCGGCGGCCGTCCTGGTCGGGGTGGTCTGGGTCACGCCCCTGCTGGTCGTGGCCGGGCTCGTGCTGCTCGGCCTCCGGGCCCTGCGCCGCCCGCGGCCGGCCTCCAGCTCCAGTCGGGCCTGACCGGCGCCGCCTCCGGCCGGGTACGGGCCGCGGTGCGGTACGCTGTGGAGCGATCGGCTCGAACTGCTCAAGTGTAGCGACCAGGATGCCGATGGTTGCCGGGCCGCCACCCGTACGTCTCTCCGCAGGGGACCGCCGCCCGTGTCATCGCGCCGCAACGCATCGCTGGTCGTCGCCATCGGGGTGGCGTCGCTGGCGGCGACGTCGCTCGCGGCCATGGTCGCGACCAGCGAGCTGCTGGCGGAGTCGATCACCCACCCGGTGCCGGAGGAGCCCGACCCGCCCGCTCCCGGCCTGGGCCGGCCGGGCGTCATCCAGGTCGAGCCGCCGGACGGGGGGCGCGCCAGGCCGCCCGGGGAGCGGTCCCGGGGCCCCGCGGCCGCGCCGCCGCCGCGCCCGCGGCCCGCGACCCGGCAGCGGGGCGCCGCGGCATCGGACGACGGGCGCGCCGGCGTGGTCGCGGCCGTCCAGCGCCGCCCGGCACGGCGGCAGCCGGCCGTGGTCCGCACGCCTCCGGCCGAGCCGCCCGTCGTCCGCGAACCCTCGCCCAGGCCGCCGGTGGCCAGGCCGTCGCCCCGGCCGGTCCGGCCTCCGCGCCCACGGCCGGTCCGGCCCGAGCCCAGCTCGCCGCCGCGGTCCTGGCGGCGGCCCAACGGCCACAAGCCCCAGCCGGGCAAACGGCCCCGGGTGCCGTCGGCCCCTCGTCCAGGCGAGCCCCGGACGGCGGACCCCGACGGCGGGCCGACCTGCCCCGGGGGGCCCCGCGGCGATGGGGCAGGGACCGCCCCGGCCGTGACCACCGCCGCCCGGACGCGGACAGCGGCCGGTGGGTCGAGCCCCGCCGCGACAAGCACCACCGGGACGGGCGCGGACGGGACGAGGACCGGCGCGACGCCCGCCGGTGGGACGAGCCCCAGCTGCACGAAGGCTCCCGGGACGAGGATCGCCACGGGCGGAACCTGGAAGCCGGCGATTCCGGCGAGCAGGGTCGCGGCCACGACGAGGGGGAACGACGCGCCGACCCGGACGAGCGTGCCAGCCGCGACGTGAGGGTGACCGACCGCTAGCCGGTGCTGACCCAGAGGCAGAACGGGTGGCCGGCCGGGTCGAGGTAGACCCGGACGTCCTCCTGGGGCTGGTACTCGGCCAGGACCGCCCCGGCGGCGGCGGCGTGGGCCCCGGCGGCCTCCAGGTCGTCGACCTCGATGTCCAGGTGGACCTGCATCTGCTGGTCGCCCGGGCCGGCCGGCCAGGTCGGCCTGACGTAGGCCTTCTCCAGCTGGAACGACAGCCCCGCCCCGCCACCGGGCGGCCGGACCGTCGCCCAGTCGGGGTCGTCCCTCCCGACCGGCCACCCCAGCAGCCGGCTGTAGAACCCGGCCAGCTCACGCGGGTCGGGCGCGTCGAGCACGGCCGCCGTCAGCTGCAACGCTGGTTGCTGGGTCACATCGCCTCCCCGGTCGGACCGACGACCACCATTCCACACCTCGGGCGTGACAGTGGGCTACGCTCGACCGGTGGTGACGGAGACCGATCTCGAGCTGCCCGACGGGCGCACCCTGCACGTGTACGACACCGGCGGCGGCGAGGACCGGCTGGCCGTGCTCTGGCATCACGGGACGCCGAACCTCGGCGCGCCACCGGAGCCGCTGCTCCCCGCCGCCGCCCGGCTCGGCCTCCGCTGGGTGTCCTACGACCGGCCCGCCTACGGCGGGTCGACCCCGCGGCCTGGCCGGGACCTGGCCTCGGCCGCCGCCGACGCCGCCGCCATCGCCGACGGGCTGGGGATCGGCCGGTTCGCGGTCATGGGCCATTCCGGTGGGAGCAACCACGCCCTGGCCAGTGGGGCGCTGCTGCCGGCGCGGGTGCTGGCGGTGGTGTGCGTGTCCGCGCTGGCGCCCATGCACGCCGAAGGCCTGGACTGGTTCGCGGGCATGGCGCCCGCGGGCGCGGCCGAGCTGGCCGCCGCCGCCCAGGGACGGGCGGCGCTGGTGGACCGCCTGACGTCCAACGACTTCGACCCCGGGCAGTTCACCCCGGCCGACCACGCCGCCCTGGCCGGGAGCTGGTCGTGGCTGGGCTCCGTGGCCGGGCAGGCACTGGCCGGCGGCCTGGGCGGGATGGTCGACGACGACCTGGCCTACGTCGCCCCCTGGGGGTTCGACCCTGCCCAGGTGCGGGCGCCGGTGCTGCTGCTGCACGGCGGCCAGGACCGGGTCGCACCCAGCGCCCACGCCCGGTGGCTGGCCGGCCGGATCCCCTCGGCCGAGCTGTGGCTGCGCCCGGAGGACGGCCACATCTCGGTCCTCGCCGCCGCCGAGGACGCCCTCGGCTGGCTCAAGGAGCACGCCAGCCGGGGCTGAGCTCCGGGCGAAGACGGCCGGGCCCTTGGTGGGCCCGGCCGTGAGCTCGACGGTCAGGCGTCGACGTCGTGGTACGCGGGCGGGGCGCCGGCGGCGGCTATCCCGGTGGTGATGGGGGAGGGCTTGAAGCCCTTGACCATCAGGTAGATGCCGAGCGACAGCTCCCAGACGAACTCAGGGCCGGCCGCGAGGTTCTTCAGCGCGGAGTCCGGCTCGATGATGCCGAGCAGCACGGCGGTCCCACCGGCGAGGAGGATGGGACCGGCGACGAGCCCCAGCAGGGCCATGCCCCGCGGCACCAGGCCGGACCGGTACATCAGCCAGCCGAGGATCAGCCCGTTCCCGACGCCGACGACCCAGCCGGGCCCGAGCAGGAAGGTCCAGTCATGGATCGCGACCAGCGACTGGCCGACCGTCTCGAAGGTGCCCGGGTCTCCGCCGGCTCCCGCGAAGTCCTGCCGCAGCGTCAGGACCGAGAGGAGGCTGACGATGCCGATGGCGATGAAGGTGCATTCGACCAGGCGAGCGGAGACGTAGCCGAGGGCGAGCGGTTCGCTCTGCCGCTTGAGGACGGGGAACAGCACGACGGCGGTGCCGACGTTGGCGATGATGAGGAGGACCTCGAGGAACGCGCCCAGGGCCACGCCCGTGTCGGCCGCACCGGCCCCGACGATGTAGCTGGCGTCCTCCAGCACCGGGGTGTAGAGCAGGAGCGCCGCCGGGATCGAGGTGACGAAGGTGATGATGAAGAGCACGCCGGCAAGACGTGCCGTCCTTCTGGTTGTGTCCATGTGGACATTCCTTTCGTAGCTGGGTCGACGACGGGCGTCACCGACTGGGTCGTGGCTTGGCCCATGCCTCCTTCGTGGTCAGGGGTCGCGGCGGTGCAGGGTGACGACCCCGAGGGCCAGGGACCCGACCGCCCAGGCGCCGAGCAGCAGGGCCGCCACCTCGGGGCTGGAGCGGTCGCCGGCGCCGCTGGACACGACGCCACTCAGCCCGGCCGGGAGGTGGTCCAG
>OCZS010000931.1_pt1 | contig 10044 bp, 7 predicted proteins | sample 1539071 | NCBI WGS metagenome assembly OCZS01 (sample SAMEA3113584, study PRJEB22503) | soil metagenome | reverse complement strand
GTTGATCGACAAGCTGGCCGCCGACGGCATCAATTTGCTGTCTTCGACCGGCTCGGCCGCCGGCCAGGAGGTGTTCCATCTGCACGTGCACCTCGTGCCGCGCTATGCCGACGAGCCGGGCCTTGACAAGATGATCACTCGCGCACCGGTCTCCGCCGGGGAGCTCGATGCGGTGTACCGGCAGATCCAGGGGCAAGTGTGACTTCGACGCCGTCGTGGCAGGCGCAGGCACGGCGGCTCCTGGTCGAGCTGCTGCCGCCCTTCGCCGTGGCCTGCGCAATCTTGCCGTTTGTGATCGCCCACGGGAAACTGTGGCCCTGGCAGCCCTCGACGATCGACCTTCAGGTCTACGTCTACGCGGTCAAGGACATGCTGGCCGGCAAGGATATCTTCGCCACCACCACGCCGTTCTGGAAGCTGTACTTCATTTACCCGCCGATCGCCGCGGTGCTGATGACTCCGCTGGCGTTGGGCCCCTACCTGATGTGGCAGCTGGTCTGGACGGCCGGCCTCGTCTGGGCCCAGCAGTCGGTGTTGCGGCGCTGCGGCGTGCCGCGCGGCTGGAAGCTCGGCCTCATCGGCGTTGCGGTGGTGCTGGCGGTCGAGCCGATCCGCACCACGCTCGGCTACGGCCAGGTCAACACGCTGCTGATGGCCTTCGTGGTTGCTGATCTCCTACCAGATGCCGACGGCGAGCGGCGCCGGCTGCCGCAAGGAGTGCTGACCGGGCTGGCAACAGCGATCAAGCTCACGCCCGCGCTGTTCGTCGTCTTCTTCTTCTTGATCGGCAAGAAGCGGGCCGCCCTCACGGCAGTGATCAGCTTCGCTGCGTTCACCGCCGTCGGGGCCATCTTCCTGTTCTCCGAGACCTTGCGTTTCTGGACCGGATTATCTGGCGGCGACACGCGGACCGCGTCGCCGCTGTACGCCGGCAACCAGTCGCTGCTCGGAGTCTTCTACCGACTGGCCAACACATCGATCACTACGACGCTGCTGGGACTCGCGATCGCCGGAATCATCGCCCTGCTGGGTGCCCTGGTCGGTGCTCACTGGTGGCGGCAGGGGGAAAAGGTCTTCGCAGTCGCGCTGGTGGGGTTGAGCACCAATCTGGCCTCTCCGCTGTCCTGGACGCACCATTACGTGTGGATCCTGCCGATGGCGGTCGCGGTGTTGAGTACGGGCGTGCCGAGATGGGCGAGGTATGTCGGCGGCTTCTGGGTTCTCTGGGTCTGTGCCTGTTTGCCGTTGGCCGTACTGCCGTACGCCGGAGGCCGGGAGCGTTCTTTCACGTTCCTCCAGCAGGTGGTGGGCAATCTTGGCCCGTTGGTCGGCGTAGTGCTGGTCGTCGGTCTGGCGTGGCAGCTGGTGGTTGAGAGTCGTCGCAGCGGAGTGTCGCTGAAGGCCGCGTTGGTCTGAACGGCAAGCAGCCCAGACAGAACCACTAGATTTGACCGCTGTGACGGCAAATCTGGAGACTTTCGGCTCAGGCTCGGCCCAACTCGGTGGCAACGGCTCACCCGACATCAAACCGCGGTCGCGGGTGGTCACCGACGGCCTGGAAGCTACCGCTTCACGGGGGATGCTGCGGGCCGTCGGCATGGGGGATGAGGACTTCGCCAAGCCACAGATCGGTGTGGCCTCCAGTTGGAACGAGATCACTCCCTGCAACCTCTCGTTGGATCGACTGGCCAAAGCGGTCAAGGATGGCGTGCACGCGGCCGGCGGCTATCCCCTGGAGTTCGGCACCATCTCGGTGTCGGACGGGATTTCCATGGGGCATGAGGGCATGCACTACTCGCTGGTCAGCCGAGAGATCATCGCCGATTCGGTCGAGACCGTCATGCTCGCGGAGCGGATGGACGGCTCGGTTCTGCTTGCCGGCTGCGACAAATCCTTGCCCGGCATGCTGATGGCGGCCGCCAGGCTCGACCTCGCCTCGGTGTTCCTCTACGCCGGCTCGATCATGCCCGGCCATGTGGGAGATCGCGACGTGACGATCATCGACGCCTTCGAAGCGGTTGGCGCGTGCGTCCGTGGGCTGATCAGCCGCGAGCAGGTCACCGAGATCGAGAAGGCGATCTGTCCCGGTGAGGGCGCATGCGGCGGGATGTACACCGCCAACACCATGGCGAGCGCGGCCGAGGCGCTGGGCATGTCGCTTCCCGGTTCCGCGGCGCCGCCGGCGGTCGACCGGCGAAGGGACGGCTTCGCCCGGCGTAGCGGCATGGCGGCGGTCGACCTGTTGAGCAGGGGCATCACGGCCCGCCAGATCCTTACCAAGGAGGCATTCGAGAACGCCATCGCCGTGACCATGGCCTTCGGCGGCTCGACTAACGCCGTCTTGCACCTGCTCGCCATCGCCAATGAGGCCGACGTCGACCTGACGCTGGACGACTTCGTCCGGGTAGGCCGGAGGGTGCCGCATCTGGGCGACCTGAAGCCGTTCGGCCGGTTCGTCATGAACGACGTGGATCGGGTCGGCGGGGTGCCAGTGGTGATGAAGGCCCTGCTGGACGCCGGGTTGCTGCACGGGGACTGCCTGACCGTCACGGGACGCACGATGGCCGAGAATCTGGCGGATCTGGCGCCGCCCGACGTGGACGGCACCATCATCCGGGCTCTTGACAACCCGATCCATCCGACCGGCGGCATCACCATCCTTCGCGGATCGCTGGCTCCGGAAGGGGCCGTCGTCAAGAGTGCGGGCTTTGATACGTCGGTGTGGCAGGGAACCGCTCGAGTCTTCGATGGGGAGCGGGCCGCGATGGACGCGCTGGAGGACGGCACGATCCAAAAGGGCGATGTGGTGGTCATCCGCTACGAAGGCCCGAAGGGGGGACCGGGCATGCGGGAGATGCTCGCCATCACGGCGGCGATCAAGGGGGCCGGCCTCGGCAAGGACGTCATGTTGATCACCGACGGCCGGTTCTCTGGCGGTACCACCGGGTTATGCGTCGGCCACATCGCCCCCGAGGCCACCGAGGGCGGTCCTATTGCCCTGGTCGAAGACGGTGACCAGATCGTGCTCGACGTCGCCGGCGGTCGACTTGACCTGCAGATCGACGAATCCGAACTGCGGGTCCGCCGGACCTCCTGGATTCCGGCCAACCGGCCTGCACCCCGTGGTGTCCTGGCCAAGTACGTCAAGCTCGTCCAGTCGGCCAACGTGGGTGCCATCTGCGGTTGATTGTTGGCGCACATGATCGACGCCGAGGAACGTCGGGCCCGACTGGCCGTGCGGCATCGACTGCTGCCGAGCACCCGAATCGACGACATCCCCCAGGTTGCCGACGACCTGGTCGCTTTTCACTCGTCGGATCCGGTGACGGTGTACTTGTCAGCCACGGCCAGGATGAGGTCCCCGTCGCTGCCTGCGGTGGCAAAGGCGCTCTACGAGGACCGGAGCCTGATCCGCCACCACGGGATGCGCCGCACCCTTTGGGTGAGCACTCCGGAAGTCGTCCGGCTCATCCACGCGGCAGCAACCCGCGACCTGATCCCCGGCGAGCGTCGTCGGACGGCGGCGTTGCTGGCTTCGAGCGGCATCGACGATCCGGAGCGTTGGCTCGACGACGCGGCCGAGCAGGTGCTCGCTGACCTCCACGAGCACGGGCCGAGCACGGCCCGGGAGCTCGGGCAGCGGGTCGAGGCGCTCCGCCACCCGCTGCAGCTGTCGCCGGGGAAGAAGTGGGCGGCGACCCAATCCGCCCACGTGCGCGTGCTCCTGGCGCTCTGCCTGCAGGGAAAGCTGGTGCGCGGCAAGCCGGTGGGCAGTTGGATCAATGGGGCTTATCGGTACGCTGCGGCCGATTTCTGGCTGCCTGGTGGTCTCGGCGATCATGATCCCCGCTCAGCGGCGGCCGAGTTGGCCAGCCGGTGGTTGCGGCGTTTCGGTCCGGCAACAACGTCGGATCTGCAGTGGTGGATGGGTTGGACGGTCGCCCGGACCAAACAGGCTCTGTCGGACTGCAACGCGGTCGAGATTGGTGTTGACGGCGGGGTCGGCTGGTTGGCTCACGATGATCTCGGCCCGGCTTCCTCGGAACCCTGGGTCGCGGTACTGCCGAGCTTGGATCCGACCACCATGGGCTGGAAGTCGCGCTCCTGGTACTTGCCGGAAGCGGCGGCGGAAGCGTTCGACCGCAACGGCAACGCGGGCCCGACTATCTGGGTCGATGGCCGCGTCGTTGGTGCTTGGGCACAAGATCCCCAGGGCGAGATCCGAACCCACTACTTCGAACGAGTAGCCGCAAGTCGTAGGCGTCAGGTGCAGGCCCGGGTCGCCGCCGTGAAGTCGTTGGTGGGCGAGACGCGTTTCACCGTTCGGTTTCCCGGTGCCATTCAGGCAACGCTGCTCGGCTGATCACACCATCGAGCGGAGTCGGCTCCTACGCTGGGCGCCATGGCGCGCTTCTGGCCGGTCGGCCTGGTATTGGCGCTGCTCGCCGGTTGCTCCGCCGAACAGCCGGTGTCAATCCGGACACCGCTGCCGCCTACCAGTTCCGCTATGCCCCAGACTTCACCGGCGCCGGGAACCGAATCCCCCAGCAGCGCGAGCGAACCTCGTTTCCGGATGCCACTGGCCCTGATCGTGCGGGTCACTCGACCAGTCACTGATGTGTCCATCGCCCGTGCCCGCCGAGTGGTGGCCGACGGCGGGACACGCTGGGCCGGGATCGGACAGCCGGGGGGCCGGATGCGCGTGCTCACTGCCAAGGCCGACGGCGCGGCCGCCGTCCTCCGTGCGGTCCGCCGCAGCGAGGACGTGCTGGGAATCGTTCCGGCGCAAGCAGTAGATCCGACCGTACGCGTGCTGACCGTAGGTGGACGGCATCCACTGCGCGACCCGCAAACATATCCACTTCAGACGCCCTCCTCTCAGCGCGTACCGGTGGTCACCACGCTGGCTGCGGTCGGCGATGTCATGCTGGGGCGCCGGGTGGGCCGTCGCCATGCCGACGATCCGAGCGCTCCCCTTCGACCGCTGTCGTGGCGACTGGCCGCAGCGGACCTCACGGTGGGTAACTTCGAGTCGACGTTGTCCACCGACGGTTCACCGACCCAGGGCGGTGACTCCTTTGCGGCGAGCCGCCGGGTGCTGCCGGGTCTGCGAGCTGCGGGCTTCGACCTGCTCTCCCTGGCCAACAATCACGTCGGCGACTACGGAGCGCGTGCGCTGCGGCAGACGCTCGACCGGTTCGCCGACGGAAAGATCGCGACGGTCGGCGCTGGCCGCAATGCCGAGCAGGCTCGGCGACCGGTCATCCTGGAACGCAGCGGCGTGCAGGTCGGCTTCCTCGCCACTGACTCCATTGGTGAGACCCCGGCCGCCACGTCGTCGAGGCCGGGCACGAACCGGCTGGACATGCCTCCCAGAACCGGACCGCTCGACCGTGACGATCTCCGGCGGATCACCTCCGATATCTCCGCGCTCGCTCGCCGGGTGGACACCGTCATCGTGCTGACCCACTGGGGCACGCAGTACACGCATCGGCCGGAGCCGAGCCAGCGCACCGCCGCCCGAGCCTTCGCCAAGGCGGGGGCGGATCTGGTCATCGGCGGCCATCCCCACTGGGTGCAAGGCTGGGAGACGGCGGGCGACGCGATCGTCATACATTCCCTCGGCAACTTCGTCTTCGACATGGACTTTCAGACCAAGACCCGGGAGGGGATTTTCCTCGAGGTCGTGCTCTGGGGCGGCAAGGTGAAAGCCGTCGAAGCGGTCCCTTACGTCATCGACGCCGACTTCACACCACGGCCTGTGAGCGGTGGGAGGGCGCGAGCAATTCTGGCCGACGTCTGGGGCACCAGCAACGGTCCCTTCGCCGTCCCCTGATCACTCGACGCTGCGCAACCACGCCCACATCACCCGTCCCACCCGGTCGAGTTGTCGGCGGTGCACCACCGAGGGCACGTCACCCGCTGAGTGATAGCCGGCGTAGGGGACACTGCCGAGACGTACGGCAGGAATGTCCGCTTTTGCGTACGACCAATGGTCGCTGGCACGATTGAGGCAGGAGCGCGTGGTGATGTCGGCACGACGAGCTGCGGCCCGGATGGAGGCGCGGAGCTCGTCGCCGGAGTCGTCAGCCGAGCACACGGGCACGTAGGAAGCCCGGACACCGACCCGGTCCAGAGAGACCATCGCTCGAACCGCGCGGCGCTCGGGGCGTGACATGCTGGCCACAAGTTGCCGGGAGCCGAAATGGTGCAGCGCGTCGCCAGATCCTCGCGGCTCCTCGGCCCCAAAGGCGATGAACTGGACCGGCAGTTCTGCCGGCTGCTGGGCCGCCATCCGCGCCAGCTGGAGCATGACGGCGATGCCGGAGGCGTTGTCCTCCGCGCCCGGAGCGGTGGGCACCGTGTCGAGGTGGGCGCCCACGACGACGTGTGGCCTCCGGGAATCGAAGCCGGGCGGCTCCGCGATCACGTTCGCTGACCTGCCGCGCCTCACGGGCGTGCCCCAGGAGTTTCCAGCAGGAACCCGCACCGTAGTGCGCCGCACGTCGTAGCCCAGGCGATTGAACCTGGCCTCCACCAGATCCGCGGCTTCAGCGAAGTTGCTTGACGTTGCCTCGCGCGGGCCGATGTCGGTTGCCAGGGTGCGTACGTCCCGGATTGCTGCACTGGCGTCCATCGTGGGTTCGCGCGGTCTGCGGGGTGTCGCTGTCGCCGACTGTCGCGGCTGGGGGCTGGCAGGGCTGATGGTCGGTGTGGCGGTGGCAGCCGGCAAGGTCGGAGCCATCGAGGAACTCTCTGGCTGGACCGGCCGCGGATCGACCGTGCACCCTGCAGCCAGGGCTAACACGGCCAGTCCAAGGGCAGGACGAAGCATCAGATCGACGATACGTCCGCTTGGGCTGTCGTCTTAGACACTCGGTTGCTAGGGCCGCCTAGCGTCCATCCGGATATCAAGATGAAATTGACGGGGCGAGCAACGTGCGGGATGGTTGGCGGGTGCGTCCCTCGCTCATTCTCGTTGTAAGACAGCGTGTCGGCTGAGTTCAGCTCATCTCCGACACGCTCCCTCGTCTGCCACCCGGCGGCGGGGGTTTTTTCTTGGCACGAGAGCCGTGTCCCGGGCCCACCATCCGCAAGCATCACCGAAGATCGGCAAGGAGAAGACGATGGCGAAGACGCCGGCGGCTGCCGTCCCAGATCAGGGCGCTGAACCCGTCGAGGAGCTCACTGGCGCTCAGTCGCTGGTGCGGTCACTGGAGAACGTCGGAGCTGACACCGTCTTCGGCATCCCCGGTGGGGCGATCCTGCCTGCCTACGACCCCCTCTACGACTCGCCGAAGGTGCGCCACATCCTTGTTCGTCACGAGCAAGGCGCTGGGCATGCGGCCGAAGGCTATGCGATGGTGACCGGCAAGGTCGGGGTATGCATGGCAACCTCCGGCCCTGGCGCCACCAATCTGGTCACACCGATCGCGGATGCTCACATGGACTCCGTCCCGATTGTCGCCATCACCGGTCAGGTGGGCAGCGCCGCCATCGGCACCGACGCGTTCCAGGAAGCCGACATCCGCGGTATCACGATGCCGATCACCAAGCACAGCTTCCTGGTGACCAAGGCGCACGACATCGCGCCGGCCATGGCGGCGGCGTTTCACATCGCCCGTACGGGACGGCCGGGGCCGGTCCTGGTGGATATCACCAAGGATGCGCTGCAGGCCCGCACTCGTTTCGAGTGGCCGAGCCAGATCGACCTGCCCGGGTATCGCCCGGTCATCAAGCCGCACGCCAAGCAGGTCCGTGAAGCGGCGAAGCTCATCACCGAGTCCCGCCGCCCGGTGCTCTACGTCGGTGGCGGGGTCGTCAAGGCGACCGCATGGAAAGAGCTGGCCGAACTGGCTGAGCTGACCGGGATTCCAGTGGTGACCACCTTGATGGCTCGCGGGGTCTTCCCCGACAGCCACCCGCAGAACATGGGCATGCCCGGAATGCACGGCACGGTCGCTGCCGTCGGCGCTCTGCAGCGCAGCGACTTGTTGATCTCCCTCGGCGCCCGATTCGACGACCGGGTTACCGGACAGCTGTCCAGCTTCGCGCCGCTGGCCAAAGTGATTCACGCCGACATCGATCCGGCGGAGATCTCCAAGAATCGGGTCGCGGACGTCCCGATCGTCGGGGACTGCAAGGAAGTAATCACGGAGTTGACCGCGCTGTTGAAGGCCTCCGCCGAGTCCCTCGACATCGGTGACTGGGTCCGCTACCTCAAGGACCTGAAGCGCCGCTATCCGACCGGCTACGACCTGCCGTCCAGTGGCGAGCTGTCACCGCAGCACGTGATCAAGCGGATCGGCGACCTCACTGGGCCCGATGCCTACTACGCGGCCGGAGTGGGCCAGCATCAGATGTGGGCCTCACACTTCCTGCCGTGGGAGTTGCCCGGTCGCTGGCTGAACTCCGGAGGGCTCGGCACGATGGGCTACTGCGTGCCTGCCGCGATGGGCGCCAAGGTGGGCCGGCCGGACGCAACTGTCTGGGGCATTGACGGCGACGGCTGTTTCCAGATGACCAATCAGGAACTGGTGACCTGTGCGCTGGAAGGCATCCCGATCAAGATCGCCGTGATCAACAACCAGAGCCTGGGCATGGTGCGGCAGTGGCAGACGCTGTTCTACAACAGCCGCTACTCCAACACCGACCTGAAGACCAACCGCATTCCGGACTTCGGAAAGCTTGCCGAGGCGATGGGCTGTGTGGGGCTACGGGCGGAGCAGCCTGAGGACGTGGACCCGGTGATCGAAAAGGCGCTGTCGATCAATGACGCGCCAGTGGTCGTCGAGTTCGTGGTGCACAAGGATGCCATGGTCTGGCCCATGGTCGCGGCGGGCACCAGCAACGACGACATCAAGGTCGCACGTGACATGGCGCCGAAGTGGGACGGAGAGACGCTCTGATGACCGAGGTGAACACCCACACGCTCAGCGTCCTGGTGGAGAACAAGCCCGGCGTGCTGGCCCGAGTCTCGAGTTTGATCTTTCGGCGCGGCTACAACATCGAGTCGTTGGCGGTGGGCCCCACCGAGTACCCGCACATGTCGAGGATCACTCTGGCCGTGGCCGTCGAGGACGTCGTCCTCGAGCAGATCACCAAGCAACTCAACAAGCTGGTCGAGGTGCTCAAGATCGTGGAGCTGGAACAGAGCGCGATCCGCCGCGAGTTGATCTTGGTCAAGGTGAGGGCCACGCCGGAGACCCGCGGTCAGCTGATTGAGATCATTAGCCTGTTCGGTGCGAAGGCGGTCGACCTGACGGCGGAGGTGATCACCGTCGAAGCGACCGGCAGTCCGGCCAAGCTTGCCGCCCTGCTGGAGCTCTTCGAGCCGTATGGCATTCGCGAGTTGGTGCAGTCCGGACTGGTCGCGCTCGGCCGCGGCAACCGATCGATGACCGACCGCAACTCCCGTACCGAACGGCCAAAGGCCATTCGCGCCGTCTGAGCATCCGATACCTTGGCTCTGGCCCGACTTTCCTGAGGAGACAACGCACGTGCCAGCACAGATGTTCTACGACAAGGACGCCGACCTTTCCCTGATCCAGGGGCGCAACGTCGCCGTCCTCGGCTTCGGCAGCCAAGGACATGCCCACGCGCTGTCCCTGCGTGATTCCGGCGTGGACGTTCGGGTGGGGCTGCCGGAAGCCAGTAAGAGCCGGCCGAAGGCCGAAGCCCAGGGTCTGCGCGTGCTGACGCCGTACGATGCCTGCGAGGAAGCAGACCTGATCATGGTGCTGACTCCGGACCCGGCGCAGCGCAAGGTCTATGCCGAGGCCATCGAACCGAACCTGGTGACCGGCGACGCGTTGTTCTTCAGCCACGGCTTCAACATCCGCTTCGGCTACATTCAGCCGCCGGAGGGCGTCGACGTGGCACTGGTCGCCCCGAAAGGCCCTGGACATCTGGTGCGTCGGGAGTACGCCGAGGGTCGCGGTGTGCCGGTGCTCGTGGCGGTCGAGCAGGACGCCAGTGGAAAAGCGTGGGACCTGGCCCTGTCGTACGCCAAGGGCATCGGCGGGCTGCGGGCCGGGGGCATCA
>OCZS010000930.1_pt1 | contig 10049 bp, 6 predicted proteins | sample 1539071 | NCBI WGS metagenome assembly OCZS01 (sample SAMEA3113584, study PRJEB22503) | soil metagenome | reverse complement strand
GCACCTGCCGAGCCGGCCGCGACCGCGCCGGCCCCGGCATCCGCGAGCGGTTGGTCCGTGACCACCGCCCCGGCGGGCGTGGACTCGTCGAGAGCGCCTGCCGGCTCGTCCGGCAGCGCTGCCGTCGACCCGACGAGGACGGCGGTTGCGCCCAGGTGCCCTCCCTCGGGCCCGAGTGGCGCGCGGAGCTCGCGAGCCACCTCCTCCATCGTGGGCCGGTCGGACTCCGACTCGGAGAGCATCCTGAGCAGCACCGGGGTCAGTGGACCCGACTGCTGCGGCGGGATGATGTCTCCCGAGGCCACCTGGTGCAGGAGCGCCATCGGGTTCTCCATCGTGCCGAACGGCGGCTGCCCCTCCAACGCCGTGTAGAGCGTGGAACCGAGGGAGAACACGTCCGAGGCCGGCGTCGAGACGTTGCCCCGGGCGACCTCCGGCGCCAGGTAGGCGGGGGTACCCGTCACCATGCCGGTGGACGTGAGCGACACGTCACCCATCGCGTGGGCGATGCCGAAGTCACTGATCTTGGCCGTGCCGTCGTCGGCGATGAGGATGTTCGCCGGCTTGACATCGCGGTGCACGATCCCGACCCGGTGTGCGGCGGCCAGCGCGGCGGCGACCTCGCTGCCGAACTGGGCGACCTCGGCGGGCGAGAGGTTGCCGTGCTCGGCGATGAGGTCGGCCACGCTGCGCGAGGGGAAGTACTGCATGATCAGGCAGGGCTCGCCGTCGTGCTCCACGACGTCGAAGACGGGCACGGCGTGCGGGTGGTGCAGGCGGGCGGTGATGCGGGCCTCGCGCATGGCCCGCTGGTACGCGACCTCGGCGTCGCCCTCGTCGACCCCCTGCCGTGAGTGCAGCTGCTTCACCGCGACCTCGCGGTCCAGGCGTTCGTCGTGGGCCCGCCAGACGTGACCCATCCCCCCGCTGCCGATGGCGTCGAGCAGCCGGTAGCGACCGGCGATGACGTCATCGCGCTGGCTCATCGGCGGGGCTCCTCCAGGTCGTCAGGTCGGGGTCGTCGGCACCGGCCCCGCGCCCTTCCTTACCCAGCGCACCGACGTGTAGCAGTCGGCAGGGGCGTGACCGGCTCGCGGGGACGGCGAAGGGTCCGGATGCCGCGCGGCATCCGGACCCCTCGTGCAGCCGGAACCCGGCGTCAGCTCACTTGTTGATCTTGGTGACCCGGCCGGCGCCGACGGTGCGGCCGCCCTCGCGGATGGCGAAGCGCAGGCCCTCCTCCATGGCGATCGGCTGGATGAGCTCGACGGACATCTCGGTGTTGTCACCGGGCATGACCATCTCGGTGCCCTCGGGGAGGTGCACGACGCCCGTCACGTCCGTGGTGCGGAAGTAGAACTGCGGACGGTAGTTGTCGTAGAACGGCGTGTGACGGCCGCCCTCCTCCTTGCCGAGGATGTAGACGTTGGCGTCGAACTCGGTGTGCGGGGTGATGGACCCCGGCTTGACGACGACCTGGCCACGCTCGACGTCCTCGCGCTTGACACCACGCAGGAGGAGACCGACGTTCTCGCCCGCGCGGCCCTCGTCGAGGAGCTTGCGGAACATCTCGATGCCGGTCGCGGTGGTCTTGGTCGCCGGGCCGGTGTGGATGCCGACGATCTCGACCTCCTCGTTGACCTTGAGGATGCCGCGCTCGATGCGACCGGTGACGACGGTGCCACGGCCGGTGATGGTGAAGACGTCCTCGACGGGCATGAGGAACGGCTTGTCCGTCTCGCGCTCCGGCTCGGGGATGTAGGTGTCGACGGCGTCCATGAGCTCGAGGACCGTCTGGCCCCACTCGGCGTCACCCTCGAGGGCCTTGAGCGCCGAGACCTTGACGACCGGCAGGTCGTCGCCCGGGAACTCGTAGTCGGACAGCAGCTCGCGGACCTCCATCTCGACGAGCTCGAGGATCTCCTCGTCGTCGACCATGTCGGCCTTGTTGAGCGCCACGACGATGTAGGGCACACCGACCTGGCGGGCCAGGAGGACGTGCTCCTTCGTCTGCGGCATGGGTCCGTCGGTGGCGGCGACGACGAGGATCGCACCGTCCATCTGGGCGGCACCGGTGATCATGTTCTTCACGTAGTCCGCGTGACCCGGGCAGTCGACGTGTGCGTAGTGACGACCCTCGGTCTGGTACTCGATGTGCGCGATGGAGATGGTGATACCGCGCTGCTTCTCCTCGGGCGCCTTGTCGATGTCGTCGAACGCGAACTGCGGGTTCAGGTCCGGGTACTTGTCGTGCAGGACCTTGGAGATCGCTGCCGTCAGCGTCGTCTTACCGTGGTCGATGTGACCGATGGTGCCGATGTTGACGTGCGGCTTGGTCCGCTCGAACTTTGCCTTCGCCACTTGATGTCCTCCTCAGGACTCTTCTTTGGGGAACGCCGTTACGACCGGGCAGGACGTGGCGTCGTCATTGGGGTGGTTGGGTTGGCTTCTCAGCCGAGACCAGCGACCAGTCTAGCGGTCACTCGCCTCTGGTCTTCTTGATGATCTCCTCCGACACCGACTTGGGAACCTCGGCGTAGGAGTCGAACTCCATCGAGTAGTTCGCCCGTCCCTGCGTCTTGGACCGCAGGTCACCGACGTACCCGAACATCTCGGAGAGCGGCACGAGGCCGCGCACGACCTTGGCACCGCTGATGTCCTCCATGGCCTGGATGTGCCCACGGCGGGAGTTGATGTCGCCGATGACGTCGCCCATGTAGTCCTCCGGCGTGCGCACCTCGACCGCCATCATCGGCTCGAGGAGCACCGGGTCGCACTTGCGCACGGCCTCCTTGAGGGCCATCGAGCCGGCGATCTTGAACGCCATCTCCGAGGAGTCGACGTCATGGGCGGCACCGTCGAGCAGGGTCGCCTTGATGCCCACGAGGGGGTAGCCGGCGAGCACGCCGTACTGCATGGCGTCCTGGATGCCGTGGTCCACCGACGGGATGTACTCCCGCGGCACGCGACCACCGGTCACCTTGTTCTGGAACTCGTAGAGCTCGCCCTCGGCGGTGTCCAGGGGCTCCAGCGCGATCTGGATCTTCGCGAACTGCCCCGACCCACCCGTCTGCTTCTTGTGGGTGTAGTCGTACCGGTCGATGGAGCGACGGATCGTCTCGCGGTACGCGACCTGGGGCTTGCCGACGTTGGCCTCGACCTTGAACTCGCGGCGCATGCGGTCGACGAGGATGTCGAGGTGCAGCTCGCCCATCCCGGCGATGATCGTCTGGCCGGTGTCCTCGTCGAGGTGCACCTGGAAGGTCGGGTCCTCCTCGGCCAGCTTCTGGATCGCGGTGCCGAGCTTCTCCTGGTCGCCCTTGGTCTTCGGCTCGATGGCGACCTGGATCACCGGCTCCGGGAAGGTCATCGACTCGAGGACGACCGGCTTGTCGAGGTCGCAGAGGGTGTCACCGGTCGTCGTGTTCTTCAGCCCGATGGCGGCGTAGATGTGGCCCGCCATGGCCTCATCGACGGGGTTCTCCTTGTTGGCGTGCATCTGGAAGAGCTTCCCGATGCGCTCCTTCTTGACCTTGGTCGAGTTGAGCACCTGGGTGCCCGCGGAGATGTGACCCGAGTACACCCGGATGAAGGTCAGGGTGCCGAAGAACGGGTGGGAGGCCACCTTGAAGGCCAGCGCCGAGAACGGCTCGTCCTTGCTCGGCGCGCGGGAGACCTTCTCCTCCTCGTTGCCGGGCGCGTGCCCGACCATGGCGGCGACGTCGACGGGCGAGGGGAGGTACTCGACGACGGCGTCGAGCATCGGCTGCACACCGCGGTTCTTGAACGCCGAGCCGCACAGCACCGGGTAGACCTCGGAGGAGATCGTCAGGGCGCGGATGCCCGCCTCGAGCTCCTCGGGGGTGAGCTCGCCACCGTCGAGGTACTTCTCCATGAGGGCGTCGTCGGCCTCGGCCACACGCTCGATGAGGTGGTGCCGGTACTCCTCGACCTGGTCGGCCATCTCGGCCGGGATCTCCTGGACCTCGTACTTGGCGCCCAGGGTGACGTCACCCTTGGAGTCGCCGGGCCACACGAGGGCCCGCTTGTGGATGAGGTCGACGACGCCGACGAAGTCGTTCTCGGCGCCGATCGGCAGCTGGAGCACGAGGGGCTCCGCGCCGAGGCGCTCCTTGATCGTGTCGACGGTGAAGTAGAAGTCCGCACCGAGCTTGTCCATCTTGTTGACGAAGCAGATGCGGGGCACGTTGTACTTGTCCGCCTGGCGCCACACCGTCTCGGACTGCGGCTCGACCCCCTCCTTGCCGTCGAAGACGGCGACCGCGCCGTCGAGGACGCGCAGCGAGCGCTCGACCTCGACGGTGAAGTCGACGTGGCCGGGGGTGTCGATGATGTTGATCTGGTGGCCCTCCCAGAAGGAGGTCACGGCGGCAGAGGTGATCGTGATGCCGCGCTCCTTCTCCTGCTCCATCCAGTCGGTGGTCGAGGCGCCGTCGTGCGTCTCGCCCATCTTCCGGTTGACGCCGGTGTAGAAGAGGATGCGCTCAGTCGCCGTCGTCTTGCCGGCGTCGATGTGCGCCATGATGCCGATGTTGCGGACCTTCTTGAGGTCCGTCAGGACGTCCTGTGCCACGTTCGTGCTCTCGTCTCGTTCGCGGTGTGTGCGGTCTCGGGTGCGCGTCGGCGGTGAACACCGCTCCCCCGGGACGCCGGCCGCGCGAGGTGCGCGGCCGGCGTACCGAAGGGGTGGGTCACCAGCGGTAGTGGGCGAAGGCCTTGTTCGACTCGGCCATCTTGTGGGTGTCCTCACGACGCTTCACCGCGGCACCGAGGCCGTTGGAGGCGTCGAGGATCTCGTTCATGAGCCGCTCGGTCATCGTCTTCTCGCGGCGCTGGCGCGAGTAGCCGACGAGCCAGCGCAGCGACAGCGTCGTCGCGCGGTTCGGCTTGACCTCGACCGGCACCTGGTAGGTCGCACCGCCGACGCGACGGGACTTGACCTCGAGGGTCGGCTTGATGTTGTCGAGCGCACGCTTGAGCGTCGCCACCGGGTCGGTGCCGGTCTTGTCACGGCATCCCTCGAGGGCGCCGTAGACGATCATCTCGGCGATCGACTTCTTGCCGTCGAGGAGGATCTTGTTCACCAGGGCGGTCACCAGAGGTGACTGGTAGACCGGGTCGACGACGAGCGGCCGCTTCGGAGCGGGTCCCTTGCGAGGCATCAGGCCTTCCCCTTCTTCGCGCCGTAGCGGCTCCGGGCCTGCTGACGGTTCTTCACGCCCTGGGTGTCGAGGGCGCCACGGATGATCTTGTAGCGGACACCGGGGAGGTCCTTCACCCGCCCTCCGCGCACGAGCACCATCGAGTGCTCCTGCAGGTTGTGCCCCACGCCGGGGATGTAGGCCGTGACCTCGATGCCGCTCGTGAGGCGCACGCGCGCGACCTTGCGCAGGGCGGAGTTCGGCTTCTTCGGGGTGGTCGTGTACACCCTGGTGCACACGCCGCGGCGCTGCGGGGAGCCCTTGAGGGCAGGGGTCTTGACCTTCGTGGTCTTGTCCTGCCGGCCCTTGCGCACCAGCTGGTTGATGGTAGGCAACCTGAAATCCTTCGCTTGTCTCGTCGATGCTCCGGCGTCGGTGCCGGTGCTCCTTGGGATGTCCGGCGCGCGACCCCCGCGGTCGGGTGTGTCGCACCGGGTGCTCTTCCCTGCACTCCCCATGGCTCATCCCCGCGAGGGGATCGTCGGGGCGCCCGGCAAGAGGTGGGCGAGGCCGCGCTCCTCGCCTCACGGCGGAGAGTCCGGCTCCTGGGCCTGGGCCTAGCCAGACACGATGACCAAGATTACCGCTTGGCCGGTGGCCCCTCCAAATCGGTTCTCCCGATGCGCACGAGTGCGCCCCTCGGCCCGAAGGCTGGGTCGCAGGGCCCGGTCAGGAAGGGAGGGAGTCGAAGGCCGGGGCGTACCGGAACGGACCGGCCAGCTCCGGACGCCAGGCGCCGAGACGCCGAACCTGGAAGTAGCGCTCGTCCCAGGGCCCGGGTGAGCGGATGCCGTGCGCTGCCGCCGGCTCGAACCCGAAGCGGGCGTACCACTCGGGGTCGCCGAGGAGGACCACCGAGGCCTCTCCGCGCTGGTCCGCCGTGACGAGCACCGCGGAGACGAGTGCCGAACCGATGCCCTCCCCCTGGTGGTCCGGTCGCACCGCGATCGGTCCCAGCGCGACGGACGTCCCCGCGCCCATGGTCGCCCGGCTGCACACGGCGTGGCCCAGGACCTCGCCCTGCAGCTCGGCGACGAGGGTCAGCGTGTCGAGCACGTCCCCGTCGGCCCGCAGGCCGTCGAGGAGGACGGTCTCGGCGGAGTGCTCGGCACCCTCGGGGACACCGAACGCCGCGTCGTGCAGGGCTCGCGTCGGCTCCTCGTCGCCGGGCAGCTCGCGGCGCAGGACCAGGGCTGGGTTCACCGGTTCATCCTCGCAGGCCGCTCGGGCGCACGCGTGAGCGAGTACAGGGCGTACTCGAAGGCGCGTCCGTCCCGCACCACGGGAAGCACGGTCTCCTCGACCCCGTCGCCGGGACGTGCGGCGTCGCGCAGGGCCCTGCCCAGGGACGGAGCCACGTGCGAGGACCACACGACGAGCACCCCGCCCGGCGCCAGGGCCGCTCGCGCCGTCTCGAGGCCCGACACGGCATACAGCGAGGCGTTGGAGGGGTGGACGAGGAAGCCGGGCCCGTTGTCGACGTCGAGCAGCACGACGTCCCAAGGGCCGGGCGGCGCCGACCGCCCGGAGAGGACGTCGGCGACGTCGGCCGGGTGCAATGAGCACCGTGGGCCCTCGATGCCGGTGATCTCTGGGGCCAGTCCGTCTCGTGACCAGCGCACGAGCGGCTCGGCGAGCTCGATGACGTCGACATGGCTCACCCGGTCGTCGTCGAGCACCGCCCGGGCGGTGAACCCGAGCCCTAGCCCTCCGACGAGGACCCGCGTGGGCGCCGGACAGCGACGCAGCCCCTCGGCGGCCAGGACCACCTCCGTGGACGTGTCGACGGTGTCCATCGCGAACGCCCCGTCGACGACCAGCTCGAGCACGTCACCCCGTCGGCGCAGGGAGACCTCACCGTGCGGCGTCCCGGCTCGTGCCAGGGTCACAGCGGGCGCCGACGCCGACGGGCGGGTGCCCGGTGGTGGTCCACCGTGCACCCGCCCGTCGTGCGTCACCGCAGCGTCAGATGCGGTCGAGTCCCAGCTCGCTGTCGTCGAGCCGGACCGCCTCTCCCGACCCGGGCCCGAACGCCGCGTAGGTGTAGTCCTCGTAGCTCGGCATGGAGTACATCGCGGCCTTGGCCTCCTCGGTCGGCTCCACCGCGATGTCGCGATAGCGGGGCAGCCCCGTCCCGGCCGGGATGAGCTTGCCGAGGATGACGTTCTCCTTGAGGCCGAGGAGGGAGTCGGACTTGCCCTCCATGGCGGCCTCGGTGAGCACACGCGTCGTCTCCTGGAAGGACGCCGCCGACAGCCACGACTCGGTCGCGAGCGAGGCCTTGGTGATGCCCATGAGCTCCGGGCGACCGGAGGCGGGCTTGCCGCCCTCGGAGACGACCCGACGGTTCTCGTCCTCGAACCGGCCGCGCTCGGCGAGCATCCCGGGCAGGAGCTCGGCGTCGCCGGCCTCGATGATCGTGATCCGGCGCAGCATCTGCCGGACGATCACCTCGATGTGCTTGTCGTGGATCGACACACCCTGCTGGCGGTAGACGCTCTGCACCTCGTCGACGAGGTGCATCTGCACCTGGCGCGGGCCGAGGATCCGGAGCACCTGCTTCGGGTCGATCGAGCCCTGGGTGAGCCGGGTCCCGACGTCGACGTGCTGGCCGTCCTGGACGAGCAGGCGGGCCCGCTTCGTCACGGGGTAGGCGTGCTCCTCGGAGCCGTCGTCCGGCGTGAGCAGGATGCGCCGCGCCTTGTCCGTCTCCTCGATCGTGATCCGGCCGGTCGCCTCGGCGATCGGCGCGACACCCTTCGGGGTGCGGGCCTCGAACAGCTCGACGACACGCGGCAGACCCTGCGTGATGTCGTCGCCGGCCACACCACCGGTGTGGAAGGTCCGCATCGTCAGCTGGGTGCCCGGCTCGCCGATCGACTGCGCCGCGATGATGCCGACGGCCTCACCGATGTCGACGAGCTTGCCGGTCGCCAGCGACCGGCCGTAGCACTTCGCGCACGTGCCGACCTTGGAGTCGCAGGTGAGGACCGAGCGGATCTTCACCGAGTCGACGCCCGCTTCGAAGATCGCACCGATGACGACGTCACCGAGGTCGATGCCGGCCTCCGCGAGGACCTCTCCGTCGTGGACGACGTCCTCCGCGAGGGTGCGGGCGTAGACCGAGGTCTCGACGTCGTCGTGGACCGTACGGGTCCCCGTGCGCTCGTCGATCGCCGCGATCGGCATCGGCAGGCCACGCTCGGTGCCGCAGTCGTCCTCGCGGATGATGACGTCCTGCGAGACGTCGACGAGGCGACGGGTGAGGTAACCCGAGTCGGCGGTTCGAAGGGCGGTGTCGGCCAGGCCTTTGCGCGAACCGTGCGTCGAGATGAAGAACTCGAGCACGGACAGACCCTCGCGGAAGTTCGCGCGGATCGGTCGCGGGATGATGTCGCCCTTGGGGTTCGACACCAGGCCACGCATACCGGCGATCTGGCGCAGCTGCATCCAGTTACCACGCGCCCCGGAGGACACCATCCGGTAGATGGTGTTGGTCCGCGGGATGTTGGACTCCATCTCCTTGGCGATCTCGTTGGTCGCCTGGGTCCAGATCTCGATGAGCTCCTGGCGACGCTCGTCGTCGGTGATGAGACCGCGCTCGTACTGGGTCTGGACCTTGGTGGCCTTCTCCTCGTAGCCCTCGAGGATCTCGAGCTTGCGCGGCGGGGTCACGACGTCGGAGATGGCGACCGTGATGCCCGAGCGGGTGGCCCAGTGGAAGCCGTACTCCTTGAGCGCGTCGAGGCTCGCCGCGACCTGCACCTTGCTGTAGCGCTCCGCGAGGTCGTTGACGATCGTCGAGAGGCGCTTCTTGTCGACCTGGTCGTTGACGTACGGGTAGTCGACCGGGAGCGTCTCGTTGAAGAGCGCACGGCCCAGCGTCGTCTCGACCAGCAGCTCCTTGACGAAGCCCTCGTCGTCGAGCTCGACGCCGTCGGGCAGCTCAGCGAGCGCCGTCGGAGCGAGGTGCGTGAGGCGGATCCGCACCGGCGAACCGAGCTGGACCTCGCCGGCGTCGAAGGCCATCCGGGCCTCGGCCACGGAGGAGAACACCCGGCCGGCTCCCTTGCCGTCCTCCACCTCGGAGGTGAGGTGGTAGAGGCCGATGATCATGTCCTGGGTGGGCATGGTCACGGGGCGGCCGTCGGCCGGCTTGAGGATGTTGTTCGAGGACAGCATGAGGATGCGGGCCTCGGCCTGGGCCTCCGCCGACAGCGGCACGTGCACGGCCATCTGGTCGCCGTCGAAGTCCGCGTTGAACGCGGTGCAGACGAGCGGGTGGATCTGGATGGCCTTGCCCTCGACGAGCTGCGGCTCGAAGGCCTGGATGCCGAGGCGGTGCAGCGTCGGTGCACGGTTGAGGAGCACCGGGTGCTCGGTGATGACCTCCTCGAGGACGTCCCACACGACCGAGCGCTGGCGCTCGACCATGCGCTTGGCCGACTTGATGTTCTGCGCGTGGTCGAGGTCGACGAGCCGCTTCATGACGAAGGGCTTGAAGAGCTCGAGCGCCATCTGCTTGGGGAGTCCGCACTGGTGCAGCTTGAGCTGCGGGCCGACGACGATGACCGAACGGCCCGAGTAGTCGACGCGCTTGCCGAGCAGGTTCTGGCGGAACCGGCCCTGCTTGCCCTTGAGCATGTCGGACAGCGACTTCAGCGGACGGTTGCCGGGGCCGGTGACCGGGCGGCCACGACGGCCGTTGTCGAAGAGGCTGTCGACGGCCTCCTGGAGCATGCGCTTCTCGTTGTTGACGATGATCTCGGGTGCGCCGAGGTCGAGAAGCCGCTTGAGGCGGTTGTTGCGGTTGATGACCCGACGGTA
>OCZS010000929.1_pt1 | contig 10051 bp, 14 predicted proteins | sample 1539071 | NCBI WGS metagenome assembly OCZS01 (sample SAMEA3113584, study PRJEB22503) | soil metagenome | reverse complement strand
GCCCCCAGTACCATGCCGTGTATGGCGGTCCATAGCTCCCTATCGGTCAGCGACATTCTCTACTGCCCCGGTGGCATGTGCCGAATTGGACTCCCGCCATCGGCGTTAGCGCGGTGAGCGGCGGGAGATTCTTCCCTCTCTTTCCTCAGAACACGGAGCCGTTGCTCGTACTCCTCTTGGTCTATCTCGCCCCTAGCGAAACGCTGCCTCAAGGTCTCCTCAGCCGAGTCCTCGCGCCTCCTATTAAGGCCCACCCTATCCTGCCAGTCGGGGAAGAACTTGATGATCGCCCAAATCACGACACCCAGCACGAGCAACGTTAGAATTGTCCCCAGGCCTCCGCCCATCATGGTCGTTTCCTCCTTCCTGTTAACCCTAGTAACAACCCTAGCAACCGAGGCTCGTGCCGGAGTTAAATGCCAAGAAAAGTTCTGTTAAGGAAGTTGAAGAGCAGTAGGCCCGCTAGCGGTAAGGCGGCTCTACGAGGCTTATTCACCCGAGTGCGTCGCAGAGGATTTCTCCGAGGTTGCGGCCAGCCATTACAATCTCACATACTTAGTCTGTTAGCTAACTGGCGGGGCTGATCAGCCCGCCTTTAGGAAAGGCGTAGCACATGAAGAGGCACATATTAGTGTTGTTGAGGGTGGTGGCCCTGATGATGGTGATGGTGGCTATGGCTGTTGCACCAGCCTTAGCCCACACGGTGCCCGGCTCCGGTGAGCACTCCATGACGCTGAGGGGCATCCACCACACCATCCACCACTGCATCCACGAGCACCCCAACCAGCACATCCACCACTGCATCCACCAGCACATCCACCAAGACATGTCCTGAGGCCGATGGTCTGAGACTCCTCCTACCCCATGGGGCCGACCCTAGGCCGGGACCTCCCGTAGGCTCCGGCCCTTATTCTTGGCCTTATTCACCCGAGTGCGTGGAAGGAGAATTCTCGGAAGTCAGTATCCAGTATCCTGCATAGCCCTACCTGCATAGGGCAGCAAACCCAACGAGAGCAGCACGAGGGCAGCTGATGGGTCGGCCCCGGCGTAGGGTGACGACCTGAACGGCGGCGGGGCTGCGGCGAGCTCGGTTGCCGGTCCGAGAACGTCACTCCGCCCTGGCAGGGGTAGCCGGCTATCGTGTCCCAGCGGTCGCAGCCTCTTGCCGACCAACCCATTGAGTAGTCCTCAGACACCCCTCTTCAGAACCTTCCATAGCGGGGAGGACAGGGCATCTGTGGCCTTGCCCTCCCTGTCTAGTCGGGCACCGTCGCTAACTTGCGCGGTGCGCTGGTCGCCGCACGGTTTCGCTTCGGTCGGACCATAGCGCGTACCCCAGAACGGTCCAGGCAAACCCGAACAATATCGGGAGCACCACTGTGCCCAGGTACGGTGTCTCTGCGAACGGGCCCATCATCAGGAGGAAGAAGACCAACTGCAAGATGACCAACACGCTCATGGCCAGCAGTGGAGCCCCGAAGAGCCACGCTTTGCCTACTAGCAAAGCGACGATACCAAAGAGGAGCGAGCCAACGACTAGGACTAACATACCCAAATAGAACACAGCCCACCCGGCCTCTGCCGAGGTGCTCGAAGGCAGGTTCTTGCTAGCAATGATCAGCACCACCCCCGCACTCGCCAGGATTGCGCCGGCCATGCCAGCTCGACCGTAGTGACGAGCGTGGTGGCTGGTCAGTCTTGTCAGCCCGATCAGGGAGCACAGCCCTGCCAGGGTGATCAACAGGTGAGGACCCTCCATGCTGATCCCCAGTATATCTGCATTCAAGGCAGTGGGGCCCCCCAGCGCCCACAGCAGCCCGCCCAGGATGGTCACCAGCCCACTCAAGCGGCCAATAAGGGTTGATGAGGTCTGCATGACTCTCTCCTTTGCTTCTCCTTTCGCTCTAGGCTTTCGCGGTGCCCCACCCAGACGTGCCCGGCGGGGACACGGCGCAGTCTCTTAGCGGTGAGCAGCGGGAGATTCTTCCCTGTCTTCCCTCAGAACACGGTGCCGTTCCTCGTACTCCTCGGCGTCTATCTCGCCCCTAGCGAAGCGCTGCTTGACGATCTCCTCAGCGGACTGTTCGTGAATACCTGCACTACCGGCGGCATACCTCCCTGAGGGAGCATGCCCTCCTGAGCCAAGCTGCGTCACTGCCCAGACGATCACCGCAATAAGACCTCCAATGAACAAGAGCGGGACGAGCATCCCGATAATTCCGAAGATGCCCCATCCGCCGCCCATCATGCCCCCTTGTCCAATCATGCCGCCCTGGCCCATCATGCCGCCCTGGCCCATCATCGAGCCGGAGCCGAAGAAGCCACTGCCGGCGAAGACCGGGAGCAGCACCAACACGAGGACAGCACCGCCCAGAACGCCAAGTACCATCTTGAAGCTTCTACTCATCATCTACACCTGCTTTGCGCTGCTTTTCTCGGGGACCCTTCCGTCCTCGGATACCCTTCCGTTGCGCAGTACCTCAAGGAAGCGCTCGTACTCCTCTGCATCTATCTCGCCTCTAGCGAGACGCTGTCTCAAGGTCTCCTCAGCCGAGTCATCGCGCCTTGAGTCCTCGCGCCTATTGAGGTCCAGCCTATCCTGCCAGTCGGGGAAGAACTTGATGATCGCCCAAACTACAAGACCCAGCACGAGCAACGTTAGAATCAACCCTCCGCCCATCATGGTCGTTTCCTCCTTTTTCGTTCTTGCATCTTTTCTAACTGCTTTACGCAGGAGTCTACGCCTGAGGGCGCGCTGCGCCATGACACATATTGAGCAACCTGCTGATCAAGATTGATCAAGAGCTAAAAGGGCAGCAGTCCAAGGTATCTAGCATCGCCCATAGCCCTCGCTCCCACAGGGGCGCAAACCCCAACGAGCAGCCCGAGGGCAGCTGGGGATCGTTCCCGACGAGGATGACGACCTGAACGCATCCTTGAGTCGTAGAGATTGCCGCTGACCGTTGCCTACTGGCGTGGACTATAAGTGTTACAGAGCAGGACGATCTTTCCCGTCACCGCCCCCCTTCCGAGCAACTCGTGGGCGCGGGCAACCTCATCCAGCGGGATTCGTTCTGCGATGATCGGCTTGATCTTCCCCTGACGAAGCAATTCTAAGAGTGCGATCAAATCTTCTCTATACCACGCAGGCCTGAACCTCTTGAGCCACTGGATGCTGTAGGTGGTTATCCTCTTGTTACCCGGGAGTAAGTAGGAAGCAGCCATGGGGCCCCCGATAGTTGCCAGCCCCTGGAGGCGACGGAGCCGCCGATGGCGCCCCCCACTGGCTAATCGACCACCGCGTAACATAGAAGTCCCGCCGTAGGCGACCACCTTTCCGCCAGGGCGCAGGCTTTTGAAAGAGCGCCGCAGGTAGTCAGTACTGCAGATACCATCGAAGACGACATCAACACCATCGTCCGTCAGGCGGCGAATCGCTTCCACAAAATCGACGTTGTGGTAGTCGATTGGGGTCCCGCCCAGGCTGGACACAAGCTCATGCTTGCCAGCAGAAGCTGTTCCGTACATTTCCAGATCGACAAGCCCTCCCAGCTGGAGCAAGGCCGTGCCTATGCCGCCCGCAGCGGCGTGAATCAGCACGCGCTGGCCCGGTTTGACCCTCGCGGTGCGACGCATCATCTGGTACGCCGTGACGTAGTTGAAGACCATGACGAGAGCTTCTGCCGGGTCGAGCCCCGCAGGAACGGGAACCAATTCCTCCTGCGGCAGGCAGATGAACTCCGCATTTGCACCCCAAACTGGCAGGGCAGCAACCATCTGTCCTGGTTCCACCGTGGATGCGCCGACACCCAGTTTATCTACCATGCCGACCAGATCCCACCCTGGGGTGAATGGCGGGCGTGGTGCCTCCGGATGTACACCTTCGCGCATCATTAGGTCTGGTAAAGAAACGCCTGTAGCCACTATTCTCACCCGCATTTCGCCCAGCCCAGGTTCAGGAAGTTCTTCCTCTCGAACCTCCAATACCTCGGGTCCGCCCAAACGGCTGATGACCACACGCTTGTATCTCATAATGTGCTCCTCGACGTGCCCCCTGGCCCTGGCAACCGTCTCCACCGCGGTCTTCGGTTGTGATATGTGCTGCTTCCTCGGTTGTGATATGTGCTGCTTCCTTTCCAACTATGAGGCGTTGCTACGGACGATTTATACTTTCCGACGTAACGGTGTCGCCCACTGCTCATCTCTCTTCACAGTGTCTTTCCTTACAACCGATGATACATAGAGCCGAGACGCCACGACAGGCGAATATTGGTTATTTAACTGAGCAGTATTGACCAGAAAATGCGCAGAGCCAGACGATCCAGCATGGCGTAGCACAGGGCGTGAGAGGGAAGCTCGCAGAGCCCCAGACCTTCGGGTGCAATCCGGCACACAGGAGCGTGAAGCCTGACAATCAGCCCGAGTGCGGCTTAGGGTCGGCTCCGCTGGGGTCTCGGTGCCACTACTTCCATGCCCGAGCCACCAGCACTGCGCATGAGGTGCATGGGGCTGCACTCAATGGCATCATGTAGCTACGAGGAAGGCGGTGAGAGAAGGCGACAGATGAGCATCTTCCCGACCAAGATCCTTCTGGCCACCGACGGTTCCGAAGAGGCGGCCCTGGCCGCCCAGACCGCGGCTGATTTGGCCAACAGAACCAACTCTGAGCTGCATATCGTTCATGTTCGCGCCAGAATAACGCCTCATTACCCCGGCTACTACATAGGCCCAGGAGTGGTGGAGGATGCAGTGGAAAAAGAACAGAAGCATCTTGATTGGGAAGCGCATAGGCTGCTGGAAACTCAGGCAGAGCAAGTAAGAGCTGCTGGAGGCAGCGTGGCACAACTTCATCTAAGGGTTGGGAGGCCTGAGGGAGAGATTGTTGCTTTGGCTGAAGAGCTAGGTGCAAGCCTAATTATCCTAGGAAGTAGAGGGCGGGGCGGAGTAAGACGAGCTCTGATGGGGAGCGTCTCAGACTCGGTTGTCCGTCACGCCCACAGCCCCGTCATGGTGGTGCGCCGTTAGAGGTATATCCAAGAGCGTGGCCAGTACGGCGCATGGTGACGGGCAGCCGGTAGTTGACATAAAGGAGGCGACGTAGGATGGCGTGCAAAGAGAGGCTCGAGGCTTACCTGCGTGAGAAAGGGGTTCCCTACCAGAACCAGCATCACGCCAGAGCCATATCCGCCCAGGAGGTAGCAGCAACAGAACACGTCCCGGGCAGGATGTTCGCCAAGACGGTGATGATCCTGCCGGACAATGAGGAGAACATGGTCATGCTCGTATTGCCAGCGCCATACCACGTCAACCCACTGAAGGCGTCGGCGGCTCTCGGTGTAAGCGAGGTACAACTCGCCGACGAGGAACGCTTCGCTGATGCCTTCCCCGACTGTGAGGTGGGTGCGATGCCGCCCTTCGGGAACCTCTACGAGGTACCTGTCTACGTGCACAGGGCCCTGGGCGAGGATGAGACTATAGTCTTCAGGTCGGGCACCCATACAGACACCATGAGCGTCTCCTACGCCGACTTCGAGAAGCTCGTCAGGCCAACCGTGGCCGACATCGCAGACCCCTCCGGATCATGAGGAGCCATGCACGGCTACCGTCCTTGCCCTGAAGTTGGCGATGAGGAGCGATGATGGGGAGCACGGATGGCGAGAGGGTCGAGTTCCTCTCCAAAGTGGAAGGGCGTTGACCCCGAGCACTTCAGGGAGCAGGACGGTCCTCACGTCGCTGGTGTCCAGGACCTTCATCGCAACCCTGACCACGGGTCTGTCCGTCGAATCGCAGTGCGGTGGCATATTCCAGCTATCGAGCAAGTTTCGCGCGTTGCTTCAGGACAGTGTGGTAGAGATCTCCACCGAAGCTACGCGCAATCCCCACCAGCGCTGACTCGTCTCCCGCGGAAAGGCTCTGCAGGTGGCCTACTTCCCCGGAGCTTGCGAACGTTAGCAGAAGTGCCCAGCCATCGCGGGCAACTGACCCTAGGACGGCAAGCTCTGAGGGACCACTCCTCAGTTGGTCCAGAACCGCCCCGACGCGCGACCCGGGCACGAGCACCCTGCCAGGAGTCGGTGTATGCCTGGCGGGAGATACGGGGAAGAACCTAGAGCCCCACATCCTGTATGCCTCGGCGGCATCTAGCGCCCTGCCACGGTTCTCGCTCGACACCCTTGCAAGCTCGTCCTCGGCCGCCCGGGCTTCGCCCGCAGGGTAAGCGCCAAAGATCAGGTACTCCTCCCGCGATCGCAGCGTGCGGGCCATCGGCGGGTTCACGATACCAAGGTGCCAGAGGGGAGGCCTTCGCTCCAGCAGCGAGTCGATGGCCCTCTGCAGAGCTTCTCGTCGTGCGAAGGCGATGGCGAAGGGGCTGTCCATTTCAGTCTCTCTTAGCCTCAGCGTGGCACGCACGATCACACCGGTTCTCCCCATGGCCCCCACAACGAGGCCGAGGTCGTTGCCTTCGAGGGTTCGCTGCCTTCCGTCGGGCAGGATTAGCTCGGCGGAGATGACATTCTCCCGCAGCCAGCCGTAGGCGAAAGAGCCCACGCCCATCCCGTCGCGGGCGATCCAACCCCCCACCGTAGCGCGGGGGGCGCTCGTCGGGTAGACGGTGAGCGCCAGGTGCGAGGGGCGGAGCTCGTCCTCGAGCTCGAGCCAGAGCACCCCCGCCCCCGGCTCGACCTCGACGCGCTCGCCATCGGGGAAGTGGATCTTGCGCATCATCTCGGTCCTGACAAGCACGGTCTCTCCGGTAGGCTCAGGGAGGTCGGGGTCAGTGCCCGCCCCAGCCGGGCTCAGCCTCGCTGAGTGCCTGCGCACAGTCTCGGCCAGGAACCTGACCTCGTCGGCGTCTTCCGGCAATACGGTAGCGAGCGGGCCCACGTGCTTCCCGTGCGCCGTGCAGCGGTTCCCGAAACGCTCTTCCAGCTTCTTCGTAAGATCTCTGCGGGACGCGTAGTTCATGTCTCTACCTCGGCGGCTGGTCCTTTCTAATGGAGGCTCTCCTGTGGCGATTGCTGCGCTCCTACCCATCCCGCGCCGACTCAGCGAGAAGCGCTGCCTCGTGAACCGGCTGCAACGTGTAGGACCTATCCTGCACGGCAAGTCGCTGATACTTCACGCGCTGGGCATCCCAGGAGCGAAGGACCTCAAAGGCAGACTTGTGACCGACATTTCTCGCGAGGGTGTTGAAGATAGGCATCGATCGCCATAAGTTCCACACAATCTGCACTAACCGAACCGGCCTAAAGCCTGTTATGTGGATGACGTCCCACTCGGGAAGAGTGCCGTCGTTCTTTAGGAAACGCATGCGCTCAAAGCCGATGCACCTACCTACGGCGTTGGCCTCGTAGAAGTGCCGTATGACGGGCCCTGAAAACAGATACTGGTCCCGGTAATACTCCTTGCGCGTCTCGGGCCGCGATACAACGTATTCGATCCAATGGTATCGAGGTTCGCGCTGGAGGCCGCCCATCCGAGGATAGTACATATCGATGTTGGGCTGAGGACGCAAGATCTCTGCTCGCAGGAACCTGCCCTGTATACTCTCTGCTGCAGCCTGCACTGGACCCTCGATCGAGTGCCAGATTTCGTCTGGATCTACGCGGGGAGCCAGCACGATGACCCAATAATCAGTCCACGCATTACCGCCGCCCTCTCCGGGCACCTTCAGCGGCCGGTGGCGGAACGGCAGCACGGTCGCGATCCGCATGGCCCCGTGAAGTGCACTCAGAAAGGGCATTAACTTGTGCTCGACGCCCTCTAAGAATTGGCGCCGGCGGCTACCGGAGATGTACCACGTCACCCCAATCGCCCAGCGGTCCTTGCGCTCTTGGTCGCGCGCAAGAGGAGTTTGTTCGATGTATTTCATAGTGTCATTCTATTAGATCTTCGTTGTGTGCATAAACGATATTGTCGGCCAATTTCAGCGTAGCCCTGGAATGGCCCACTCATGGTCACCCGAAGTCCGACGCCTCTGGCGAAGTCTTGTGCGTTGCTAAGTGCTCCGGCCTCCGGAAGTTCAGCGTGTAGACCGGGAAGCCGCCGAAGTGCTCCACCAGCTCAAAACCGGCGGGCTCGACCTCGTGCCGCACGGAGGCGGGTCGACGATAGTCCGGGTCGCCGAAGATCTCCGTCACGGAGAGGATCCCTCCCGGCTTGAGTGCCGCGTAGAGCTCGCGCGCTGCCGCCCCCCGGTCGCGCACCTCACCAAGCACGAAGGCTAGGAGAATCCGATCGAAAGCTTCCCTCGGTAACGCCCTCTCTCCGAGGTCAGCCTCCAGGGTGCGGACGTTGGTTATGCTTTCTGCCTCCAGCCGAAGCTCGAGCTTCTCGAGCATCGCGCGCTGGCTGTCGAGGGCAACGACTTCTCCGGTCGGTACTACCGCTCTCGCGAGGGGTATGGTCAAGCGCCCGGGACCGCAGCCCGCATCTAGTACCTGCATGCCGGGGGCGAGGCCGAGCCGCTCGACCAAGAGCTCGGGGCCTGCGAAAGCCTCCACGAGCGGGTTCTCGAAGAGGAAGGTGAGCCGAGGCGGGGTCGGTATGGGTTGCCGACGTTGCCGCAGAAACCCGGCGATGGCCAGGCCGACAATCCCTATCAACGCGTACGGAACTATCTTTGTCATGCTCGCGAGCCCGCTTCTTGCATTGTACAGGACCAGGGTCCTGGGGGATTCGGGTTCTGTTATCAGGCCTTATGTTGACGACAGTTTTGACGACAATGTGGGCGATATTCGGCGATAAGCGGCGAACTACCGGTCTCTGCAGAAACGCAGATTTGGCTTATTTATACGCCTTTTCCGGACGGAGCGACATACCGCAGCATATGTAACAGCGCACTCGTAATGAGCAGGTCAGCGGTTCGAGTCCGCTCGTCGGCTCTCTATTTTACCTGCAAATCCCATGGAAATAAGAAGCCCCCGATGTTCGTGTCGGGGGCTTTGTCAGCAGTACGTCAGCAGTAGACTATCCCAAAGCCTCGTCCCTTACATTGGCGTTCTCCGAGTGGTTGCAGGGTACAGCGGGTGGCGTAGGCGAATCCTGTGGCATAGACCGTCTGACCGATGTGCCCGAGTTTCGGCGAGTGCGGCACCGTCGAAAGAGCTTCGCCCAAGTGCCGAGAAGGGGCGTTCTGCGAACTTCGCCTTGACGGGATTCTCCGAAGGTCGGCCTGCGGTAGACTGATCCCGATGTAAGGGGGGCGATGAGGGTTTTGAGCCATCACGGGAGCAAAAGGGAGGCGAGAGCTCATCTCCGAAGAGTCCACCAGAGAGTGGGTAGGTACCCCGCTCGACACGGAGGCAGTCGACCCCCACGCCATAGTGGAGATCACGGTGGAGTTCGACGAAGGGGAAGAGGTCCTCACGCCCAAGATCAATGAGCGCTTCGGCTCCTACGATCTCAACGAGGCGGCACGCTACATCTTCTTCCTCTCCAACCACATCTTGAAAGGGGGCAGCGGCTAGATGGGTAGCAGGAGGAGGCGCAGTTGGTTGCACGGTGTGGAGGTGAGGAGATGGACCACGAACGGCCGGGGGACCGGAGGGCGAGCGAGGTGCTGATCCGCCGTATCTGCCTCCGCTACGAGGACGACCGGAAGGTATGCTTCGTCCCCGAGGCTGGAGAGGAGTTCTTCTCCCGGGACGACGCGCACAGGGTGGGGATGTTGCGTAAGGGCTCGGAAGTCCTCGAGTGGGGTCTTAACTTATCGGAGAGGCATCCCGGTACGGGACAATACGACACTGGCGCTGTCTGACCTCTGGGGTTGTCTTATCCTGGCATCGGTTGGCTTGCCCGGCTAACGGGGTAAAGAGCCCAAAGGCGTTGGGTGCATCGTAAGGAGGTCTCGCAGTGAACGGCTTTCCGGAGAAGGTACTGCTGGCGACTGACGGGTTGGAAAGCTCGGCCCTCGCCACCCGGGCGGCGGTCGATCTCGCGAAGGGGGGCGGGGCAGAGCTGCACATGGTACACGTCTGGCACACCGTTCCCTCCCCTCACTACGACCACCTCATAAGGAGCGGACTCGAAGATGCCGGGCGTGAGAGGC
>OCZS010000928.1_pt1 | contig 10067 bp, 9 predicted proteins | sample 1539071 | NCBI WGS metagenome assembly OCZS01 (sample SAMEA3113584, study PRJEB22503) | soil metagenome | reverse complement strand
GCTCAAGCAGTTCATCACGGGCGGCCGCCGGCGCGACTACGACGACTTCGTCGCCCTCGACGACGTCTCGTTCAATGTCCGACGCGGCGAGGTGTTCGGCGTCATCGGCCACAACGGCTCAGGCAAATCCACGATGCTCAAGTGCATGGCCAGCATCATCCGGCCGACGCGCGGCACGGTGCGCGTCCACGACCGGATGTCGGCGCTTCTGGAACTCGGCGCGGGCTTCCACCCGGAGCTCACGGGCCGCGAGAACGTCTACCTCAACGCCGCCCTGTTGGGCATGACGCGACGAGAGATATCGGAGCGCTACGACGAGATCGTCGAGTTCTCAGGGCTGGAGGACCAGTTCCTCGACACGCCGGTCAAGACCTATTCGTCCGGCATGTACGTGCGGCTGGCGTTCGCGATCGCGATCAACGTGGAACCGGAGCTGCTGATCATCGACGAGATCCTCGCGGTCGGCGACATCGACTTCCAGCGCAAGTGCACCGAGCGCTTCCTCGAGTTCCGCAACAGCGGACGTACCACGGTGCTCGTGACGCACGACCTCGAGAGCGTGCGCACGATGTGCGACCGTGCCGTCTGGCTCGACCACGGCAAGTTGCGCGGCACCGGGCAGCCCGGCGAGATCGTCGACGGGTATACGCAGTCGATGTCGGGGGCTCGCGATCGTGTCGCCGCGCTCGGCAGCTATCGCGAGGGCAGCGGCGAAATTCAGTTCACCGACATCACGATGTCCGTGGGCGGCGCGCCGTCGGTGCGGGTGCGCACCGGCGAGGACGTCGGCATCGATCTCGCATTCGCGACGGGTACGCACGTGGAGGATCCTTCGGTCTCGGTCACGGTGAGCACCGCGTCGGGCATCAACCTCAGCGATCCGAGCACGCGCGATGCCGGCATCGAGCTCGGGCGCGTGTCCTCGACGGGGTCGCTGCGGCTCCGACTGCCCAACCTGGCGTTGCTGCCGGGTGCGTATCACGTGCACTGCACGCTCACCGACAGTCGCCGTCAACACGTGTACGACCGCGTGCACCAGGCGATCTCGTTCGATGTACTGGCGGGCGACCCGCTCGAGGAGCGCGGCGTGATCAGCCTGCGCCCGGAGTGGAGCCGAACCGGTTGAGTGACAGCTGTCAGCTGGGTCGCTGTCCTGCACCCTCTATCAGCCTGATCTGACCGCTGTTTCAGGCACCGACGACGCCGAAGCCGAGCGTTCGCGCGACGACCGCTTGGCGGACGTCGAACGTGAGAAAGCTGATTGCCGTGCCGAGTCTGCGCGCGGCGCCGAGGTGGAGCGCGTCGAGCGTGCGTACGCCGGTCTGTTCGGCGATGGTGGCAGCGAGCTCGCAGGTCGCGGCGTCGATCTCGACGATCGCGAACGCGCCGAGGTCGGTCGCGAACGACGCCCGAGCCGCGGAAGCCTCTGGTGGTCCCAGCAGCTGCGCGAGGTTTCGTCGTACCTCCACGACGGTGTGGCGTCCGGTCACGAGGACCGGGTCGCTGACGAGCAACTCGACCGCGCGGTCGGAATCCGGCTCGTCGACGTACCGCTTGAGGAGCGCGCTGCTGTCGACATAGAGCGTCACTCGCGTCGATCCTCGGCGAGGACGTCGAGCACGGGGGCGGACGCCCTGTACCGTCGGACGGGTCCCAGGCCGCTCGACGTGGGCGGCGTGACCCAGCCCGCTTCGACGGCGGCGGTCAGGTCGAAGCCGCCGAGCGGCGGCCCGAGCGTGGCTACTGGTCGGCCGCGATCGGTCACCGTGATGACTTCACCGGCGGCGGCGCGTTGCAACATGGCGGACAGCTTCGCCTTCAGCTCCCGCACGCCGACGTCCATGTAGTCACCTTACCGCTGTTTGTGACTACAACCGCTACGCAGTGGACCTCCGCTCAGTTGAACTGCCGGTTGCCGTGCTCGTCACGGTAGTACGGCGGCGCGCCAGATCTTCCGGGGCGCTCCAGCCAGTCCGTGCGGTGCGGAGCGAGGTTGACGTTGAAGTAGGGATCGTGCTGGATCCGGTCTCGCCATCGCGAGAGCAGTAGCTCACGCTCGACGTCCCCGGTCTCCGGATCACGGCTGGCGCTCTCGAAGTGGTACCACGAGGCGTGCGGTGTCCAGACGATCCGGTACCCGGCGGCGCGCATCCGGAACGACAGGTCGACGTCGTTGAAGTTGCGCGGCAGCGCTTCATCGAAGCCGCTGAGACCGCGGAAGAGATCGGCGCGCACCATTGCAGCCGCGGCCGTGACGCCACTGCACTCGCGCGCGACGATCGCCATCCGGTACGGGCCGGGATGGTCGCCGGGATACCGCAGCAGAGCGTGGCTGGCGAGACCGGGAAACACGTGACCGGCATGCTGCAGCGTGCCGTCGGCGTAGAGCAGCTTGGCGCCGACCATCGCCACGTCCGGCTCCTGCAGCAGGGCGGCCATCTCGCCGATGCTGTCCGGCTCGATCAGGTCCGTGTCGTCGTTGAGGAACAGCAGCAGGTCACCCGACGCTGCTCGCGCCCCGGCATTGACCTTGGCCGAGAAGTTGAAAGGGCCGTCGAACGTCACGATCCTCGTTAGGTCGCCCCCGATAGCGCGCGCTCCGGCGACGACGTCGACGGGGGTGTCGGCGTCGGCCACGACGACGAACTCGACGTTCCCGAACGTGGAGCGCTCCGTGATCGCTCGCATCGCCTCGTGCACGAGCACGCGCTCCACGCCCCAGATCGCGGCAATCGTGCCGCGAGTCGGGATGACGATGCTCACGCTCCGCTCGGTCGGCGCCGGACGCCGTACGCGGTACACGCCCTCGGCAGCGCCCGGTACCGCCGTCGCGCTGACGCCCACCCGGTCGCAATGCGCCTGGACGGCGCGCACGCCGGCGTCGTACGCGTACGGCTTGGCGGCGGGATCGGACGCGACGCTGTCCGGCGCCTCGCGCCAGTGGTAGAGCACCTCCGGGACGTGCACAGCCGGAGCGACTTCGGAGAGCCGCAGCAGGAGATCGTGATCCTGGGCGCCGTCGAAGCCGGCGCGGAATCCGCCGACCTCACGGACGCGTATCAGCGGTGCCATCACGCAGTGCAGCACGTAGTTGTGATTGCGCAGGCGCTCGGGCGAGAAGTCGGGCTTGTAGAACGGATCGGCGAAACGGCCGTCCTGGCGGAGCACGTCGTTGTCGCTGTACGCGAACGACGCGCCGGGTTGGTCGCGCAGCGCCTCGCTGAGCCGTTCGATCGCGTTCGGCGCCAGTACATCGTCGTGGTCGAGCATCGTGATGTAGTCGCCGGTGGCCTCTTGCAAGGCAGTCGTGCTGGCGGCGACGATGCCTTCGTTCGTTTCGTGGCGGAAGAACCGGAGGCGGGAATCCCGTCGTGCGGCGGACGCCAACAGATCGTGCACGCGTGCGTTCGAGGAGCCGTCGTCGACCACGATGTGCTCCCAGTTGCTGTGCGTCTGCGCGGCGACCGACGCCAGGCACGCCGCCAGATGCGCCGGGTCCGTCTCGTACACGGGCGTGATGATCGATATCAAGGGGCCGCCCGCGCCGGCCGAGCGCCGTAGACGCGCGAGTCGTCGACCGACGTGTCGCCTGAGCCAGTAGCGCCATCCGAGGTCGACGTCCTGCTCGGCGCGGTCGATCTGCGTGTGGAACTCCGTGATGCGCCCGCGGAAACGACCGACCGTGAGCTCCGCAGCCCTGGCGTCCGCGACCGCCTGTTCGGCCTCGGCGACGAGCGCCGCGTCGCTCATACCCGGGAGCGCTTCATGCGTAGTCGGGCGAGCAATCCGTCGATCCGCTCGCGCGCCGCTTCCGTGACGAGCGTCGAAGGCCGTTGCATGTGCTCCTGGCGGCGTCGGGCGGCGCCGAGGCGTCCGTTGAGCGCCGGCAGTTGGGCCTCCAGTCGCCGCGCCTCGCCCTGTTGCGCCGCCTCGTGTTCGCGTGCCGACGCGACCACTCTTCGAAGCTCGGATTCGGACGCGTCACGCACGGTCGTCCTCGGGCCACGGAAGCATGGGATGGAGGGAGCGGATGTGGGCCCGCATCTCGTCCGCCACGAGGTTCGTGATCGTGATCATCGACGACGCCTGCGTGCGGTAGCGACCGAGCATCTGCGGGACGTGGACGCCGTGCTCACCCGCCCCGGCGAGCCGCAACCAGAGCTCCCAGTCCTCCCAGCCGTAGGCGAAGTCGTCGTCCTCGCGATAGCCGCCGTGACGCTCGTACGTGTCGCGCCGAACCATTGCCTGGGCGTCGATGTAGTTCGACTCGCACAGCCAGCGTGGCGACCAGCCGAGCTCGCTGCGCAGACCGGGATGGACGCCGAACGCCTCGAGCGTGGCGTAGGCGAAGGCCGCAGTGGGGTCGTCGTCCAGCGCGTCGCTGAGCCGGCGCAGGCAAGTCGGGTACACCGTGTTGTCGGCGTCCATCACCATGATCCGCTCGGCACGCGCGGCGGCGACGGCGAGGTTGCGCGAGGCCGGCAGCCCGCGGTTGGCGTCGCTGGCAAGGAGCAACATCGGCACGTCGGCGTGGTCCGCCATGAAGCGTCGCACGATTGCTCGTCCGCCATCGCGTGAGTGGTCGTCCACGACCACGATCTCGAGTCGGACACCATGGGACGCGACCAGGGACGCCAGCGTGTCGGTCACGAGATCTGCGTAGTTGTAAAGGGTCACGATGACGCTCACGGTCGGCTCCGCGGTCGCGTAGGCGGGCGTCTCGAAGCGCTCGACGAAGTCGTCGGTCCCGTGCAGCACCGTGCAACGTGTGCGGTCGATGTGACGTTGCAGGCGCTGCTCGTCCATCGACGCCACGTAGACACGGCGACGCAGCGCGGCCGCCGGGCGAAGCTCGCCGAACAGTGGCGCGCGGTGCGCCCTCGGCACCGGCTTGCGGTGCCGGCGCGGTCGACCAGGCGCGACCTCGTCCAGGCGATCGAGGACCGGAGCCAACGACTCGACCAGCGGGTGCTCGTCGAGCACGGCGGAACGCGCCGCCTCGCCAATCGCTCGGCACCGGTCAGGGTCATCGAGCAGCTCGGCGAGCGGCACCGCCAGATGGTCGGCGACGACGAAGTGCTTGGCCTCGATCAGCGGCTCGTATCCGGTCGATGGCTCCGTGAGTACCGCGCAGCCGTTGGCCATGGCCTCGACCATCCGCGCCCACTCGAAGTAGCCAGGTAACGCGTCGTCACGATGCACGTTGAGCAGGATCTGGCTGCGGGCCAGCAGCCGGTACTTGTCGTCACCGAACACCGTGCCGGGCGCGGCGCCGTCGACGGGGGCGCTGAACCGGAACAGTCGCAGCTGCGACTCACGGTTCCACAGCAGAGGTGCCAGCGGAGCAAGCGCCGCCGCCCTCCGCGGGGTGGAACCCCCGAGGAACAAGACGTCGACGTCGCGGTCGACCTCGGGCGCCTTCATCGACGGCACGCCGCCGAGCTGGAGATGCATGGCCTGGTGCCCGCGAGCGCGGATGGCATCGACACCGCGGGGGTTGATGTCGATCACCACCGGAGCGTCGCGAATCAGTCCGGCAGTGAGATTGAACCACGGTGTGCCCGGCTGTTCCGTACAGATCGGCACGGACGCCGCGGCGGCGCGGCCGACGGCCGAGTCGCTGGCGTCGTCGAGCAGGAACAGCTCGTGTGGTGCGACGACGAGATTGATCGCGTCGCTCGCGGACGGCAGCCGATCGCACACGAGCGTCGCCGTGCGACCCGCCTGCCGCGCAGCCTCGACGACCCATCGTGCGATGTCGGTCATGAACGCGTTGCCTCGCGACGACACGAAGACGTCGACCGGCTTGTGCCTCACTTGCTTATGACTGACTTGGCGTCGCGCAGCCGGAGCTGCATGCGCTTGGCGGCGTGTAGCGGTGCGCGCACGACCTTCGAGACGCCGCGACGCACGATCGCGCCCTTGTTGGGCGCACGCCGGAGGTCGGCGAACATCGCCCGTACCAGTGCCCGCCGGCTGACCGTCGCCGGGAGCTCGGCGGCGATCCGTCGCAGTTCCTCGCGGCGCACGTTCGACTCGGCCTCGATCAACGCCAGCTGAGCAAGCACGTCGGTGTCGGACGGATCGGGCGACATCGTGCGGGAGGCTACCCGGCTCGGCGACAGGGCCATCGGTACACTCGTGCGGCAATGACCGAGCGGCCTCACCTCGCGCGCTGGCGCGACAGGTCGGGCGTGCTGATCGCCGGCGTGGTGCTCGCTGCGCTGTGCTGGATCATGGGCAATCCGCGCAGTAGCGGGCCCGACGAGCCGAGCCACATGATCGCCTCGGCGGGCCTTGTGCGCGGCGATCGGGAGGGTCGCGTCAATCCCGACCCCAACCCCAACATGGCGGGCAGCCACCTCTTCGACATCCCCGGCATGGTCGGCCAGCCCGATCCCGGGTGCTGGGCGTTCGACCCCTCGATCCCCGTCGCCTGCCAGAGCACCGTTCCGCTGTCTACGACTTCTCGCGAGCTGCCGAGCTGGTCGTACAACTATCCGCCGTGGGCGCTGCTGCTACCCGGTCTGGCGTCGTTCGTCTCGAGTGCCGGTGGCTACGCGTATCTCGCCAGGATGCTCAATGCTGCGGTGCCGCTCGCGTTGGTGGCCGCATCACTCGTCGACTTGCGACGGCGGCGATCCGTGCTCGCCGCGAGTGCGCTGCTCGGCGCGACACCGATCGTGTGGTTCACGTTCGGTTTCGTCAGCCCGAGCGCAGTGGCGATCGGTGGTGGGCTGGCGCTGTGGACCGGTCTGCTCGTCGACCGATCGCGACTGGCGACCTTGCTCGCGGTCGCGGGCTGGGCCTCGGTGCTACTCCCCCGCCGTGATGGACCCGTGTGGGCGACGATGATCGTTCTGACGTGCGCGTTGCTGACCCGAACCCGTCCACTGGACCTATGGCGCCGACTCGAGCCGTGGGCGCGCTGGACCGTCGCCGCAGTCACCGGGCTGACGCTGGTGACGCCGATCCTGAACCGTGATCTCGACTCCAACGCGCTGCTGCCGTTCGCGCCGCTGGCCCTCGTCGCCGCCGAGTTGCTGGCGCGCCGATACGACCGAACGCGATCGACGGCCGGTCGGCGGGCCTTGCTCGCGTACACATCCATCGCCGTCGCTCTGTTGGTCATCGCGCTCGTCGTGGCTGCGCCCGGAGACATCGACACCGAGACCGTGCGGCTCGTGGTCGCCAACACGGGCGACCATCTTCGACAACTGGTCGGCATCCTCGGTTGGCTGGATACGGCGGTGCCGATCATCGCTGTGCTCCTGTTCTGGGCGTTGATCGGTGGGATGGCGCTGGTCGCCGTGTTGGAATACGGACGGTCGACCTTCGTGTACCTCGTCGGACTCGCCGGTGCCGTCGTCGGCGCCTGGCTGCTCGAACTGGGACAGAGCGCGGACTACGGCGACTACTGGCAGGGCCGATACACGATGCCTTTCGCCGTCGGGCTGCCGCTCGTTTTGGCGTGGCGACCAACCGGCGGGGAGTGGCTCGACGACCGGCTGACATCGATCCTCGCGTGGGGCGCCTGGGTCGTCAGCAACGTCGCATTCGTCGCCGCCCAGCAGCGGTGGGGTGTCGGGATCAATGGCACGTGGAACCCGATCGACTGGGATACGTGGGGCGCCCCGGTCTGGCCCTGGCTGCTCGTGTTGCTGCATGGTGGCGCCACCGCGATGATGGCGGCCTGCTGCACGTCCGAGCGGGTGCGAGTGATGGCGTGACCGTTTATGGCGTTCCCCGGCCACGCAGGCCGTTATTGGCCACTCGCTCGCTGGCGCTCACTCGCTCGCATCCGTGGAGTTTTGACCAGTGACCAACCGGCGTCGGTTGCTCAGTCTGATCGCGATTGCGGCGATCCCGTTCCTCGCGCGGTGGGTGCACGGCGAGTTCCGGGCGCCGGCGGGCACGAGCGAGGACGTCCTCCCGTATGCGCTGCTGGCGCTGCTTTGCGTCGCCATCGTGGCCATTCTGGAGGCGCCGCCGAGAACGTCGTCGGTGACCCAGGTCTTCGTGGAGAGCATCGTCGCCGCCCTGGCGGTGCTGGGCGCGGCGGCGACCTCGCAGGTGTTTTTCCCCGAGTCGCTGCCGCGTTTCGTGATCCTCTTCACGTCGCTGCTCGTGTTCGTGTGGTTGATGGTCTTCGGCGCGATCAGCGCCGTCGCCCTCCGTCGCCAGGGTGGCTCAGATCGTGTCGTAGCGGTCGTCTCGCCGGACGACGGCAAGCAACTGATCATCGACGTGGACGAGGGACCGCTCGAACGTCGGTTCACGCTGGCAGCGGTGTTCACGACGGAAGGCGACTATCTCGATCTCGTGGAGGCGTGTCGTGAGCGCGGTGCAAGCACGCTGGTCCTCGGGTCCGCACCGAGTACGCACCCGTTCGTGATCGACGCCGCCGAGGAGCTCCACCGCGATGGCGTCCGCGTGCGCAGCTTGGACGACTTCTACGACGAGTCGATCGGCAAACTGCCGCTCTCGTCGCTCGACCGGTTCGCGTTGATGGGCGACATCGAGTCGCTGCACGGGGCGTACGCGCCGCTCAAACGCGTGATCGACATCGGCTTCGCGTTGCTCGGGTCGGTTGCGTGCCTGTTGTTGACGCCGCTCGTGCTGGTGGGCAACGTGTTCGGAAACCGAGGCCCGTTGTTCTTCCGGCAGGATCGCGTCGGACTGAACGGCAAGACGTTCCGGATCTGGAAGCTGCGCACGATGAGCCCGGGGTCAGTCGACGTGTCGGGCTGGACGTCGAACGAAGACCCTCGCATCACCCCGTTCGGCAAGTTCCTCCGCCGCGCCCATGTCGACGAACTGCCGCAGATGCTCAACATCTTCGTCGGCGACCTGTCGATCGTCGGCCCACGTCCGGAGCAGGTGGTGTACGCGCGGCAGCTGGAGGAACGCCTGGCGTTCTACTCTGCGCGTTATCTGGTTCGTCCCGGCCTGACCGGCTGGGCGCAGGTGAAGTATCGCTACGGCGCCTCGGAGGAGGACGCGTACGTGAAGCTGCAGTACGACCTGCACTACGTCCGTCACGAGTCACTGGCGACCGACCTGCGAATCATCTGGATGACGCTCCACCACCTCATCTTCGACGGCGGACGATGAGGTCGTGTCCTCACTTCGATCGAAGTAGGTCCTCATCGATCAGGTGCGTCGTGTTGAGTGCACGAAGCGGCCGCCAGCCGAGGCGTGCCCACGTGCGCATTGGTTGAACGTTGTGAGCTTGGGTCGAGATGCGGAGTCGCTCCAGGCCCCGGCTCTGCGTCATCGTCATGATCGCCTGCACCAACCGGCGGTAGTTTCCTTGGCCGCGTGACTCGGGAACGATGCCTGCGAGTCGAACGTCAGGGATGTCAGGCGCCCAGTCGACGATGCCGAAGCCGGCAACGCTGCCGGTGGTGGTGCCGGGCAGGACGAGGCAGCTCGAGTTGCCCGATGCCACCAGCGAAACGGCCCACTCGCAATAGCCGGCGAGCGCAGCATCCGCGGACAGGAGTGGGTTGGCGGCGTAGTGATTTGGATACCCGGGAAACACGCGTGTGACGAGCGACTCGATGGCGTCGAGAGCGGTGATGGTCTCGATGCCAGTCGTGGGGTGTGGCGTCGTGGCGCTACCGCAACTCCACTCCCAATAGAGCAAGGTGTCGGCCGGCACCGCTCGGATCCCTTCCAGCACGGCGAGCCGTGCCGGTAGCGACACGGCGTCAGCCGGCGCGCGCAGGATCACCATGTCGAGATGCTCCACTTCGAACGCGTGCCGGACGCCAGCAACCAACTCATCGAGGTCGGCCAACTCATCGACCGTCAGCCGCCCTATGCGCCAACCGAACCGAGCTGACTCCGGCGGCGAGAAGATCGTCATGCTTGCACGTCGACCGATCGCGACACTGGCGCGGCGCATCCCTCTGCAACCGGCCACCACCGCCCGCGCTGCCGGTCACCGTCCCTCAGTGCTGCCGCCAGACGGGCATACGCGAGCATGCTGTCCGACAGTATCCTCGGCCGCGTTCATCTCTTGGAAGTCCCCCGCGCGTGCCCGATAGCGTCGGCGTGATGTC
>OCZS010000927.1_pt1 | contig 10068 bp, 10 predicted proteins | sample 1539071 | NCBI WGS metagenome assembly OCZS01 (sample SAMEA3113584, study PRJEB22503) | soil metagenome | reverse complement strand
GGTCGATCCCCAGACGCTGCTGCTCACCGGCCTCACCCGCGACGGCGTCTACCTCGTCGAGGGCGGCGAGGTGACCGGGGCGGTCAACAACTTCCGCTTCAACGAGTCGCCGGTCGACCTGCTCGGCCGGACGGTCCAGGCCGGCCGGACCGAGCGGACGCTGCCGCGGGAGTGGAACGACTGGTTCACCCGGTGCGCGATGCCCCCGCTGCGGGTGCCGGATTTCAACATGAGCAGCGTCAGCCCGGCCAGCTGATCCCGTGTGGCGGACCCACCCGTCACACCCGTCACGGGAAGGCGTCACACCGGTGTAGTTCTCACAACCGCCTCGTACAGCGCTGGGAAGAAATGACGGGGACGGCGCGTGTTCAGCTGATTACGCTCAATACCGGGAGAGCGTCGCCGCGACATCCCGGCGAATGTCGGTCCCGGAATTCAGCAGTACACGGATCCTGCCGATATCTCGTCCACGATCGATCCAGCAGAGGCACACAGGTCCCCTTCTCCGGGACCGGGGGGAGGACTCCGTGAGCAGGAGTCGCAAGCCGTCCGTCTTCCAGGTGGGCAAGGTCCGGGACGACGGCCGCACGGTCGTCATCTCCGGCTGGGGTCTGGGGTTGTGCACCTCGGGCTGCGCCTGCCACCGCCACCCGATCGCCGGCCACCTCGCCATCGAGGAGGACCAGGCCGGTGGCCTGCTCGGCCTCGCCAGCTACACCGACGGCGGGTGCGACTGCTGCGAGCCGTGGACCGCCGACGAGCTCTCCGCGATCCTGCGCGACCTCGACACGGTCGCCGGCCTGCAGGCCCAGGAGCCCCTCGCCGGCTGAGCGGGACCCCGTCGCCCCTGTGGGGCAGGCGGTGATGTGCGCCCAGGGTGCGTTCCGATCTCCGGAATGGACCCGGGGCGCACATTTCTGCTCGGGTGGGAATGGTGTGCCGCACGGGGCGAATGCCCACTCCTGGTGCGGATGTGACGCGCGGGATGTGACCCCGGAAAGCGGTCAGCGCGCCTCCCCCTACTTGTCGATACCAAATCCTTACCGTCCGTGCTGACGCGCAACGAACGAGGCCCCTTCCCCGGGTCCGGCGCAGACTGACGGAGGCGGACGGTGCAGTCCTCGCGCACGACGACCCGGCGCCGCTCGCGTGCCGTCCTCGCCCTCGGCGGCGTCCTCGTCGCCGTCATGACGGGTGTCCTGGCGCCTGCGCCCGCGGCAGCGGACCCGACGACGTCGGGCCAGGCGCAGGCTCTCGCGCAGGAGACGGCCCAGCAGCTCACCGCCACCGAGGAGCAGCTGCACGAGTCCGAGCTGGTCGTCGCGGCGCAGCAGCAGACCGCCGACGACGCGGCCGCCGCGGCCGCCGCCGCGCACGAGGCGCTGGAGGTCTTCGCGCCGCGCATCCGGGCCATCGCGCAGAGCGGGTTCACCGGCGAGAGCCAGTCGCGGGTCGCGGCCTTCCTCACCAGCGAGTCCGCCGAGGAGTTCGTCCAGCAGATGACGACGCTGGACATGATCGCCGCGCACACCGACACCGTCGTCACCGAGGCGTCCGTGGCGCAGCGGGCCGCCGAGGAGGCGCAGGCCGACGCCGACGAGGCCGCGGCTGCCGCCCGCGCCGGCCTCGAGCAGCTGCAGGCGCAGCAGGCCGAGCTGAAGCAGAAGGTCGACGCCTACCAGGCGGACTTCGCCCGGCTGTCGGCCGCCGAGCAGGCAGCGGTGACCACCGCGGTGGCCGGGCGCACGCTCGAGGCGCCGCGCGACCTGCCCATGCCGCCGGGTGCCGCGGGCGAGGCCATTGCGACCGCCCTCGCCCAGGTCGGCGACCGGTACGAGCACGCGGCGATGGGCCCCGACGCCTTCGACTGCTCCGGCCTGACGGCCTACGCGTACGCCGCGGCCGGCATCTCGCTGCCGCACTCCAGCCGTGCGCAGTCCCAGCTGGGCACCCAGGTCTCGCGGGCCGAGCTGCAGGCCGGCGACCTCGTCTTCTTCTACAACCCGATCAGCCACGTGGGCCTCTACATCGGCGGCGGGATGATGGTGCACGCCCGCACGTACGGCTCCCCGGTCGCCGTCACCAGCGTCGACCAGCGCGGCTTCCGGTTCGGCGTCCGCCTCGGCTGACGAAGGACCCCGTCCTCCTCACCCCTCGCACGCTCGGGGCGAGCCTCTGGACGGGGCCTTACGGCCGGTCGCCCTCGGCCAGCATCTGCACCGCGGCAGCGATCCGCTTCGCCCGCGTCGCCGGGGTGCCGGCGGTGTGCACCCGCCAGAGGATGGCGTAGCGGTTCTGGCTGTCCAACGCGTCGTAGGCCGCCCGGGCCGCGGGCTCCGCGTCCAGGGCCGCCGCCAGGTCGTCCGGCATGGTGACCGTGGCCGGACCGGCGTAGGCGCGCTCCCACCGCCCGTCGGCCTTCGCCGCGTCGACGGCGGCCAGGCCGGCCGGACGCATCCGCCCCTCCGCGATCAGCCGCTCCACCGTCGTGACGTTCTTCTGCGACCAGACGCTGCGCGGACGTCGGGGCGTGATCCGCTGGAGGTAGAAGCGGTCGTCGAGCCGGTTGGCGCGGCCGTCGATCCAGCCGAAGCAGAGCAGGACCTCGACCATCTGCTCCCAGTTGACCGACGGGACGCCCGTGCCCTTCTTGGCGATCTTCACGTAGAGCCCCGGCGCCGTCGCGTGCTCGGCGTCCAGCCAGGCCTCGAGCGCGGACTGGTCGGGGAAGGCGAGCACCGGGAGGTCGGTGGGCAGCGTCACGGCTCCATCCTGCCGTCGGGTGCCGACGGTTTCGGGGCTCGCCCGCGCGGCTAACGCCGTCCGGGTGGCCGCAGGGTGCGGCACGGACGGGGGTGGCCGTGAGCGACCGGGGACCTGGGCCGTCGGTGGTGTGGCTCGTCCGCCACGGCGAGAGCATGGGCAACGTCGCCGACGCGAAGGCGCAGCAGGCCGGCGCCGGCCGGCTCGAGCTAGACATCCGCGACCCCGACGTCCCGCTGTCGGACACCGGCCGGTCGCAGGCGGAGGCCCTCGGCCGCCACCTGGCCGACCTGCCCGAGGACCAGCGGCCCACCGCGGTGCTCAGCTCGCCGTTCGCGCGGGCGCTGACCACCGCGCAACTGGCCACCGCGAAGCTCGACGTGCGGGTGCGCACCGACGAGCGGCTGCGGGAGCGTGACTTCGGCGCGTTCGACGGGATGACCGGTACCGGCATCCGCGAGCACTTCCCCGACGAGGCCCGGCGCCGCGACCTCCTCGGCAAGTTCTACTACCGGCCCCCGGGCGGGGAGAGCTGGGCCGACGTCGCCCTCCGGCTGCGCAGCCTGCTGGCCACCGAGGCCCTCCGGCACGACTGCGAGCGGCTGATGATCGTCGCGCACCAGGCCGTGATCATGGTGCTCCGGTACGTCCTGGAGGAGCTGACCGAGCAGGAGCTGCTCGAGGTCGACCGGGAGGAGCAGGTCGCCAACGCCTCGCTGACCCGTTACGAGATGGACGACGCCGGCGACCTGGTGCTGGCCGAGTTCAACGCCGTCGACCACCTGGTCGCGGAGGACGAGGACGTCACCGAGGAGCCCGATGTCGCCCAGCAGCCCTGAGCCGACCCTCGTCACTCCCGAGGTGCTGCGCGGACGGCCGCTGCCGGAGCCGACCGGGGGGAAGAACGCCCGCGGGTCGATCCTGGTGATCGGCGGCAGCACCGAGACCCTCGGCGCCGTCCTGCTCGCCGCGGAGGCCGCCATGCGGGCCGGTGCGGGCAAGCTGCAGGTGGCCACGGTCGCCTCCCTGGCGCCGTTCGCCGCCACGGCGCTGCCCGAGGCGCTCGTCCGCGGGCTGCCGGAGACGGACGGCGGCGCCATCGCGCCCGACGCCGCCGACTCGGTCCGCGACCTGGCGGAGGCGGCCGACGCCGTCCTGATCGGGCCCGGCATGGCGGACAAGGAGGCGACCCAGGCGTTCGGGGAGCGGCTCCTGCCGCACCTGTCCGGACCGATGGCCCTCGACGCGCTCGGGCTGTCCTGCGTGACCGCGGACGACACCTGCCTGCACCACCTCGGCGGCCGGGTGGTGCTGACGCCGAACCCGATGGAGATCGCCTACGCCCTGCACACCGACGAGGAGGCGATCGAGGCGGACCCGGCGTCGGCCACGCTGGACCTGGCCGGGCGGGCCCGGGCGGTCGTCGGTCTCGGCGGGGCCACCTCGTGGATCGCCACCCACGACGGGGAGCTCTGGCAGGACGAGAGCGGGAGCGCCGGGCTGGGCGTCTCGGGCTCCGGCGACGTGCGGGCCGGGATCACCGGCGGCCTGCTGGCCCGCGGGGCCGACCCGGCCCAGGCCGCGATCTGGGCGGCGTACGTGCACGGCCGCTGCGGGGAGCGGCTCTCGTCGTCGGTGGGACGGCTCGGCTTCCTGGCCCGCGAGCTGCCCCCGGAGATCCCCAAGGCGCTGGCGGAGGTGGTGCCCTAGACCTCGGCGCGCAGCATCTCGGCGGCCAGGGCCAGGGAGCGCATCTTGCCGGCCGCGGAGTCGCGGGGCAGGTACTTCAGGCCGCAGTCGCTGGTGAGCACCAGCCGGTCGACGTCGACGTCGTCCAGGGCGCGGCGCACCCGGTCGGCCACCACCTCCGGCGTCTCCACCTCCGGGGTGGACAGGTCGAGGACGCCCAGGGCGATGCCCTTGCCCCGCAGCGGCCGGAGGGTGGCCGGGTCCAGGTGCGACTGCGCCGTCTCGACCGCCACCGTGTCCACCGGGGTGTCGGCGAGCTCCGGCAGGAACGAGTAGCCGTCCGGCCGCTCGGACACCATCGCCGCGTAGCCGAAGCACAGGTGCAGGTGCACCGGGCCGGGGGCGCCCTCGACCGCCAGGGTGACCGCCTCGGCGCCGTACCGCCGGGCGACGTCGGGGCGGGCCTGCAGCCACGGCTCGTCGATCTGGACGATGTCGGCGCCGGCGGCGAAGAGGTCGGCGATCTCCTCCCGGACGACGTCCGCGTACGCCAGGGCCAGGCCGCGGTCGTCGCCGTAGTGGTCGTCCTGGGCCTGCTGCGCCATCGTGAACGGGCCGGGGACGGTGATCTTCACGGTCCGGTCGGTGTGCGCCCGGAGGAAGCGGACGTCGTCGGCCTGGATCGGGGCCGGGCGGCCGATGGGGCCGGCCACGCGGGGCACGGGGATCGGCTTGCCCGAGCGGTTGAGGACGGTGCCCGGCCGGTCGAGGTCCACGCCGGTGAGCGCGGTGGCGAAGTGGTTGGAGTAGGACTCCCGGCGGATCTCCCCGTCGGTGAGGATGTCGAGCTCGGCCTCCTCCTGGGAGCGGATGGCCAGCAGGGTCGCGTCGTCCTGTGCCTCGGCCAGCAGCGCGGGGGCCACCCGCCACAGCTCCCGGGCGCGGACGCGCGGCGGGAACTGGTGGGCCAGCCGGTCCCGGTCGATGAGCCAGTCCGGCTGCGGCAGGCTCCCGACGATCGACGTGGGCAGCGGCGGTAGAGGCGCGGGCATGTCGGCGAGCCTGCCGTGCCCGCGACTGGTGCGCATCGCCCGGGGCTGTGCTGTGCTGAGCGGCGTGGCGGACAACTACATCGCGCAACTGCCTTTCGGTGCTCCGAAGATCGACGACGACGCCTTCGTGGCGCCGACCGCGGTCGTCGTGGGTGCCGTGACGATGGGCCCACGGGCCAGCATCTGGTACGGCGCGGTCGCCCGCGCCGACCACGAGACGATCGAGATCGGCGAGGGCTCGAACGTCCAGGACGGCTGCACCCTGCACTCCGATCCCGGCTTCCCGCTGGTCATCGGCCGCAACGTCACCGTCGGCCACCGCGTGGTGCTGCACGGCGCCGTCGTCACCCAGGGCAAGCAGTTCCCGCCGCGCTCGGTCATCGCCGGCGTCCCGGCGAAGGTCGTGCGCGAGGCCAACGACGACGACCTGGAGCACATCCGCGGCAACGCCGCCGCGTACTACGAGCGGCTGCCGGAGGCGCGGAAGGTGCGGCCGGTCGTCCGCCGTCCGCTGCCCCCGGCCGGGATGGTGCCCGGCGACGCGCTCTCCTAGCGGACGGCGAGCCACTCCCGCAGGCCGGCGAGCAGCCGCTCGACGTCGTCGGCGTCGGTGTAGGGCGCCAGGCCGACCCGCAGGCCGCCCGTGTCGCCGAGGCCGAGCCAGCGGCTGGCCTCGATGGCGTAGAACGAGCCGGCCGGCGCGTTGACGCCGCGCTCGGCGAGGAACCGGTAGGCGTCGGCCGCGTCGCGCCCGTCGAAGGTGAGCAGCAGCGTCGGCGTGCGGTGCGCGGCCCGCGACCGGAGCCGGACGCCGGGCAGCGCCGCGAGTTCCGCCTCGAGGCGCACGCGCAGGCCGTCCTCGTACTCCTCGAGCGCAGTCATGGCGGCGATCAGCCGGTCGCGCCGGCTGCCACCGGCGGGGGCGAGGCCGGCCAGGAAGTCGACGGCCGCCGTCGTCCCGGCCATCAGCTCGTAGGGCAGCGTGCCGAGCTCGAACCGCTCGGGGACGTCGTCCGACGAGGGCAGGAGCTTGGCCGGGCGCAGCGACTCCAGCAGCGCCGGGTCGGCGGCGAGCGCCCCGCAGTGCGGGCCGAGGAACTTGTAGGGCGAGCAGGTGTAGAGGTCCGCGCCCAGGGCCCTCACGTCGACCGGCGCGTGCGCGGTGAGGTGCACGCCGTCGACGGCGAGGAGGGCTCCGGCGGCGTGCACCCGCTCGGCGATCGCCGCCACCGGCGGCCGGGTGCCGATCAGGTTGGACGCCCCGGTGACGGCGACCAGCCTGGTGCGGTCGGTGAGCACCTCGGCGACGTCGTCGGCGGTGAGCTCGCCGGTGTCGGGGTCGAACGCCGCCCACCGCACGGTCGCGCCGGCGGCCTCGGCGGCGATCACCCAGGGCCGCACGTTCGCGTCGTGGTCGAGCCGGGAGACGACGACCTCGTCGCCGGGACCCCAGCCGGCCGCGAGCGCCCGGGACACGTCGAAGGTCAGCGAGGTGGCGCTGCGGCCGAAGACGATGCCCCGCGGATCGGCGCCGAGCAGGTCGGCGAGCGCCTGCCGGGCGGCCGTGACGACGTCGTCGGCGTTGCGCTCGGCGGCGGTGATCCGGCCGCGGTTGGCGATCGGCGAGGTCAGCGTCGCGGCGACCGCGCGGGCCACGGTCTCGGGGACCTGGGTGCCGCCCGGGCCGTCGAAGTGGGCGGTGCCGGCCTCCAATGCGGGGAACTGCGCCCGGACCGCGGCGACGTCGTAGCTCATGCGCGCGACGCTACCCACCGGCCGGTTCAGCCGAGCAGCTCGCGGACCAGCTTGCCGACCGCGTCGACCTCGATCAGGAAGCCGTCGTGCCCGTACGGCGAGGGGATGACCTGCAGCGGGACGCCGAGACCGTCGGCCACCTGCTGCTGCAGCCCGATCGGGTACAGCCGGTCGCTGTCCACGCCGGCGACGACCGACCGCGCCGTCACCCGGGCCAGCGCGGCCTCGACGCCGCCCCGCCCGCGGCCCACGTCCCAGGTGTTCATCGCCTCGGTGAGCAGCACGTAGCTGCCGGCGTCGAACCGGCGGCCGAGCTTGCCGGCGTGGTGCTCCAGGTAGCTGGCGACGGCGAACCGGCCGTCCTCCTGCACCCGCCCGCCGAACCGCTCGCCCAGCTCGTAGGCGCTGCGGTAGGTGAGGTGCGCGATCCGGCGGGCGATCCCCAGGCCGGCCAGCGGCGGGTCGGCCGGGTCGTAGTCGCCGTCCGCCCACCGGGGGTCGCTGCGGACCGCGGCCTGCTGGGTGGTCTGGGTGCCGATCTGGTCGGCCGTGGCGACCGCGCCCGAAGCCAGGAAGAACAGCGTGCCCACCCGCTCCGGCGTCGCCACCGCCCACTCCAGGGCGCGCATCCCGCCCATCGAGCCGCCGACGACGCACGCCCAGCGGTCGATGCCGAGCGTGTCGGCGAGCGCCGCCTCCACCCGCACCTGGTCGCCGACGGTGACCTCCGGGAACCGCGATCCCCACCGGACGCCGTCCGGGTCGGGCGACGACGGCCCGGTCGTCCCCTGGCAGCCGCCCAGGACGTTCGCGCAGACGACGAAGAACCGGTCGGTGTCCAGCGGGGCGCCGGGCCCGATCAGCCCGTCCCACCAGCCGGCCGTGGGATGGACCGGCCCGGCCGGCCCGACGACGTGGCTGTCGCCGGTGAGCGCGTGCTCGACCAGCACGGCGTTCCCGCCGCCGGCCGCGAGCGTCCCCCACGTCTCGTAGGCCACGCGGACCGACGGCAGCACACCGCCCCGGTCCAGGGCGATCCCGGGCAGGTCGAGGAAGACCCGGTCGCCGACCGGGTCCCCCTCGACCCATCCGCCCATGTCAGGCGGTCTTGGCGGCGCGGAACCCGGCCTCGAGGTCGGCCAGGATGTCCTCGATGCCCTCCAGGCCGACGGCCAGCCGCACCAGGCCCGGCGTGACGCCGGTGGTGAGCTGCTCCTCGGCGGTGAGCTGCGAGTGCGTCGTCGACGCCGGGTGGATGACCAGGCTGCGGACGTCGCCGATGTTGGCCACGTGGCTGTGCAGCTCGAGGGCCTCGACGAACCGCTGCCCCGCCTCGCGGCCACCGTGCAGCTCGAAGGTCAGCACCGCACCGGCGCCCTTGGGCGCGTACTTCTGCTGCGCCGCGTGCCAGGGCGAGGACTCCAGGGTCGGGTAGTTCACGCGGTCCACCGAGTCGTGCGCCTCGAGGAACGTCGCCACCCGCAGCGTGTTCTCGATGTGCCGCTCCATGCGCAGCGACAGCGTCTCGATGCCCTGCACCACGAGGAACGCGTTGAACGGGGAGATGGCCGGGCCGAGGTCGCGCAGCAGTTGCACGCGGGCCTTGAGCGCGTAGGCCGGCGCGCCGAGGTCCTTGTAGACCACGCCGTGGTACGTCGGGTCCGGCGTGGTGAAGCCGGGGAACTTCCCGCTGCCCCAGTCGAACGTCCCGCCGTCGACGATCAGGCCGGCGATCGCCGTGCCGTGGCCGCCCAGGTACTTGGTGGCCGAGTGGACGACGACGTCCGCGCCGAACTCGAACGGCCGGATGAGGAACGGCGTGGCGATGGTGTTGTCGACGATCAGCGGCACGCCGTTGCGGTGCGCGACGCCGGCGACGGTCTCGATGTCGAGGATGTCGCCCTTCGGGTTGCCGATGGTCTCGCCGAAGAAGGCCTTGGTGTTGTCCTGCACCAGCGCCTGCCACGCCTCGGGGTCGTCCGGGTCCTCGACGAAGGAGACCGTGACGCCGAGCTTGGGCAGCGAGTGGTGCAGCAGGTTGTAGGTGCCGCCGTACAGCGAGGCGGAGGCGACGACGTGGTCACCGGACTCGGCGATGTTGAGCAGGGCCAGCGTCGTGGCGGACTGGCCGCTCGCGACGGCCAGCGCCGCGACGCCACCCTCCAGCGAGGCCACGCGCTGCTCGAGCGCGTCCTGCGTGGGATTCATGATCCGCGTGTAGATGTTGCCCATCTCGGCCAGCGCGAAGAGGTCCGCGGCGTGCTGGCTGTCGCGGAACTGGTAGGCGGTGGTCGCGTAGATCGGCAGCGCGCGGGCGCCGGTCGTGGGGTCGGGGCTCGTGCCGGCGTGGATCTGCCGGGTCTCGAAGCTCCAGTTCTGGGAATCGCTCACGCGCCGTCTCCTTCTCGCTCACGGGAGTTCCCGCGGCGCGCAGGAGACTCCGTCCTTGCCGGGCGGCGGGCGCCGTCCGGCCGGCTCTTCCCCTGGAGCACCTCAGACGGAGTAGAGGTTGCCGGGCAGCCAGCCAGGTGCTTGTCGCTGCCTCTCGTGAGCCAGTGCCGATCCTAGGGGGCCGTTGTCACACGTGAAACATCGGTCCCACCCAGTGGACACCTCGGCACAGCGGCTCGGCCTGCGCCTTTCTCACGCGCAGAGGTCAGTCCGCCGTGTCGTCCAGCTCGACCGCGTAGGACGTGATGGCGGTCAGCGTCCCGCCCGAGAACTCGTAGAGATCGCACGAGGAGACCACGCTGACCCCGCCGTCGGCGTCCACGTACCGGCCGATCGCGTCCACGGCCACCGCGTCCCC
>OCZS010000926.1_pt1 | contig 10069 bp, 9 predicted proteins | sample 1539071 | NCBI WGS metagenome assembly OCZS01 (sample SAMEA3113584, study PRJEB22503) | soil metagenome | reverse complement strand
GTCATCGTGAGCATCGTCTTGTTCACGGTGCTGCCGGATGCGTCTGGCACGGTCCGCGGCGTCCTCAGCATCGTGGCCGCACTGGTGGTCGTCGGCTGGGCGCTGCTGATCTGGTACATGCTGGCCGAGAAAGCGGCCGGGCCGGGCATGCGGCTGATGCGGGTCCAGCTGGTCGGCTTCTACGACGGCCGACCCATCGGGTGGATGCGGGTGCTGCTGCGCACGCTGATCTTCTGGGCGTTGTGCGCCACCGGGATCGGGCTGCTGGTCATGCTGGTCTTCCTGGTGCTGCACCCGCGCAAGCAGGGCTGGCACGACCTGGCGGTCAAGGCGGTGGTGATCAAGGAGCGGGTCCTGGCCCCGGCCGGGCCGCGCGCCGGTGTGGCGCAGCACGTGACCCCGTCGCCAGAGCAGCTGCCCGGGCGGTACGCCCCCCACCCGACCTACGGACCGGTCACCTCCTACTCGTCCGTGCCCACCGGACCCACCGGTCCGGGGCCCCAGCCGGTAGGTGCTCCGTCGCCCTCGGATCAGCAGCGCCAAGGCCCGCAGCCGCTGGCGCCCCCGTCCGGCATCGGCTACCCGACACCGGTCAACCAGCCGAACGTCCCGGTGCTGCCGGAGCAGCCGGCCGCGGTCCCGGGTACGCCGTTCTCACCGCCCCGCCGGGAGCAGCAGTGGGCGGCTAAGTCTCGACCGATGTCGGCGCCGTCGGCGCCGCCGGTGGGGGAGCCCGAGCCGGAGAACCTGGACTGGCACGCGGTGCTCGACGACGGCCGCCGGCTGGTGGTCGAGCACCTGGTGCTGCTGGGCCGCAACCCGCAGCCCGCGCCGGGTGAGGAGGACGCCGAGCTGATCAAGATCGCCGACGAGACCCGTACAGTCTCCAAGCTGCACCTGGCCCTTGGGGTGGACGAGGCGGGCCTGTACGTGGTGGACCGTGGCTCGACCAACGGCTCCACGGTGACGACCCCGGGCGGGGCTACCCGCCGGTGCGTGCCGGGGGAGACGGTCTACGTCAACGCCGGTTCGATCGTGTCGATGGGTGACCACTGGCTGGAGATCCGCCGGAACGGGTAGGTCGCTGCGACGGCAGCTCGCTGGGGGCGACGGGCGCGAGACCAGCACAAAGATAGGGTTCCCCCCATGCTGCTGTCGGATCGCGATATCCGGGCCGAGGTCGCCGCGGGCCGGATCGGGCTGGAACCGTACGCCGCCGATCTGGTGCAGCCCTCAAGCATCGACGTCCGGCTGGACCGCTACTTCCGCGTCTTCGAGAACCACCGCTACCCGCACATCGACCCGGCCGCCGAGCAGCTGGACCTGACCCGGCCGGTGGAGCCGGTCGGCGACGAGCCGTTCATCCTGCATCCGGGGGAGTTCGCGCTGGGGTCGATCTATGAGGTGGTCACCCTGCCCACCGACATCGCGGCCCGGGTGGAGGGTAAGTCCTCGCTCGGTCGGCTGGGGCTGCTGACCCACGCCACCGCCGGGTTCATCGACCCCGGGTTCTCCGGCCATGTGACGCTGGAGCTGTCCAACGTAGCCACCCTGCCGATCAAGCTGTGGCCGGGGATGAAGATCGGCCAGCTGTGCTTCTTCCGACTGACCTCTCCCGCCGAGCACCCGTACGGCTCGTCGAAGTCCGGCTCGCACTACCAGAACCAGCGCGGCCCCACCCCCAGCCGCTCCCACCTGAACTTTCACCGCACCCCGATCTAGTCCGGCGGCCCCCCGCTCGCAAACCGGTCACAGACCGCAGGTTCTGTCGAGCCGGAACTGCAGTCTGTGACCAGTTTGTGGGGGAGGGAGGGGTCAAGCGCGGTAGATGGCGATGTCGCCGGAGGCCGTGGTGGCCCGGACCGAGACGTACGCCTCGCCCGGCGGCGGCTGGTGGGTCGACTCCAGGGCGATCCGGACCTCGCCCGAGGACGAGTCCAGGTCGAGCCACGCGGGCAGCCCGTCGGCCACCCCGACGGTCAGCGAACCCGAGGCGGTACGCAGCTCCACCGGTGCGCTGGTCGCGGCGAGTGTGATGTCGCCGGACCCGGAGCTGGCCTGCACCGGGTAGCGGGCCCGCTGGATGGTCACGTCGCCGGATCCGGACTTCGCGACCACCGGGCAGTCCGCCTCACCCACGGTGATGGCGCCGGAGCCGGAGGACAGCCGGGTGCCCGAGCCGCCGACCTCGCCAGCGGAGACATCACCCGAGCCGGTGGACGACTCCAGGTCGCGGGCGCGGCCGACGCTGATGTCGCCCGAGCCGCTGCTGATCTTGGATCGGCCGATGTCGGCACTCACCGACACGTCGGCCGAGCCGACCTTCATCACGTACTCCAGGTCCGGGGGCACGCCGAGCCGCAGGTGGGCGTTGGTGTTGCGGAAGGTCTTGGGTGGGAAGCTGATCCGCAGCGTGTCCCGTTCCTGGCGCACCTGGACCGCGTTGAGGAACTCTTCCTGCCCGGCGTTGATCGAGCACTCGACCAGGTGCGGCTGCACGCCGGGCTCCACCGTGACGGTGCCGTCGCCGAGGTTGTCCAGCAATACCCGGCGGACGCCCTCGTGCGTGGAGTTGCGGAACGTCATCGCACCCAGCCCTGCACCCGGCCCGGTCGGCGCGGCCGGTCGCCCGGGCCTTTGCCCGGCTTCTCGCCGAACAGCCCGCTCGGACCGAACGGTCCGTTGGGACCGAAGACACCGTGCGCACCGAACGGACCGTGCGGTCCGAAGATCACGCCCGGGGTCGGCGGCATCGGCGGACGCGGCCACTCCGGCCGTCCCGCGGGCGTAGTCAGGGCATCCATCACCGCGCGGGTCAGCCAGGCGTTGGTGGAGATGCCGTCGGCGGCGGCCACCTCGTCGACCTTGGCCTTGACCGACTGCGGCAGCCGCAGGCTGATCCGCGCCACCGGCTCGTCATCGGCATCGATCAGGACGTCCTCGTCGGTCGTCTCCGAATCGGTCGGGGGATAGAGGACGGTGGGCTCGGAGTCACCCTTGGCCACCGACACCGCGAGCTCGGGGTCGCCGCCCGCCATCCGCACCTCGACCGAGGACGGCGCCAGCTCTGCGCTGATGGTGCTGGCAGCATCGGACAAGGCGGCGATCAGAGCCAGCCGGGTCGAGGACTCGATCGAGCCGCCGAGCCGCTCGGCCACCTCACGAGTGTGGTCGTCGGCCAGAGCCGCGGCCGAGGTGACGCCGTCGCGGACGGTCTGTACATAAGGGGATAGGTCCATGACGCCATTGTGACATTAATGATGACGTCAATTCAAGGTCTAGTGACGCTAATGTGACGCTACGGCTGACCAGAAGAGCGCGTGCCGGTCACCTGCAGGTGCCGCAGCAGACGGCGGCCGTTCCTGCGCCGGCGCTAAGCCGACGTGACGGCCCGGCTCGCACCGCGGCGCACCGACTCCAGTAACAGCTGAGCCACGTCCAGCACCTCGGTGCTCTCGGATGCGCCGCCGTCTGCCTGCTTTGCGGTCAGCCCGTCGCTCAGCATGACTCGACAGAAGGGGCAGCCGGTGGCGATCGCGTGCGCCCCGCCCTGGCCGTCAGCAGCGGCCAGCGTGGTCAGGGCCTCCTCGGTCCGGTTGGCGTTGATCCGGGTGCCGATCTTCTCCTCCATCCACATCCGGGCCCCGCCGGCCCCGCAGCAGAAGGAGCGCTCGCGCGACCGCGGCATCTCGGCGTACGTCGTGCCCGGCAGCGCCTCGATCAGCTCGCGGGGCGGGTCGTACACCTCGTTGTGCCGGCCGAGGTAGCACGGGTCATGGAAGGTGACGGTCCGCCCGGCGACCGAGCTGTCCACCGGCGCCACCGGGGTCAGCCGGCCGTCGCGGACCAGCCGGTTCAGCAGCTGGGTGTGGTGCACGACCTCGAGGTTCACCCCGACCTGCGGATACTCGTTCTTCAACGTGTTGAGGCAGTGCGCGCAGGCGGTGACGACCTTGGTCGCCTTGGCCTCGGTCAGCGTCTCGGCGTTCTCCAGCGCGAGCTGCTGGAACACGAACTCGTTGCCGGCCCGCCGCGCCGGGTCGCCGGTGCAGGTCTCGCCGTTGCCCAGCACCGCGTACATCACCCCGGCCGAGCGCAGCAGCTCGACGACGGCCCGAGAGGTCTTCTTGGCCCGGTCGTCGTACGCCCCGGCGCAGCCGACCCAGAACAGGTACTCGACCTCGGTCAGGTCCTCGACGTCCTCACCGACCACGGGCACCGGGAAGTCCAGGCCCTTGGCCCACTCCATCCGGCCGCGCGGGCTCTGCGACCAGGGGTTGCCCTTGGTCTCCAGGCCTTTGAACAGCCCGTTCAGCTCGGGCGGGAAGTCCGACTCCATCAGCACCTGGTTTCGCCGCAGGTCCATGATGTGGTCCACGTGCTCGATGTCGACCGGGCACTGCTGCACGCAGGCGCCACAGGAGGTGCATGACCAGAGCACGTCCGGGTCGATGACCCCGGCCAGTCCGTCGGCGGCCTGGATCGGACCGACCAGCGGTCGGGCGGCCTCTGCGCGCACCGCGTCTGGCAGGCTCTCCCGTGCGGCCTCGGCGGCCTCCAGGTAGGGCGCCTTGGCGTACACGTGGTCGCGCAGGTCCATGATCAGCAGCTTGGGCGACAGCGGCTTCTCGGTGTGCCAGGCCGGGCACTGTGACTGGCAGCGACCGCACTCGGTGCAGGAGGTGAAGTCCAGCAGCCCCTTCCAGGTGAAGTCCTCCACCTTGCCCACGCCCAGCGGGGTGTTCTCGTCGAGGTCCTCGATCTCGGTGAAGTCGAGCGGCTTCCCGTCGACCATCATCGGCGGCACCGCGCCGAGCGCCGGCCGGCCCGACGCCTGCCGCTTGAACCAGATGTTCGGCCACACGGTGAAGCGGTGCCAGGCCACGCCCATGGTGGTGTTCAGCCCGAGGACCATGAACCAGGCCATCGAGATGACGATCTTGACCGCCGACAGCACCACGATGGCGGTGCCCAGGGTCTGCTCCGGAATGCCGTCCGGGAGCAGGAACCAGGTCAGGGGGAAGTGGGCCGCTGTGGTCTCCGCCGCGTCCACACCCGGAGGGACACCCCCCGAGTTCAACAGCCTGAACTCCAGGGCCCGAAGCGCCAGCACGCAGAGAACGATGCCCAGGATGACCAGCTCGACGAAGACACCTTGCCAGGTCCGCGAGCCGAAGAACCGCGACGATCGCCCCTGCCCGCGCAGTCGGAAGCGGACGGCCATCAGCACCGCGATGCCGATCAGCCCGGCCCAGGCGATGATCTCGCTCGCCCACTCGTAGACGATCCAGTGGCCGATCACCGGCAGCGCGAACCGGGGATCGAAGAGCTGCCCGTACGCGGTGAGCAGAGTGAAGAAAAGTGCGCCGAAGGCGACGAAGACGAACCAGTGCGCCGCCCCGACCGCGGTCCACTGCAGCATCCGGGTGTGCCCCAGGGTCTCCGACAGCAGGTTCTGCCACCGCTCGCGGGGCTGGTCGCGCCGGCCGGCGATCGGGCGACCGAGTCGGACCACTCTGACGATGCTCGCCACGGCGCGCGCGAACAGGGCGACGCCGACCACCGTGGCGGCCAGCGCCACCACCACCGCAACGATCCTCACGACGTACGCATCTCCTCCCTCTGAGGTGCGGAGTTACTGACGGGTAACTTACTCGCTCGATGGATCCGGTGGGCCGGGCGGACCGGCACCGCCTCGGCAAGCGGCCGCCGCAGCTGCTGGCGCAGCACGGAGGCGAGCGGTTCACCCCCGGTCCAGGGCAGTGGATCGGCTGCGGTCAGCGCCGCATGGGAGGCGATGAACGCCACCTCCTCGGCCGCCTGACGGCGGCGATCGTGACGCTGGCCGAGCGACTCCCAGCGCCGGCGCGACTCCTTGAAGCCCACCGCGATCGCGGCCAGCTCAGCGGTCAGCAGCGGGTCGGTCAGTGATGCGACGATCTCGGGGTCCATGGATGCCCTTTCCGAGGGCCGATAGACGGAACTCTAGGCCGAAGGGCCACACCGGCTCTTCGCGTAACAAAGGATTACGCCACGCCTCCGACAACCGGGCATTGTCGGTACCGACTATTAGTGTCGAACAGAGCGAGTTGGGACGGCGAGTGAGGTTTTGACGTGATCGAGTTCGAGTCAGTGGGCAAGACTTTCCGTGACGGCACGGCAGCCGTCGTGGACCTGAGCCTGACCGTGCCCACCGGCAAGATCACCGTGATCGTCGGTCCGTCCGGCTGCGGCAAGACGACCACGCTGCGCATGGTGAACCGGATGCTGGAGCCGACCAGCGGGCGGATCGTGTGGGATGGCTCGCCGCTGAGGTCCAAGCGGAAGACCACGCTCCGCCGCCAGATGGGCTACGTCATCCAGAGCGGCGGGCTGTTCCCGCACCGGACCGTGCTGGAGAACATCGGGACCGTCCCTGGGCTGCTGGGCTGGTCGAAGGACAAGACCAGCAAGCGCTCGCTGGAGCTGCTGGGCAGCGTCGGGCTGGACCGCACGCTGGCCGACCGCTATCCGGCCCAGCTCTCCGGCGGTCAGCAGCAGCGCGTCGGAGTGGCGCGGGCGCTGGCCGCGGACCCCCTGGTGCTGCTGATGGACGAGCCGTTCTCGGCAGTGGACCCGGTGGTGCGCAGCGAGCTGCACGACTTCTTCCTGGGCCTGCAGCGCGAGCTCAGCAAGACGATCATCCTGATCACCCACGACATCGACGAGGCGATCAAGCTCGGTGACCAGGTGGCGATCCTGCGGGTGGGCGGCCGGCTGGCCCAGGTCGGGACGCCGCAGCACCTGCTCGAGGAGCCCGCCGACGCCTTCGTGGAGGGTTTCGTCGGCAAGGACCGTGGGTTCCGCTCGCTGTCGTTCATGCCGGCGGACGGCCTCCGGCTGGAGCGGGTCGACGTGGTCCGCGAGGTCGAGGCGGCCGGATCGGGCGCGCCCACGCTGGTGGTCGACGGCGACGCGCGGCCGGTCGGCTGGGCGCACCGGGACCAGCCCGGGCGGGTCGTCCCGCTGGGCTCGACGTTCGTTCCCGAGTCGGACACCCTGCGGACGGCCCTGGACTCGGCCCTGACCTCGCCTTACGGACTGGCGGTCGCGGTGGCGGCGGGCACGGGACGGTTCGCCGGAGTGGTCAACGCCCAGCAGATCCTCGACCAGGTCGCCGAGGCCCGGACGGCGGCGGCGGAGTCGATCTCGGTACGTGAGGTGCGCCCGGAGCCGGAGTCACGCCCTGAGGCTGTCGAGGAGCCTGAGGACGACACGGAGCTGCGCCGCCCTGAGCCTGTCGAAGGGTTAGCGGACGACATGCGCTCGAAGCCGGATGACGGGTTGCGCCAGGAGCCGGCGGATGACATGCGCCTTGAGCCCGTTGAAGGGCCGGATGCAGAGATGCGCCAGGAGCCGGTCGAAGGGTCGGACGACATGCGCCCGAAGCCCGTTGAAGGGCCGGATGAAGAGATGCGCCAGGAGCCGGTCGAAGGGCCACCGGAACGTACGCGTTCGACGGGATCGACCCGGATCGACGAGCTGCAGCTCAGCGCTGAGCCTGTGGAAGGCCAGGAAGGCTGGGCCGCCGACTCAGCCCCCATGATCGACGAGCGCGAGCCGGACCGAGGACACGTCCGGTGAACCTGGACTGGGACTGGTTACGCCGCAACGCCGACGACATCGCGCTGCTGCTCGGTCAGCACGCCCTGCTGGCGATCATCCCGGTGGTCGCCGCGTTGGTCGTGGCGATCCCGCTGGGGTACCTGGTGTTCAAGACCAGCCGCGCCGCCAACCCGATCCTGGCCGTGTTCGGGGTGATCTACTCGATCCCCTCGCTGGCGCTGTTCGTCGCCCTGCCGCTGGTACTCGGCACCTCGATCCTCAGCCCTCTCAACGTGGCCGTGGCCCTGGCCATCTACTCGGTGGCCCTGCTTGTCCGCAGCGTGGTCGACGGGCTGCGGTCGGTGCCGGTGTCGGTGAAACAATCCGCCTCGGCGATGGGATACGGCTGGTTCGCCCGGCTGGCCCGTGTGGAGCTTCCGCTGGCCATGCCGGTGATCTTCGCCGGGCTTCGAGTGGCGACGGTATCCAACATCGCTCTGGTCAGCGTGGCCGCGATGATCGGTGGCGGGGCGCTAGGCAAGCTGTTCGATCGCGGCCTGGCCAGCCGTTTCTACACACCGCTGATCGTCGGCCTGGTACTGAGTGTGCTGCTCGCCCTGCTGGCTGACGCGCTGATCCTGCTCCTGCAACGCAACACCCTCCCCTGGGCGCGGGGAAGGCGGCTGGCGTGAACATCTTCAGCTACCTGCTCGACCCGACCACTTGGATCGGACCCGGCAAGACTCTGGACCTGCTCATCGAGCATCTTGCCTACACCGTGGCTGCGGTCGGCCTCGGCGCCATCATCGCCATCCCGCTCGGCATCCTGGTCGGCCATACCGGGCGTGGGACGTTCTTGGTCATCGGGCTCACCAACGGCGCGCGGGCGATTCCCAGCCTGGGACTGCTGGTCCTGGTGGTGCTGCTGCTCGGCACCGGCTTCGGCAAGACGGTGTTCGTGCTGATGCTGCTGGCCCTGCCGGCCATCCTCACCGCCACGTCCGCGGGCATCGCGGGGGCGGACCGAGAGGCAGTGCACGCCGCCCGGGCGCTGGGTATGACCGAGGGTCAGGTGGTCAGCCACGTCGAGCTGCCGTTGGCCCTCCCCCTGGTCATCTCCGGGCTGCGCAGCGCAACGCTGCAGGTGGTGGCCACCGCCACGGTGGCCGCCTTCGTGGGCGGCGGCGGACTGGGCCGGCTGCTGATCTCCGGGCAGCGGAGTGGCGACTACCCGCAGATGTTCGCGGGAGCGTTTCTGATCGCGCTGATGGCCATCGTGCTGGACCTGCTGCTCGGGCTGGTCGCCTGGCTGGCGGCCCGCCGGGCCCGCCCGCGGAGCAAGACGGACGCCGAGTTCGCCCTGGCTCCCGCGTAGATTTCTCTGGATATCTCGATCAAGACGATAGGGAATACATGATGAAGCACAAGAATCTCGCCGCCGTCGGTCTCAGCGTCGCGGCCCTGCTGCTTGCGGCCTGCGGTGGCGGCGGTGACCCACTGGGACAGCAGAGCTCGGCCGCCCCGTCGGCCTCGGGCGGTCAGAGTGCACCGGTCGTGGTCGGCTCGGCGAACTTCACCGAGTCCGCCATCATCGCCGAGATCTACTCCCAGGCATTGGAGGCCAAGGGCATCCAGTCCTCGACGAAGCTCAACATCGGCTCTCGCGAGGTCTACATCAAGGCCCTCCAGGACTCCTCCATCTCGGTCGTGCCGGAGTACACCGGCAACCTGCTGGGCTTCGTCGACGCGGACACCACCGCGAAGTCGGCTCAGGAGGTCGAGGCTGCACTGCCGGATGCCCTGCCCGAGGGCCTGGAGGTGCTGAAGAGCTCGACCGCCATCGACCAGGACGTGTACGTGGTGAGCAAGGAGTTCTCCGACAAGAACGGCGTCACCTCCCTCGCCGACCTGGCCAAGATCGCCGACGGCGTGACGGTCGCCGGGTTCTCCGAGCTCGAGGAGCGCGACTACGGTCCCAAGGGCCTGACCTCGGTCTACGGCGTCAAGGTCAAGGAGTTCAAGCCGTACGACTCCGCCGAGCTGATGGCCGAGGAGCTGAACAAGGGCAACGTGGATGTGGCCGACCTGTTCACCACGGCCAGTGCCATCAGCCGCAACCAGCTGGTCCAGCTGCAGGACCCGAAGCAGATGATCCTGCCGCAGAACGTGATCCCGCTGGTGCGCTCGGAGGTGGCTGAGAACAGCACCGCGACCGCGGCGTTGGATGCCGTGCAGGCCGCGCTGACCACCGAGGACCTGATCGCTCTGAACTCCAAGGTGGACGACGACCGGCAGGATCCCGACCAGGTGGCCAAGGATTGGCTGACCAGCAAGGGCCTGGCCTAGGCGCTCGTCACCCCCGCCGGGTCAGACCGAGACGATACGGCTGCGCACAGCAGTGGCGCGAAGGAGTCCCGGTCACTCCGGACGCCGGCGCGCGGCACCTTGATCAGTCCGCGTCGGCCGGCCTTGCGGCGTTGTCGCG
>OCZS010000925.1_pt1 | contig 10070 bp, 8 predicted proteins | sample 1539071 | NCBI WGS metagenome assembly OCZS01 (sample SAMEA3113584, study PRJEB22503) | soil metagenome | reverse complement strand
ATGATCATGTTGTAGCCGATGAACTCCCAGTTCACGATGTTCATGATCGAGAACAGCATGAAGTCCTCCGTGAAGAAGGGAGGAGGACCGAGGCCCATAGCCCGGGTGATCTGTGCGAAGGGGCCGAAGTCGGGGCCGTAGAGATAGCCCCACATCAGCGCCGCGACGACAGCGGGCACTGCGTACGGCACGAAGATCGCCAGCCGACTGAACTTGGCCAGCTTCATCAGTCCGCTGTCCAGCGCCAACGCGAGAAAGAGCGACAGCGCCAGCATGATCGGTACCTGGATGAGCAGGAAGAGGACCATCCGTCCGACTCCACCCAGGAACAGGGGATCGGTGAGGGCCCGGACGTAGTTGTCGAAGCCGGCGAAGCTCTCGCCACCGATCAGCTGCTTCTTGAAGAACGACAGGTAACCGGCATAGACCAGCGGCACGATGATCATGGCCAGGAAGACCAGGAAGAACGGCAGCACCAGCACGTACGCGGCGGCGTACTGGCGGCGCTTCGAGGCCGTCAGATGCGGACGTCGGGACGCGCTGGCAACCGCCGACGCGGGCGCGGCAGTAGCGACGGTGGACATGATTCCCCCTTCCGGGGAGGGCGTGGACGGGGTCGTCCGAGTGGCACGCTCCTCAGACGCCCCGATGGGTTAGGAGACCTTGAACCCTTGGTCCGTGGCGAACTTGGCGCAGGCGTCCTGCCAGGCCTGCAGGCCGGCGACAGCATCGGTCTTGTCCGCGAAGGCCTTACCCAAGGTCTCTGGGAAGTTCGTGTAGACGAAATCCATGAACGGCAGCCACTGGAAGTCCGGGGCGACGGTCTCGGAGATCTGGGCGAACTTCTCGTTGACCTTCTGGCCGCCGTAGAACTTCGACTCCTGACCGACGAATGTCGGATCGGTCAAGATCTCGTTGCGTACCGGGAACAGGAACTGCTCCGTGGCGAACTGGAGGGCCGACTCCTTGTCGGTGTTGAGGAACAAAGCGAACTGTGACGCAGCGATCTGGTTCTTGCTCAGCTTCAACACCGCAGTAGTGGAGCCGCCCCAGTTGCTGGACACCAGCGTGCTCGGATCCCACTGCGGCAGGTCCGCGGCGCGCCACTTGCCGGACGTCTTACCCGCGGTGCCCTGCAGGAAGACCGGTCCCCAGGCCGCGATCGGCAAGGACGCGTACTTGCCGTTGGCGAGTGCCTGGTACCACGAGTCGCTGAAGTCGGAGTCGTTGGACGCCACACCGTTGGTCACCAGGTCGCCCCAGAACTTCACCACCCTCTTGGCCTCCTCGCTGGCCAGATCAACCTTGACCGTCTCCTGGCCGTCGAAGCCGAACGGTCGGACGCCGGCCTGCCACAGGTAGGCGACGATCTGACCCGGCTGCGACGGGGCCACGTTGACCAGGAAACTCTTCGGATTTTTGGAGCGGTAGGTCTCGGCGGCGGCGGCGAACTCGTCCCACGTCTTCGGCGCTTGAAGCCCAGCAGCGGAGAGCAGATCCTCGCGGTAGAGCAAGCCCATCGGACCGGAGTCCTGGGGGATGGCCCACAGTGCATTGTTGCTGAAAACCTGCGACCAGACCCACTCCGGAAAGCCCTCCTTCAGGTTGGCAGGGACATACCGGGTGAGGTCGAGCAGGTTCCCCTCACCAAGGGTGAACGAGGGAATGAACTGGAACTCGACCTGCGCGACGTCAGGGGCACCCTGACCGGACTGGATCGCGGTCCGCAGCTTCTGGTAGTGCGGGGAACCCTGGCCCACGTTGACCAGGTCGACCTTGATCTTCGGATACTTGGTGGTGAAGAGCTTCACCTCCTTCTGGATGTCCGGCACCCAGGTCCAGAACGTGAGCGTGGTCTCGGTATTGAGGGCATTGTCGATCTCGGACTGGGAGATCGGTTGCGCGTCCTGCCCGGTCTCCGTGCCTGGGCTCTCGTCGTCGCCGCCGCAGGCGCTGAGGAACCAGGCACTTGAGGCCGCGGCGGTGGTGGAGATCAGGAACTTTCGCCGAGTGAGGCGATAAGCAGACATCGCTGTCCTTTCCAACTGTTGGGTAATGGTGTGCTTGAGTTGTGGATATTGCTGACTGCGGAGTTCATTGCTGCGCCGCAGGACCGGTGGACTTTCGGACGGTGAGCTGAGTGCCCGGAAGGGTGACTTCCCGGCTGGGTGGTTCGCTCCCGTTAATCATCTGGAGAAGTTCGCCGAGGATCCGCTGTGCCGCTTTCTCCGCGGCGACGGCGACCGTTGTCAACGGCACCATCTGGAACTCTGCCTCCGGGACGTCGTCGAAGCCGACGATGGAGACATCAGCCGGAATCCTTCGGCCGGCCTCGTAGAAGGCCCGGAGGACACCCATCGCCATCTGGTCGTTGGCGGCGAACACTGCCGTCACCTCCCCCTGTTCGGCCAGCTTCCGGCCATGTTCGTAGCCTGAGGCGGCTGACCAATCGCCGTACAGGACACGTGGAACCTTCCGGCGGGCGTCGCGCAGCGCCGACCGCCAGCCGTCGAGGAGTTTCTGCGCTGCGTCCCAGTCACGTGGACCGGCGACGTGCCAGACCGTGCGATGACCTAAGCCGAGGAGATAGCGCGTCAGGGCACGGCACGCTTCCTCCTGGTCGACGTCGACCACGATCTGTCGGGGCAGGCCGGGGATCCAACCAGCGCTTGTCACCACCGGTAGGCCGTCGAGCTGGGTGGCACTGACCTCGATCAAATGTGTAGGCACCTCGATCACCAAGCCCTCCACCCTTTGGGCAAGCAGGGTGTCGATTCCTGCCGCCACGCTTCGCGCGGATAGGTTGGGCACGGAGACCAGCGCCATGCGGTATCCAAGTCGTCTCGCCTCGTGCTCGAGACCGAACATGCGGCGAGAGGGACCGACTAGTGGAGTCCCGAGAGTCAGGGCGCCAATCGTGTGGCTCCGTTCGCGGGCCAGTGCCTGAGCGGCGGCGTTCGGGCGATATCCAAGTTGCTCGATCGCCTGGTTCACCTTGTCACGGACCTCAGCGCGGACATGAGGCGCGCCGTTGACCACCCGGGACACTGTCTTTTGGGAGACACCGGCGGCCCGCGCGACGTCCACCATGACGACGCCCTGGGAGCTCCGGGTCTTACCACCCGACATGACGACCATAAGGGTCCTGACTACGTAGGCAGTCCGTTGACCGCGTAGTCAATCAGGCTTCTGGCGGACTGTCAATGGCTATGCCTGCGGGGGCCAGCGGGCCAGACTGACCTCCATCCCACATTCGCGAGCGATGGAAGGTGACGCACGGATGGACGAGCTTCTTTACGGGGCGTCGTACTACGACGAGTACATGCCGTACGACCGGATCGACACCGATGTGACGATGCTCAAGGCCGCCCACCTCAATGTGGTGCGCATCGCTGAGTCGACGTGGAGCACCCTGGAGCCACAACCTGGCATCTTCGACCTCACTCATATTGATCGGATGCTCGACGCGATCGGGTCAGCCGGCATCAACGTCATCGTTGGTACGCCGACGTACGCCGTGCCGACCTGGCTCGCGGCATCCCACCCCGACGTGCTCGCAGTGACCAACGCTGGCGAGGGGCGGTACGGCGCTCGCCAGATCATGAACATCATCAGCCCCGCCTACCGGTTCTACGGCGAGCGGGTCATCCGCCGACTGCTTGAGCACACCGCGCGTCACCCTGCCGTCGTCGGCTTCCAGTTGGACAACGAGACGAAGTACTACAACGTCGCCTCCACTGACGTGCAGCGCACCTTCGTCAAGTACCTGCGCCAGCACTTCAGCGATGACCTGGAGGCGATGAACCGCGCCCTGGGTTTGGACTACTGGTCCAACCGGGTCGACGCCTGGGAGGACTTCCCCGATGTCCGAGGCACGATAAACGGCTCTCTCGGAGCTGAGTTTGACAAGTTCCGCCGATCCCTGGTGACCGAGTACCTGGCCTGGCAGGCCGCCATCGTCCGGGAGTACAAGAGCGACGACCAGTTCATCACTCACAACTTCGACTTCGACTGGGGCCCGGGTTGGTCCTACGGGCTGCAGCCGGCCGTGAACCACTTCGCAGCCGCAGCCTGTCTGGACATCGTCGGTGTCGACATCTACCACCCGACGCAGGCTGACCTCACCGGCAAGGAGATCGCCTTCGGTGGCGACGTGAGCCGGTCCCTCAAGGATGGCAGGAACTACCTTGTGCTCGAGACCGAGGCGCAGGGTCAGCTCGGCTGGCTGCCCTACCCGGGCCAGCTGCGGCTACAGGCTTTCAGCCACTTCGCCAGCGGGGCCGACGGCGTCCTGTACTGGCACTGGCACTCCATCCACAATTCTTTCGAGACCTACTGGAAGGGCCTGCTCAGCCACGACCTGGAGCCGAACCCGACTTACGAGGAAGCCGCCGTTGTCGGCGCCGAGCTGGACCGGATTGGCACCTCGCTGTTGCACCTGACCAAGAGAAACCGAGTCGCGATCATGGTGAGCAACGATGCGCTGACCGCGCTCAAATGGTTCACCATCGAGACCGGCTTCATGGAGGGGGTCACGCTCGACAGCTCGATCGGCTACAACGACGTACTGCGCTGGCTCTACGACGCGTTGTTCGAGCTGAATGTCGACTGCGACTTCGTCCCTCCCGACACCGAGGAGCTGAGCCGCTACGCCATGGTCCTCGTTCCCGCGCTGTACTCGGCGCCCGAGTCGACATTGCTGCGGCTGCGCCGGTACGTGCATAACGGTGGATACCTAGTGTCGACCTTCAAGTCGGCGGTGGCCGACGAGCACGTCAAGGTTTGGTCGGATCGGCTGCCACATGCCCTCACCGACGTCTTCGGCTTCACCTATAACCAGTTCACCCGCCCCCACGAGGTCGCCCTGGCGCTGCAGAACGATCTCGCCGCCGTCGGCAACCTGTCCCCAGCCCAGCGAGCCGCGTCGCACTTCATGGAGCTACTAATCCTCGACGGCGCCGAGCCGCTCGCCTCGTACGACAACTACGCATGGGCAGACTATGCGGCCATCACCCGACACGAGTTCCGTGCTGGCAAGGCCATCTACCTGGGCACGATGACCGGTCCAGAGCTTCTGCGACAGCTGATCGCCCTCACTCTGCAGGACGCGGAGCTATGGGATTGGAGCCAGGACCTTGCCGGCACTGTCTCCGTTCGCCGCGGCGACAACGCCGCTGGTCGCCAGATCACCTACTTCCTCAACTACTCCCCAGATGAGGTTCGATTCCCCAGTCCGGTGATCGGCCGTTCCCTGCTCGACCAGGCCATGGTGGAGCGAGGGACCGAGATCCGAATCGGAAGGTGGGACCTGGTGATCGTGGAAAGCTAGCTGCCCTGGTCCGCGCTGCCTTGGTTGCGAGCCTGCCAAGCGTCAGCTCGTCGAACTGACCAGAACGAGGGTCTCGCAGTTGACCAGCTCGACGCCGATTCTCGCTAGTGGGCAAGAATGAGCGGCATGGTGACGCAGGCTCGCGAGGACATCGCTGATGGCCACACGGCCCTCGGAATCGAGCTGGGATCGACCCGGATCAAGGCGGTGTTGACCGGGCCGGACCACGCGCCGATCGCCGTGGGCAGCCACGACTGGGAAAACCAGTTCGTCGACCGGACCTGGACCTACTCGCTGGAGGCGGTCTGGTCCGGGCTGCAGCAGTGCTACGCCGCACTGGCCGAGCAGGTGCGCCAGCGCTACGACGTGGAGTTGACCTCGGTCGGGGCGCTCGGCGTATCGGCGATGATGCACGGCTATCTCGCCTTCGACGCCGACGGCGAGCTGTTGACGCCCTTCCGGACCTGGCGGAACACCAACACCGGCCAGGCGGCCGAGCGGCTGAGCACCCTCTTCGGGCACAACATCCCGCATCGGTGGAGCGTCGCCCACCTCTACCAGGCCATCCTGAACGGCGAGGAACATATCGGCCGGATCAGGCACCTGACCACACTGGCCGGCTACGTCCATTGGCGGCTGACCGGGGAGAAGGTGCTGGGCATCGGTGACGCCAGCGGCATGTTCCCGATCGACATCGCCACGGGTGGTTACGACGCCCGGATGCTGGACCAGTTCGACCAGCTCGCGAGTGAAGCAGGACTGGATCTGAGGCTGGCCGACCTGCTGCCCACGATCCGGCAGGCGGGGGAGGTGTGCGGCCAGCTCACCGCGGCGGGCGCCGAGCTCCTGGACCCGACCGGCCGGCTAAGTGCTGGCGTCACGATGTGTCCTCCGGAAGGCGACGCTGGAACGGGCATGGTGGCGACGAACTCGGTCGCCCCGCGCACGGGGAACGTCAGCGCCGGCACGAGCATCTTCGCGATGGTCGTCCTCGAGGGCGAGCTCAGCCGCGTACACCGCGAGCTCGATCTGGTCACCACGCCCGCCGGGGACCTGGTGGCCATGGTGCACTGCAACAACGGCGCCAGCGAGCTGAACGCCTGGGTCGGACTGTTCGCGGAGTTCGCTCAGGCGCTCGGGGTGGACGTGGACACCTCGACCGTCTTCGAGACGCTGTTCACCTCCGCGCTGGATGGCGCCCCCGATTGCGGCGGGCTGATGACATACAACTATCTCTCCGGCGAGCCGATCACCGAGCTCGAAGAAGGTCGACCGCTGTTCCTCCGCTCCCCGGACAGCGCCCTCAACCTGGCCAACTTCATGCGAGCCCATCTGTTCTCGTCGATTGCCACCCTCCGGATCGGGATGGACGTACTGCAGAAAGGCGAGGGCGTACGGCTGGACCGGATGTTCGCCCACGGCGGCCTCTTCAAGACAAAGGGCGTGGCCCAGCGCCTCCTGGCCGCCGCCATCGACACTCCCGTCTCGGTCGGCGACGTCGCGGCCGAGGGCGGCGCCTGGGGGATTGCGGTCCTAGCCGCCTTCGTCGCTAGGCGCACACCCGAACAGAGCCTCGCCGAGTTTCTGAGCACCCAGGTCTTCGTCAACAGCAGCCTCGAGACTGCCGAGCCTGACCCACGAGATACCGCCGGTTTCGGCACCTTCATCCAGCGATACGTCGCCGCACTACCGGTGGAACGGGCGGCTGTCGAGCACAGCTGACAACCCAGCAGGGGATCCGGATCGTATCGAGCGGTGCTCACGGCTGCTCGCAAGCACCCGCTCATGCGTTGTCGCGAACTCCGCTCGCCTCAGACCCGAGAGGCATCTAGGCGCACCGATTCGGAGAGCGGAAGAGACGGCGTGCTCCCCAACACCTTCCTCCCACGACGTTGGGCCCCAGATTGGGCCAAAGTTCAAGAAGGATGCTTGATCCACCGACGAAGAAGTGGGACGTCGTGGTAGTCCCGGGCGCGCCAGTTGTAGCCCTCGCGGAACACAAGCTGCTGTTGGGCAGTCAGGCACTCGACGGTTTGACCGGCGATGCATCCGGTGGTGAAGGCGTCGCTGGGATAGTAGAACTCAGTGTCGGCGAGACTGGCCTGGACGGCGCTCCCATCCTCGGCGAAACGAAGTGGATGCAGGTCGACGCGCCGGCCATGGACGTCCTCAAGTTCGATCCGGACTGGAAGCCAGTCCTCCCGCGGCACAAAGCCGAGCGCGACCAGGAGCTCCAAGAGGCGTTCCAACTGGTCAGCGTCAACGGCAAGGTCAAGGTCCTGATGGGGCCGCGTCTGACGTCCAATCAAGGCATCGACCGCCCAGCCGCCGGCAACGCAGGCTCGCACGCGCCTGGCGGATATGTGGCCGAGCAGGCTGGCTACGTCGCTGGCGTGCATGGTTGAACCGTAACTACGAAGATTGCTGAGTCGTGGGCAGCGAAGGCCATCGGTGCTCAGCCCAGTGAAGCCAGCTGGACCAGGGGTAAGGCGGCTCGGGTGGCGCGGCGCCGGAGAGCTCAGCTGGATCCGGAACCTCAAGCATCGACTGCCATCGGTCAAGGTCCGCGGCTGTCATCGCTCTCCCTAAGAGTGAGCCGGTGGAGTGCGGACCGCTCGTCCTTGGCCCAGCAACCGAAGTCAAGCACGACGTTGGTGTCCAGGCGCAGTAGCTGGAGCGCGAGACTGATCATCCGCCCCTCGAGGACGTCCCGTTTGCGCTCGGCCTCCGGCTGGCCGAGCAACGGGATCATCCACTCATCGAGAGAGAGTCGTAGCGCGCTGTGCTCACTCGCCAGCTGCTTGGCGCGCGTAGTCTTGCCGGCCGCCGGAAGGCCGACCAGCAGGATCATCATCGCCACGCAATGATCCTGCCTCGGCCTCGGCGGAGCGAGTTGACATGATCTTGTTCCGGATCAGCCGCGCAGGGTTCGGAATGTCGCTGAGCATATGCGATGCCCTGTCGTCTGACAGCGATAATCCATGCGGCTGGGATCGGGTGACGTGCCTCGCGGCCCGCAGCGAAGTCGAGGACACGAGGCGGGCCGAGTGCAGCGAGGCCTCTTGGTTGACAAATTCAGGCGAACTCTGCAGTTACACCGGCAGAAGGTCTATTGGCTACTGCCTTGAGAGAGCTGATCCAGGGGCGATGAGCGCCTCCCCGTCGACACATGCCGGCTGGCTACTATTGTTGTCGGCGTCGGATATGTGGTCGGCGGGGCTGGCGGCATTCGCGTTGTTGCGCACGGCGCGTTCTCGCATGGTTGTGCTGCCCGACCCAGCGGGCATCACCGTGATCCGGGGGAAGCGAAGAAGCGTGGTGCCGTGGGCCCGCGTTCACGCTGTTGTGATCAGTGGAGCAAGGCGACCCTGCAGCCTGACGGCGGCAGAACCAGCATGTCCATCCTAAGTTGTGCTCTTCAGTGGTTTGACAGGAACGCGCACCCTGAGGCTCGGAGTTATGATCAGCGGATGACGACCATGGACCATGCGTGGGTGGTCGCCCGGCGGGGTGGGCCAGAAAGCCGAACCACCATCGCTGATGTGGCGATGGAGGCCGGGGTGAACAAGGGCACGGTGTCGCGGGCACTACGCGGCAGCTACGGTGTGGCGCCGCTGACCCGGAAGCGCATCCTGGAGGTGGCAGCGCGGATGCAGTTCTCCGCTTCCCCCCTTGCGAGCGCCTTGGCATCTGGTCAGTCCCGGAAGACGGTCGGCATCGTCATTCCTACGCTTGACTCCTGGTACTACATCAGTGTCGCCTCAGGGGCGAAGGAAATCCTGACTGCGGCAGGGTTCCGAGTCGATCTGATTGCTCTCGCACTAGATCCCGCCTATGACGACTTAGCTTCGGCTCAATTCTATGAATTAAGCTACGAGTTGTACGCTGGCCGCGACGCGTTGCTTCTTGCGGACACTATTTCTATCAATCTCAGACCGAACGCATCTGACCAGGCGTGGCCGACAACCGCATCCGGGATTTCGTTCTCAACTGTTCCCGGGTCGTTCGTCGACAATTACGCTGGTGGCCGGCTGATTGCCGAGCACCTGCTCGGTCTGGGGCATCGCCGCATGGCGATGGTCGACGGACGTAAGCCCCACTCGCCGCATCCTGGTGTCTGGGAGGATCGGGCCAATGGCTTTCGTGACACCGTCCGTGCCTCTGGCTTCGAGATCGACGGCGAGCTCGTGGCTTCGCCGGGAGACGCCCAAGCGGCCGACGGCGAGCGAGCCATGCGGTCGCTCCTTCAGGCCGGCGGTACGCCGCCGACGGCCATCTTCTGTCAGACCGACGAGCTTGCCTTCGGCGTGCTCTCGGCAATGCGCCAGCGGGGACTGCGGTGCCCCGAGGATATCTCGGTTGCCGGTTTCGATGGTCATCCACTGTCCCAGTTCTGGGGACTGACAACGGTCAACCAGCATGCCGACCTTCAAGGCATGCGAAGCGCCCGGGCTCTGATCAGCGCTCTTGGTGATGGCAGTCATCAGCTGACCGACGTCGACCAAGCGACTCAGATCCTGCTGAGCCTCGAAATGAGGGACTCGACGAGCCCACCACGGTGACGGGCCCAGTGAGCCTCCAGCGCGAGCTCTGGCCACGTGGGGTGTGCCTCGTGCGTCACCTTCCCCGTTCAATGGTCCGGTGGCCTCCTCGGGAGAATGCCAGGCGATTGGCCGCCTAGACCGCAAGATCTCCTCGTCCGAGCGAGATGGCTCGGCCAAATTTTGGTCATGCTCGGTCT
>OCZS010000924.1_pt1 | contig 10084 bp, 12 predicted proteins | sample 1539071 | NCBI WGS metagenome assembly OCZS01 (sample SAMEA3113584, study PRJEB22503) | soil metagenome | reverse complement strand
TGGTTTCATACAACAGCTTGAACATAAATGGAAAACCATACAGATGAAAAAGAGTAAGAATATGACGAACTAAGAAAAGAGATATTCTCCACTTTATCAAAGAATGAAACTAAAGCCCTTGAGTCAATCACATTGTGGAGAGACTTAATGATAAAGTCCTTCTATGAAGTCGATTTTCACGACCCTAGAAGGATCGAGGAAAACGCCCAAATTATTGGAGACGATATTTTAGAGAATATGGCACTTGTTATCTCTAATACAGATTTGGGCATAAAAAAGCTCCAAAAGTATGTTCAACTTGGTTTTAAGGAGATTGTGGTAGTTAATTCAAGTCCAGATCGTAAGAAATTAGTAAAGCTACTTGCACAACAAATATCACCTGCCTTCAAAGCGGAACAGTAAAAATCATTGAAAAAAATGAAGTCTGACCAACCTCTACAATATGGTCTTCTTGTGATCTCAAAGAATATGATATTTGCGTCTACGTGGGGTGCGGGTGTGAATCACTACTGCTTTTGAGCATCAAGATATCTTGAATTATTCGCTCGTGGTCTATCTCTCTTTTCTCCATAGATACCATGAGCAAATGATTTTGTAATAGCGGAAAAACTGCAAACTTTATTCTCTCTCTTTCTGAAAAACTATAAATTGTTTTACCAAATTCTGCGTCTTGGTCTTTACGCATTTCACTTCTGAGCACAAATTCTAAATATAATTTTGAAGAACTCTCATTATTCTCCATAGATTGTATACCCTCTCTCATTCCTCCTGAAACAAGATCTCCCATCCCATTAATAATCCCGACAAATCGAATATTTGAACTGAGTCCAAAGATCTGATTACACAGTTTTTCAAAAGTCCCTGCAGATGACATATATTGTTTTCCTGCGTCTCCTGTGTTATTTCTTTTATGGTTTGTGAAGACAAATTTTTGACTAATTTCGAGTATGCCTTTTGCTACATCCTTCTCGGAGACCGGCACTATTCGTATTTTGAAGTGGTATAGAAATGAAGTATGGCTTGAGTATATTCCCTTAGACCGCTTTACTTTCTGCAGAGCGATAATGACCTTACCGTTTTCTCCAAAATAAACCACGCAGCAGTTAAAAAATCATGATTTCTCCGAGGGGTTTTTTCTTTGTATCCATGGAAATTCCTTGTATTTTTTATAGTATTCAACTAACCCGCCCTCTAATAACATCTCCCGCAAAAATTGCGGCACTTCTTTAGCGAGAAAAGTTTCATTAGTTCTAGTATTTTCTGCAACCAGCTTTGTTATATCTATCCTAAGCTCATCTCCCTGATTTATTTTCCCCTTTAGTTCTGGTATCTCAAATGCGGGCAATCCAATTGTATAGGCGTTCCTATAGAATATGCGTGCAAAACTTTCAGCGATGACTGCAGAAATTCCAGCATATTTTAGAGCAACTGGCGCTTGTTCTCTGCTAGAGCCCCCACCAAAGTTTTTTCCTGCTACTATTATGTCACCCTTGGAGATTTTCTTGTGAAAGTCTGGGTCCCATCCGTACATGGCATACTTTGCCATTTCATAAGGATCGTTAGTTCTACTTTTGAATCTAAAGGGTATGATTATATCTGTGTTGATATTATCTCCAAATACCCAAGCTTTTCCTTTTGAAATACTAGGGATAATAACTGGGTGCTCACTCATAGTCAACAGTACCCCCTCGGATCGGCTATTTTTCCCTCTATGGCAGATGCTGCTACTGTAGCAGGGGATGCAAGGTATATCTTTGATGACATCGCCCCCATTCGACCAACAAAATTTCGCGAAGATGAAGATATGCAGATCTCATTTTCTCCTAATGCACCTAGATGAGTTCCAACGCATGCTCCGCACGTGGCATTAGTAAAAACTGCTCCTGCTTCAAGATAAGTTTCTACATATCCTCGCCTAATTGCTTCTTCGTAGACTCTGACGGACGCAGGGGTGACCACACACCTTGTGTTCTTATGAACTTTCCTTCCCTTTAGTATGCGCGCTGCAACCTCGAGGTCCTCGATCCTACCATTTGTAGACGAGCCTATAAAGGCCTGGTCAATCTCCACGTTTTCCAATTCGTTAACCGAATGTACGATATCAATATGATCTGGGCCTGAAACATACGGTTCTATCTTGTTGCATTCTATTTCAAATTCGTCAAAGTATTCTGCGGAATTACCGGGATCTATTTCAATTTGTTTCATAAAAGAGCTATCGCTGCTGTTATTGTTCATTCTAGGATTTTCATCAAGATATTTTCTAGATATGACATCAACTGGAAATACAGATATCTTGGCCCCGCACTCCATTGACGCGTTGCTGATACAGGCTCTAGAATCCATGCTGAATTGGTTCCTTATATCACCGTCTGAAAACTTCCATTCTAGTGCCTTGTAGTTAGCGCCATCTTCACCTATTTTTCCGATATAATCCAAAATTAAGTCTCGGGGAAATACACCCTTATTAAAAATACCAGATATATTGATCTTTATGGTCTCGGGTATTCTCAACCATATTTGTCCTGTAGCCCATATTGCTGCGATCTCTGTGCTTCCAATACCAGTTGCAAAGGCACCGAGACAACCCGCTTGGCATGTATGCGAGTCTGCTCCTAGTATCATCATGCCTGGAGCTGCAAGGTATTCAAGGATGTATTGATGAGAAATAGAACCCTCTACTAACAAGCACTTATGCTTTGAAGCAAACTCTCTCATCATAGCGTGCAAATTTGCTACTTTTTCATCTGCTGCAGGAAATGTATGGTCTATAACAAGTAAAGCCTTTGCTGGATCTTGTAGGCTATCTATATCCATTTCATTCAGAGATCGAATCGCCAAAGGGCCTGTGCTATCTTGTGCCATCGCGAGATCCACATCCACAACGACAATATCGCCCGATCTAGATATTTTTGTAGATTTCTTGCTTTGTGTTTCGACGCTTTTTATGCTTATTATTTTTTCAGCAAAGGTAAGCGAATTATCATCAATAATATTCTTGGCAAAAGAAAAATCTCTCTCTTCATGTAGTTGTAGAGAGGACGAGGGTGAGGATGTTGTTTGCATTCAGGTCGCCTTCATACTATACGAGTTCTCAGAGATTGAATTAAAGTTATCCCTACGATATTCAAAATCAGGGTCCATTATGCGAATTAGTACCCCTTGAAATTATCATTATATCTTCCTGACGTTTACGAGAATCTGATAATTTAGTAGCTAAGTGAGATCGGGTGATTAGGTCCAGTGTCGTAAAGTTCTGACACTGAATACTCAGAGGGGGTAGGCTCTCTTTTTACAATTTCAAGTTTTGTCTATTGCTCAGTCAGTCGTTTTTGTAGCTTTTCTACCTTCTGTGACTCAGTTATTACATCCTGACCCCTGTTCATCTTGGAAAAGTCCTCAGAAACATCCTCTATTGGGCCAACGGAGCCAGATTGCTCTTTTCGTCAAAAGGAGCAAATTCTGTGGCCTGCTCACGTCCTGACCCATATCTAGCCTTATTGCCCTCCTTGCCCAGTTCCTATCTTAACTTCTCCTTCTATTCATCCAGTAAAGCATCCCTTATCGTGGCCTTCTGCCGTATCTCAATACAATCCTTCATTATTATTTCCCTAATATCATAGTTTGAATAGTTGGGATTTTCCTTCTTTAATGCTGCACATAATCTGGGTATCCACTTCTTTGAGGAGTTCAGGTAAGGTCAGAACTTATAGCATACAAACCTGATATTTGAGGTGTCACGTCTTATTAGAAATTGTTAACATCATCTGAAATGCATATTTGCCTTTTTCCTCCTCTTTGTCCTTTGTTTCCGGCGAATTTGGCAGCAACAGTTGCTGTTCTAACGAGTTTAAGGCCTTACGTACTCCCATTATATCTCCACTATTTGCTGCTGGCTAGGTCTTGTCAATCTGTTCCGATGGCTGAACTCTCCCTCTGTCATGCTCCCAGAGGTTCTCCTTGCTATTGCTAACACTCTTTTCTGCAATTCCTGTTCCATTTGAGATGTTCCAATGCTTTCAGAAATTCATATCACTTATATTTTCCTGGATTTGGATAGTGTAAGCTATTTTCTAGTCAGGCCCTAACCAAAAGTGAATGTATAGGCTTGGAATCCTTTTCCTTTTATATCAATCACTATGGAATGAGCCCCATAGTCATCGTGCATTGATAAATTGTATAATCTTTGGCCATCTATCGTAAACTCGCCCTCTTCTGACAAGTCTGCCCCACGATATTTGCCTAGAAGTGTTGACCCATCTTCTGAGATTGAAACTTCACCATTACCTCCCGCAACCATATTTATAGACTTTGCAGAATAGACTAGCGCAATACGACCAGCATTACTCTGCAATTCCATATTATCAGCATTATTCTTCCACGTTCCATCAAGATAAATGACATTGGGTTTAATATCAGAATCAATTGTGGCTAGAGAGTAATTTACAGATTGATCTGGCTTGAACCCCTCTGAATTTCCCAAGGAAGCTTTAGCGAATTGATATCCAAAGTACAGTTCTGGTGAGTTTATTTTGGAGAAGTCCACTGATTGGACATTTTTTGCTGTTGTTTCTGTGACCGTATTATTTGTACCAGGAAGACCACTGTCAAGACCAAGTTGAGTGGTACGTTCCTGAAGAAGAGATTGAATAACCTCTTCAGTTTCAGAATAACCTCCCTCACCTATATGATCATATCTTATGTAACCTTCATGGTCAACTATATACTTTTGAGGCCAGTACTGATTTTCGTATGCATTCCATGTACCCTTGTCGTTATCTTGAATTACAGGATATTTTATACCAAACTTTTTGACTGCCTCCTTTACATTATCGATATTCTTCTCAAATTCAAACTCGGGTGCATGAACTCCAACTATAACTAAACCCTTATCAACATATTTTTCATTCCATTCAACAAGATATGGAATAGTTCTTATGCAGTTAATACAGCTGTACGTCCAAAAGTCTACAAGAACAACTTTTCCTTTAAGGTCTGAGAAATTTATTGGCTTAGTGTTTATGTATCCTGTGACCTTGTCAAATTCAGGTGCCTTCTTGAATTGCGACTTATCAATTGAGAACTGTGCTTCCTTAATAGTTGTCATTTTATCATCGTTGCCTATCTCTTGTATTGCAGGAACAAAATTGGTTGTTCCTCCTTGACCAGATACTACTTTATTGAGTTCAGGGCTATTGAAGTATATAGCAAAGCCTGCAATTAGAGATACTACTCCAATTGCCATTACTAATGCACTGAGATTGTCTTTATTCATTCAAATTCCTCTCTCAAAGTTAATTAATTCGTTAACAAGTGGAAAATTTCCCAGTAATGATAGCTGATTTGTAAATATCAGTATTCCAAGTATAATAAGCAGTGCGCCCATAGCAGGATTGAAATATTTTAGATATTTTACCATTTTTCGGATTATTCCAGTGGCTTGTGAGAAAAAAGCCCCAGTTATCAGGAAAGGAATCCCAAGTCCCATGGCATATGCTAGCAATGAATTATATGCTGCCCCAGGAGCTGTGGCTGCCAATGTAAACGTACTACCTAGAATAGGGCCAACACATGGTGTCCACCCAGCTGCAAACGCTGCCCCGAAAACAAAAGATGTAATATAGCTTGTCTTAAATCTTGGTATCCTAGTTATTTTTTTCTCAAAGTTTAATGTTCTTAATCTCGTAGATAAAATGAGATATGTCCCGAATGTGACGATAACAATTCCGCCTATTGTCTGCAATGTGCTTTGAAATCCAATTCCAACTGTGGAAAGCACACTGTTTAAAATAACACCAAGTACAGCAAAAATTAGTGAAAAGCCAAGAACAAAATATACGGTATTGAGAAAAATATTAAATCTGGTTGACTTTCTGAGTGTTAATGTGTGACCTCTAAAATTGCTGTTAGTATCTGAACTTTGAACTTCATTTATGGTTGTTCCAGAGAGATAGGAGATAAATGCAGGCAATATTGGAAGAATACAAGGCGAGAAAAACGAACCTGTACCTGCTAGCGCAGAAACTAGTATATTTACTTCTACCATGAATAGATTTCTTGTTAATTGATTGGATTAATACTTATTTCCAAATCATATCCATATCAGATCCAATTCTTGTTTTATGTCATTATCCAAAAGAAGTACTATAGCAAAGTAATTCTCAGCAAAACTGACAATCCAGCTAATTCTGCTATGTGTATAGCCAAAAAATAAGGAATTAAGGCTTCAGCATATAACGGCTCCATCATAAAGTAGCCATATACTGCAATTATATTATGCAGCATTAATAAACCGACAAATATCATCAGGCCTACGGTAAATTTGGCCCTACTACTCTTGTAGACTTTTACATATATCAAGAGTAATGCTATCAGAATCGCTATATTTGCCAATGCCACTATTGCATTGGCAGTAATAAGAGGCTCCAAGTTAACCAGGGAGAAGTAAATTGGATTTGCTTATTTACTTTTGTCCATATCTATTCCAATTTAAAAGAAATGATTCAAAGGCTAAAAAGGTAAGATAGTTTTTAAGGCCTTTTCATTTTAGATCTTATTTCATTGAGAGCTTCTATATTTGCTTCAAGGTAGTTGGAAATAAAATATAGCACCCCATATTTCTCTCCCATTTTACTAACTATGTTATTTTTCTCAAGAACAGAGATATGGTGTTGAATTGCTTTGTAATCGAGATTTAGTGCTTCTGCCAGCTGGTTTATGTTATATGGATGCTCTTTTAGCAAATCAATAATCTTGACTCTGTTTATGCCGCCCCTAGAACCAACAAAAAGATACCATAATATGCGCTTGACATTAGGGTCTGGCATTACTTCCTTCCTTTCTTTCTTCTTAGTCCAATGAATACTAATAAGTGTACATCGACACAAATTCAACCTTAATATAGCCATCCATGGAAGCGTTCTGAAGTTAGATGTCAAAATCAAGATCCGACCAGTTATGCATATCCTTATCCGTACCAGAAATGAATTGTGCTATTCTTCTCCAGCCAATACGTCTCTTAACAAGTCAAATTCTATTTCATCTGGCGGAGTCAAATGATATCGTAGCGTAGGGCCTAGGTTATTATAATCTTCTGATTCGACACTCTCAACTGCTACCCATCCATCGTCTGCTCCTGGAATTTCTGGATTCCCTCCTCCGTCGAAGAAATTGGGGAAGATATAAGAACTGATAGTATAATATTCAGTATTTGGATTAATAGCAGCCTCAATTGCAGTTGAATTGGTCATTAAATCGTATACAGCTGGAGTACATCTATCAGTTTGATAATAGCGGTCTGCTAAGACAGAGCCATCATTTGGAGTTGATATCATAATCAAATTCTCAACAGCATTAGTATTACTAGCATCTAGATACACTCTTGCATCCAAACCTCCTTTACTGTATCCCACTAAATTCACCTTTTGGTAGTTAGTGGAATTGATAATTTTTTGAATGAGTGTATCTAATTCTGTTGCATGATCTATTGCGGCTCCACATTTATCGCTTGACTGATTGAAAGTCACAGAATAATAAGGAATACGCGCAGACTCAAGTAAGCCCTCCCACGTGTTCCAAACCGACTTATTTTGGTTGTGGCCATGAATTAATATGGCTGGCAGTGGTCGTGTTTCAGGCTGGCTACTCGCTAGTGAAAGGAGGTTACCAGTGAAAGAGATAGACGATAGAAGAACAATTATTGTTGTAACTGGTACTATTTTTTCTAGCATTTCTTACAATATGAATACTCTACTCCCATTCTATTTTAACTAATGGAGATATTTGTTAACATTGGTTTCGATAAATCATAAGATGTGTGCAATCTAGCTTGTAATAGTACTCTGTCAGCAACTCAACCATATGCTGCAAGTTGCATTACACCACCATAGGCATCGAATGCCAAAGTCTCATTAGATGTGTTCAGCAATGCTATATCAACAGTTCCAGCCGGTACATCTGTCTGATATAAACATGTATATCCACTAATATACAGGCGAATAGGCTGACCATCAAGAGTTCCATTTTCAGCAATTCGTTCTAGTTTGAGCTATACCTGCCATTAAGGTAACCTTCGATTCACCTCTCGCGGACACTGTACCAGAGGAGATTTATCTGAATTGGTTAGAAATGTTACATAGTCAATTATGTTGGCTTGTGCTATCTTAGGGTCTATTGCTAGAAGTTTATCATATTCTCCTAGCGACAGCCTAAGATGACATGAGATAATCCAGCACTTTTCTGGTTGATGGACTTCTGCAAAGTTGCGATATGCTTGTTGGCTGGTGGCGCTATTATATGTTATTTGGTTTGTTTGAAGTTGGCTGGAGGCATCTATCCTTATTCCTATTACTATTCTATTTATAGAAGGGATTCACATATTTAACGTTAGTTTTTGCTATCAATAACATCATTAATAGTCGGCTTAATGTATTTGTGTCTGTCTTTATTTTTGTTAGTTATACCTTCATCTTATGGCCAAAATTTAGACTCTGTCTCTGGAGACAAAATAGTGATCATAAACTTTGATGATGGCTTCAAAAGTCAATTTGTTAATGCAAAACCAATTTTGGACAAATACGGATTTAAGGCTGCATACTTTATAGTTTGTAACTTTGTGGGAAAAGATGCTCAGCAGATGAGTACGCCTGATATTGTCGATTTTATTGGAAAAGGTTTAGACCAAATGAATTGGGAAGATTTAAAGATATTAGAAAAGGAGGGAAATATCATAGGCGCACACACTATGAACCATATTGATTTGAACAACCTATCTGCTATACAATTGGATTACGAAATAGGTCAATCTAAACAATGCCTCGCTAATAATGGTATTACTACAGATATTTTTGCATATCCATACAATAGCGGTAAGGATAACACAACCGTGATAAATATGGTTTCAAAATACTTTGAGATGGCACGATCTGCCAATAGACCACTTATGTTTCTGAATTGCATCGAGCCTGATGGTAACGGCGACCAATCTAATCAGCATATGGATTGCAGCCCGTACTCAACAGATGGAACTCCCAATGCCATGAGCAAATACTCTGTTGTAGGCTGGAGTCATGATTATTTGAGGAGAAAATATTCATACGATGACTCACAGATGTTGAAGGAGTTCATAAAGACAGTAAATAGTCAGATTAGATATAATGAGGATGGACAGATTAGCGCAATACCTATAGTTATATATCATAGAATAGACAACAGCAGAACAGAATATAGTACCAGTCCAAGGTTGTTTGATGAAGAGATGAAATACTTGCATGATAATGGTTTTGAAGTATTAAGTATATCTGATATTGGATACGATGAGCAGAACAACTCTCTGTACCTAAAAAACAAATAGAAAGAGAATATTGTATTCTACTAAATCTATACTTCGTATTTGGACATGTTCGATAGAAGCTTATCTTATTCTCATAATAACCCAATACAAAGTCATAGCCTTTGTTTCTTAATCATAACAAAAGCTGAGTACACCTAGATAGCGTCAACAAATAGTAAGCGTGGTATACGATACTAAATATGATAACGTTACGAATTATATCTTATGGTTCAGAGATTAAAATTTGATTCAGCTTCATTTGAGGAGGTGAAATAAAATACATGATTAGTGGCTCTATTTTGCTAATTTTTGCAATTGGCATATCTGTATTGTTGTTGATAACGGTAGTCTTTGCCGTAACCGTCTATTCAGCTCCTGATAAACTAACCAAAGAAGTTTCTCTGTCATGTCATGATAGGATTCTAGGTTATGCAAGAATGGGAGCTTATCCAGACGCAACAACGGTTAAAGCAGCAATGGCCTCCTGTAGCGGCACTTCAGGAATATGAGTAGGATATTCTTGTAATCACTCCCACTCTCTTTATTACTTTGACATTCTCAATTTTCTCACTCTTCTTGAATATAAGCTAAAAGTGAGCCCGCAGGAGACCCATCAGAGTCAACCTGCAGCCAGTGTGGATGTCCCATATTAAGAAAAATGATAAATATATATGAAAGTCTCATAAGTGGCTAAAAATTCCTTATATAACTGTCAAAGGCATTATTTCAAACAATGATATACGGTAACAACTC
>OCZS010000922.1_pt1 | contig 10096 bp, 8 predicted proteins | sample 1539071 | NCBI WGS metagenome assembly OCZS01 (sample SAMEA3113584, study PRJEB22503) | soil metagenome | reverse complement strand
GGAGCGGGCAGCCGTCCCGGGCCGCCACCTGCGTCCCGGGTGAGGCGTAGGACACCAGTCCCGGCAGGTCGTACGGGGGGTGGCGGTAGGTCGAGGTGTGCTCGCCGATCGCGACGCGGCGCCACGAGCTGTCGAGCTCCTCGGCCAGCCGGACGTCGCGCGGACCGTGCTGGGCCACCACCTGGTCGACCCGCAGGAGCTCCAGCCAGGTGAGCCCGGTCCCGGGGTCCACCGCGGCGAACCGCTCGGCCCCGGTGTCCCTGAAGTTGCCGTGGTCGTCGAGCGGCACGTGCTCGCGCAGGAAGCGGTGCCCGAGCGGGCTGTACCCGTTGATCTGCCGCTCGCCGACGAGCAGGCCGGTCGAGGAGGGGTGGTACTCCGCGTAGTAGTCGGCCACGTCCGGGGCCGGCGAGGGCAGGTCACCGGGGTTCTCGAGCGGCGCGTAGCTGCCGAACCAGAGCGTGTAGTCCTGCCGGCTCAGCGGGTCCACCGTCGTCAGGTCGTGCGGGAAGCCCCAGTCGTAGCCGCGGGCCATCGGGTGCAGCAGCGCCACCACCGCCAGCACCACGACCGTGCCGACCGCCACCGCGACGTCCGACGCCCGGGTCGACGCGAGCCACGCCGGCACCCGCAGCCGGCCGCCCGGCGACCTCCCGACGCGCGGCGCGACCACCGCCAGGCACAGCACGGCCACCAGGGCGGTGAGCCCGACGATGCGTCCGGGGCCGTCCGGGTGGGCCTGCAGCGCGTTGACCGCCTGCAGCAGCAGGAGGCCCGCGAGGACGGCCGCCCGCCGGCGGGAGAAGGTGAAGCGCCCGTGCGCCACCAGCAGCGCCACCGCCAGCAGCAGGAAGAACCCGGAGAACTGCAGGAAACGCGTCGGGAACCGGAAGACCAGGACCCGCTCGGGGCCGAGCGCGCCGAGCGCCGTCACGAGGAGCAGGCCGACGGTCGCGATACCGAGCGCGCGGACGCGCGCGGGCACCGCGCCCGGCGCCGGCCGCCAGAACACCAGCACCGGCAGCAGGAACCAGGCCACGTAGAAGTGCGGCAGCTCCTGCATCCCGTAGCCGTCGAAGTTGGTGAACCAGCCCCAGTAGGCCGGGTCGGCGGCGTGCGCCAGCCCCTCGAGCGGTGCGACGTTGAAGTTGCGGTCGTTGCTGATCGAGGAGCTGCGCGCCGCGAACTCGAACGACACCAGCAGCGGGTACAGGCCCACCAGCGACGCGACGGCGCCGCCGCCGTACCAGGCGGCGATCCACGCCGTCCCCGCGCGCGACTGGCCGGTCGCCAGGCGGGCGGCGACGAGCACGGCGACGAACAGCCCCAGGACGGGGATGGCGAGCGGCCAGCCGCTCTGGTGGCACAGGAAGGTCGCGACGAGCAGCAGCCAGGCGTGGCGCTGCCGCCCCGTGAGGTGCAGCGCCCCGGCCGCGGCGACGGCGAGCACGAACCACGAGAACGAGACGATCGCCTGGTACCACGCGGCGCCCCAGTAGACCGTGTACGGCTGGAAGCCGACCGAGACGGCGAAGGCCACGGTCCACGCGGTGGAGAGCCCCACCATCCGTCCGAGCCAGGCCGCCGCGGCGGTGAGCAGCACGAGGTGCGCGAGCAGCTGGAGGAACGAGGCGAAGGCGGCGTCGTCGAGGTTCCCCATGAGCACGCCGAAGGCGAGGTTCACCGGGTTGAAGACGCCGTTCTGGTACTCGACCGCGTACCCGCCGCTGTTGACGACGTCCGTGCTGAGCCAGGGCCACTCCCCCGACTGCAGGATCCGGCCCATGTCGACGAGCTTCGCGACGCCGTCGGCCTGCCGGTCGTCGAGGTAGGCGAACCGGTGGTTCCGCAGGAACAGCAGCGTGAACAGGCCGGCCACGGTTCCCGTCGACAGCACGACCGCCGGCCACGTCCGGCGCCGGACGGGTGGACGAGCCGGGGCCGGCACGTCGGGAAGAGCCGGCCGCGTGTCCCGCGCCGCTGGAGGGGAGGTGCGCATGCGGCCTCCGCGGTCGGTGGTCCGGGTCGTCATCCGGGCAGTGGCCGGGAGGCTACCGTGCGGATTCCCGCCTGGGAGGACGGCCGTGATCACGCCGGCGATCAGGCCGCGTTCCCGCTGCTAGGGTCCGCGCATGGCGTGGGACCGCCCGGCTCGCGGCTCCGGTGTGCGTGCCGGCCCCTGCCCGCACGACGGCGCGGGTGGGACGTGACCGCACCCCCGACGCCCCGCCCCCGCCTGAGCGTCGTCGTCCCCTGCTACGACGAGTCCGAGGTCCTGCCGCTGCTGGAGCAGCGGCTGCGCCCGGTCCTCGACGGCCTCGACGTGACCTACGAGGTCGTCATGGTCGACGACGGCTCCCGCGATCTCACCGCCGAGGTGCTGCGCAAGATGGCCGCGTCCTGGCCGCAGCTGCGCCCCCTGCTGCTGGCGCGCAACGTCGGGCACCAGCTGGCGCTCACCGCCGGGCTCGATCACGCCGACGGCGACTACGTCGTCACGATGGACGCCGACCTGCAGGACCCGCCCGAGCTGATCCCGGTGATGCTCAGCCGCGCCGTCACCGACGGCGTCGACGTGGTCTACGCCCGGCGGGCCGACCGCAGCACCGACTCCCGCTTCAAGCGGTGGTCGGCGTCGGCCTACTACGACCTGATGCGCCGGAGCGCCGGCGTGGAGCTGCCGGACAACGTCGGCGACTTCCGCCTCCTCTCCCGGCGGGTGGTGCTCGCGCTGCGCATGCTGCCCGAACGCCACCGGGTCTACCGGCTGCTCATCCCGTGGCTCGGCTTCCCCAGCGCCGTGGTCGAGCACCGCCGCGAGCGACGCGCGGCCGGCACGACCAAGTACCCCCTGCGCAAGATGGTCGGCCTGGCCTGGAACGGCCTGTCGTCCTTCACGACGTCGCCGCTGCAGCTCGCCACGCGGGTGGGCGCGTCGGCCGCCCTCGTCGCGCTCGTCGGCGCGGTCCTCGTCATCGTGTCGTTCCTGCTCGGGCGGACGGTGCCCGGCTGGGCGTCGGTCTCGGTCGCCGTCCTCTTCCTGGCCGCCGTCCAGCTGCTCTGCCTGGGGGTGCTCGGCGCCTACGTGGGCCGCATCTACGAGGAGGTCCAGCGCCGCCCGCTGTACCGTGCGCACCCCGAGGAAGGCCGGGCCGGCTGTCTCGACGACGACGAGGAGTTCCCGCGTGGACGTCGCTGAGATCGACAAGCTCGCGCGGCTCGAGCAGCGGCACTGGTGGTACGCGGAGCGCCGCAGCATCCTGCACCGCATCCTGCGGGACCGCCGCACCGGCGGCTGGGCCGCCGACATCGGCGCGGCGGCCGGCGGCAACACCCGGGTGCTCGAGTCGCTCGGCTGGCGGTCGCTGGCTCTCGAGTACTCCGGGACCGGCGCCGACCTGGCCCGCTCCCGCGGTCTGCTCGTCTCGCGCGCCGACGCCCACCGCCTGCCCCTGCGGACCGATTCCATGGGCGTGGTCACCGCCCTCGACGTCCTGGAGCACCTCGAGGACGACGAGCGGGCTGCCCGCGAGCTGCGCCGCGTGCTGCGCCCGGACGGCGTCCTGGTGGTGGCCGTGCCGGCCGACCCGGCGCTGTGGTCGGCCCACGACGACGCCGTCGGGCACCTCCGCCGGTACACCGAGGAGAGCCTGCGGTCCCTCCTCACCGGCGCGGGCTTCGAGATCGAGCGCCTGTGGTCCTGGAACGTCCTGCTCCGCCCGCTGGCGGCACTGCGCCGCCGCAAGAGCACGGGGAGCGACCTCGAGCAGGTGCCCGCCGTCCTCAACGTCGGCCTGCGCGCCGTCGTGGCCCTCGAGCGCGTCCTCCCGGTGGGGAGGCGGCGCGGGGTGAGCCTGTTCGCCGTCGCCGTCCCGTCGAAGGGCTGACGTGCTCGTCCAGAAGCTGTCGGGTGCGGTCCTGGGCGCCTTCGCCGGGTACGTCGTGCTCGGCGTCCTGGGCCTCGTGCTGCTGCGGGCCAACCTCGCCCCCGCCACGACGCTGGTCCGCGCCGGGGAGCTGGCGCGCGGACCGGTGCTGCTCGCCGCTCTCGGCGCCCTGAGCTACGCCGCCAGCTTCGTGCTGTGGCTGGTCGTCCTGGCCCGGGTCCCGCTGTCGGTGGCCTACCCGATCGCGGTCGGCACGACGATCGCCTTCAGCACGCTGTTCGCCTGGCTGCTGCTGCGCGAGCCGGTCAGCCTCCGCATGCTGGTCGGCCTCGTCCTGATCGTCGCCGGGGTCACCCTCGTCTCGAGCGGGGGCTGACCCGCCGCCCGTTCAGCCGCCCGGCGAGAAGAGGGCGAGGTTCGTCGTCGCCCGGTAGAGGACCGCCGGGCCGGACGCGCTCACCTCGGTGCCCGCCGCCGCGAACGCGGCGCAGCCCTTCGCAAGGGTCATCGTCCCTTCCGACGACGTCAGCTCGGCGCGGCCCTCGGTGCACAGCAGCACCTGCGGCCCGCGGGTGGTCAGGGCACCGGACTGAGCGTCGAGCTGGACACGGGTGAGGTCGAAGTCCTCGATCGGCACCGGGTAGCGGAGGCCGCCGGGCCCCAGCACGGGGTGGATGACCGGCACCTTGCCGTCGGTGAAGTCCAGCACCTCGATGAGGGCGGCCAGGTCCACGTACTTGCCGGTCAGTCCGCCGCGGAGCACGTTGTCGGAGCTGGCCATCACCTCGACTCCCGCCCCCGACAGGTAGGCGTGCAGGTTCCCGGCGGGCAGGAACACCGCCTGGCCGGGAGCGAGCTTCAGGTGGTTGCACAGCAGCGAGATGACGACGCCGGGGTCGCCCGGGTAGGTCTGCGCCAGCGAGGCGGCCCAGCGGTAGGTGTTGATGAACTCCGGGTCGTGGGCGGCCACGAAACGCGCCGCGGCGCCAGCGACGGCGGTGACCAGCTCACCCCGGAGCTCGGGCGTGAGCGCCAGCAGCTGCGGGATGGCGGCGCGCAGGCCGCCGCGGGCCAGTGCCGCGATCGTCGGCTTGAGCTCGGGGACCTGGAGCTTGGCCAGGCAGTGCAGGGACTCCTCGACCGGCCGGAAGCCGCACAGGGCCTCGAACTCGGTCAGCGCCAGGATGAGCTCCGGCTTGTGGAACGGGTCCTTGAAGGTGCGCTTGGGGTCGTCCCGCGGGACCCCCGCCGCCTCCTCCGCCGTGAAGCCGGCCCGCGCCTGCTCGTTGGTCGGGTGCGCCTGCAGCGAGAGCGGCCGCTCGGCGGCCAGCACCTTCATCAGGAACGGCAGCCGGTCGCCGAACCGCGCCCGCACCTCCGCGCCGAGCATCTCCTCGGGCTGCCGCTCGATCGCCTTGTCCAGGGGCGTGCCGTCGGAGAGGACGCTCGGCTCGTCGGGGTGGGCGCCCACCCACAGCTCGGCGTAGGGCCGGTCAGCGGGGTGCGGCTCGCCCAGGAGCTCGGGGATGACGGTGCGCGAACCCCAGGGGTAGTGACGCACGGAGGTCTGCAGCTGCCACATCGGGCGCCAGACTAACCTCCGCCTGCCCGCCGGCCCGGGACGTCGACGAGTGACCGGTCACACGTGGGTGCGCACGTCCGGAGCGCCCAGCCGCGCGGCGTCCGCGGTGTGGTCGTCGGGCATGCGCTGGGACTCCCGCTCGGCCTCCACGCGCGCCTCGTAGTGCGCGACCTCCCGGGCCAGGAAGTCCGGCCGCCAGCCGTGCACCGACGCCATCAGCCGCGCCACCTCCGGCGCGGACTCCACCCCGCGGTGGTCGGTCTCGATGGAGATCCGGGTGCGCCGGGTGAGGACGTCGTCCAGGTGCAGCGCCCCCTCGGCGGTGACCGCGTGCACGACCTCGGCCGCCAGGTAGTCCGGCGCCCCGGTCAGCGGCCGGCCCAGCTCTGGGTCGCCCCTGACCAGGTCGAGGACGTCGGCGGTCCGGTCCCCGTGGCGGTGCAGCAGCCGCTCCACGGCGTCCTCGGTCAGCCCCGAGGCCGCGGCGAGCGTGCCCGCCGCGTCCTTGACGTCGTCCCAGCGCTGCGCGCCGACCAGCGGCAGCCGCGCCGTCCGCGACGGGGGCACGCCGGGCAGCCCGGCCACGGCCGCGTCGACGGCGTCCTCCGCCATGACCCGGTACGTCGTGTACTTGCCGCCGGCGACGAGCACGAGGCCGGGCACGGGCCGGACGACGGCGTGCTCGCGCGAGAGCCGGCTGGTCTCGTCGGACTCCCCCGCCAGCAGCGGCCGCAGGCCCGCGTAGACGCCGAGGATGTCGTCGGGCGTGACCGGCCGCACGAGCACCCGGTTGACCTGGTCGAGGATGTAGTCGATGTCGGCGCTGCTCGCGGCCGGGTGGTCGCGGTCGAGTCGCCACGGTGTGTCGGTGGTCCCGACGATCCAGCGCTCCCCCCACGGGATCACGAACAGCACGCTGGTCGGGGTCCGGAGGATGAGGCCGGCCTGCGTCCCGCCGGCCTCCGGCAGCCGCGCGCCGTCGATGGCCGACCGGGGCAGGACCAGGTGGACGCCTTTGGAGGCGCGCACCTTGAGGCTCGGCGCGGCGTCCCCGAGCATCGAGCCGATGTCGTCGCTCCACACGCCGGTCGCGGCCACGACGCTGCGGGCACGCACCGTGAACGACGACCCGTCGGTCAGGTCGGCCACGCGGACGCCCACGACCGGGGCGTCCGTCCCCGTTCCTTCCCGCAGCAGTTCGGTCACCCGGGCGCTGGAGAGCACGTGGGCGCCGTACCCCGCCGCTGTGCGCACGACCGCGAGCGTGTGCCGGGCGTCGTCGACCTGGGCGTCCCAGTAGCGGATCGCCCCGCGTACGACGTCGCCGCGCAGCCCCGGGAACGCGGCGAGGGTCTTCCTGCGGGACAGGTGCCGGTGGCGCGGGATCTCGCGGCCCGACGTGAACGCGGCACCGAGCGCGTCGTACAGGGCGACGCCGGCACCGAAGTAGGCCCGCTGCCAGACCGGCGCGGTGAGCGGCAGGAGGAACGGCAGCGGCGTGACCAGGTGCGGGGCGATGGTGCGGACCAGGCGGGACCGCTCGGACAGCGCCTCGTGGACCAGCGGGAAGGCGAACTGCTCCAGGTAGCGCAGGCCGCCGTGGATCAGCTTGCTCGACCGGCTCGACGTCCCCGCCGCCCAGTCGCGTGCCTCCAGCAGCCCCACGGACAGGCCGCGGCTGGCGGCGTCGAGAGCGGCCCCCGCGCCGGTCACGCCCCCGCCGATCACGAGGACGTCGACGACGCCGTCGGCCAGCGCGTCCCGGTCGGCCCGGCGGCGCGCAGGGGACAGCAGCGTGCGGTCGGTCTTCCCCGTGTGCATGCCCCCTACTGTCCCCGAGCTCTCCGGTCCCGTCCCGGGGCTCGCGCCGAGGAGTGCGGACGGGGTCCTTCATCAGTGGGCAGCGGGCTCCCCGGCCGACTTCTTCCGGCGGTGCACCGTCAGGCTCATGACCAGCACGATCAGCCCGCCGACGAGGAGGCCGAGCAGCGCGCTGCCCAGGGTGTTGACCAGCCACCCCACGACACCGCCGACGGCACCGGTGGCCTCGTGCGCCGCCTCCTCGAGGTGGTGCACCGTCTCGTAGAGGAAGTGCAGGCCGAGCTCGTCGGTGCCGACCAGCAGGATGTGCCCACCGACCCAGAGCATGGCGACGGTCCCCACGACGGTGAGAGCGCTCAGCAGCTTCGGCATCGCCTTCACCAGGCCGCGGCCGAAACCGGCGGTGCGCTTCCCGGAGCGCTGGGAGAGCGACAGCCCGACGTCGTCCATCTTCACGATGAGGCCGACGACGCCGTACACGAGCACGGTGATGCCGATCGCGACGATCGCGAGGATGACCGCCCGGGACACGAACGCCTCGGAGGCCACCTCGTTGAGCGAGATGACCATGATCTCGGCCGACAGGATGAAGTCGGTGCGCACGGCGCCGGACACGATGGTCTTCTCGTCCGGCACCTCCTCGGCCGCGGCGTGCTCGTCGTGGTGGCCGGTCAGCCGGTGCCAGATCTTCTCCGCGCCCTCGTAGCAGAGGTACGCGCCGCCGATCATGAGGATCGGCGTGAGGAGGAACGGCAGGAACTGGCTCAGCAGCAGGATCGCCGGGAGGATGATCAGCAGCTTGTTGCGGAGCGAGCCCAACGCGATCTTGCGGATGATCGGCAGCTCGCGCTCCGCGGCCAGCCCGTGCACGTACTGCGGCGTGACCGCCGTGTCGTCGACGACGACGCCGGCCGCCTTCACGCTGGCCCGTCCGGCAGCGGCCCCGATGTCGTCGACCGAGGCGGCGGCGGCGCGGGCCAGCACCGCCACGTCGTCGAACAGGGCTACGAGTCCACCCGCCACGAGAGGTCCTTCCGGTCGGTCGGCACGTCCATGCTGCCGCACTGTTGGTGGTCTGTCCGGCCGTACCGTGCGCGGGCGCGCCCGGTGTCGCCGGCGGGACTACCCGGCCGGGCCCCGTGGAACGCGCAACCCGCGACAACGACCGGCGGGAGCCTCAGGTGCCGAGGGCCCGCTCGTTGTCGAGGGCGAGCGCGAGATAGACGGCAGTGAAGTCCGCGACCGCGAGCTGCCGTGCCAGGCGGGGCAGCCGGGCGTACCGACCGGGCTCGCCGTGCTCGGCCAGCCCGCTGGCCGGGACGTTGTGCCGCACCGCGGTGCGCAGCAGCTCGTCCATGGCGGCGGCGGCCGACCGGGGCTCCCGCTCCCCCGCGCCGTCCTGACCCTCGGCGTCAGTGTCGCGGATGGTCAGCAGCCGCAGCCGGCGGCCCGCGTCGTCGGCCCGGTCGCGGAAGAAGTCGTCCGCGTCGCGGGGGGCGAGCGGCCCGCCGAGGACGGCGCTGGCGGCGACCCGCTGGTCGGGCAGCCGGAATGCGCTGGCCGGCAGCCCGGCGAGGGTCGCGAGCTGGTCGACGATCCGGGTGGCCGCGGCCTCGGACAGCGGCCCCTCGGCCGCGATCACGGGCAGCGCGTCGAGCAGCTCCAGCGCCAGCGTCTTCGCCGGGTTGACGAAGGACTCCCTGGCCGGCCCGCACTCCATGGCGACGTCGTCGAGCGCGGCCGCGATCGCCTCGGGATCGGCGACGTCGGCCGGCAGCAGGTCCATGTCGCGGGCGAGGAGCAGCATCGGGGTGAGCAGCGACCAGAGCGTGGTGTGCCGCACGCGCGACGCCGGCAGCGCGACGTACGGCGCCCGGGCCGCGGAGCAGGCGGTCCGCAGCGGCGCGTCCTCCGCGCCGATGCCGACCAGCGAGACCCCCCGCCGGGCGGCCTCGTAGGCAGGGGTGACCGCGTAGGTCCCGGCCCCGGTGCGGGTCGCCACGACGGCGATGTCGCTCGGCCCGGTCCACACCGGCAGGCCCGGTCCCGGCACGACGTCCACGGTGACCGGGCTGGACGGGCCCAGCAGCGCGCGGAGGACGGACGCCGCGACCGCACCCTCCCGGCGCGCCACGATCACCAGCCCGCGGGGCCGGCCGCCCCCGGTCACCCGCGCCAGGCCCGCCTCCTCGGTGAGCCGGGCGGTCTCGCGGACCTGGGCGCCGGCGCCCGCGACCGCCGGCAGCAAGCCGCGGGGATCGCGGGCGCGCAGCAGCTCGGGGTCGTCGAGGACCTCCTCGGCCAACTCCGGCGTCGTCATCGGGCGCTCACGCGTCCCGGTGCCGGGCCTCGTCGAGCAGCAGGACGGGGATGCCGTCGCGCACGGGGAAGGCCCGGTCGCAGGTGGTGCACAGAAGCTCCCCGGCCTGCTCGTCGACCGTCAGCGGGCTGTGGTGCGTGTCCGGGCAGGCCAGGATGGCCAGCAGCTCGGGGTCCAGGCCCAGCGGCCCGGTCGCGGCACTCGGGGTCTCGGTCATGCGCGCACCATCTCCAGGATCCGGTCTCGGACGTCGGCCATCCGCGCCGCGTCGGGCGCTTCGACGTTGAGCCGCAGCAGCGGCTCGGTGTTGCTGGCCCGCAGGTTGAACCACGCGCCGTCGGGCAGCTGCACGGTCAGGCCGTCGAGCTCGTCGAGCGTGACGCCGTCCTCGTCCTCGAACGTCGAGCGGACCTCTGCCATCGCGGCCGGGGCGTCGGCCACGGTCGAGTTGATCTCGCCCGACGCGGCATACCGGCTGTAGGCGGC
>OCZS010000920.1_pt1 | contig 10102 bp, 10 predicted proteins | sample 1539071 | NCBI WGS metagenome assembly OCZS01 (sample SAMEA3113584, study PRJEB22503) | soil metagenome | reverse complement strand
ACTTCTCCATGTTTGCAAGATTCTCCCAATACTTCTTTATTGATCAATCATTAGTTCTAACATCCATGATCTCTGCATCACTACTCTTTGTCATTTACTTGATAGTCGGGTATTTATTAGCTCTATCCATTAAAGAGCAGTTAATAGCAACAAGAATTAACGGCATCATTGCTATGACGTACATAAACAACATCCTCGTTTTTGTCGTTGCGGAACGCTTTTTCGATATTGAAACAGCTGCACTTGCTGCGTTCTATAACATTCCTTATTATGCAGGTTTGCTAATACTCAGAGTAAAATATTCAAGACGTCGAAATCAAGAATCTAAATGAGAATGACACTTCCCAATAATTTACCGCATCATTACCACAAAATGAACTGGTTAGATTATAATCCATCTACTTCATTATTAGTAAAGAAGTAGAAGTAGTGATGAGTTTCTATTAGAAGCATAATCTGCGATAATGCTATTTACTTGTTCCTTCAGTAATTGCTGCGGATTACCCTCTATGTTTTCTAGATCTCTTATATCGTCCTCTTATTCTTTCCCTTTATCTCTAGTCTGCATTTTCGATATAGAGTCTTGTTCCTATTTTGTAACGAATTTCTTCAATGAAGTTCGTTGTATGAGTTACAGGTGACACAAAGTTCGCACCACATACGGGGATCCCTTCTATTGCTTCTTGCTCATTTTCCTCTAGCTGTTGGATTACGTTATTATTTTCCATCTTTCTAACATTCTCAATATACAATAAGAAGAGCAATGCTAAAGTGTTATGAATCTTTGATCCTTACTTCCAGTTTCAGAACCATATGCTATAACAGCTTCTACTAAAGGAAAACAAAGTACAATTTGCTACTATCGAGTTCTACTAATCGTTCTGTTTCAGTAGGTATTGTCGTTTGTTAATACGTTACCAGACTCTTTCTACTTCTCCCACTAAATTTTTCTCATAACAATATATAGACGTTCGATTTAACGCGTTGTTTTATTTATTTTATGTAAGAAGCAATATCTTGTGAGCCAAATGCATATAATAAACCATCTCTACCTCCTATAAAGAGCATATTGCTGGCTATACATGGAGAAGAATCTATTATATTCATAGTTGGAAATTTCCATGTTTGGATACCTGTGTGGATGTCGAGTCCATAGATATGTGAATCTAGAGAGCCAAAGAACAATACTTTGTTATTTTCAGTTATAGCTGGTGAGGACCAGATCCTATCGCCAGTCTCAAATTCCCATATCTTTGAACCACTAATACAATCAAAACAGTAGATTTTTTTATCTGATGACGCAAAGAATACCGTATCTTTCAGTACTGCAGCAGAGCTTAAGACAGGCTTTGTTATCTGCTTATCCCATCCTATCAATCCATCGAACTGATTCAAGCAATATATTGCACCATTATGGGTTCCTATGAATATCATGTTGTTGTCATCCGATAAACAGGGCGATGAAGACCTAACTTTACCATTCAATTTTGTTTTCCATTGTAATTTGCCATCTAAATTTAAACAGTATAGAAAACCGTCGTCACAACCCACAAATATCTGATCTCCATTAAAAGAAGGAGAGGACCAAATCTCTCCCTGAGTTTCAAATTTCCACCTTAAGTTTCCACTACTAATATCTATTGCGAATAGGATTTTATTCATAGATCCAATAATTATCATATCTTGTGCAAGACAGGGAGAAGAAAATACGTCTCCATCAATTTCAAAGATCCACACCTCTTCACCAGTTTTTGCATTTAGAGCAAAAACCAAATTTTTTCCAAGAAATCCCATTGTCTCTTTAACCCAAGAATCAAATGTAGCAGCTATTAGCAAATCCCCTTGAAGTATTGGTGAAGATACTATGGGACTACCTATGTTTGAATGCCATTTTATTTGTTTTTGGTATGTCTGCAGAGCAAAAATTCTTCCTGTTATAGTTGCAGTGTAAATAGTATTTTTATCAAAAACAGGCGAGGCAACCATCGGCCCTAACTCTATTACCCATTGAAGTGAGGGTTTTCTAGGTACACTGGAAGATGAGAGTCCTGTTCGCATTGCATTTCCTCTAAACATTTTCCAAGAGTATTCTTCCGATCTCAATAGGAATCGTTTGCATCCATCAACTTATTAATACATATGCAATAGACTAATCGGGTGCAGTAAACCTTGTAAATTAGATGCATAGAGGTTTTTTTATGTATCTGCTAGTAAAACTCCTTACTATGTGAGTCATACATGCAAACCCGTATACTCCGCGGGTTCGGTGGGATGAGATACACTAGTGTGTAATCAAATGATAACGCCGGTTTATTTTTTCTGGATGCTTTGAAAATACAAAAAGCAGATGTTCTTGGACATTCTCTAGGTTCCTTTGTAGCTCAACAGCTAGCTTCAAAAAGGGACTTGCATATTTTCTCGGTGCCTTACCTCTTATATAGCTGATTTAGCTGTCTATAAATAATGGAAGAATGGGATCCAGCCATTAATGACTTTATATTAAGGTGCAACAGCTGCTGGAGAACCAATAAGGACAAATATGCTAAAATTATACGTACTTCACGTGAAAAATATTATTGTGAACATTGCTTAAGCATGTTTGATAATTTGTGTCACTGTTAAGGCTAGAAGGAAAATATAATGTCTTTTGGTTGCCGGAAACTTTTCCCAAGACAGAGATAGCAGCATATCTCCAACTCCCATAGCAGTTATAATAAGGGGTTAGGGATCTTACACGATATTATGAACGAAGAAGGAAATCACAGCAAAAACAATGGAAGAGTAGCAGTAGTCACAGGTTCTAGTAAGGGTATTGGAAAAGCAATAGCCACAGAGTTTGCTAATGCAGGATATTCTGTAGTATTAAATGCTAGAAACGAAGTAGAGCTAAAACAAGCTGCTGAAGATATTTCAAAGTCCATTAAAGATAGCAGAAAGGTTGTCTCCATATCGGGTGATATATCACAGGAGCCTGTTTGCATATCTCTGATAGAGGGTACTGTCAAACAGTTTGGAAGAATTGATGTTCTAGTTAACAATGCAGGCATAGGAGGAGTATCAAAGAAAATACATGAACTAACAGAAAAAGAATGGGATGAAGTTATTGATATAAATTTAAAGGGTACATTCTTGTGCACAAGAGAAGCAGTAAAAAATATGATGAAAAGTGGAAGTAATATACAAGGTAACGTTAACAATTATTCAATTATCAATATCTCTTCGGTACACGAACAGATACCCCAGCCTGAATCAGCTCCTTATGCAGCTTCCAAGGGAGGTATGGAAATGCTAACTAAAACTGTTGCTTTAGAGTTAGCAGATACAGGAATAAGAGTCAATGGCATTGCACCAGGAGCTATAGCGACTGATATGAACAAAGAAGTACTTGAGAATCAAGAAAAGAAAGAAAAAAAGGAGCAACGAATTCCAGTACACAGAATAGGACAGCCAGAGGAGATAGCAAAAGTTGCTTTATTTTTAGCATCTGAGAATGCAAGCTACATAGCAGGAACGACAATCTACGTCGATGGAGGGCTAACTTTAGTCTCCTAAGTAAGATAGAAGATATAGTTGAACAGGCAGAAAAGCACTAATAGAAAGGAAACGGATGAATATTATATGAGTAAGACGAGTTATGCACATCCTGAAGTATTAGTAGACACACAATGGGTAGAAGAGCATCTAAAGGACTCAAAGGTAAGAATAGCAGAAGTAGATTATGATCCAAAAGCTAATTATCAATTAGGACATGTAGCGGGTGCTGTATTATTTGACTGGAAACAGGATATCAATGATCCTGTTAGCAGAAACGTACTAAGCAAACGAGCTTGTGAAGACCTTTTACAAAGAGCTGGAGTTAACAATGATACAACACTTGTGCTGTATGGTGACTTTAACAACTGGTTTGCAGCCTTTGCATTTTGGGTATTCAAGTACTATGGATTCAAAGACGTTAGAATAATGAATGGAGGTAGAAAGAAATGGTTAGAAGAAGATAGAGAGGTTAGCAAGGATATTCCAAACTATCCTAAAGGCAATTTCAATGCCTCTGATCCTGATAAAAACATTCGAGTATTTCTGAACGAAGTAAAGCAGGCTTTAGACAATAAGGATAGAATTAAGATGGTGGATGTAAGAAGTCCAAAAGAATTCACAGGAGAAATATTAGCACCACCAGAATACCCTACAGAGCATGCCCAGAGGGGAGGACATATCCCAAGTGCAGAGAACATTCCATGGGCACAAGCTGTCAATGATAAAGATGGCACATTCAAGTCGGTAGACGAGCTAAAGAAATTGTATGAATCAAAAGGAATAACGCCAGATAAGGAGATAATTGCCTACTGTAGAATAGGCGAGAGGTCTTCACATACATGGTTTGTTCTAAAATACTTACTTGGATATCCAGATGTCAAAAACTATGATGGCTCATGGACAGAATGGGGAAATATGATTGCTAATCCCATAGAAAAATAAGAAACCTAATTACAGCTAGAAAGGGTCAGAATGAGGAGTAATAAGAAGTCCATTCTCGAGTAACATCTGCCATATGGATGTAACATATATCGGAGTCAACCATTCTATATGGTTCTGAAACTAATAACAGAGGACCAAGCGTAATAATTAGGGTTGAGTCTTAAGGATAAGTAATAAAAATAATAATAATGATGTAATTAGGACAGTAGGTTTTGAGTTAGCATTCTATGAAAGACAATGCAGCAGGAAATAATGATGGAAGACAACAAAAAACTCCGATCAAAGAGACAAAAACTATTGCCCAGCTTCTGGTCAGATGCCTCGAAAATGAGGGTGTAAAGTATGTCTTCGGAATCCCTGGCGAAGAGAATATTCATTTTATAGATGCATTAAGTGGTTCATCTTCTTCCATTCGCTTCATTTTAGTGCACCATGAGCAGTCTGCATCATTTATGGCTGATATGTACGGCCGTGTAACTGGAAAAGCCGGTGTCTGTAGTGCGACACTTGGACCAGGAGCCATTAATTTGCTGTTGGGAACAGCTGATGCATTCACAGACAGCGTCCCCTTGATTGCCTTGAGCGCCCAAGTTGGTGTTGACCGTGAGTACAAGGAAACGCATCAGTTTGTTGATCTCGTTAGCATGTTTAAGCCCATAACTAAGTGGGCAGCTGAAATAGGAATTCCGAGTGCGGTACCTGCCATGATAAGAAAAGCATTCAAGCTTGCTCAAACAGAACGTCCTGGTGCTTGCTATATTGCTGTACCGCAGGACATTGAGCAAATGTCAGTATCCGCGGATCTTCAACCATTGCTTCGATCAGATGTCTATGATAGTTATCCTTCCCCATCACAAGTTCTACGCGCCACAAGGATATTGGAACAAGCAAAGTCACCTATCATCCTCGTGGGGCATGGTGCCGCTCGGAATGATGCCCAGGATGCGCTGATTAGATTCTCTGAACAGCTTCACATCCCGGTAGCAACTACATTCATGGGAAAGGGAGTCTTTCCAGACAACCATCCAAATGCACTAGGTACTGTAGGATTTATGCGTCGTGATTATGTTAACTTTGGATTTGACTTAGCCGATGTACTTATCTGTGTAGGCTACGATATGCAAGAGTTTGACCCGGCGAGGATAAATCCTGATGCGGACAAGAAAATAATACATGTCTCTCGATATGCCGCAGAGGTGGATCCTCATTACCCCGTTGCAGTTGGAATTGAAAGCAATATATCAATGGCACTTGATGAGCTTGCCAAAAGTGTAAATTCCAAAGGGGCACTAAAAACAGAAAGTCGAAAAATCCAAAATTTGCTTAGAGAAGAGCTTGAGGAGGGAGCACAAAATGACTCCTTCCCAGTTAAACCGCAGCGAATAGTATCAGACATTCGTGTGGCACTTGATGACACAGATATTGTACTTGTGGACACTGGTGCATTAAAGATGTGGATGGCCCGCCTCTACCCTACCTATAAACCCAATACTTGCCTAATTTCTAATGGGCTCTCTACTATGGCTTTCGCTCTCCCCGGAGCAATAGCTGTTAAGCTTGCATGTCCTGAACACAAAGTACTTGCTGCTACCGGTGATGGAGGATTCTTGATGCTGGGTTCGGAATTAGAAACAGCAGTACGTGAGCATGTACCAATCGTAATCCTGATATGGGAAGATCAGTCATATGGACTTATTAAATGGAAAATGGATTTAGAGTTGGGACACCATTCTTCAGTTGATTTCTATAATCCTGATTTTGTGAAGTATGCAGAAAGTCATGGAGCCAAAGGATATAAGATTGGCAGCCCCGGCGATCTTCTTCCAACTTTGAAATCTGCACTGGAAGATGACAAATCTGTTTCAGTAATCGCATGCCCAGTTGATTACTCTGAGAACATGAAGCTCACAGATAAGCTTGGCCGTTTGACAGATGCTCTCTAGTGCAAAGCATTATTTATACTCGCCATAAGGCCTCCTAAGAAAAAGCAGAACTCACAATGTACAATAAGGCAATACACTGCAAAAGCCAAAAAATAAATTGATAGGTTTAGTCTCAAGCGGATATGTTATAGCGAGTATCTGTCCCTGAACCAAATCTCTCAGCTATAACCATGAATGGTAATCATATAAGATAATAATGGTCACTAGCTTTATCTAAGATCCAAATAATATCATTGAAGCTAATATGGTTAGCACATTAAAATGGATATAAATTTAGACCGCGCTATATCAATGTATAGCATACCCAGTGCCCATATGGCTGACTTTGTATCAGCAAGCTTGTTCTAACATTCTCATTGCGAATGTTAGGTTCAAGGTCTTCTAATCTGCGCTGTAGTTCAATGATTCTATCTAGCAGGTCTTGAACAGGACTAGTAGGTTTTGAGTTAGATGACCAAATATGATTTCATTAATATTATTTTTTATTTCCTTTCCATGAACCTGACTGAATAATCTCCTGCAAGCAGCTTGGATATAAAGGCGTATGCATAAGGCAATTTCGTTTCTCCATTTTAATTGACTGGATGTCATAAAAACTTCTTCAGCTATCTTATCTGATAGTATTTTCTTTTCTTCCTTTTACCCCAATATTCCATACCATATAGAATTATTCGTTTTTTATTCTGCGTGACTCTTGGAACCTTCATCTATACTTTTTTATATCATCCCAGCACGTAAAAGGTTCCAAAAGAGAATATGGATAGTCACAATATGCATGTCCAGCATCTTGATACAGTGGATCAAGGCTACTTCGTCCAAAGATAAATATTGTGAGAATAGTCTTAAAATGGGGGCTATGTACTGCTTCGCTATCGACTGGCAATGTTTAGGATGTTGCCGTCAGGGTCCTTGAACCAAGCGACCTTCATATCGCCGGCAATGTGGACATCGCCTTCTCTTGTTACCCCTGGCATGTCATAATGCTCGAATATGATACCTTTGGCCTTTAGTTGTTGCACAACACCTTCTATATCCTCGCCGACCATCCACGTTACGGCCGTGGCTTGGTTGGTTCCTGCATATTGTGACCGATAGACATTGACTGTCGAGTTTCCACTCTTAAAGACAATGACCTCTTGGCCTTCAGCACCCGTCTGAGTCAGCCCGAGTGTATCTTCATAGAATTTCTTGGCTGTTTCCAAGTTCTTGACTGCGATGTTTGCTGCCGCGTCTTTATCACCCAACATTTTGATCATCTACACCTGTCTATATCTTGAGGCGGCTAAACTCCCCCATGATGAAGCTGGAACCAGGGGCCAGTAGATCCAAAGACTGTTGGAAAAGTCTGCCCATAATTTCGTCGTTTCGCATCTTTGCGTCGACCTCATCCCGGTGTTTACGGTCTCTATAGAATATTAACTCCAACCAAACTTCCTCGTCTTGTTTGGCTGAGAGAGTTTTGGATATGTTGGTAATGCCCTCCATTGGTATATCTGTGCTGTTGAGCTGGAAAACTAAATGTGTGGCCCCATATTTCCTCATGATGCTAACAAATTGCTTATTGAGCTGCATCATCGCGTCACGGTTCTTTTTTGGTACCCGGTAGACAAAGTGAGCAACCTCAGTTCCTCTCCCTTGCTCTATTTCCATTGTATCCGATTCACTCATAACCAAAGTATACCAAATATAGTTAATAAGCAACTAAGGGAAAAAAAGTATAGTTGAATCGGGAACTAGCTCAATAGTGATGCATTTTTCCCTGATATCATATTCTTAATCAGGTTATGCTTAAATTGTCCACAAGAGGGATGATGTGTCAAGTGATCTCTTCTTTCGTACTCTGATTCTTTCCCTTTATCTCTAGTCTGCATTTTCGATATAGAGTCTTGTTCCTATTTTGTAAGGGTAAATGGTTTGTGAACCATTCTGACAATTGATCAATTTTAATAAGTTCTTAATCAGACACAATTGATTGAACTCCGAAGGAGCTTGTTCAATACTATAGAAAATGGTTCAAAGCTACCATCCGGATTTGAAGCCTCGGTTTGTCATCTAACACAAAAGGAACGTGGGAAGCATAGAATTAATCCTGTACAAAATCTCATTCTTCTTGTCGACGTTTTCTTCATTGCTGCTTTCTTCAGTTAGTCTAGAGATATTGTTTGTCCACCGTACCATACCATAGCTCAATAAGCCCTCTTTAAAAGATCAATTATCAGAGAAGTATTGTTGCCAAAATATTATTCTCTATTCTAAACATATCTAGATGATTATCAGTGTGTTATAATTCATTAACCCTCTGGGGAATGTCATAGTCATTAGGTATAAGGGATATCTTAAAGATGTAAATATTAATATCTCAAATAATATCACGACATTACAGAATTGACATCGACTGTCGCCATTCTTACAATAGTTGTCTTCTCTTGCATTATATGCTATCCATTTTTATTAACACAACTTTATGAAGCACACGGTAGTAGCATCCAGTCATCAACCCGACCGAGTCTAGCCGAGCTTGGGACAAGATTTGAAGCTGTGGGAGGAATTATTAGTCTATCATCTATTGATTGTCTTGGATGCGAATTTAGAGGAATAGTTGAGAAATTAGGCGAATTTCAATACAGCATACGTGGAGAAGTGGTAGCAGATAAAATTTCCACAATTATACCGGTTTCAGTTTTAGGAACGTTAAATGTAAATGGGTCGGCAATAAATGGAACCCTTAGTATCAGTGATAAACAATACACAATAGAAGGGACAAGTACTATATACTCCCCAACTTGTAGTTACTGTAAACAGACACTAGATTTAAGAGGCCAGAGCGTTCAAGGCGTTGACGTAATGAGTGCAAATATTCCTCTAAATAGTATTGAATAACTAGCTCATTGAGGGAACAATAGAAGCAAAACAAGCGATAACTCAATCTTGATTATATGATGATGACTACCGCAGTGAGGATATTATACTGAAAAAGTTTCCATCGTGATCTTTCACTTTGGACATAGTACCTCCCCCTTCTATCTCTTCATGTGTGGTAATATCAACTCCTCCCATTTTTGAGTTCTTCATAGGTACTACTAAAGGTACCATATCGTAGATTTAGGAGAAAATCAACTCCTCCCCTTCTCGATGTCGATAGTCATTACTTAGCATCATTTTGGCAAGCCGCCGACGGTTTTGGACGTGGTTGGTAAGAATATATCCAAAGACGCAGGAAGGCTCAGCTAGGATGGACGAGAAGGTTGGTCTAACCCTATTTTAGAGATCATTCAGTCAACTTCTCCAAGTACAAGGTCAAGTTGAGTTAAACATTATGTCTAAATATTTATCTTTGAGACAAAAAGTCTTGACAACAACTTCTGTCACATTAATTTGTCATATCTGTGGTAGAGTTCAGATAGCATCTATTGATTCGGAATCCAACAGAAGTATTTGTATCAGTTGTAATATGGATCTATAATACCAGCACGAACCGTTAGGTGTCTTCTCTATGCGAAGAGTTAAAATAGTATCTAGCATAGCTAAGATGCTGTGAAAAGAGCATCGCGGAGAACTAACTTATCACTGGTTATCAAAGAAAAACCTGGCCTCGAACAAATCTATTATCTGATTGACAAACCTTACTACGTTGATCAAATCAAATATAAAATAGAGTGACTATCTCCCCATCCTTCTTTACT
>OCZS010000919.1_pt1 | contig 10112 bp, 10 predicted proteins | sample 1539071 | NCBI WGS metagenome assembly OCZS01 (sample SAMEA3113584, study PRJEB22503) | soil metagenome | reverse complement strand
CTGGAAGCCGTGGTCTGGCAGGAGAGCCGCTGGAACCCAGCAGCCGTGTCGCGCGCAGGTGCCATCGGTTTGGCGCAATTGATGCCCGGTACGGCGCGGGACCTTGGCGTTGATCCACGTGACCCGGTACAGAATCTCGCGGGGGGTGCGCGATACCTTCGTCAGCAGCTGAACCGTTTCGACGGGAACGTTGAGAAGGCGCTCGCGGCCTATAACGCCGGTCCGGGGCGGGTGATGACGGCTGGGGGAATTCCGTCGATTCCTGAAACGCAGGCATATGTCCGCGCCATCGTTGCGCGCCTTGCGGCCAATTCAATTCAAGAAGGAAAACGTCAGTGAAGATTGTCAAAGCGACGGTCGCACTTGCCGCTTCAGCCATTCCGACCGCGGCAATGGCGCAAGCTAATCCCCAGGGCTCCGGCCCGATCGTGTCGGCGCTCAGTTGGCTGCAGGGAACCTTGCTCGGCAATGTTGCAACGTCGGTCGCCGTCATCGCAGTCGCGATGGTCGGCTTCATGATGCTTACCGGCCGCCTCAACTGGCGCTTCGGTGCGACCGTGATCATCGGATGCTTCATCCTGTTCGGGTCGGCGGCGATCGTGTCGGGTATCCAGACCACCGCAGCGGTTTCGGGCTAGCGGATGCGCGCACCGCTCTTCCGCGCCCTCACCAGGCCGCAGATGTTCGCGGGGGTCACCTTCAACTTCTTCGTGATCAATGCCGCCGTGACGACGGAGCTTTTCCTCCTGACGCGGTCGTTCCTCGCTCTTCCCGCGGCAGTGGCCATCCACGCCGTCGGATATTTCCTGTGCCTGCGCGAGCCGCGGGTCTTCGATTTGTGGCTGACCAAGGTCAGCCGCTGCCCCCGCGTGCGCAATTACAAGCGCTGGGGCTGCAACAGCTATTTGCCTTGAGGAGTCTCACTCGATGAAGTGGACCGGGCCAGCCCAGTGGACGAAGCGGGAAGCTCGCGCTGGGGACCGACTGCCGTTCGACCGGCACATCGACGACGCGACCATCCGGCTTCGCGACGGCGCCGTCATGCGCACGCTGCACATCGGCGGCATGGAGTTCGAGACGCAGGACGCGGATCAGCTCGACCATGCGCTCGCGGTGCGCGAAGTGCTTCTGCGCAGCGTGCTCGACGCGCGCTTCGTGCTCTATCACCATGTGGTCCGTCGCCGCGTGACCGTCGCTTCCGGCGGTGAGTTCGAATCCCCGTTCTGCGCAGCCATCGGCAAGCAGTGGGATGCGCGGCTGGCGGGTAGGCGGCTGTTCGTCAACGAGCAGTTCCTGACGATTGTCCGCCGCCCGGCGCGCGGCAAGACGGGTTGGCCGGAGCGTCTCCAGCGCCGGTTCGGCCGGGGCCGCGAGGACGATCCCGCCACGATCCGGGATCTCGAAGCGGCCACCGCGTCGCTGCTCGCCGGCCTCGAGCCGTACGGCGCGCGGCTGCTGTCGTGCTACCGCACGGAAACGGGCGAGCTCTCGGAACCTCTCGAGTTCCTTTCCAGCATCTACAATGGCGAGATGCGCCCGGTGGTTCTGCCTTCGGACGGCAGCGACCTCGGCCACCACATTCCGTACAAGCGCATCAGCTTCGGTCTCGACGCGATCGAGACCGCCGGCGCCGGCGGCCGCAATTTCTCCGCCATGCTGTCGATCAAGGAATACCCCGCGGAAACGCGTCCCGGCCTGATCGACAACATCCTTCGCTTGCCGTGCGAATTGGTGCTGACCGAGACGTTCGCGCCTGCCGACCGTCAGATCGCCCGCGAGCGGATGGATCTCGCGCTTCGCCGCCAAAAAGCCAGCGAAGAGGATAGCGGGACCGAGCGGCGCGAGATGCTGTCGGCACGCGACGCACTCGGTGCTGGGCAAGCCGGTTTCGGAGACCACCACTTCAGCCTCCTCGTCCGAGCGGGCGATTTGGCTGAGCTCGACACCGCCATGGCGAATGCATCTGCCGCGATCGCGGACATTGGCGCGATCGCGGTGCGCGAGGACGTGAACCTGGAGCCTTTGTTCTGGGGGCAGTTCCCGGGCAACGAAGCCTACATCGTACGCCGCGCGCTCATCTCGACCGCCAATGCCGCAGGGTTCGTCTCGCTCCATGGATTCCCGGTCGGGCAGCCCACCGGCAATCATTGGGGCGACGCCGTCTCAGTGCTCGAGACGACCAGCTCGACGCCTTACTTCTTCAACTTCCACGAAGGCGATCTCGGCCACTTCTCGATCATCGGCCCGTCCGGATCGGGTAAGACGGTGGTGCTCAACTTCCTCGCCGCTCAGGCGCAGAAGTTCGCACCGCGGACCATCTTCTTCGACAAGGATCGCGGCGCGGAAATCTTCCTGCGGGCGGCCGGCGGTCATTATTCCGTGCTTCGTCCGGGTGAGCCGACCGGCTTCAACCCGCTGCGCCTGCCGAACACGGCCGAGAACAAGGCCTTCCTTCGCGACTGGCTCGGCGTGCTTCTCAATGCCGAAGGGCCGGAAGAGCTCGCTTCGATCGCCTCTGCGGTCGACGCCTGTTTCGATCATGATCCGGCGTTCCGGCGGCTTCGTTATTTCCAGGAGCTTCTGGGCGGCCGCCGCCGTCCGGAGGCGGGCGATCTCCAGTCGCGCCTGGACCCGTGGGTCAACAATGGCGAGCATGCCTGGCTGTTCGACAATGACGAGGACCAGCTGGACCTCAGCTCGCGCATCCTCGGCTTCGACATGACGGCGCTGCTCGACAGCCCGCGTCTGCGCACGCCGGCGATGATGTATCTCTTCCACCGCATCGACGAGCGGCTCGACGGCGAACCGACGTCCGTCCTGATCGACGAGGGTTGGAAGGCGCTCGACGATCCGGTGTTTGCCGCCCGCATCCGTGACTGGCTGAAGACGCTTCGTAAGCGCAACGCCATCGTCGGCTTCGCAACGCAGTCGGCCCGCGACGCGCTCGACAGCCGCATCTCGGCCGCTCTCGTCGAGCAGACCGCGACGATGATCTTCATGCCCAACGCGAAGGCCAAGGCGGAAGATTATTGCGCAGGCTTCGGCCTCTCGGCGCACGAGCTGGAGCTGATCCGCTCGCTGCCGGCGCACAGCCGCTGCTTCCTGATCCGTCACGCCAACCACAGCGTCGTAGTGCGGCTGGACCTCTCCGGAATGCCCGAGCTGCTGATGATCCTGTCGGGCCGCGAGGCGACCGTCCGGCGCCTGGACGCGATCCGCGCGAGCGTGGGCGACGATCCGGCGCACTGGTACCCGCTGCTCACGCGGGCGCCGTGGCCAGGCGACGATTCCGACGGTGCCGGCATGTATCTTGAGGCGGCCGAGTGAGCACCTGCCCGACATTCGGCGACGGCGGTCCGTCCGGCATTGCCGAGGCGCTGCGCGTCGTCGACTGCATGAGCGGCGAGGCGGCGTCGTTCGCTTTTTCGCGCCTGTTCGGCTCGGACGCCCTTCTCGGCCAGGCGCTGACGCTCGCGCTGACTCTGTACATCGCTTTCTACGCGGTCGGCCTTCTGACCGGACGCACTTCATTGTCGGTTTCGAGCCTGACGCCGCGGATGATGACGCTCGGCATCGCGCTGACCTTTGCGACTTCCTGGGTCGCTTATCAGTCCGTCATCTGGAACCTGCTGGTCGGTGCCCCCGACCAGATCGCCAGCCTGCTGATCGGCTCACAGGGCAGCGCGACATCGCTTTTCGCCGATCGGCTGGACACGATCTTCGCGGTCGTGGCGCAGGCTGCGGCGCTGACCGAGGCGAACACGGCCGCCTTGCCGCAATCGACCTCCCTGGCTTCGGGCCCGGACCTGCTTTGGCTCTCGGCGCTGCTTCTCTTGCTTGGGACGGTCGGCGTTCTGCTGGTCGCGAGGATCGCGCTGGCGGCAATGCTGGCGCTCGGCCCGATCTTCATCATCTGCGGCTTGTTCGAGGGCAGTCGCGGACTGTTCCAAGGATGGATCAAGGCCGCGGTCCTGTTTGCGCTCACCCCGCTGCTCGCCGTTCTCATCGGCGGCGCGACCATTGCGATGCTTTCGCCCATGCTGGACTCGCTTGCCGCCGCCGGCGGACAGGTGCCGCTTCGCCTGACCACGACCCTCTTCCTTGCGGCCGCGGTCTATTGCGCTCTGATGGTGCTGTGCCTGAAGATCGCCGGCACCATGGTCGCAGGCTGGCAGCTGCCATTCAGCTCCGGGCGCGACCGCACGGCAGGAGCCGCGGCCGCTGCCGCAGCTCAGAACGGATCCCAGGCGACGGTGTCGGTTGCCGCTGAGCCGGCTTCGGCAACATCCGCCAGCAGCGATCCGCGCATGCGCTCCATTATCAGCGCAGCGTCGGCCGGCTCATTGACGGCGTTCGACCGCGCGCCTTCACCCGCCCATCCGCTTTATGCGCCAGCAGGTCAGTCACCCGAAATCGCGGGTGCCTCCGCTGCTCCGTCTCCACGCTTGGACCCGCGACTTGGCAGTCTGAGCCGTCACTATCGACCACGTAACATTCAGTTTCAGAGGACCCATTCATGATGAAGATCCCGGCCGCTGTCCTGGCTCTGGCTCTTTTCAGCACCACCGCCCACGCCGCCGTCGACCCGCGGTTGAAGAGCGTCCACTACGAGGCCGACAAGGTCGTCCAGGTTCAGGGACGCCTCGGCTATCAGTCGATGATCGAATTCGCTCAGGGTGAGTCGATCGAAAATGTCGCAGTGGGCGATTCCGCCGCATGGCAGGTCACGCCCAACAAGCGCGCCAACCTCCTCTTCCTGAAGCCCCTTCTGGGGAAGGCGCGGACGAACATGACCGTGGTCACCGACCAGCGCGTCTATCTGTTCGACCTGAGCGTCGCTTCGTCGGGCAATACGCCGATGTACAACCTGCGCTTCACCTACGGGACGAAGCCGGCGGCGCAGCCGCAGCAGCGGATCGCCTATCCGAGCCTGCTTGCGAGTGCGCCGGCTGCGGCTCCGGCGGCCGCCCGTCCGAAGCTCAACTATGACTGGAAGCGGAAGGGGGACAAAGAAATCCTCCCGGCCCGCTACTATGACGACGGTCGCTCGCTCTACCTTCAGTGGCGCGCGGGTGCTCCGATGCCCGCGCTCTACGAGCGTGACAAGAAGGGCCGCGAGGGCCTGATCAACTACCGTTCGCAGGGACAGTTCGTCGTGGTCGACCAGATGCCGGAGACGCTGGTGATGCGGCTCGGCAAGAAGGCGGCCGTCCTGATCAACCGTCACCCACAAAAGGCCCAGGCCGTTCGGATCGCGGAGCGCTAGTATGAAGAACGCACTCATGTTGCTCGAAGAGCGCCAGCAGTCGGACCCGCGGATCGATCTTGAGCCCGAGACGCTGGCACTGGCGAAGCGGAACGCTTTCCCGCTGGTCGCCCAGCAAAGCCGCAAGAAGGATGGCATGGGCCTCGCGGTCGGGGCCGGCGGAGCGCTGATGCTGGGTGTCGCCGTTTTTGCTGGCCTGTCCGGATCGCGCGAGGTGCAGCCCCAGGCGACACAGCCGACGGCCGTAGCGCTTCCACAGGCGAAGCCCGCACCTGCTGGCGCGGTGGTGCCGCCTGAAGCCCTGACCCAGGTCGCTCCCGGCGCGGCGCCGGTCGCCGCTCCTGGCGTGCCGCCCATCGTCGGCGAGCCGGCGGCTGGCGTGAACATAGCTGAGACGGCGATGCTCAACCGCCACGGTGGCCCCGCACTCGTCGTGGACAGCAGCGCGCCGCCTGCGGGCGCGGCGGCCAGCGCGCCGGGTGTTGGCGGCGACGTCTTCAGCGTCTCTTCGGGATCCGATGTCGCCAAGGCGACGCGGATGAAGAATCCCGGCCAAACCGTTTCGCAGGGCACCCTGATCCCGGCAGTGCTCGAAACGGCCATCAACAGCGACTTGCCCGGCTTTGTCCGCGCGGTCGTCAGCAGCGACATTCGCAGCTTCGACGGCAGCCGCGTGCTCGTCCCGCGCTCGTCGCGCCTGATCGGCCAGTACAAGAGCGGCGTCGCCGGCGGGCAGACCCGCGCCTACGTCATGTGGACGCGCCTGATCCGTCCCGACGGCGTCTCCGTCGCGCTTGCGTCGCCAGCGGTGGATGCGATGGGGCAGACGGGCCTGACGGGCTCGGTCGATACTCACTTCATGAAGCGCTTCGGATCGGCACTGCTGCTGTCCGTCGTGGGCGCCGCATCGACCGTCGCCAGCGGTGGAGCAGGCCTCATCCTGTCGGGCGGCGAAAGCGCGGCGTCGGTCGCCGCTTCGCGCGACGGGCAGATCCCGCCGACCATCAAGGTGCGACAGGGTCAGCCGATCCGCGTCTTCACGGCGAAGGATCTCGACTTCTCGACGGTGGCCGGATGAACGCACTCGCGTCGGCGCCAGCTACTGCAGATGTCTCGCACCTAGGCGTCTATCTTTCCGCTTATCTCGCGCCGTTCCAGCAGTGGCTTTCGGACGAGAACGTCACCGAAATCCTGGTCAACCAGCCGGGCGAAGTGTGGACGGAGAGTGCCGGCTCTGCCGGAATGACGCGGCATGACGCGCCCGGGATCGACGATGTCCTGCTGAGCCGTCTGGCGGCGCAGGTCGCCCGCTTCAGCCATCAGGGCATCAACCGCGAGCGCCCGCTGCTGTCGGCGACCCTGCCGACTGGGGAGCGTATCCAGATCGTCAGCCCGCCAGCGACGCGGCGCCACTTCGCCTTGTCGATCCGCCGCCACCGGCTGCTCGACGTGCCGCTGGCCGCCTACGAGCGCGAGACCAAGGCAGACGTCGCGAAGTCCTGGCACGAGCGCGCCGATGGAACGAGCGACATCGACTTCCTTCGACAGGCCGTGCGCTCCAATGCGACGATCCTCATCTCCGGAGGCACCTCCAGCGGCAAGACGACCTTCCTCAACGCGCTGCTTCGCGAAATCCCGGAGCATGAGCGGGTGATCCTGGTCGAGGACACGCCCGAAATTCGTCTGGGCAGCCGCAATGGCGTCGGCTTGATCGCAGTAAAAGGCGAAACGGGCGAGGCCCGCGTTTCGACCGACGATTTGCTTCAGTCGGCTCTTCGCCTTCGCCCCGACCGCATCGTCCTCGGAGAGCTCCGCGGCGGGGAAGCTGTGAGCTTCCTCCGGGCGATCAACACCGGTCACCCGGGCTCGTTCAGCACCATCCACGCCAACTCGCCTTCGGGGGCGCTGGAGCAGCTCGCGCTGATGGTGATGCAGAGCGGCCTCGGCCTCTCGCGGCTCGACACGATCGCCTACGTCCGTTCGGTCGTGGACCTCGTCGTCCAGCTCGACCGGCAAGGCGGCAAGCGCGGGATCGCGGCGATCGAGCGTACGTCCGACATCTTCAGGCGAGAAATTTCGGCTTAACGCCAGTCGGCTGGATGCCCCGCGTGGATTCGAACCACGATTGACGGATTCAGAGTCCGTAGTCTTACCATTAGACGACGGGGCAACGCCGGTACGGCAGGCGGGCGAGATAGAAAGCGCCCCTCCGACTGTCAACGTCGCAGCGCCGAACGGGGGGGCCATGTGCTTGCCCTGCGCACACTTTGCCGGTTAAATGCGCCTCAAGTCAGCCTCTCTCCCTTTTTGAGAGCGGTGCAGGATAGAAACGGGCGTTTTTAATGGCGAATTCCATCGCCAGCGCGCCGTCCCAATCGCTGCGGCACGAGCCGCCGCGGCACGGGTCGGCCCCGGAAAGACCGTCGGATCGGCGGTCCCCCTGCCGACACACCTATGGCGCGGTCGACCTCGGCACAAACAATTGCCGCCTCCTGATTGCGCGGCCGACTGATGGCGGGTTCACCGTCGTCGACGCCTTCTCGCGGATTGTGCGCCTTGGCGAAGGTCTCTCCCGGACGGGCGCTCTTTCGCAGGAGGCGATGGACAGGGCCGTGGGCGCTCTCTCGGTGTGCGCGGAGAAGCTGCGGCGCCGCAACGTCTCGCTGGCCCGGTCGGTGGCTACGGAGGCCTGCCGGCGTGCGGGGAACGGCATGGCGTTCGTTGACCGGGTCCGGAACGAAACGGGCATCGTCCTCGACATCATCGAGCCGCAGGAGGAAGCGCGCCTGGCCGTCCTCGGCTGCCACAAATTGCTGGAGCCAGGGGACGGTCCGGCGCTAATTTTCGACATCGGCGGAGGGTCGACCGAGCTCGTGCTGATCGACCAGCAGGAGGGCGTTCCCAAGATCCGCAGCTGGTGGAGCGCTCCCTGGGGCGTGGTCTCGCTCACCGAGAGCGAGGGCAAGGCCGCGCTTGAAGGCCCCGAGAGGCTCCAGGCCTATGGGAGGATGCGCGAGCGCGCGCGCCGCGCCTTCGCTGCCTTCGCTTCGACGCTGCCCAGCGACGTCGAAGGCATCCGACTGCTTGGCACCAGCGGGACGGTGACCACCCTGGCCAGCGTGCATCTCGCCTTGCCGGCTTACGATCGCCGCGCGGTGGACGGCCTGCATGTCCCGGTGGACGCGATGCAGAAGATCAGCACCATGATTGCCGAAATGGATCATGATGAGCGCGCCGCTCTGCCTTGCATCGGCCGGGATCGGGCCGATCTCGTCGTCGCGGGCTGCGCCATCCTCGAAGCCATCGTCGAAATCTGGCCGGCCGAGAAGCTGGGTATCGCGGACCGCGGCATCCGCGAAGGCATCCTCCGCTCCCTGATGGCGAGGGACGGCCACCTGCTGTGAAGCGCATCCGCACCGCCAGGGGGCGGAAGCAATCCTCGACCCGCTGGCTCGAACGCCAGTTGAACGACCCATATGTACGGCGAGCGAAGGCGGAGAACTACCGTAGCCGCGCCGCCTACAAGCTGCTCGAGCTGGACGAACGGTTCGGGCTGCTGAAGGGCGCTAAGGCCGTCGTGGACCTGGGCATCGCCCCGGGCGGCTGGAGCCAGGTGGTCCGCCGCAGGGTTCCGCAGGGCAGGGTAGTCGGCATCGACCTGCTGCCGACGGATCCGATCGAGGGCGTCGCCATCCTCCAGATGGATTTCATGGATGAGGCCGCGCCCGACCGGCTGAAGGAGGCCCTCGGCAGTGAGGCCGACCTCGTCCTGTCGGACATGGCTGCGAACACGGTGGGGCATCAGCAGACCGATCACCTGCGCACCATGGCTCTGGTCGAGGCCGGCCTCCTTTTCGCGACCGAGGTGCTGAGGCCGGGTGGCGCCTATGTGGCAAAGGTGCTGGCGGGCGGCGCCGACAATCAGCTCGTCGCCGAGATGAAGCGCCATTTCGCGACCGTGAAGCACGCCAAGCCGCCGGCCAGCCGGAAGGATTCTTCGGAGTGGTATGTGATCGCGCAAGGCTTCAAAGGCAGCGATCGGCCGGTCAACGGCGGTTGAGGCAGATCGCGCCGCACGGGCTCGGGTCCGTCAGCTCAATGCCCGCGCCCTATATCGCCCTAGCCCGACTGCCGATCGGTTTCCTCTTAGGCGGTGTGAGGGCGCAGCTTCGTCCTCGCCGCCGCAAGGCCGCGCCGGCTAGACCGAAGCCGAGAAGCATCGTCACCCATGTCGCAGGCTCAGGCACCGCTGCCGAGATCGTGAAGTTGTCGATGCTCATATGGCTACCGAAATTGCCGATGCGCAGCGTATGAATTCCGTCGAAGCCGGCGACGTTCACGGTGCCTAAGGTGCTGCTCACGGCGAGGCTGTTGAGCACGGTGCCATTCTGGTCGAACCCTTCCAGGAACGCGACGAAGGAAGAATCCGCGAACGTGATGTCGAAGCTGAGGACGTCGAAGGCGCCGCCCGCATAGGTGAAGTCGAAGGTCTTGTTGCCGAAACCCTCGGGATCGAAGTGCAGCTCGCCGGGGTTCGGATAGACCCAGAAACTTCCTTCAAGGAACGCCGTTTTCGACGTAGGTCGTCATGCTCGTCGGCGAGACGTCGTACGGAATGCCGGTAAAGGTCACCACTTCGGCGCTTGCACCCGCGCTCAGGGTGCCGGCGATCAAGCCGATGAGTAGGGCGCGCTTCATCCAGATCCCCCCTCACGAACTCTGGCACCAGCTGGTGCCGCTCAGTCGCACGTCTGCCGACTGGTAACAACAGAGTAACTCAACTCGCGTTAAGTACAAAATTCCGTGGAGGAGCAGCCGTTGGAGGCGCTTGGATTTCAGCCCTTTT
>OCZS010000917.1_pt1 | contig 10121 bp, 8 predicted proteins | sample 1539071 | NCBI WGS metagenome assembly OCZS01 (sample SAMEA3113584, study PRJEB22503) | soil metagenome | reverse complement strand
CCACCAACGCCATGGGCTGCAATGTGACCGCGACCTGGCGGGCCCATCGCAAAGGCGCGTACTTCGGCAACCCTTGCTTCACCCAGATCCACCCGACCTGCATCCCGGTCAGCGGCGACTACCAGTCCAAGCTCACCTTGATGAGCGAGTCGCTACGCAACGACGGCCGGATCTGGGTGCCGCTCAGCGGGGAGGACAAGCGCGACCCGCGTGACATCGGTGAGAGCGAGCGCGACTACTACCTGGAGCGGATCTATCCCTCGTTCGGCAACCTGGTTCCCCGTGACATCGCCTCCCGGGCAGCGAAGAACGTCTGCGACGAGGGCCGCGGGGTCGGCCCCAGCGGCCTCGGGGTGTACCTGGACTTCGCGGACGCGATCAAGCGGTTGGGGCGCAAGGCGGTGGAGTCGAAGTACGGCAACCTCTTCGACATGTACGCCCAGATCACGGGCGAGAACCCTTACGAGACGCCGATGCGGATCTACCCGGCGGTGCACTACACGATGGGCGGGCTCTGGGTCGACTACGACTTGCAGTCGACCATCCCCGGCCTGTACGTGACCGGTGAGGCCAACTTCTCCGACCACGGGGCCAACCGGCTGGGCGCCTCGGCGCTGATGCAGGGTCTGGCTGATGGCTACTTCGTGCTACCCAACACGATCAACGACTACCTGGCCGACGGGCCGTTCGCCAAGGTGGACCAGAACGATCCGGCAGTGGTGGCCGCGGTCGATGCCGTGCGCTCCCGGATCGACCGCCTGCTGTCGATCAAGGGCACGCGCACCGTGGACTCGTTCCACCGTGAGCTCGGTCAGATCATGTGGGACTACTGCGGCATGGAGCGCGCCGAGGAGGGCCTGCGCAAGGCGATCGGCCAGATCCGGGAGCTGAAGCAGGAGTTCTGGTCCGACGTCCGGGTGCTGGGCACCGGGCAGGAGCTCAACCAAGCGCTGGAGCGGGCCGGCCGGGTGGCCGACTTCTTCGAGCTGGGCGAGCTGATGTGCATCGACGCCCTGGTCCGCCGCGAGTCCTGCGGCGGCCACTTCCGGGCAGAGTCGCAGACCGAGGACGGCGAGGCGCTGCGGCACGACGACGAGTTCGCCTACGTGTCAGCCTGGGAGTTCAGGGGCGAGGGCCACAAGCCGGTCCTGCACAAGGAGCCGCTGACGTATGAGTACGTCGAGATGAAGCAGCGAAGCTACAAGTGAGTACCGTGCAAGCTCCCGAGCGTCGGGTGGCGACGGCGCCGGCTGTGTCTGGACGAGCGGAGCGAGCAGATGCTTTTCGTCTGCGAGCGAGCGAGGAAGACACAGGTGGGAGGCGCCGAGCGGGCGCGAGCCAGGGAAGGAAAACGGCGTGAACATCACGGTGCGGGTGTGGCGGCAGAAGGATCGCTACTCCGATGGCAAGATGGCCATCTACCGCGTCAACGACATCTCCGAGCACATGTCGTTCCTGGAGATGCTGGACGTGCTCAACGAGCGGCTCACGCTGCGGGGCGACGACCCGATCGCGTTCGACCACGACTGCCGTGAGGGGATCTGCGGTACCTGCGGGCTGGTGATCAACGGGATTGCCCACGGCCCGCTGCAGACCACCACCTGCCAGCTGCACATGCGGTCGTTCAAGGACGGCGACGTGATCGACATCGAGCCCTGGCGGGCCGGCGCCTTCCCGGTGATCAAGGACCTGGTGGTCGACCGCAGCTCCTTCGATCGGATCATCCAGGCCGGCGGGTACATCTCCGCGCCGACTGGCACGGCTCCCGATGCACACGCCACGCCGGTGCCTAAGAGGGACGCCGACCGTGCGTTCGACGCGGCGACCTGTATCAGCTGTGGTGCCTGCGTCGCCGCCTGCCCCAACGGCTCGGCGATGCTGTTCACCGCCGCCAAGATCACCCACCTCGGCCGGCTGCCGCAGGGCCAGCCCGAGCGCTACTCGCGGGTGGTCGGAATGGTGACTCAGCATGATGCGGAGGGATTCGGCGGCTGCACCAATATCGGTGAGTGCACCGCTGTCTGCCCGAAGGGCATCCCGTTCGAGACCATCTCCCGGCTCAACCGCGATCTGATCAACGCTCTGAGCCATGGCGGCACCCATTGGCCCAGGGCGGCTCCGGTCAGGGAAGAGCTGACCGAGGATGAACCCGAAGTGATCTGACGGCGCGCCGCGGGGGATTTGAAGGGGGTCGTCCCCTGCCCATCATGGCGGCGCCGCGGGCTTCAGACTGTCAAGACGATCAGCAGCGCCGCGGCCGAGCCGAGTAGCGCGCCGCCGTAACAGAGCACCGCGAGCGGTGTCTCCAGGCGAGCGAGCTGGAGTCCGTGTTGCAGCGTGAACCTGAAGCGGTGCGCCCAGTGGAACAGCATGAGGACGAACAACCCCAGGACGACCAGCCGGGTCAGCCAATGGCTGACCACGGCGTACAGATGGTTGTAGTCGGGCTGCACCCAGCCCAGGGGGATGGCCAAACCGAACAGCAGGACAAGGATGGGGAGGAACACCGCCGCCATCACCCCGCCCCCGCTGAACAACAGCCACAGGAGCGGTTCTATGCGCCGCTTGGTCATCGGAGCACCAGCCAGGCGATGAACACCGACACCACCGCGAGGCCCAGGTACTGCGAGGCGATCACCAGCGCCGCCGGCACCCGGCCACCCACGCGAACCACCGTCGCCGCCGGTAGGATCCGGCCAGCGACGTGCACCATCCTCGTCTGCACGACCTGTCGACCACCGGCGCGAGCCACGACCGCCTGCGGAGTGAGCGCGAACCACGTGACCGTGTGCAGCACGAGAAAGCCAAGGGCCACGACGTTCACCGCGACAACGACGGGTGCCGAGGCCCAGTCCAGGAACCTCAGGTACGACGCCTCGCCACGCCCGATGGCGTAGACCAGCATCATCAGGAACACCACGGACCACGCCACGAACACGCAGCTCAGCTCGCGCATCAGGAAGAGGAAGTACGTCGGTTTCTTCGTCCACCACAGCCTGGACACGGGCTGCCGGTAGGTGGTCGGAGCACTCACAGCGCACCTCGTGGAAGGAGGAACGCCATCACCGACTCCTTGGCAGCCTCGAGCTTGTATCGCTGGATGGCACCTGCCGGGTCGACATGCTTGGGGCACACCCGGGTGCATTCACCGACGAACGTGCAGCCCCACACGCCTTCCCGCTCGATCAGGACGTCGAGGCGTTCTCGCCGTCCTCGGTCGCGGGAGTCCAGGTCGTAGCGCTCGGCGAGGGCGATGGCAGCCGGACCGATGAAGTCCGGGTCGAGACCATAGACCGGACAGGCGGCGTAGCAGAGCATGCAGTTGATGCAGTTGCTGAACTGCTTGTACTCCTCCATCTCCTCGGGGGTCTGGAGGTACTCGCGGTCGATGACGGACTGCGCGTCATCCCGAATGATCCAGGGCTTGACCTTGGGCAGCTTGGCCATGAAGTCCTCGATGTCCACGACGAGGTCACGAACAACCGGGAAGTTGGTCAGCGGCTCTACCCGTACCGGCCCGGGCGCGTAGTCGCTGAGGAAGGTGGCGCAGGTCAGCTTCGGCGTGCCCTCGACGTTCATCCCGCAACTGCCGCAGATGCCCATCCGGCACGACCAGCGATACGAAAGTGTGCTGTCAACGTGGTCCTTGACATAGTTCAGCCCGTCGAGGACTGACCAGTCCGTCCTCAGTGGCACCTCGTAATCGGAGGTGGTGGGCGCGGAGTCTCGGCCGGGCGTGTAGCGCGTCACACGCATCGAAATGCTGTCAGTCACCTGGTTACCTCCCGTACACCCGCTCGCCGGGCGGCCATCGCGTGATCGTCACCGGCGATCGTTCGATCCTGATGGTTCCGTCCGACTCGCGGTAGGCCAGTGCGTGATCGAGGAAGTGCTCATCGTCACGGGTGGTGAAATCGGTCCGCTGATGGGCGCCGCGCGACTCCTCGCGCTGCAGCCCGGAGTGCAGCATGCACTCGGCGATATCGAGCATGTTCGCCAGCTCCAACCTTGCGACCAGCGCCGTGTTGAACACCCGGGTCTGATCGGAGAGCGTGACATTTGGAAGGCGCTGCTGGTACTCGGCCAGCTGGTCGATGCCCTTGGCCAGGGACTCGCCGGAGCGAAAGATCCCGGCGCTGTCCTCCATGGTCGACTGCATCGCTTCGCGGATGTGGGCGATGCTTTCGGTGCCTCCGTCGGCGGTCAGTATCGAATCGATCCGGCGTACCTCGTCATCGTGCTGGCGCAGCACGACAGAGGGCGGCGACTTGGCTGTCGAGGCGTACTCGGCGGCCGCCTTGCCGGCCCGGGCGCCGAAGACCAGGCACTCCGGCAGGGAGTTCGAGCCCAGCCGGTTCGCCCCGTTGATGGTCACGCAGGCTGTTTCTCCGGCCGCGAACAAACCCTCCAGGTCTGTCGCACCGTTGATGTCGGTGGCCACGCCGCCCATCATGTAGTGCACGACCGGGCGGACCGGGATCAGCTCTTTGACCGGGTCGATGCGCTCGTACTTCAGGCACAGCTCGCGCACCATCGGGAGCTTGGTCTCGATCAGCTTCTCGCCCAGATGCCGCAGGTCGAGGTGAACGATGGGCCCGTACGGCGACTCGATCGTCCGGCCCTTCTCGACTTCGTGCACGAAGGCCTGCGAAATTCTGTCGCGTGGGCCCAGCTCCATGCTGCGCAGCACTGGTTTCGGCTCCGGCTTGCCCAGGTCGTAGTCCTGGAGAAAGCGGTAGCCGTCCTTGTTGAGCAGCCAGCCGCCCTCTGCGCGCGACGCCTCGGTGATCAGGATGCCGGTGAAGGGAAGCCCCGTGGGGTGGTACTGGACGAACTCCATGTCCTTGAGCGGCGCACCGGCCCGGTAGGCCAGCGCCATCCCGTCACCGGTGCAGATGTTGGCGTTGGTCGTGAACGGGAAGACCTTGCCGGAACCTCCGTTGCACAGCACGACCGACTTCGCGGTGATCGCCTCTGTCCGGCCGGTCATCAGATCGACCGCCGCAACTCCGTGCACGCGTCCGTCGTCGACCAGGAGCCGGGTGACGAACCATTCGTCGTACCGCCTGATGTCCGCATACTTCAGTGACGTCTGGAACAGCGTGTGCAGCATGTGGAAGCCGGTCTTGTCCGCGGCGAACCAGGTACGCATCTTCTTCATGCCGCCGAAGGCCCGTACGGCGATCCGACCGTTCGGTTCCCTGCTCCACGGACAGCCCCAGTGTTCGAGCTGCAGCAGCTCGCGAGGAGCCTCCTGCACGAACGCCTCCACCGCGTCCTGGTCACAGAGCCAGTCGCTGCCTGAGATGGTGTCGTAGGCGTGCTCTTCCAAGGTGTCGCCCTCCGCAATCGCGCCGGCGGCGCCGCCCTCGGCAGAGACCGTGTGGCTGCGCATGGGATACACCTTCGAGATCACGGCCACGCTAAGACTGGGATTGGTCTCCGCGATGGCGATAGCCGCCCGCAAGCCAGCGCCGCCACCGCCGACCAGCAGTACGTCGTGGGCTGCAGCTGCGCCTTCGCTCACCTTGAGACTCCTCAACGTGGATCCTCCCGGCGTGTTCGCGACCGGCCGGGACTGGCTGCCGTCATGCAGCTCCTCGCAGAAAGATGCGGCAACCGCAGGCGTAAAACTACACCAGCGCCATTCCTCCCGTTCGCACCCGCTGCTCATCGTTGCGGCATAGATGCTTCCGCGCACGGGAGGAAGCGCCGCAGGAGTTCTGCGCGGGGTGACCATCACGGGCTGCTGCCGGAGCGGCGCTCGCGGGTCCGCAGCATGGTGGCCCAGCAGGACGAGGAGGGTTCGGAGGCTGCGCCAACATCGGCGGGTGCACCGGGTGTGACTGGGTGGTGGGGGTATCGGCTACCCCGGCCGGGTTGTTGCCTGCGGAGGGCGAAGGCGTCGTTGTGGGGCGATGACCCCCAGAACTGCCGATGCTCCGAGTGCGACGACCCCCTGCGTACGCCTCTGCATGACCCCACGGTAACCACGCCTTGCCGGAAGCCAACCGGGCCGAGCCGATGTTCCTTGACCGTTGAACGAACCCGTCACGGCCGGATCACGGCAGGGAGAGCGGACGGCGAGGCTTAGGGCATGCCCTGGAGCGCGGCGTCTAGCCTGCTGCAATGACCACAATCGCGATCACCGGAGCCGCCGGCAAGACCGGACGGGTGGTGTGCCGCCACTTCCTCGAGCAGGGCTACGAGGTCCGGCCGATCGACAGCGAGGGCCGACCCGGCCGGTACGGGGAGCTGGCCGGCGACCTCGGCGTCGGACTGTTCCGCGCCGACCTCACCGACTTCGGACAGGCCCTGGAGTCGGTCGCCGACTGCGAGGCGATCGTGCACCTGGCGGCCATCCCGGCCCCCGGCCTGCGACCGGACAGCACGACGTTCCTGGACAACACAGCGATGAACTACAACATGTTCGCCGCCGCACAACGGCTGGGCATCGCCCGGGTGGTCTGGGCGTCCAGCGAGACGACCTTCGGCCTGCCGTTCGACGTCCCACCGCGGTACGCCCCGATCGACGAGGACCACTACCCGCTGCCGACCAGCACCTACGCGCTGTCCAAGGTGGTCGGGGAGACCATGGCCACTCACTTCGCCGAGTGGACCGGCGGCACCTTCCTCGCCCTGCGTATCTCCAACGTGCACGTCGAGTCCGACTACGCCGCCGTGCCCAGCTACCAGTCCGACTTCGCCCTGCGCCGCTGGAACCTGTGGGGTTACGTCGACGCCCGCGACGTCGCCCAGGCGTGCCGGCTCGCCGTCGAGGCCCAGCTGACCGGGGCGCACAGCTTCGTCATCGCCGCGGCCGACACGATCATGTCGGCGACCAACTCCGAGCTGCTCGCCGACCAGTTCCCCGACCTCGAGCTGACCCGGCCGGTCAGCGACCACGAGACCCTGCTGTCGATCGACAAGGCGCGGGCGATGCTGGGCTACGCGCCGCGGTACAGCTGGCGGGACGGGTGAGCCCGGCGTCCGCGTCGCGTTAACTGGTTGTCCGACCTGCGACCTGCGGACTACCGTGGTGCACGTTCTGTTCCCGAGCCCTGGGTAGACCGTTGAGTCTCTGAGACGCCTGTCCGCCGGCGACGATCCGTCGCCGTGTCCGTCTGCGATCTCAGGAGTGCTCCGTGCCGGCTTCCAAGATTGGGCGGGAGCGCAGCGACCACCAGCCCCAGCGGCGAGCTGCGTTCGTCTGCTCTTCCGTCGGCTTCGCCTGGCCCGACGGCCAGGTCGTGTTCGACGACCTCGATCTCACGTTCCCCGACGGGTTCACCGGCCTGATCGGTCGCAACGGTGGCGGCAAGTCGACGTTGTTGCGCATCCTGACCGGCGAGCTTCCGCCGACGTCGGGCTCCGTCCTGCGGCCCGCCTTGGTCGGCTATCTGCCGCAGCAGCTGACGTTGGAAGTTGACCGTGCCGTGGCCGAGCTGCTCGGGGTCGCCGATCGGCTGGCGGCGCTGGACCGGACCGACGCCGGCCAGGCCCGCCCGGCGGACCTCGACCTGCTCGACGGCCACTGGGACCTGCCGGAGCGCATCACGGCGGCGCTGGCCGAGCTGGGTCTGGCGGACCTCGACCTCCACGCCCGGATCGGCACGCTGTCCGGCGGCCAGGCGGTGCTCTCGGCCCTGGCCGGGCTCTTCCTGGCCCGACCGGACGCGCTGGTCCTGGACGAGCCGACGAACAACCTCGACCGGCGGGCCCGCGGGCTGCTGGCGGCGGCCGTACGCCGTTGGGCTGGTCCCGTGGTCGTGGTCAGCCATGACCGCGAGCTGTTGGACCGGGTCGACCAGGTCGTCGAGATCCGGGCGGGGTCTGCGCGGGTCCACAGCGGGAACCTGACCAGCTTCCTGGCCGCGCTCGCCGTCGAGCAGGAGGCGGCGGAGCGGTCCGTACGTGGTGCCCGGCAGGACCTGCGCCGACAGCAGCGGGAGCTGGTGGAGGCGCGGGTGAGGCTGGACCGACGGCAGCGCTACGCCCGCAGCCAGGCCGACAACGTGCCCACGATCGTCGCCGGCGCCAAGAAGCGCGCGGCCCAGGTGTCGGCCGGCAAGCTCCGCGGCGGCCACGAGGCGGACGTTGTCGAGGCCGAGCAGACGCTGCGAGCGGCGGAGGACCGGGTTCGCGACGACGAGGTCATCACCGTCGACCTGACCGGCACGACGGTCCCGGCCGGCCGCGACGTCCTCATCCTCGAGGACGTAGTGCTCCGTAACGGGCGAACCGTCTCCCTCCACCTCCGGGGCCCGGAGCGGGTGGCGGTGACCGGCGCCAACGGGTCGGGCAAGACGACCCTGATCGACACGGTCATCGGGATACTCGCTCCCTCGTCCGGTACGGTCCGCGCGCTGGTTCCCGTCCGCGTGCTGCCGCAGCGGCTGGACCTGCTGCCCGATGCGGAGCCGGTGCTGACCGCTGTCGCTCGCTTCGCCCCGACCGCCGACGACAACACACTGCGGGCCCGGCTGGCCGGTTTCCTGCTCGGCTCTGACGCCGTACGCCGGCCGGTGGGCACGCTGTCCGGTGGCGAACGCTTCCGGGCAACTCTGGCCGCGCTGCTGCTGGCGGAGCCACCGCCGCAGCTGCTGGTGATGGATGAACCGACCAACAGCCTGGACCTGGACAGTGTGGCCCAGCTCGTCACGGCGCTGCGGCAATACCGCGGTGCGCTGCTGTTAGCCAGCCACGACGAGCCCTTCCTGGCCGAGATCGGCATCGACCGCCGACTCGAGCTGGGGGCATAGCAGCTGAAGGGGACGGCCTTCGACCCCCGCGGCGCTCGTAGCTAAACCCGGGGAGAGCGCGCCAGTTGGTCTGGAACTGACCGGTGTGGCAAACTGGTCCGCTGTTGTCCTGACGACGCGACACCTGCCACAGGGGGAACGTTCGCCGCGCGGGACGAGAATCTTCTAACACGAGCACAGGTGACCTGTGGCACCGGCGAGGACAACTCCATGAGCAAGCTGATCACCGAGATCGACCAGGCGTCGCTGCGTACCGACGTCCCTGCCTTCCGCCCTGGTGACACCGTCAAGGTGCACGTCAAGGTCGTCGAGGGCAACCGTTCCCGTATCCAGGTGTTCACCGGCGTGGTGATCGGCCGGGCCGGCGACGGCGTCCGCGAGTCGTTCACCGTCCGCAAGGTGAGCTTCGGGGTCGGCGTGGAGCGCACCTTCCCGGTGCACAGCCCGATCATCGACAAGATCGAGGTCGACCGGCGGGGCGACGTGCGCCGGGCCAAGTTGTACTACCTGCGCGGGTTGCGCGGGAAGGCGGCCAAGATCAAGGAGAAGCGCGACGCGAGCTGAGCCGCGGACCCGACGTGGCGTTCAGGGACGGAGCATCGGCCGCCCCGCGCCGCGCCCTGCCCGAGGAGGAGCCGCCCGAGCCTGAGCAGCTGACCTTCGGGCAGCACGTCGTCGCTTTCTTCAAAGAGCTGACGGCGGTCGTGGTCGGCGCGGTGGTGGTGGCCTCGTTGCTCCGCGGCTTCGTCGGTCAGATGTTCCTGATCCCGTCGGTCTCGATGGAGGAAACCCTGCAGATCGCCGACCGGGTCGTGGTGGAGAAGCTCAGCAGCATTGAGCGGGGCCAGGTCGTGGTCTTCAAGGACCCCGGTCGCTGGCTGACCGGCCCGACCCCGCCGGAGCGCGGGGTGGTAGGCAAGGCGTTCCAGTTCGTCGGGGTGCTGCCCGACCCCAGCACCGAACACCTGATCAAGCGAGTGGTCGGGATGCCCGGTGACCGGGTGGTGTGCTGCGACGACAGCGGGCGGATCACGGTCAACGATGCGCCGCTGGACGAGACGTCCTACCTGTTCACCGACAGCGACGGTGTGCAGGTGGCGCCCTCCTCGATCAAGTTCGAGGTGCTGGTGCCGGCCGGCCACGTGTTCGTGATGGGTGACCACCGCGACCGCAGCAGCGACTCGCGGTGCCACCTCAAGGACACCCAACCCGGGCGGGTCCCGGGTGAGAATGCCTTCGTGAACCTCGACCTGGTGGTGGGCCGTGCGATCGCGGTGGCCTGGCCGTTCGACCGGCGGCACCGGTTGCCCATCCCGGATACCTTTGAGACCGTTCCACCGGGCAAGCAGCCGGCGCCGG
>OCZS010000916.1_pt1 | contig 10121 bp, 8 predicted proteins | sample 1539071 | NCBI WGS metagenome assembly OCZS01 (sample SAMEA3113584, study PRJEB22503) | soil metagenome | reverse complement strand
TCGTCGCGCCGGCGTACTGGGGCTGGTTGAGCACGAAGTTCGGGTCGTTGCGCCACGCCGCGAACAGCCCGTCCTCGAACCCGGTCTTGGTCACCCGCTTGAGATAGACCGCCGGGATGATCTGGTCGGTATCCACATTGCTGCGCCGCAGCGGCAGCGCGGTCCCGGTGTGCGTGGTGAACTTATCCACCGATCAGCACCTCCTCCTTGAGATCGGCGGGCGAGCTCAGCCGGCCCGTGACGGCGGTGGCGGCGGCGACCAGCGGGGAGACCAGGTGGGTCCGACCCCCCTTGCCCTGTCGGCCCTCGAAGTTGCGGTTCGACGTGGACGCCGCCCGCTCCCCCGGCGCCAGCTGGTCCGGGTTCATGCCCAGACACATGGAACACCCGGCGGCCCGCCACTCCGCGCCGGCTTCCTTGAAGATCACGTCCAGGCCCTCGGACTCGGCCTGCAGCCGAACCCGCGCCGAACCGGGCACCACCAGCATCCGGACCGAGTCCGCGACGTGGTGGCCCTCGATGACGGCCGCGGCGGCCCGCAGGTCCTCGATCCGGCCGTTGGTGCAGGAGCCGAGGAACACCGTGTCCACGGCAATGTCGCGCATCCGCTGCCCAGGCTGGAGGGCCATGTACTCAAGAGCCTTGGTCGCCGCCGTGCGGTCGGCCTCCTCGGCGAAGGTCTCCGGATCGGGCACGGCCGCACCGAGCGGGACACCCTGCCCGGGATTCGTGCCCCAGGTGACGAATGGGCTCAGGGCGGCCGGGTCCAGGTCCACCTCGGCGTCGAACACCGCGTCGGGGTCGGTCTGCAACGTCGACCAGTAGGCCAGCGCCGCGTCCCAGTCCGCGCCCTGAGGGGCGTGCGGGCGGCCCTGCAGGTAGGCGTACGTGGTCTCGTCCGGCGCGATCAGGCCGGCCTTGGCGCCCCACTCGATGCTCATGTTGCAGATGGTCATCCGGCCCTCCATGGACAGCGCCCGAATGGCCGACCCGCGATACTCCACGATGTAGCCCTGTCCGCCGCCGGTGCCGACCTTGGCAATCAGAGCCAGCACGATGTCTTTGGCCGTCACGCCGGTGGGCAGCTCCCCCTCGACGTTGACGGCCATGGTCTTGGGCCGGGCCTGGGGCAGCGTCTGGGTGGCCAGCACGTGCTCGACCTCCGATGTGCCGATGCCGAACGCGATGGCCCCGAAGGCGCCATGGGTGGAGGTATGCGAGTCGCCGCAAACCACCGTGAGGCCGGGCTGGGTCAGCCCGAGCTGCGGGCCGATGATGTGCACGATGCCCTGGTCGAGGTCGCCGAGGCTGTGGATCCGGACCCCGAACTCAGCCGCGTTCCTCCGTAGTGTCTCCACCTGGGTCCGCGACACCGGGTCGGCGATCGGCCGGTCGATGTTCAGCGTCGGGGTGTTGTGGTCCTCGGTGGCCAACGTCAGATCCGGTCGGCGGACCGGGCGGCCGGTCTGGCGGAGCCCGTCGAACGCCTGGGGGCTGGTCACCTCGTGGACCAGGTGGAGGTCGACGAACAGCAGGTCCGGCTCGCCCTCGGCCGACCGGACGACGTGGTCGTCCCAGATCTTCTCGCTCAGCGTCTTGCCCATGACCGTGGGGGTTCTCCTTCACCTCTAGCAACGAAACTTGCGTTCCAACATCCGAGACGGCAATATCAAGGCATGGACAACACTAGCGGTGTCGGCGTGCTGGACAAAGCCGCCCAGGTGCTCAGCGCTCTGGAGACCGGTCCCACCACGCTGGCTGGGCTCGTGGCCTCCACCGGCCTGGCTCGTCCGACCGCCCATCGGCTGGCCGTCGCCCTCGAGCATCATCGGCTGGTCGGGCGCGACCTGCAAGGTCGGTTCGTCCTTGGCCCGCGGCTCGGTGAACTGGCCTCCGCCGCCGGGGAGGACCGGCTGCTGGCCACCGCCGGACCCGTGTTGGCCCGGCTCCGCGACATCACCGGTGAGTCGGCCCAGATGTTTCGTCGCCAGGGCGAGTACCGGATCTGCGTGGCCACCGCCGAGCGGATGTCCGGGCTGCGCGACAGCGTCCCGGTCGGCTCCCAGCTGACCATGTCCGCCGGCTCGGCCGCCCAGGTGCTGCTGGCATGGGAGGAGCCGGAGCGGATGCAGCGGGGGTTGCGGGGCAGCCGTTACTCCGCCGTCGCGCTGGCCGCGGTCCGGCGCCGCGGCTGGGCCCACTCAGTGGGTGAGCGGGAGGCGGGCGTGGCCTCGGTGTCCGCGCCGGTCCGGTCCCCCTCGGGCAAGGTGATCGCCGCGGTGAGCGTCTCCGGACCGATCGAGCGGCTCTCCCGCCAGCCGGGTCGGCTGCACGCACCGGCCGTGATCGCCGCCGCCGAGCGGCTGAGCGAGGTGCTGCGCCGCAACGGCGGCGAGTAGCCGATGCGGGCGTACCGGGGCTGGGCCGCGGCCGTTAAGTTGGAGCCATGAAGGTTCCCGAAATTCACCGAGCGGCGCGAGCGGACCGGGCCTTTCACCGATGGCGCGCCCGGCGGGCGCGTGAGGCCGGCGCCGTGGCGTACGTGGTTCCGCACACCGGGTACGGGTCGACCGACTGGATCCGCGTCCTGGGTCGGGTGCTGCTGACCAGGGACCCGTCCCGGCCGGCCAGCGAGCCGACCGGACTCCGGGGTTGGCGGAACTTCATCAACGTGCCGGTGGAGAACGCCACGGTCGAGGTTTACGCCGGGAGCTCCGTCCAGACGGTGCAGGCCGACTCGAGCGGCATCATCGACGTAAAGGTCGACGTGGACCTGTCACCGGGCTGGCATGAGATCGGGCTCAGCTCGGAGAGCTCCTCGATCGCCACGGCCAAGGTGTTCGTGGTCGATCCGGAGCTCCGCTTCGGCTTGGTGTCCGACATCGACGACACGGTGATGGTGACGGCCCTGCCGCGGCCGTTCCTCGCCGCCTGGCACACCTTCGTGGTCAACGAGCACGCCCGGGCCACCACGCCGGGCATGCCGGTGCTGTACGAGCGGTTGACCTCCCAGCACCCCGGTGCTCCGGTGATCTACCTCTCGACCGGGGCCTGGAATGTCGCGCCCAGCCTGACGCGCTTCCTGTCCCGCAACCTCTACCCGGCCGGCGCCTTGCTGCTGACCGACTGGGGCCCGACCGCCGACGCCTGGTTCCGCAGCGGGAGGCTGCACAAACGCACCTCGCTGGAGCGCCTCGCGAGCGAGTTCCCGCAGATCAAGTGGCTGCTGATCGGTGATGACGGCCAGCATGATCCGGCCATCTACGGCGACTTCGTGAAACAGCATCCGGACAACGTCGCGGCCGTCTGCATCCGCCAGCTGAGCCCGAGCGAAGCCGTGCTGGCCGGCAGCAGCCTGCGCGAACGGGCGCCGTCGAACGGATCGGGTGTGCCCTGGCTGTACGCGCCGGACGGGGCCGCGCTGGCCGACAAGCTGGAGGGGACCGGCCTCCTCAGCGAGGTGGCTCAGCCGCAGCAGCCCGAAGTGAAGGCCTGAGGCCGTTGCGTGGGTCGGCCCGCGCTGATCCTGGTCACCGGGCCGGCGGGATCCGGCAAGACCACCCTCGCGTACGCCGTCGGTGCTGCCCTCGGCGGTCCGGTCGTGTCCCGGGACGCGATCAAGGAGGGGATGGCGGCGGCCGAGCCCGGCTTCGTGCCGACGACCTCCGACCCGCTGACGCTGCGGACCTACGGCACCTTCTTCGCCAACCTGGACCTGCTGCTGCGGGCGGAGGTGACCACCGTCGCCGAGGCGGCCTTCCAGCACCAGCTGTGGACGCAGGGTCTTGGGATGCTGGATGGTCTGGCGGACCTCAAGGTGATCCGCTGCCGGGTCGACGACGAAGTGGCGGCGGCTCGGATGCAGCGCCGGCGGACCGAGCAGCCGACCCGGGCGGCCCATGCCGACCTCGAGCACCTGGCGGCGGCTGCGCCGTTCGCTCCGCTGGGTCTGGAGGTACCGACCCTCGACGTGGACACGTCCGACGGATATCGGCCCGAGCTGGCGGTCGTTCTCGCCTTCTGCCGAGGCGCACCGTCCGCGACTTGAGCCAAACTTGACCGGATCGATACCTCAACATAAGAACGCACGTTCGATACTGGCGTATGTCCACCGACGACCAGACCCATTCGGCCCGGTTGCACGGCGAGGCACTGCTGGCCGCACAGCAGCCTCTCTTCCAGCCTGCGATCGACCGGCTCAAGGCCGAGACAAGTGGCCGGGATGACCTTCGCATCGAGACGGCCGGGCTGATGGCCGGCTGGTGGTTCGCCTCGCCGGACACCCAGTACGGGTATGAGCTGATCGCGGTCGGGCTGCTGCTGCTCGCCGGCCCGGTCGACGGGGACCTCCTGGTGCACTGGGTCCGGGTCGGCATCGAGCGCCGGACGAACGTCACCAGCTCGTACGACCCCAGCCGCTGAGGCGCCGGCTGGCGCCGACTTACGCCGGCATGGAAGCGGTGCGACGCAGCAGGCAGTAGGCCGACACACCGATCGGCAATAGCAGCTGCGCGGCCTGCACGAAGTTCAGCGCCACGCCATCGAAGATGAACAGACTAACCGTGAGCACGGCGGACGCGATCGGCAACCAGCGCGGCACCCCGGCAGCGCGCCAGGGGCCAACCATGAGCAGCAGCGATCCCAACGTCAGCAGCAGGAAGCCGGTGTGCTGCTCACCGTACATGTGATCGGAATGGGTCTCGACGTAGGACATCAAAGCGGTGCCGGCGCCCACGTCGAGCGCGTCGGTGGCTGTCGCGTACCAAGCGAGCGACCCGAAGGCCTCCATATCGGCGGAGACCGTCACGCCGCCGAGACGGGCGAGCACGGCGCCGACACTGGCCCAGCCGCGCCCCGCCGTCCTCCCAGATGGCCGAGGGCCGGACCAACCGCGGAATCGCCCGAGAGCTCTGGCTGACCCATCGCACGGTCGAGACGCAGGTCAGCAGCGTGATAGCCAAGATCGCATCGACCAGCCCGACGACCTGGCCTTCTTGCTCGATCCGCCGGAGCGTACGCCGCCTGATCGATGACCAGGCCGACTCGCCGGATCGATCGAGGATGTCGGCGGCGGGCCGCACGTGAACGACTGCTGAAGCGATACCGGCGCAAGGTCATCGTGCCAAGATGCCAACATGGCGCAGGACTCCCGTACGGTCGTCAAGTACGTGCTCGGGATTCTGGCCCTGGTCGCCATGCTGGCGCTCGCTCCGTTCTTCATCGCGTCGGGCCTGATGGCGCCCGGCTGGGCCGTCGTCGTCTTCGTGCTGATCTGGCTGGCGCTGTTTGCGCTGGGCTGCGTGTGGGTCCGGCGCAAGCCACTGTGGGTGATACCGCTGCCCTTCGTCGCTGTCGCAGTCTGGCTCGGCGGCATGAGCGCCGGGGGCGCCTGGCTCGGTTGGACTCCCTGAGAGCTCGGCGCCAACTTCCTGCTCACGAAGGCTGGGTGACTCCGGCTTCGGGCGCGGCGTTCGTCGCTGGCGTTGACGCGTCACCCGAAGTCGCCCCACTATCAGTCGATCCGCACTTGGACGCCGTAACTCACTTGACCTTCTCGGGAGACGTTCGATGATCCTTGCCTTCACCGGCCACAGGCTGCGCTACGGGGCGGCAGCGGTAGCGCTCGCCCTCGTTGCCGTCCTGGGCGGCTGCTCCGACGGCGCGGGCGGTTCGCCCGACTCTGCCGCTTCCGTTGTCCAGACCTTCAACAAGGCCGACGTCAAGTTCGCCCAGACGATGATCCCGCACCATGAGCAAGCCATCGAGATGAGCGACATGATCCTGGCCAAATCGGGCGTCGACCGCGAAGTGACCAAGCTGGCGCAGCAAGTCAAAGATGCTCAAGGGCCCGAGATGACCACCATGACAGGGTTCCTTACGGCCTGGAACCAGCCGCTGATACCCGACCACTCGGCCGAGGCTGACGAGCACCATTGGGACGCCGAAGGAATGCTCACGCCCGAAGAAATGCAAGAACTCACAACAGCCGACGGCCGAACCGGTCAGCAGCTGTTCCTCGAAGGCATGATCGAGCACCACAAGGGTGCCGTCGCCATGGTCCAGGACGAGATCGACAACGGCCAGAATCCCGACGCCCTGAGACTCGCCCAAGCGATCAAGGACCGCCAGACCGCCGAGATCGAGACGATGGAGAGCCTCCTCACCAGCCTCTGACTGATCATCCAGCCTCTTCGGAGTCTCGCTGCGCCCCGGGAGTCGAGACTGGGCGGATCGGCGACACGTCTGTCAGGACATCGGCGACACGTCTGTCAGGAGATCGGCGACACGTTTGTCGGGTCATTTGGCGACAGTGGTTGAGGGAGGGCCTCGTGCATGATCGACGGTGTAGCCGGGGCAAAAGTGAGGGGCCAACGGGTGAGCCCACGGATGGGCACGGGGGGATCAACTCCACCATCCGCCCCCATCCCATCTAGAGTTAACTATGCAGGCTGGCGATCCACCGCTGGCGGCGCTCGGGCAGAGCTCGGTCGCTACAGCGTACGTACCGCGGCTTCTGCCGGCGTGGGCAGCAGCCGAGCCGGGGCTTGCCCATCGAGTGGTCGATGGCAGCCTGCTGCTGTTCGACATCACTGGATTCACGCCCCTCACCGAGCGGCTGGCCCGCAGGGGCCGGGAAGGCGCCGAGGAGTTGAGCAATCTCCTCGATTCTGTCTTCAGCCGGCTACTGATGGATGCCGAGCACGAGGGTGGCGACCTTCTCAAGTGGGGCGGTGACGCACTTCTGCTGCTCTTCGACGGCCCAGACCATAGCCGGCGGGCCGCCCGGGCGGCTGTGCGGATGCATCGAGCTCTTGCCCAGGCCGGGCGCGCCACTATCTCGATCGGCCGAGTGGCCCTCCGCGCCTCCGCCGGAGTGGAGTCAGGTCCGGTTCACCTGGTACTGGCCGGAAATCCCGCCCTGCATCGAGAGCTGGTTCTGCTCGGGCCGACGGCCACCGGGGTCACGGTGCTCGAGCACGCGGCAACCATGGGTGAGGTTCTGGTCGGGAACGCAACCGCTGCGGCCCTGGGGTCAACGCTGGTACGCCCACACGATGCTCTGGGCCACCTCCTCGTCGGCGTACCGAGACCGGCGGACGCTCCACGACCGCGGGCCGAACCTGAGCCGTTGCCTACGGTGCTCAAGCAGCTTCTGCCGTCGCAACTGTGGGACTACCTCTCCCAGCCATCGCGGGAACCGGAGCACCGAACCGTCGCCGTGGCGTTCATTCGCTTCGACGGCACGGACACCGTTCTCGCCGAGGACGGCCCCGAGGCGCTCGCGGCCGCCTTCGACGAGCTGCTTCGGAATGTCCAGGAAGCGACGGCGGCCCACGACGTCTCCTTGCTTGATACGGACGTGGATGCGAACGGCGGAAAGATCATGCTCGTCGGCGGTGCACCCCGCAGCGCCGGCGACGACACCGACCGGTTGCTGACCACCGTGTGCGAGATCGTCGCCCGCGCGGGCCGGCTGCCAGTGCAGGCCGGCATCTCCCAGGGCCGGGTGTTCACCGGTGACACCGGTTCCCCAACCCGCCGGACGTACTCGGTGAAAGGCGATGCCGTGAACCTGGCGGCGCGGCTCGCCGCCCGGGCAGACTCGAACTCAATTCTCATGGCGGCGGACGTGTTGGAGCACACCCGGCGGTCCTACGCCGTCCACGAGGCCCCGATGGCGCAGCTGAAGGGCAAGAGCAAGCCAGTGCCGGTCGTCACCCTGATCGAGCCGCTCGAACGTCGCCGGCAACAGGGCTCGGAGGATGTCCTGGTCGGCCGAAACGCCGAGATGGACATCCTGCGCGGTGCCGTCGAGCAGCTAGCCAGCAGACCAGGCGGCGTAGTCGAAGTCGTCGGTGAGCCCGGAATCGGGAAGTCGAGGCTCGTCGACGAGGTCGTCGCCCGGGCCGGTGAGGTTTCGGTGCTGCGCTGCGACTGCGAGCGGACGGGCGCGGGTACGCCGTACACACCGGTGCGGCGCCTGCTCCACCACGTACTGGGTACCAGCAGCGCGATGGACCCGAGCGCGATCGCCAGTTGCCTTCAGGATTGCGTGGCCGCGGCCGCGCCGGAGCTCGCCCAATGGGTCTCACTACTCGGCGTCGTGCTCGACGTGGACCTGCCGGCCAGTGCAGAAGTGGCAGAGCTCGAGGAGCGCCACCGCGCCGAACGGGTACCTGAACTGGTTGCCGACCTGGTCGAGCGGATGGTTCCCACTTCGGCGATGATCATCGTCGAGGATGCGCACCTGGCCGATCCGGCCAGCGCAGGCGTTCTGACTGCAGTTGCGCAGCGGACGCAACGGCGGCCCTGGCTCCTTCTGGTAACCCGTGAGGACCACCCAACCGGCTGGATCCCGACGGCTACCCAGCGCATTCAGCTGGGACCGATCGACATGGGTTCGTCCCGGGAGTTGGCGGAGATGGCAACACCCGATCGGCCGCTGCCGCCGGCGATCGCCGAGGCGCTGGCCTCCCGCTCTGGTGGACATCCTCTGCTGCTGCGCGAGCTCGCCCGCGCCGTCGCCCGCGGCGAGGACCCGGACGAGCTCCCGTCGAACGTTGAAGAGCTGGCCGCGAGCCAGATCGACCGGCTGCCGCCGCTGGAGCGTTCGCTGCTGCGTCGCGCCGCTGTCCTCGGCGACGAGTTCGACGAGGACCTGTTCCTACAGATGGTCGGGGATGTGGCGCCCGATCAGCCTGTAACCCAGCTGCTTGCTGGGCTGGAGGGCCTCATCGTGGCGACGGATCATGGACTGCGCTTCAGGCACCCCCTACTTCGAGAGGTCGCCTACGCGGGTCTCCCGTACGGGCGACGTCGCCAGCTGCACGCCATAGCCGCTGAGGTGATCGAGACGACCACGTCCGTGGCCTCCCGGCGCCCGGAGATCCTCGCACTGCACTATTTCGTAGCCGGCCACTATGACAGGGCGATGGAATACGGCTGGGAGGCCGGGCAGCGGGCGATGACGCGCTATGCGCCGGCCGGTGCAGCCGACGCCTACCGAAGGGCTGCCGAGGCTGCACGCAGGAGTCCTGACGTCGGCGCCAGCGAGCGTTCGTTTTACCTCGAGGCGCTGGGCGATGCGGAGTTCCTGGCCGGGCGATCGACTCAGGCTGCCGCAGCTTACCTGGAGGCGCAGAGGGGCGTGCGCGGCCAACCGCTGCGGGAGGCTCATCTGGCGCTCAAGCAGACCCGGGTTGAGCAACGTCGCGGCCACTACAGCAACGCACTCCGCCGGGCAAGTCTCGGCCTGCGCGCTATCAGCGACGCGACGGGGCCTGAGGCGGCCGCCGCTCGGGCCCGGTTGCAGGCGCGCTACGCGTTCTGCCGGATCAGTCAGGGCCGCTACGCCGATGCCCGCCGATGGGCGGAGCGAGCCCTCGCTCAAGCTGAGGCGGCCAACGAGTTGGATGCAAAGGCCCAAGCACATCTGCAACTGGACATCGTCGACATGTGGTCGGCAGGTCCTGAGGGTCCGCACCACGGAGAGACTGCGCTGCACATATTCGAACAGCTGGGCGACCTCGGAGGGCAGGCCCACGCACTCAACAACCTGGCCTTGCGGCCATTGGTCGAAGGCCGCTGGCCCGATGCGCTGCCTATGTTCGCCCGCGCGGCCGAGTCATTTCGCCGAGTCGGCGACGCCACAAACGCCGCCAACGCGGACTACAACCGGGCCGACGTCCTGGTTCGGCAGGGCCGGTCGGACGAGGCCTTGCCGTTGCTGGAGAACACCCTTCGGGTCGCTCGCGCGGTCGGCGACGAGGAACTGGTGGCGCTGGTTCTGAAGGAACAGGGCCGCGCCCGCAGTCGATCCGGCGACGTGCAAACAGGCTTGATATTGCTACGAGAAGCGCGAGCTCAATTGGCCAGGCTCCGAGAACCGCAGGAGGTGGTGGATGCCGACATCGCGTCCGCTGAAGCGCACTTGTTGGCAGGCTCGCCAGATAAAGCGCTCGCGCTTATCCGGAGAGCGCTGCCTGAGGCTGCCTCCATTCACGCCGCCACTCTGTTACCGTCCGCTCGCCGCGTGCAAGCCGCAGCCCTGCTTGCTTCGGGTGATGTCGCCCAAGCTCAGACGGCTCTGGCCGAGGGCTTGCGGCAAAGCTCCTCACCCA
>OCZS010000914.1_pt1 | contig 10125 bp, 9 predicted proteins | sample 1539071 | NCBI WGS metagenome assembly OCZS01 (sample SAMEA3113584, study PRJEB22503) | soil metagenome | reverse complement strand
CTCACCGCGAGCGCCTGTAATGCCCGCTCCGTCCGCCGCTCTTCTCGACCAGGCAAATCTCCCCGATCACCATCTCGCGGTCCGCGGCCTTGAGCATGTCGTAGATCGTAAGGGCCGCCGCCGAGACCGCCGTCAGCGCTTCCATCTCGACGCCGGTCTGCGCGGTCGTGCGCGCGGTGGCCGTAATGCGGTATCCACGGCGGGTCGCCGCGATGTCCACATCGACGTGGGTCAGTGCAATCGGGTGACAGAGCGGGATGATCTCGCTGGTGCGCTTCGCGGCCATGATGCCCGCAAGCCGTGCGGCCTCGAGCGGGTTGCCCTTACGGACCTGGCCGCTGCGTACCAGACGCTGCACGGCCGCGCTCACCGTGATCTCACCCCGTGCTACCGCCTCACGTGCGGTGACCGGCTTGGCGCCGACATCCACCATCCGCAGGCGGCCCGACGAATCCACGTGGGTCAGCCCGGGCGACCGCGGTGTCACAGGCGCTCGTCTGGCCATTGGTCTCCTTGTCAGGCGGAAGGATTCGGCGGCGTGTCACCGCGCGCGAGAAAGAACGAAAGGCTTTCGAGCGAGACCGTCAGGTCGACGCTCTTCAGCTTCACGTCCGGCGGCACGTTGAGCGCGCCCGGCGAGAAGTTCAGGATGGCCTTGATCCCGGCCGCTACCACCAGGTCGATGACCGGCTGTGCCGCGGATGCCGGCACCGCAATCACGCCGATGCTCACCCGCTCCTGACGCACGATGCGCTTCAGCTGACGGATGTCATGGATGGCGACACCAGCGCGGGACACATGGCCGACCTTGGCATTGTGGGTATCGAACAGCGCGACGATCTCGAAGCCCTCCTTGCGGAACCCGTGGTAGTCGGCCAGCGCGAGGCCGAGATTGCCGGCGCCGATTATGGCGACGCGCAGGCGCCGGTCGAGACCAAGGATGTGCCGCAGGTCCCGCCGCAGATCCTTGACGTAGTAGCCCACGCCGCGCACACCGAATTCGCCGAAACAGGCAAGATCCTTCCGAATCTGCGCCGCATTCAACTTGAACCCTTCGGCAAGGCCCTGCGAAGAGACGGTTTCGACGCCGGCGGCCTCGAGCTCCGTCAGACAGCGCAAGTAGATGGAGAGGCGGTTCGTCGTGAGCTCGGAGACCTGTTCGTGGGCCGGTCGCGCTTTGTTCACGGGTTTCACAAGACTGGCAATTATCGCATAGGGGCTTGCCCGCAACGGAGCAACAGAGCTGCAAAACCGCCAGAATTACGCCACAACAGCGCGGATCCCGTCCGGAGCGGCATGCTAGAATCCGCGACCATGGCACACTCCCCTACCACGGTCGAGCCAGCTGTTGCTCCGGGCACGTTCAAGCCGTTCGTGCCGGCTTCCGAATCGCCCGCCGAGTTCACCGTCAAGGCCGTGGCCCTCGGGGCCATCTTCGGTGTCATTTTCGGCGCCGTCACTGTGTATCTCGCGCTGCGCGCCGGCCTCACGGTATCGGCGTCCATCCCCATCGCCGTCCTCGCGATCGCGGTGTTCAAGCGCTTCAGCCGCTCGACGATCCTCGAGAACAACATCGTTCAGACGATCGGCTCCGCCGGCGAGTCGATCGCGGCCGGCGTCGTGTTCACGATCCCCGCGTTCCTCTTCATCGCGAGCGGGGGCGCGCAGGAATACTTCAACATCGTCCAGATCGTCACCCTGGCGGCCGTGGGGGGCATCATCGGCGTGCTGATGATGGTGCCAATGCGGCGGGCGCTGATCGTGAAGGAGCACGGCATCCTTCCGTATCCGGAGGGCACGGCGTGCGCGGAGGTCCTGATCGCGGGTGAGCGCGGGGGTGAGCTTGCGAAGACCGTGTTCGCCGGGTTCTGGACGGCGCTGTTCTACTCGTTCGCCAACAAGCTGCTGGCGTTGTGGCGCGAGGTGCCGCGTCTCCTGGTGACCGGCCCGACGAGCGCCTACCCGAACGCGACGCTGACGAGCGAGATCACCCCGGAGTACCTCGGCGTGGGCTACATCATCGGCCCCCGCATCTCGGGCATCATGGTCTCCGGGAGCGTCCTGTCATGGCTGGCGCTGATCCCCCTGCTCTCGATGCTCGTGCCCGAGGCGACTGTCAGGGCCGACCTGTTGAAGCTTGGCTTCACCCCTGAATGGATGGACGCCAACAGCCAGGCCACGTGGATCTATCGTGCCTACGTCCGCTACATCGGCGCAGGCGCGGTGGCAATGGCCGGCCTGCTCACGCTGTTACGCACTCTGCCAACCATCATCTCGTCGATCCGCGATTCGGTGCGCGAGCTGCGTGCCGGTGTAGGCAGCGGGGGCATCCTGCGGACCGAGCGTGACATTCCGATCACCTGGGTCGCTTTCGGCTCGGTTGCGATGGCCGTTTTGATTCCGCTCGTGCAGAAGATGCCGGTCGGGTTCCCCTGGGCGCTGCTGCTCAGCCTTCTCATCGTCGTGTTCGGGTTTTTCTTCGTGGCCGTGTCGTCGCGCATCGTGGGCCTCATCGGCTCCTCGTCGAACCCGATCTCGGGGATGACAATCGCGACCCTCCTCGGCACGTGCCTCATCTTCGTCGTTGCAGGCTGGGCGAGCGACCCGAGCCAGCAGGCGGCCGCCCAGGCCGCCGCCCTGTCCGTTGGCGCCATCGTCTGTATCGCCGCAGCGAATGCAGGCGCGACATCCCAGGATCTGAAGACCGGCTACATCGTCGGTGCCACGCCTCTCTACCAGCAGCTTGGGCTGGTGATCGGCGTGCTGGTGTCGGTGGCGGTGATCGGTTTCACGCTCATTGGTATGCACAACTCCGCCTGGGGCCCGATCGGTTCCGAGCGGTTGCCGGCCCCGCAGGGCACGCTGATGGCCACGATCATCCAGGGCGTGCTCTCGCGCGACCTGCCCTGGGGCTTCATCTTCATCGGAGGCGCGCTCGCGGTCATGGTTCAGCTCTGCGGGGTGAGCGGCCTCGCCTGGGCTGTGGGCGCGTACCTTCCGATCTCGACGACGTTCCCGATTTTCGTCGGCGGCGCGATGCGGTGGCTGGCCGACCGGGTGCGCGGCACCCAGGAGGAGAGCGAGGTGTCCTCAGGGATGCTGTTTGCGACAGGTCTTGTTGCGGGTGGATCGATTGCCGGACTGCTGATCGTGTTCATCGTCCAGTTCTCACCGACGAACCTCGGCGCCTTTGGTGAGCACCTGCAGACGCAGATTGGCGAACCCATGGGTTCAATCATCGGCCTGGTGGCATTTGGCGTGCTCTGCACCCTCCTCGTGCGCCGCGCATTGCGGCGGTTGACGTTCTGAGCCGATGCGGCGCTGCGCTCGTGATCATTCGCGGAACGTCATCACCCGGGGTGGTCCCGGACGGCCCTGACGCGTCCGCGGGCGTCGAAATCATTGGGCGTGAAACAGCATCCCTTCCTCGTCTCTGCCATCGCGCTGGCCGTCGTCGCGGGTCCCGGCTGGGCACAGACCACGACACGACGCGTGGCGACCGTGCCGGCGCTCCGCAACCACCCGTCCTTCTACCATGGCCAGGCGGTGTTCGTCCGGGGTGAGCTCACCGATCCAGAGACGAGCCCCGCGCTCGTTGCCGGCGACAGCAGCATCCGGCTCCTCACCCGCGAGGCCGCGCCCTCGGCCGGCTCATATGACGTGCGCGGAGAGGTGCTGGACATCGGCCGGCTCACCCCCGAAGATCCGCGCCTCTCGAACGTCGACCTCCGCCCCTTCGGCGTGGACGCCACCGATCGATGGCCACGGCAGGGAGACGTCGTGCTGCTGCGGGCGACCAGCTTCGAGAAGGCCGAGCCGTTGCGAGCACCAAGCATCCGCGCACTGGCGCTGGACCCGTGGCGCTATGAAGGGCAGCGCGTCACGGTGCGGGGGCAGTTTCGCGGACGCAATTTATACGGGGACGTTCCACAGGCTCCGGCGGCGGCCTCGGAGAGCAAGGGCGAGTTCGTGCTGCGGTCCGCCGATGCGGCAATCTGGGTGCTGGGCAAGCGCCCGCGGGGCCGCGGATTTGCGCTCGACCCGGAGTCGCGGATCGACACGAAGCGGTGGCTCGAGGTGAGCGGCGGGGTTCACCAGGCCCGCGGCCTCGTCTGGGTGGCGGCCGACGATATCACCGAGGTAGCTCCCGAGAAGGAGCAGGTCTCGGTGGAAGCGGCGCCGGCGCCCACGCTCATTCCTCCTGAGGTCCGCTTCAGCGTGCCTGTGGATGGCGAGACGGACGTCCCGCTGTCGACCCGCGTGCGAATCCAGTTCTCGCGCGATATCGACCCCGCCTCGTTCAAGGGCCACGTGCGCATCAGCTACGTCGGCGGCGAGTCGGTGGAACGCGGCGAGCCCCAGGCGCCCGCGATCACCGCCGAGCCGCGTTACGACCCGGGCAGCCGCGTGCTCGACATCGGCTTCACGACGCCGCTTCAGCGCTTCCGCACCATGAAGGTGGAACTGCTGGAGGGCATTGTCGGAACCGATGGCGCCCCGCTCCAGCCCTGGACGCTGACGTTCTCGCTCGGAGGAAGTTAGAGAGTCGCGCCGACGTCCACTAGGGTACGATCTTGAAGGCGGTCAGCGTTTCGTTGCGGTTGCTGCCCTGCAGGATCGCAGTTCGCACGACGTAGTCGCCGGGGGCAAGCGGGGCGAGCGCCAGATCGGCCGATGCCCAGCGCAACGAGGGCTCCGCGTCTTGCCGCCGCGTCGACTCCACCGCGAGCTGCAACCTCTGGCCGTTGCGATCGAGCACCTCCGCCGTGACCTGCTCGAACGAGCCCAGCACCGGCACGTCGACGCGGATGCCGTCGGTGCGCCGGAAGCGCAGGTCGGCCGTGGGCACGTACTGGTTGCCGGTCGACGGGCCGCGGCGCAGCACGCGCGCGCGGCCAACGCTTGCCGTCCCCTCGGGCACGGTGAAGCGAATGGTGTCCTGAAACGGCAGGCCGCCGCCCGCGGGCTTCAGGCGGACGCGCAAGGTGAACTCGCCTGGTGCCAGCGGTACATCAGGCAGCTGGACGCTGACGGCGCGCGACGCGGGGGGGATGGGCTGCGTCAAATCGGCGAGCTTCACGCCGTCTTCGGCCGTCAACAGCACCTGCGCCTCCCCGCCGTTTGCCCAGTCGGCCGACTTCGCGCTCGCGGCCTCCATTTCGCCCACCACCCACACCTGGCTCTTCGCTCCGGGCACGGCGTCGTCGAGCGGTGCCGCAACCCAGCTGACGTACGTGCGAAGGCTGATCTCCGGCCGGATGCTGGCCAGCGACGAGATTGCCGCCTGTACCAGGTTGGGCGGTGCCGCCGCCTGTGCGGCTGTCATCAACTCCTGCCCTTCGCGGATCTCCTTGTCGGTGGCGGCGCGGTACCCGCGCCGGGCACGCACGTCTACCCCCTGACGCTTCACGCGGACCTTGATCGAGCGGAAGCGGCCATCGAGCTTGCGGTTGCTCGAGTAGTAGCCGAGCAGGTAGTACGACGTCAGGTCATCGATGACCCGCTGCATGCCCCTTTCGATGTTGTTGTTGTTTACGACCGCCAATCCGTCGGTCGCTTCGGCCAGGGTGTGCAGTGTTTCGATTCGCGCGCTCAGCAACCGCTGGTCCAGCGCGGGCGGCACGTCGGCCTCGATCGGGGAGTCCGAGGCGGGCAGCCCTCGCGAGTCAATCGGATAGAAGCTCACGTTCGAGCGGTTGGCGCGATCCAGCAGATCCATGAAGGACTGCCAGTTATCGAGCTGTGCCAGATTCTGGCGGTCGCGCTCGCACATGGCCTGCGAGTAGTTGCCCTGCGCACGCTGTGTGTCGGTGGTGATCCGGCCATCGGGCCCGATGCCGACCTGGCCCATGTTCGGCGGTCGATCGCAGGCGCCGATACGCGCAAGGGTGCGGTTCTCACGAAATAACAGCCACCCATCCGTGATCGGGAGCACCGCCTTGCGCTCCTCACGGAGCCCGCGCAGGTAGACGGTGAGATCCTCCAGCGCGTCGATCACGCGCTTCTCACGTCGCCGCGCAATCATCTCTGCTGCAATCCCGGCGTAAGTGGTGCCGGACTGCGTCGTCGCGCCACCCGTCGGCTGCGTCGGGTCATTGCAGCTCGCCGACGCGCCGCGCTCCGGGAAGCACGATTCGTACAGTCGCTCTTCCGGGTCGCGGTCGCTGATGCGATCGCGCCGTCCCCAGGTCCAGTACTTGGAGAGCATCCCCGCCGTGGTCACCGTCCGCCGCGCAAGCGTGATATCCGTGACCGACATCTCCGGTGTCATGATGCCGAACAGGTCGTCCGGACCCACGATTCGATCGAGCAGCGTGACGATCGCCCGCTGCATGCGGTGCGAACCCACGACGCCGGTGTGATACGTGTCGAGAAAGACGATGAACACGCGGCTGCGCGGGTCCTCGGCCGCGGCCCGCCCTTCCTGTACCGTGTTGGGCTCACGGCGCGTTTCCTGCGGGCCACCGCCGCGTACGTCGATGTGCTCGAACGTTTCGATCTTCTGCGGCACGCCGTCTTCGAGCAGCTCGAAGTCTGCCGGCGTGAGGTCCCGGACAGCCTTGCCATCGATCGTGGGGAAGACGTCCACGCGCACGAAGTTGGCTTCGACACGAAAGGTTGGCTGGCCCGGGCCCCCCGCCGGAGCTTCCTGCGCGTCGCCGCGCGACAACCCCGCGAGGATCGCAGCCGCGACGACGAGCGCGCGAGACGACCGCGAGGCGCGGAACAGAGTGGTGCGCATGTGCAGCATCGCCGTCTGGGCGAGAGGAGCGAGCTAGCCTGGAATGGCCTCTCGCCTGCCAAACCGGCGCTTCACCGCACGTAAGAGCCACGTGGCACTGACTGCGATCACGACGAGCAGCACGGCGACGACGGCCAGCGCCGCAATCGGGTACTTGAGGGCGAGGAATCCCAGACCAACGACGAACACGTCCTCGCCCAGGCTCAGGAACCAGTTCGAGAACGGCTCCGGGCTGGCGTTTGCGACCACACGCGTACCGGCTTTGGTGAAATGCGTGCTCGCCGCGACGGTTCCGCCGAGCAAGGCGACCATCGTCTCCATCGCGGGTGACGCGTCACCGAGCGCGGTCAGCGCAATGAGGGCGCCACCGAGCGGCCGGATGAACGTGTGCAGCGTATCCCATGCGGAGTCGATCCACGGGACCTTGTCGGCGAAGAACTCGATAGCGTAAAGGAAGAGCGCGGTGCCTATGATCCAGCTGTTGTCGAACACCTGGTACTCGGGCGGCAGCGCGACCCAGCCGTAGCGTGACGCGAGCCCCAGGAGCGCAACCGTCGCATAGAGGTTGATGCCCGCTGCGAACGAGAAGCCGAGGGTTCGACCCAGGAAGATCAGTGCGTCCATTGCTGCCTCCTGCCTGCTCGAGGCCGATTCGCGCCTATCGTGCTGGGGCGAATCGCAAGTCCTGCGTCAGGACGGGGCCCCGGGACCGGCCTGTTCGCACTCCGCCGAGAGCAGGGCCTGCACCCGGCTGCGCACCTCGAGGATGAGAGCGTCGCGATCGTCGACCGTCAAACCGGCCGTCTCGACCGGTTTGCCGATCCGCACGCGCATCGTGACCGGGCGCACCACCGGGCTCCCCTTCTGCATCGCCGCGCGCCCGCCCGTGACCGCCACCGGCACGACCGGGACCTGCGCCTGGATCGCCATGATGAACCCGCCCTTCTTGAAGGGTAGCAGGCCATCGGTCCGGCTGCGCGTGCCCTCCGGGAAGATCAGGAACGAGTTGCCGGCACGGAGCGATTCAGCGCCCCGGGCGATCGACGCAAAGGCCCGCTCGGGATCCCGCCGGTCCACAGGAACGAACCCGCCAACCTGCATCGCGCGCCCGAGCAGCGGCAACCTGGAGAGTTCCGCCTTGTAGAGCACGTGCAGCCGCGGGTGGAGCGCCCGGAACAGCACGGGCGGGTCGATGTTGCTCTGGTGGTTCGCGCAGAACACCACGGCCCGGCCAGGCGGCACGTGTTCGCGACCGCTCACGCTGTACCGGATGCCGGACAGCAGCAGACCCAGGCGGACGCCACAGTGTCCCAGCACATAGAGCAGGCCCTTCCACCGGAACCCGATCGCGAACAGGATGGCCGGCGGCGCAACCAGCAGGACGTACAGTGCGATCGCGATGTACGCCAGGACCGATCGGATGGCGGCCAGCACCGTCGCAGCCAACCCGGCGGACGCGGCGGCACCCGCATTCAGCGAGGGCGTAGCTGCGGCCGCCGGTTCGGCGCCCGATTGCATGGGCATCTGAGGATCATAAACAAAAGGCCCGAACCGGAGAACCGATTCGGGCCTTGTCCTTCCGGCGGCGTGCTGCGGGCCTATCCTCCGTGCTTCCGCTATGACGCTCGCGCCGTCCGGCGAGAGGCCGCCACGCTGCGAGGGGTCAGCGGCACCGTCTTCACGGCGGTCACGGGCGTCTTCAGCGCCGCCACCGGTGCGGGCTTGACGCGGGCGGTGGTCGCACGCTGCGCGGCCCGTGCCTTGCTCAGGAACGAGCGCTCGAGCGCCTGCTCCACTTTGCCTTCAATCTGCTGTGACGTCTCGTGCATCACCTCGGACACCTCCGAGATGATGAGGAACCGTGCCCGATCCAGCATGCGCTTCTCACGGAACGAGAGGCTCTTGGACCGCGCGAGGAAGGTGAGGCTCTTGAGCACGTCAGCGACGTCGTAAATCGACCCGCTGCGCATCTTGTCCGAGTTGTCCTTGAACCGGCCCTTCCAATTCTGGTGATCGTCAATCTTGCCGTCGCTGAGCAACCCGAAGAGGCGCTCGACTTCCTCGTCGCTGATGGCGCGCCGCAAGCCCACGCCATCGGCGTTGGGTAGGGGCACGAGCACCGTGGTTTCGTTGGCGAGGATGCGCAGGTGGTAAAACCCGCAAGTGGTACCCAGGATGGTCTTGTCTTCAATTCGTTCAACGACGCCTAGACCGTGGTTCGGGTAAATAACCTTGTCGCCAACCTGAAATGTCACGTGTCCCCCGTTCGATGAGTGTGTAGGGTGAGGGTAGATCGGGACGTGCGTAGCCTCTGAAGTATATGAGAATTGGTGACGCAGGGCAATGCATTTCGTGCAGAAAACGCCCGGAAACCGCTCAAATCCAGAGTTCAGGACGCCGCATTCGGGCGCCTGCCCAACCATTCCTTCCCGGCACCACGATTCAGGGTAAGTCATTGGCAAAGCAGGACGTTGCTTGCTGCCGCATGGCCACTGCGTGTGGTCCTTACCTCTTCAATAAGATCGGAACCAACCGTGCTTGCGAGGCTCATGCGTGACAATACCGTACCCATGTGCCCCTCATTCCCACCATGGAGGTCCCAGATGCGCTTGTCTCTCCGCCGTCTCCCCTGGTCCTGCGTTCTGGCTGTCGCCCTCGGCGCAGCCCTCTCGGCCAGCTCCATTCCCCGGCAGCAATCCTCCACAGCGAGCCTTGCGCCATACGTTCCGACCCCGCAGGACGTGGTGGACCGCATGCTGAAGCTCGGCGGAGTCACCAAGGACGATGTCGTGTACGACCTCGGCTGTGGTGATGGGCGGATTGTCGTCACAGCCGCCAAGCAGTTCGGCGCGCGAGGCGTCGGCGTCGATATCGATCCGCAACGGATAAAGGAGTCCGACGCCAACGCGAAGACAGCGGGGGTGGAGCACCTCGTCAGCTTCAAGCTGCAGGATGCCATGACCGTGGACGTCTCACCCGCCACCGTGGTCACCCTGTATCTGCTGTCGGCCTCGAACGTGAAGCTCCGGCCGATCCTGACGAAGCAGCTGCGCCCGGGTGCCCGCATCGTCTCGCACGCGTTCACGATGGGCGACTGGCCCCCCGAGAAGACCGACGAGTTCACCGATAGCAGCGGCAGCATGCGGTCCCTGTATCTCTGGACGACGGACGGCAAAGTACGGCCCTGACGAAATCGAGGGCACTGTGTGCGGCGGCACTGCCGGCGCGGCCGCCGGGACTGAGGTCCCGGCCCGATTCCGGCCGGGACTAAAGTCCCGGCCCCACATTCAACCGGGACGTCACCCCATTTCCAGACTCGGCCCACATTGCTGGCCCTGCCGGCCCTTCCGGCGAGACCGTGGAGTTCAGAGGACTGTGTGGAG
>OCZS010000913.1_pt1 | contig 10126 bp, 10 predicted proteins | sample 1539071 | NCBI WGS metagenome assembly OCZS01 (sample SAMEA3113584, study PRJEB22503) | soil metagenome | reverse complement strand
GCAGGTCTAATGAAAAATACTAGATTGATTTTTATCTTCACACGCTTTATCAACTGCTGACAGATGCTAGAAAGGGGCCTTGTAATTGTCTACACTGGAAAGGGCAAGGGTAAGACTACTGCCGCGCTTGGGATTGTATTGCGTGCAGTAGGCCACGGATACAAGGTCGGCATGATCCAATTCATCAAGGGTGAGTGGTACTATGGTGAGCTTACAAGCTCAAAGAGGCTTGAGCCCGAGTTTGAGATGATAGCAGCCGGTAGGGGATTCGTTGGCATAATTGACGATGACCATCCGTTAGAAGACCACCAGAGAGCGGCAAAGCAGGCAATTGCCCTTGCAAAGGAAAAAATCGCATCTGGCATATACGATGTCATGATACTAGATGAAGTAAATTATGCCGCAAAACTGAACCTGATATCGCAGCAGGACATCTTAGATATCATCGCTGCAAGGCCGGAAAAGACTAACCTCATCTTAACCGGCAACTATGCTCCGGAATCTGTCATGGCTGCAGCAGATTTAGTCACAGAGATGAGAGAGATCAAACACCCTTATAAAAAGGGAATAAAGGCAAAGAAAGGGATTGACTTTTAACACTTTATATCATGGTTTTTTATCATACAGTAGGCAAATGAGAACACCAAAAATCATAAGTGATTAAAAGCACACACTGAATCTTACATGCATTACAGTCAAATTCCCTGATGCTTTGGAGGAGATGCGAGGCAGCCTATTGGCTGCTGATTCAAATGGTTATTTTATCATGGAAATAGAATTTTCTTGCTATTATCATATATACTGCAGAGCATATGGGCGCGTTCAAATTACAAATAAACTCCAAGGTCAGGCCGTTACTAGCAAAAATCTATTAGTTCACATACATCGCTTCTCATCCTATTTTTTGAAATCAAAAGAAAAGATATCATACATTATGAAACGGTCGCAAAAGACTTGCCGTTTCGATGAGTTCTAGGAGAAATAGTGTATAGCTTGTGAAAAGTTAAAACACAATCTTAAAGTACGCGCTTTGCTCCGTGTGTATCGTAATTATAAGATGACTGTCACGAACGAAATCCAGAGGCTTCCTGAGGAAGGAGAGATCATAATTGCCACTGTCAGGCAGGTGACAGGACATGGGACATATGTCACGCTAGACGAATACAATAACATGACCGGCTTTCTCCATATCTCCAAGATTGCAACTGGCTGGATTAGAAATATCGAGCGCTATGTCAGGCCAAAGCAAAAAGCGGTTCTAAAAGTAATCAGTGTCAACAGGCTAAGGCGCGAAGTCGATACTTCGCTGAAGCGGGCATAGAATAAAGATGAAGCATCTTGTACGAAAGTGTCCTTCCTGCAATACCTATACACTCAAACACCAGTGTCCAAAATGCAATTTTGCGACGATAGATCCGCATCCGCCAAAGTACTCGCCTGATGATAAATATGTTCGCTACCGAATAGCGGACAGGTATGTAGATAAGCCTGAAGAATTATAAGTAAACCAGAAACAATTCATTCCAGATGAACTTTGCAATAGCGGGTGCCGGAGTCGCCGGGAGTTATCTTGGCAACATGCTCCAAAAGCGAGGTCACGATGTCGAAATCTTTGAGGCCTCAAAAAAAGATCACCATTGGCCAGTCTGCGCTTGGGGTGCATCTAGGCACATGCTTGAGAGGTTCTCTAAACAAGCGGGGCTAGACTTTAGCAATTACATTTTTCATGTCGGACAGCAGCTCAAGATAGAGCTGCCAAACAACAACGAAGAATCTCTCGAGCTCAAAGGCCTCGTGACATATAACAAGCTCGGTTGGGAGACCGATCTGCTGAAAAATGTTAAAGTAACATATGGCGTAAAGGTCACTCGAGAAGTATTCGCCTTTGACAAATATGATTACATAGTTGATTGTACGGGTTTACATCGCTCGCTTCTGCCTAAGTCAGGCCAAGACTTCTTGATACCTGCATATGAATACCTTCTTGAAAATGTAAGGGGAGCAAACGATTTTTATGTCATTGGTTATAAAGGCGCAAAAGGATATTTCTGGTATTTTCCCTTAGGCGATGGCCGCGGCTACATGGGAGCCGGTGATATTGAGAAAAAATATCATGGCATTGAGACTTTTTTCAAGCAGCACCCTGAAGCTAAGGTTGTCAAAAAGATAGGCAGGCCAATTAGGCTAGCACCGCCAAAGCGCATGGAGCCATTCTTTGATGGTAACATTATAGGCGTAGGTGAATCGGTAGGCTGTGTTTTCCCGATGCTCGGTGAAGGAATAATTCCATCACTTATCTGCTGTAATATATTTTTAGATGTCCTAGACAGAAGCAAGGGCAAATTTGATTTCAAGCAATATCGAAAGAAGGTACTTGACACCTATGACTATTATGATGACGTCTACAAGATTGTAAGACTCAAGATGGATGGCAAGCTAAGGACTGTTCGGCACATCCATCTAATGATGAGTATGTATCGGAATATGAAGAAAGAGGAAAAGCGTTTTGGGTTTGAGATCAGTCTCGAAAAGATGACCCGCCTTGTTAATGCTTTATAGCAGCGTGGATTTTAGACAAGACAACTTGCATGATTTAGGCCAGCAAGAGTTTTCATCACTGATAGACTCATATGTTGTGATCTGCCTGCTAAATTAGTCCCAAGACTCTTCTTGTTTAAGCTTATAAAATTTACAATGGCTTCGGCATTCCAAGGAGAACCTCTTAAATGAGCTTCTCTATTTCTCTTAACGCGTTGCTTTCTAACTATTCGTTTGCTGGTGCATAAACAATAACTGAGAAAAGTCTTGTTGCCGCCTTAAGTTTTGATTGTGGATACAGTTTCCTTTTTCAAACTTACGTTTCTTGCAAGCGAAAAACAAATGGCAATAATTGTATTTGTCATATGTATAGCATTGAGGGCCATACCAGAGCTTGCGGCCTACCCTCATCCAATAGGATACGATGTTGTAAACTACTACATTCCAAAAGTAGTAAATTTTCAGGAACAGTGGGATACAATATCCAAGCAATTTCCGTTATATGTCACTTTTCTTTACTCTTTAAGCACTGTGACTGGACTCTCACCACAGGCAATAGTTTCATCCGTGGCCGTAGCAATAGCTGGCATTTTTGGAGTGTCGTTATTTTACATTGGAAGGACTCTGCTAAACCTCCAAATAATCCAAAGTGTCTTTCTGGCTACTTTCACAGTTTTTCAGATGGCAGTGCTCCGAACTTTTTGGGATCTTCACAGAGATGTTTTGGCACTTGCAGCCCTGCTGTTTGTCTTTTCCCTTCTTAGCAGAAAGGACGCAGGCTGGAAGGTGCTTTCAATAACGCTGATATTGACAGCAATGACTGTCGCTGCAGACAGAATGATAGGAGCACTATTGTGTGTCTCGCTCGCAGTCTATTTGCTGTTAACCAGACGCAAAGATGTAGCCCTGACTGCTATTCTTGCAATAAGCCTGTTCTCTATCTTAATGGTTGCAAGTTATCAGGCAAGTTATCCTAACACTAACACAATCACAGGTGGGACATCAGCGATTAACACACCTGAATTTTACAGTCAAGGAAACCTTCTTATTTTTTTTCTTGTAGTAAACTGCTTAGTCGCTGCCCCGGCAACAATTGGCATTCTACACATGCAAAGCAGCCTGCTTAAAATTCCATTGTTCGTTTCTCTTGCAGGGTCATTCTCATGGCTAGTATTTTCAGAAAATAATTTGCTTGCTGCAGATAGATGGATAATCTTAACAGGCATTTTCCTCTCGATCTTTGCCGGCTATGGCATCTTGCATCTTATCAACAAGCTCAAGTCTAATCTTTCTGCGATAGTTGCCTGCTCTATAATTGCAGCATTTGCTGGGATAGGCTTGGCCTATGCATTGATGCCCTACGACAGTCCGTTTATCCTCTATGGTGGTGTGCAAAATTATATCGCACGCTTTGCGCCTGCAACGATGCAGTTCAATTCACTCGATATACAAGATAACGACAATCTATTATCGGCAATCGCACAGATAAACGAAAATACTGAGCATAACGCCATTATTGTAGGTGAACCGCATTGGCGAGGTTTCATGGAATTGTATCTAAAAGATGACAGGATATATCACTTCTCAAATGACCCGCTGACTTTTGCTAAGAGTTTGGAGCAACAAGGGCACGAAGTCTATTTGATCAAGATAGAAGGAAACCTGCAGACAAGTTTTAGGATTGAAAACATCCAAAAAGATGAGGTCTAACCGCTTTTTAATTTAGATATATCAAGCATACCTTCTTTCGAGGTCTGTAAAGTGTTCAAGGTCCATAAACTGGTTAAAGTCCTTGAAGGTAACCATGATCTTGCGAGCGTCGTTAGTTGTGCCAGTATTTTTTAACTCCGTGAGCACTTGTCTCATCGCAAATGTGGCACTGTAGATTGCTGATAGAGGAAAAACTGCGATCTGGTAGCCAAGTTTTAGTAGCTCGCTTGCGGGTAGGTTTGGAGTCACTCCATCCTCTATCATATTTGCAACAAGCGGGGCGTCTATTTCATTGGCCACCTTTTTCAACTCTTCGATCGACCTCGGTGCTTCGACAAATATGACATCGGCGCCAGCCTTTCTGTAGGCTTTGCCACGCTCGATTGCTTCGTCAAGCCCCATTGGCGCACGGGCATCAGTTCTCGCAACGATGATAAAGTCCTTACTCTGTCTCGCTTCTAGCGCCGCTTTGAGCTTAGGTATGTATTCAACTTTTGGGATGACATCTTTGCCCACCATATGGCCACATCTCTTTGGCCAGACTTGATCTTCAAGAAAGATGCCTGCTGCACCTAGGCTTTCAAGGTCTCTAACAAGCCGCCAGACGTTGAGAGGATTTCCATACCCCGTATCAGCATCAACCAGAACTGGGGCCCTTACCGCTCGGATTATCCTTAAAGCGTTATCAACTGTTTCTCCGGAGTTTAGCAATCCAAAATCAGGCATTCCCAGAAGAGCTGCAGACGAGCCATAGCCTGTCTGAAACATTGCCTCAAAGCCCACGTGTTCTGCTATTTTGGCGCTAAGTGCATCAAAAACGCCAGGCAGCACAATTATCTTATTTCTGTCTTCAAGCTGCTCTCTCAAAGAGGCCCGTGTTTTATTATACATCAGTTAGAAATGAAGGGAGAGAATATTATATTAGCTTTCCACTGGCCAGCCGCCCGGCGTTATCAATTCCACAAGATTCCCTGACGGATCCCGACAGTAAAGCGACTTAGTCTTGCTATTCCAGTTGACTTCTTTTTCTATTGCAATACCATTCCTTGTCAAGAGATCCTTCCATGGCTGATAATCTTGCTCTTCAATCTCCATAGCAAAGTGGATACTCGAGGGCGGGGTCATTGCGCCATGCGTAGGTAGCTTGTCATTACTGATACTAGTCCGTAAAGGATCAAATATCAAAAGCATGTTCTTACCGGCCTTTAAGAAGATCAGCTTATTTTCTTCTTCTTGAATAACAGACAAACCCATAATTCCTACGTAAAACTTTTTCATGCTTTCAAGATCCGAAGAATAGATGCATGTCTCAACGACCTTGTTTATTTTCATTATCACTGTTGCTGCTGCATCTCTGGGTCAATGGGCACTATCTCATAATTGCCGTCTTGATACTTTACAACGAATAACTGGCATCCTCTGCATTCGTATTGCTTCACAGGTGGGTCATGTAGTACAGAGCCATTAAGCCATACCATGATTGCACCGCAGTTAGGACAATTCATCATAGAAATGTGGATTAGATTGAGGGTTTAGTGTTAATATGTCTTATTGCTGGTGTAATATTGGCGCCTGGAAAAGCTATTTCATGTGTATCTAGTTGTATCTAGAAAATACAACGGTAAGCGGCATTTGTTGCTGTTTTACATCCTCATGCCCTCCAATCCTCGAAAAGCGGCTAGTTCCGGAGTAAAATTAAGAGACAGCACGCCATAAACAATATGCATGTTCTATGTACAACGGGCGATTTTTTTCTCTCTTGTTTAAGATATGTATATTGAACCTCGATAGTACGGTTTAATTGGATTCTATGCATTAACATGCGGAAAGTCTCCTGACCCAGAGCATTTCTTTAAAAACTGTGCCCTTATGAAATTCTATATATCATAGCAGGAATGATAGCCAAAAGCATGCACTTCGTTGCTGAGCAGTATATGTTATAATCTCGCTATATATGTACTCGACATAAAAACAATTCTTTGCCCTCAACGGTGAGGGCATGCCTATCATTATACACTTGTCGCTTATGTGAGAACTCTCCTTCATTTCACAGCAGTACAGTAGTTTGTTTGTGTTTATGCTAAATGTCGCCTTATCTTGTTATCCAGCGATGCCAAGAGGCGTGGAAGAATTTCGTAATGTAATTGAGACAGATCTGTATCTTCAGAGCGTGGTCTTTCACATTCGAAAAGATGGAAGAAAATATGCTATGGAAGCTGTGGATTTTTTAGTCCGTCTAGAGTGAATAAAGCAGGATTGATATCAGTCATCGAGGGTGCTGAGCTTGTCCGCCTTGCCAGAAGCGCGGTCGAAAAATACTTGCAAGAATCAGTCATAATCAAATCAGAAAAGGATATGCTACAAAAGGCGGGGATTTTTGTAACGCTCAACTATATAACCAGAAGCAAAAAGGAATATTTGCGCGGGTGCATTGGCTTTCCGCTTCCGGAGAAACCACTATATCAGGGGGTGATAGAGGCAGCAATTGCAGCAGCAACAGAAGACCCTCGCTTTCCTCCTCTCGACAGACAGGAGCTTGACAATATCCTTTTCGAGCTAAGCGTACTTACTCCTCCCCAAGAGATCAGAATCAGCCCTACCGACTATGGAAAAGAGATCGAGATAGGAAGAGATGGCCTAATACTCCAATGGCGTTTTGGCTCAGGGTTACTCCTGCCGCAAGTCCCAGTCGAATTAAAGTGGAACGTTGAGGAATACCTTGCAAACATATGCTACAAAGCAGGCGCCCCCCCAGATGTATGGCTTGATCCCACCTCAAAACTTTTCAGGTTTCAAGCAGCAGTGTTCAAAGAAGCCGAACCGAGGGGTAAGGTCATAAGGGTTGAGTTATGACAATAATATATAATCAGCAGTGATATTTGAGCCCCTTGTCACCAGTAGCATACTTATCTCCATATGGTGTAGGCCTTGGGCATGCTAGCCGATTGCTTATGGTGGCTGATCGCCTCAAGCAAGAGGGAGTAGATGTACAATTCTCATCCTACGGAGAGGCAGTAAGTTATGTTTCTCTAAGAGGCTACAGGTGTGCCACTGTTTCACCAGTTGAGTTTGCCTGGAGCATGGAAGGAGGTTTCTCTGTTAAGGACAGCATAGCAAATGTACCTGTCTGGTTTGCCAACTTTTCAAGGCAGGTCAACCAAGAAACGCGTAACATGCTGTATTTCAATCCGAATGTCGTATTATCCGACAGCAGACTGTCGCCGCTTATGGCAGCCAGATTGCTCAAGGTTCCTTCAATTGTGATATTGAACCAGATTAAGCTGTTGCTCTCGCCTCGTCTCCGCAATCTTGTAGCACCTCGCATCTTTGAAAATGTCGTGGGCGAGTTCTTGGGGTCAATGTGGGCAATGGCTGAAAGAGTCTTGGTGCCGGATCTTCCGCCACCTTACACGCTTTCAGCCCACAATATTTGGGACATAGGCTCAGTATCACGAAAGTTAGAATACATTGGATTTGCTTCGCCAAGACCTCAGATAAAGCAAGAGCAAGTGGTCAGAATAGCCAACATGCTGGGCTTTGACAGGAGTCGGCCGATTGTTTTTATACATATAAGCGGTCCATCTCAGACGCGTCCAGCACTCATCAAGATGGCAGTTGACACAGCTAAAAGACTAGATCCCAAGATCCAGTTTGTCATCTCAGCAGGGAACCCGAGGGGCAAAAGCGACCCAAGAAGGATTGGAAAATCAAGCTGGTATTATGAATGGTGTCCTGTGCGGGACGAGATATTTGCCGCTAGCGACCTTCTCGTGTTAAGAGGCGGTCACGTTGCACTATCACAGGCGATCCAGTTTGGCAAGCCGGTCGTAAGTGTACCTATCGAGAATCATGGGGAGCAGTTGGGCAATTGCGAGAAGATCGCGGAGCTTGGAGCAGGAGTAATGCTCGATCCAAAGCAGTTGAGACCAGAGCAACTTGCCGACGCGATCGAAAAAGTACTCGGCGACTCTCACTATAATAAAAAAGCAGCTGAACTTCAGAGGCTAGCTGAGAGGCTAAATGGAATCGATAATGTCATGCAAATAGTTAGGTCCTATCTTTAACTCCAGCCTCTTTCTATTCTTAATCGCTGACTTCGCTTCAGCTTCAATAGCTTTGCTGTACCTTCGAAGCTTGACTTTTGCAACGTTCGCAGCTGTCACGTTCAGCTCTATTTGAGCCTCTTCTGCATATCTCCCAAGCTCACTTGTTAGAAATAGTAGCGGCATAAAAGGTATTTTTCCTGCAGAGAGAGTCTCTTGAATGATAGATTCTATGAGCCAAATTGGATGAACTGTAGTGGTCAAGGGAAATACGATTCTGTTGCTGTTCTGACATTGTATTAAAATCTTGGAGATGATCGTTTCCTTAAGCAATACTGATAACATGCCTTTTGCAGGTACATTGATTGGCATCGCCAAGATTGTCTGTTTTTTTCTACCTGTTCTTGTGGCAAAGATCTGCATAAGCTTGGCGTTAATTTCAAGCTCGCTTTCGTCAGCATATGGCAATATAACACTATCACACTCAAAGCCAGCCTTAGCAGCCATAAGGCATGAGAGAAATGATAGAGAGTCATGGATACTGCTCAAAATTCTGCCGTGAGAACCGGCGATAAGCCCCCCAGGAGCAGAACCGGCGATATGCCCCCCGGGAGCGGTCATTATTTGCATACAGACGTACGCATACTCCTTACCTATGACCGTCAGAACGAGACGGCTCGCGTCCTTCTCGGTTTTTGCTGGTAGCACATTTATCGAGGCTAACCTTACTGCAAGTGCACCAGAGGCAGCAAACTCAATATCCCTATCTACATAGTTACATTTGGCAGTCGGTTGTATGATGACCTTGACATAAAACCTGTCTCCTGGAATGATAACCTTACTGCCAACTTCAACTATTGTGCGCGAAAGTTGAGAAAAGTTGCTTGATACCTTCTCAGCTATTGCAACACTCTCAACTCCAAACATGCTTGCAAGCTGGGAGGCAAGCTCCACAACGTCACTTGACTCGCATATTACACAATTGTGTTCAACATTGACATTTATCGCTCCCCTTCTAGCCTTTCGGATAGTCTGAGCAAGTGCCCGTTCATTTGTAAAAGCTGATGGGAATGCAATAACTACGCTCAAGTGCATAAAAGAACAAGAACCTAATAATTATACTATTAGAAATAAAATAATATAATGGGGACGTTCCCCTAGCCAATTCTTACCAGTGATGCTTTTCGTCTGGAATCAAGCCGATCTGCTCGCGCTCAAAGTACCTTTCCAGCTCCTGTGCCCACTTTTCTTTTGCTGCGCCACCGCCAAGTCCCTTTCTCCTAAGCCAGAAGGCGATGACCCCTAACAGGAACACTGCGAACAGCATGGTTCCGAATATGTATACCATGACATCATAGAACAGCGGGTCGTATGCCGGACCTATCTGCGCAAATAGTTGTTGATACCACATTATCTCTATGCAAAAAAATCCAAATATATATACTTGTCGGTTTAACGCACGAGAATCTTGGATTTAAAAAATTTTGTCATCCGGTTAAGTAAACAACAAAATAACTAGATGTCTTTCTTCGTTTCAGATGGCACGCAGATTTAGGTCAATTATCGTTGGGGGCATGATGATTTCAAATAAAAACAAAAAGAGAGGAAGATTAAGTCTTTACTGGCCTTGCGCCCCTGCCCTTGAAGAAGAACATTGCAGCTACGCCACCAAAAATGGCCGCCAGAACTGCGATAAACACTGTCATTTGACCTGATTCAGTTGACAGCATTGGCGTCCCAGAACCAGTAGCTGGGTTTTCCTGAGCCGCTGTAAGTCGCTTTTTAGCCAGAATAGTTACGTCACTGCAATTCTCACGTAATACACCAAGCTGTTC
>OCZS010000912.1_pt1 | contig 10141 bp, 9 predicted proteins | sample 1539071 | NCBI WGS metagenome assembly OCZS01 (sample SAMEA3113584, study PRJEB22503) | soil metagenome | reverse complement strand
GTCTTGCCCGCGTCGATGTGGGCCATGATCCCGATGTTGCGGACCTTGGACAGGTCAGTCTTGATGTCGACAGCCATGGTGTGGCTTCAACCTCTCCTTAGATGATTGCGTGCTCGTACGGATGCCGGTGGACTTCCGCGGAGCTGAGCCTCGGGCTGGGATTACCAGCGATAGTGGGCGAACGCCTTGTTGGCCTCGGCCATCTTGTGGGTGTCCTCGCGACGCTTGACCGCGGCGCCGAGTCCATTGGAGGCGTCCAGCATTTCGTTCATGAGGCGCTCGGCCATGGTCTTCTCCCGCCGCTGCCGGGCGAAGGTGACCAGCCAGCGCATCGCCAACGTCGTCGCTCGAGCCGGCTTGACCTCGACCGGCACCTGGTAGGTGGCGCCACCGACACGACGGCTCTTGACCTCCAGCGACGGACGTACGTTGTCCAGCGCGCGCTTCAGGGTCTGCACCGGGTCGACGCCGGACTTCGTCCGCGTCCCCTCCATGGCGGTATACACGATGCCCTGGGCGATGGTCTTCTTGCCGTCGAGCAGGATCTTGCTCACCAGCTGGCTCACCAACGGCGACCCGTATACCGGGTCGACCATCACCGGGCGCTTAGGGGCGGGGCCCTTGCGAGGCATTACTTCTCCTTCTTCGCGCCATAACGACTGCGCGCCTGCTTGCGGTTCTTCACGCCCTGAGTGTCCAGCGTGCCGCGGATGATCTTGTAGCGAACGCCCGGCAGATCCTTCACGCGTCCTCCGCGAACCAGCACCATTGAGTGTTCCTGGAGGTTGTGACCCACCCCAGGGATGTAGGCCGTTACCTCGACTTGGGAGGACAGTCGGACCCGAGCCACCTTCCGCAGGGCAGAATTCGGCTTCTTCGGAGTGGTCGTGTACACGCGAGTGCAGACGCCCCGGCGCTGCGGGGAGCCTTTGAGGGCAGGCGTCTTGGTCTTGCTGACCTTGTCCTCCCGGCCCTTGCGGACCAGCTGCTGAATTGTGGGCACCGCGTGATATCTCTTCCTGTGAGTCGTTCGGGGCGCGAGCCACCGGCCGTTACCGTGGATCGCCGTGCGGGACACCTCGAGGTCGTAAGACTTCGGGGCACGCACAAAGAGTCGGGCAAGCCCGAACACAAGGATTTAGGGTATCTCGTGAGCGGGATGCGGTCAAAGCGCCAACCGACGGCGCGGTGAGCGACCTGGTCGCTCGCCACTGCACTCAACGCCAGGAAGCGGCGCCGGTATTCCACAGCAGATAAGGTCAGGACGCCACGAGCGGCGCGGTCGACCAGGAAGCGAGGATGCCATGATCGGGATGGTGCTGGCAGCGGGAGCCGGACGCCGGCTGCGGCCCTACACCGACACACTCCCGAAGGCGTTGATCCCGGTCGCTGACGACACCGCGATCCTCGACATCTCCCTGCACAACCTGGCCGCCGTCGGGCTTACCGACGTCGTCGTGGTGGTGGGCTATGCCGCGGACGCGGTGACAAAGCGCGTCGCCGAGCTCCAGGATCGGCACGGCGTGCAGCTGACGTTGGTCCACAATGACAAGGCCGAGATCTGGAACAACGCCTATTCGATGTGGGTCGCGCGTGAACACATGGCGGGCGGTGCCCTGATGGTCAACGGGGACACCGTCCATCCGCCCTCGGTGGAGGAGGCCTTGCTGGCGGCACGCGGACCGGACATCCTGCTTGCGGTCGACCAGGAGAAGGCGCTCGGCGAGGAGGAGATGAAGGTGCTCCTCGACGCCGAGGGTTATCTGACGAAGATCACCAAGTTGATGGATCCGGCGAGCGCTCACGGGGAATACATCGGCGCCAGCCTGATCGAGCCGACCGCCGTGCCTGCGCTGGCCGCGGCGTTGCAGGCGACCTTCGAGCGGGACCCGAATCTGTACTACGAGGATGGCTATCAGACGTTCGTCGAGCGTGGCGGTCGGATCGGTACGGCCCCCATTCCGGTGGGCACGTCCTGGGTGGAAGTCGACGATCATCGTGATCTCGACCGGGCTCGAGAGATCGCATGCCTCTACTAGCGCGGATGCTGGCCAGTCCGCTATTCGTGGATATCCGGCCGGGTGCGGTAGCCGATCTTGGGGGACTTCTGCATCGTCGCAACATCTCGACCGACGGCAGGGTGCTTGTTGCCGTCGGTCGAGGCCAGGGCGAGCAGATCTGGGCCCAATTGCAGGCCGACCTGCCTCAGGCGGACCGCTTCGTCGTAGGCGGTGCCAACTTGGCGGCGGCGGGCGAACTGCAGGCCGCCCTGGGCGCCCACGGCTACGACGCAGTGGTGGCGATCGGGGGCGGCAAGACATTGGATGTGGCCAAGTACGCGGCGACCCGGGCCGCGTTACCGATGGTCGCGGTGGCCACCAGCCTGGCCCACGATGGGCTGTGTTCGCCGGTCGCCTCGCTCGAACACCCACACGGGAAGGGGTCGTTCGGCGTTGCCATGCCGATCGGTGTGGTCGTCGATCTTGATTTGGTACGGACCGCGCCGCCGATTCTGGTGCGGGGCGGTATCGGCGATGTCGCCAGCAATCTGTCGGCGATCGAAGACTGGCGGCTAGCAGAACGTGAGCGTGGCGAAACCGTCGACGGGCTTGCCATGGCCTTTGCACGGAACGCTGCCGAGGCCATCCTGCATCGAGACGACAGCATCGAGAACGACGACTTCGTCGTCACGCTGGCGGAGTCACTGGTGCTTTCCGGCATGGCGATGGCCGTCGCCGGCACCTCGCGACCGTGCAGCGGTGCCGACCACGAGATCATCCACGCGATCGACTCGCTCTATCCCCAGACCGCCGGGCACGGTGAGCTTGCCGGCCTCGGGGCGCTGTTCAGCTATCACTTGCGTGACAACGACGACATGTTCGACCTGATCGCGCGCCGGCTGTCCCAGCACGAGCTGCCACGCACACCCGCCGACCTCAGCCTCACCGACGAGCAGTTCGTCTTCGCTGTACGGGAGGCGCCTGCGACCCGACCGGACCGGTACACCATTCTGGAGCACCTCGATCTGGACGAGGCGGCCATCCGGGACCGGGTCAAAGGCTTCGTCGAGCGCTTGACCTGACCGCTGGACGGTCAGCGCACCAGCGCCGACTCGCGCAGGTCCGGGTCAAGATCATCGCCTGCCTCGAGCAGCCGAGGCATGAGATCTCGATCAATCATCAGTGCCCGGAAGGCCAATCCGATGGTCACCTCGTGATCGGGGCGATGAACGATCTCGATCCGATCGCCCGCGACGATTGCACCTGGTGAAACGACCCGGAGGTAGGCACCTGGATGGCCGAAGGCGGTGAACGTCTTCAACCAACCGGGCAAGCCCATGAAACCGCGGAATGTTGCGCAAGGAATGCGTGGCGTGGTGACCTGCAGCAGGACATCTCGGCCGATCCGCCACTGTTCCCCCAGTCGAGCCTCATTGATATCGAGGCCCACGGTGGTCAGATTCTCCCCGAAGGACCCATTCGGCAGCTCGCGTCCCAGCTTTTGCTGCCATGCGTCCAAATCCTCACGGGCGTATGCGTAGACCGCCTGGCTGTCGCCCCCGTGATGCTTCCCGTCACCGATGAAGTCCCCCACCAGGCCACTCCCCAGCCCGACGGTCTTGGGCCCTGGAGCGCGTACCTCGACTGGGTCCTCGAACGGCTGCTTACCGATACCGGTGGACTTGTCCTTCTTGTAGGCGTTGGGTTGCGGCCGTCCGATGTTGACCGACTGCAGGAACGCCACCTGGCCAGGCTACGTCGGCGGGCTGACGGCAGATCCGCACACCTTAGGTTGTGGGTCTCCTGTGAGCTGCTGTGGCCGCCGTATGAAGATCACTGCAGTAGGCCAATACGGGTCCGGCGCTCATAGCGTGGTGTCACAACTCACCACCGTCGGCACAAAGGAGCCCAGTCGATATGCGCGTTGATCATCGCGAGGACGAACTCGAAAACCATGATCGAGGGCTTGACTACGATCTTCCCCGGTTGTTGCAGCGCCGAGGCATGCTGAAGCTGGTGATCGGAGCAGGGCTCGCCGGGACTGGAATCCTCAGTCTTGCGGCCTGCGGCGACGACACAACCGGTGCAGCCGTGGCACCGACCGGACCTGAGGGTGCGCCAACCGGCGCCGGTGGGCCTCCGGACGGCGCGAATCCCAGGGGCGGAGCCGAGGCTCAACAGACCAGCGACACCGCGAACGGCGAACTGCCGGAGGAGACGGCCGGTCCCTATCCGGGCGATGGGTCGAACGGGGCTAACGTGCTCACCGAGAGCGGCATCGTTCGCAGTGACATCACGTCCAGCTTCGGATCCAGCACGACCAAGGCCCAAGGCGTGCCACTCGCCATCACCATGACGATCAAGGACTTCGCCGACGGCAAGAAGCCGCTGGCGAAAGGCGCGGTTTACCTGTGGCACTGCAATCGGGAAGGGCAATACTCGATGTACTCCCAAGGCGCCACCGGCGAGAATTACTTGCGTGGAGTCCAGGAGACCGATGCCAACGGCCGTGTGAAGGTCACCACGATCTTCCCCGCCTGCTACTCGGGACGCTGGCCGCACATCCACTTCGAGGTCTACCCCAGCCTGGCCAGGGCGACCAATGGCTCCAACAAGATCGCCACGTCGCAGATTGCGCTGCTAGAAGGGACCTGCAAGGCCGTCTACGCCACCACGGGGTACGAGCAGAGTGTCAGCAATCTTGGCCGGGTCAGTCTGGACCGTGACAACGTGTTCAGCGACGGCTACGACCTGCAGCTCCCCACGATCACCGGCGACCCCACCACTGGCTACCAGCTTGAGTTCGAATGTGCCGTTTGATCACTCCGCGGTCAGGTCCCGAGAATCAAACGGTGGTAGGCGGAGTACCAGCGGAGCTCGTTCGTGCCCGGCCGGAGACGTACCGAAGTCGACCCCGACGGCGAGCGCTCGTGCCGGGTCTACGGCCATGTCGATTCTTCTGTGGCGTCTACTTGGTGGCGCTGGCCGCCCGCCTCTTGTTGAAGATGTCGAAGGCCACGGCGAAGAGCAAAACGAAGCCCTTGATGAACGACTGGACCTCCGTACCAAGGCCGAGCAATGACATGCCGCTGTTGAGCACGCCCATGATCAACCCACCGATCAGGGCGCCGGTCACTGTGCCGATGCCACCGGTGACAGCAGCACCACCGATGAACACGGCGGCGATCGCGTCGAGCTCGAAGCCGGTGCCGGCGCCAGGAAGCGCGGAGTTGCTCCGCGCGGTGAACGCGATACCGGCGATCCCGGCGAGGGCGCCCATGTTGACGAACAACCAGAAGTCGATCTGTCGGGTGTTCACTCCGGACAGCTGCGCCGCCAGCAGGTTTCCGCCCCGCGCGTACACGTGACGGCCGAACACACTGCGGTTCATCACCGTGGTGTAGATCAAGACCAACACCGCGAGAATCACCAGAACGATCGGAGTGCCCCGGTAGCTAGCCAGGACGAACGTGATGCCGAGAAGGAAGACGACGATGAAGGCGACGCGGACCCAGAACCACGCCACTGGCTCGTCCTCCAAACTCAGCTTCACCCGCTTGCGGCGTTCCCGGATTTCTTGAACAACCAAGGCAGCCGTGGCCAGCACGCCGAGGACCACAGTGAGCGGCTCGACGTAGGAGGTGCCTCCCCCGAGGTCGGGTAGGAAGCCCGAGCCGATATCGGTGTATTGCGGTGGGAAGGGGGTGATCGGGACATTGCCCAGGACCATCTGTGTGAGTCCGCGGAACGTCAGCATGCCGGCCAGGGTGACGATGAACGCTGGGATTCCGATATACGCGACCCAGAACCCTTGCCAGGCGCCGATCAACGCTCCGACCAGGACGCCGGCGATGATGCCAAGCCACCAGGGAAAGTTCCAGTTCACGATGAAGATGCCGCTCATGGCGCCGACGAACGCGACCACCGACCCGACGGAGAGATCGATGTGCCCGGCAATGATGATCATGACCATGCCGATGGCGAGAATCAGCACGTAGGCGTTCTGATTGATGATGCTGGTCACGTTGCGCGGGGTCAGCAGGTTGCCGCCGGTGAGGATCTGGAACAAGATCACGATGGCGATCAGTGCGATGAACAGGCCGATCTGGCGCAGCCGGCTGACAAGGAAGGCGGCGATGCTGCCCCCGGTGGCCGTTCGAGGCGGCTCGACCGGGGCCTGAGGATCGACGACGTCAGAGACTGGAGCTGTCATAGATCTCTTCCTTTTCCTTGGTCATGTACTGCATCAGCACTTCCTGGTTGGCTTCGGCGATCGGCACCTCGCCGGTGATGCGGCCGGCCGACATCGCGTAGATGCGGTCGCAGGTTCCCAGCAGCTCAGGTAACTCGCTGGAGATGACGATGATCGCTTTGCCCTCTGAGGCGAGCCGATTGATGATCGTATAGATCTCGTATTTCGCGCCGACGTCGATCCCGCGGGTTGGCTCGTCGAGGATCAGGACGTCCGGATTGGCGAACATCCACTTCGACAAGACCACCTTCTGCTGGTTGCCGCCAGACAGCTTGCCGGCGAGAACGGCAACGTTCGGCGCCTTGATCCGCATGCTCTGCCGATAGTCATTGGCCACCACTTGTTCATGGTTAGCGTCAACCCAGCCCCAGCGCGCCAGCTTGTCGAGCGCGGCAGCGGTGATATTCCGCTTGATGTCCTCGATCAGGTTCAGCCCATAGGTCTTGCGATCTTCGGTGGCGTAGGCGATACCTTGGTCAATCGCCTGACGGGGCGTCCGCGGGTGAATTTCCTTGCCGTGCATGTACACCCGCCCAGTGATGTTGTGCCCGTACGAGCGCCCGAAGATGCTCATCGCCAGTTCCGTTCGGCCGGCACCCATCAAACCGGCAATGCCGACCACCTCACCGGCATGAATCGTCAGGTTGGCATGGTCAACGACCACGCGGGTGTTCTCCAGCGGATGGTGCACCGTCCAGTCCTCAACTCGCAGAACCTCTGGTCCCGGCTTGTGGTCACGCTCGGGGAAACGGTGCGCCAGGTCGCGCCCGACCATGCCACGGATGATCCGGTCCTCCGAGACCTCCTCGCCGCGGAGATCCAGCGTCTCGATGGTCTGACCGTCGCGGATGATCGTGACATTGTCGGCGATGGCCCGGATTTCGTTGAGCTTGTGGCTGATGATGATGCTGGTGATGCCGTGGTCTCGCATGCCCCGGATGAGATCGAGAAGATGAGCGGAGTCCTCGTCGTTGAGGGCAGCGGTCGGCTCATCCAAGATCAGCAACTTCACATCCTTCGACATCGCCTTCGCGATCTCGACCAGCTGTTGCTTGCCGACTCCAAGGTCGATGATTTTGGTGATGGGGTTCTCTTTGAGTCCCACCCTGGCCAGCAGCTTCGCAGCCTCGATATTGGTGGCGTTCCAGTCCACCAGAACGCCCTTGCGGCGTTCGTTGCCCAGGAAGATGTTCTCCGCGATCGACAAGTACGGACTGAGCGCCAGCTCTTGATGAATGATCACGATGCCGGCTTTTTCCGAGTCCCGGATGTTGTGGAACCTCGCTGTCTGACCCTCGTAGACGATGTCGCCCTCGTAGCTTCCGTACGGGTGCACCCCGGAGAGGACCTTCATCAGCGTGGACTTGCCAGCTCCGTTCTCGCCACAGATGGCATGCACTTCACCGCGCTCGACCGACAAGCTGACATCCTGCAGAGCCTTGACGCCAGGAAACGTCTTACTGATATTGCGCATCTCCAGGATGTGGTCAGCCATCTGTCTCCCTTGAGTTGGGCCGGCCGACGAGGCAGGCCATCAGGTCTCGTTGTCTAAGAGGGCGGCGGTTATTTACCGCCGCCCTCTTATGCGTCACTCGCCCTTTTCGACCTCTTCCTTGGTGTAGTACCCGGTATCGACCACTTCGGTGTAAAGGTTGTCCTTGGTGATGATCACCGATTCGTGCAGGTACGACGGGACAACCTTGATCTTGTTGTTGTACGTCTCGGTGTCGTTGACCTGAGGCTGCCTGTTGTTCAGGACGTCATCCACCATGGTCGCAGCCGTGTCCCCCAGCTTGCGAGTGTCCTTGAAGATTGTGGAGTACTGCACGCCGTCGAGGATCAACTTGTCGGACGGCTTCTCGGCGTCCTGCCCGGTTACGGTGGGATTCGGAATGCTCGCCGACTTGACGGCATTGAGGATGCCACGGGAAAGGCCGTCGTACGGGGAGAGCACGCCGTCCAGCTTCTTGTTGTCCTTGGAGTAGAAGCCGTTGAGGATGGTTTCCATCCTGTCCTGGGCAGTCTTGAGCTGCCATTGCTGAATCGCTGCCTGGGTGAACTCCGTCTGGCCGGAAGGAACCTTGAGGACACCCTTGTCCATGTAGGGCTTCAGCACGCTCATGGCGCCATCCCAGAAGTACTTGGCGTTGTTGTCGTCAGGACTGCCGGCAAACAGCTCGATGTTGTAGGGACCTTTCTTGCCGGTGTCTTTGCCGTCCTTGTCCAAGATGCCCAGTCCCGTCAGCAGCGAAGTGCCTTGCTGAACGCCGACCTTGAAGTTGTCGAACGTGACGTAGTAGTCGACGTTGGGTGAGCCGTTGATCAGTCGGTCATAAGCGATCACCTTCACCCCGGTGTCACCGGCGGACTTCAACTGCTGGGTCAAAGCGGTGCCGTCGATCGCGGCGATGATCAGTGCTTTGGCTCCCTTGTTGAGCATCGACTCGATCTGCTGCTGCTGATCGGGAACCTTGTCGTTGGCGTACTGCAGGTCGACTTTGTAACCCAACGCTTCGAGCTTCTCGGTCACGTTGTTTCCGTCGTCGATCCACCGCTCCGAGGTCTTGGTCGGCATGGCGACCCCGATAAGAGCGCCCTGATTTCCTCCTGGCTCCGTGGAGCTCTGGACCCCGGCGCGGCCACCGCCGCAGCCACTCAGTCCCAAAGCCAGGGCGGCCGTCGCGGCAGCGCCAGCGAGCAGTCTTCGTCTATTCACGCACATTCCTTTCGGTAGGTCTCCTCGCGGCTGTACGGCCGTGAGGACGAGGTTTGGCCGGCACTGAGGCCGGGAAACCGGTTGGTACTGCGCGCACTGGTGTCGTTGGTTGGAACGAGGCAGAGCGCGCGGAAGCGAGGGCTGACGGCAACGCTATCGCTCGTCTGGGCACTGGGCTGTCGCTAAATGCGAAAAGCATGCGGTCAGACTCCGTCGTCCTAGTGCGGCTTTGGCCATGAGACCGGTCACATATTAGGTTGGCCCACCGTGGCGGTGTCAAGTTGACTGGTACTGGCAGGTAACGGTCCTCAACGGGATAGGTGCGAAAACGGTCGCTGGCTATCGACGCGAAGACATGGCGGTGGTCTTCCGGACTACCAGTGTCGGAGGCAACGCCGCCCCCGACGTCACCATGTTCTGAATCGACGGGTTGATCAGCCGAGCAACGCACTGGCGCCCGAGTTCATTGAAGTCCTGCTGGACCGTCGTCAGCGGGGGGTGGAAGTGGGCAGCCTCGGGGATGTCGTCGAATCCGACGACGCTGACGTCACGCGGCACGTCGAGGCCCTCATCGCGAAGCGCGTGCATGAGACCGAGCGCCATCTGGTCATTCGCAGCGAAGATCGCAGTGACTTCGTTCCGCGCAAGCAACTCGCGGCCCCGCCGATAGCCGGACTCCGCGGTCCAATCTCCGAACAGCGAAGCGGGCGGCCGAATGCCCGCGTCGGTGAGTTCATCTTGGAATCCGTGAAGCCGGGCCTGGGCTTCCATCCATTCTTGTGGTCCGGCGAGATGGTAGATCCTGCGGTGGTCGAGCTCGAGAAGGTGCCTCACGGCAGCCTTTGCCCCGGCCAGCTGATCGACGAAGAGCTCGTGTGGATCGTCCGGCGAGCGCGAGTGCAGGAGCACGTAAGGAATGGTCAGTTCGAGCTCGTTCAACTCGTCGAGTACCGGCGTCTGCGGCGCAATGATCACGATCCCGTCGACCATCTGATCTAGTTGCTGGGCGAGCGCTTCTCGGATCGCCTCCGGAGTGCTGTTGACCAGATTTGTCGTGTTGACGACGTAGCCGACCTCCTGCGCCGCACCTTCGATGCCCTGGATAGCTGCCGCTGGACCGTATTGCGAGCGCTGCGATGCCAGCACGCCAATGGCGTGCGATCGATTGCCTCC
>OCZS010000911.1_pt1 | contig 10152 bp, 9 predicted proteins | sample 1539071 | NCBI WGS metagenome assembly OCZS01 (sample SAMEA3113584, study PRJEB22503) | soil metagenome | reverse complement strand
AGCAGGATGAGGAACCCCGCCAGCGGCAAGGCAGGGATCAGCCAAACGAGATCGAGCACTATCAGCCTTCCAGCAGGGCGACGTCGTCGGCCGTGGCACCTGGCCGCTTGCGGAGCAGGGCGACGATGATGGCGAGGCCCACGACCACCTCGGCCGCCGCCACCACCAGCACGAAGACCACGATCGAGTAGCCGCCGGTGTCGGCGAGCATGCGCGAGAACGTGACGAACGTGAGCGTGACCGCGTTGAGCATCAGCTCGACGCACATGAACATCACCAGCGGGTTGCGGCGGATCAGCAGGCCGAACGTGCCGATCGAGAACAGGGCCGCCCCGAGCAGGAGGTACCAGGCCGGCGTGACCTCGAGCGCGGCGATCATCCGCGTACTTCCTCGGACTCGGTCTCGGTACCGGCGACGACGCCGTCGGCCGGCTCGGCCTCGCCGTTCCCCGACGGCACCGGTTGGGCCGCGCGCGCCTCGGCGTGGGCGATGCGCTCGGTCACCTCGGCCTGCCGCTCGGCCTGGCCGGGGTCGACGATCTCGTCGACCCGGCGTGTCCGCCGCGCCAGCACCACGGCTCCGACGATGGCGATCACCAGCAGCACCGACGTGATCTCGAAGGCGTACAAGTAGCGGGTGAACAGGGCCTCACCGAGCTCGTCGATATCGGGGACGCCCTGCTGCACGTCGCCGACCACCCCGGTGGCCTCGAAGTCGGTACTGGCCAGCGTGGCGATCACCAAGGCGAACACGCCGAGCGCCATCACCGCGGCGGCTACCCGCTGGCCGCCGCCCAACGGCTCGACCCGCAGGTCGTCGGCCTGGTCGACGCCGAGCAGCATGATCACGAACAGGAACAGCACGACGATGGCGCCCGCGTAGACGATCACCTGCACGGCGGCGAGGAAGTTGGCCTCCTGCGCCACGAACAGCACGGCGATGCCGAACAGCGTGCCCACGAGGGACAGCGCGGCGTGCACCGGGTTGCGACTGGCGACCACGCCCACCGCCCCGGCCAGGCACGCCGTCCCGGCGATCGCGAACACGATCAGCTCTATCATGAGCGGCCCGCCTCGCCGTCGTCGCCGACGCCCACGTGCCCCAGCTCCTCGAGCGGTGTGTCGGGCGGGTGCCCGCCGGGCTCACCCGGGTGGCTGAGGATGGCGTCGGCCTCGCTGGTGTCGGTCTCGCTCTCGGGAACCGACTGGCCTTGCTCCGGCGGGCGCACCCCGAAGCCCAGCTCTGCCGACCAGGACACCCGGCCCTCGTGGTCGGCCGACCCCGACGGCGACGTGGCGCGCATCCACGCCGAGGTGTGGGGCACCACGTCGTCGGCGTCGGTCCAGTCCTCCCAGGGCAGCTGGCGCGGGCGACCGTCGTCGCCCACCATCAGCTCGGCCTTGGTGTAGATGGCGTCCTGCCGGTTGGTGAAGCTGAACTCGAACAGCTTCGTCTCGGTGATCGCCTCGGTGGGGCAGGCCTCGACACACAGGTCGCAGTGGATGCACCGGAGGTAGTTGATCTCGTAGATGTAGCCGTAGCGCTCGCCGGGGGAGACCGGGTCTTCGGGTGGGTTGTCGGCGCCGCGCACGTAGATGCAGCGGGCCGGGCACACGCCGGCGCACAGCTCGCACCCGATGCACTTCTCCATGCCGTCCTCGTAGCGGTTGAGGACGTGCCGGCCGTGGAGGCGGACGGGCTTGGTGCTCTTGCCGCCGCCGTCCTTCACGTAGTCCTTGGTGAGCCGTTCCTCGAACAGCTTGCGGAACGTGACCCTGAACCCGTCGAGGTAGCCCACTATGCAAGCACCTCCTCGGACTCGGATTCGCGGCGTTGGTGCGCCACGCTCACCGCGGCGGACAGCGCAACGTAGGCCGCCACGAGCACCACGAACGACACGCCGACCACGACGGCCATGTTCCAGCCCTCGTCACGTCCGATGTTGATGCCGCCCAACAGCAGCACCCAGCCGAGCGCGAGGGGGATCAGCGCCTTCCAGCCGAGGTTCATCAACTGGTCGTAGCGGAAGCGGGGCAGCGTGGCGCGGATCCACACCTGCACGAACAGGAAGGCCATCAGCTTCACGAAGAACCAGATGAAGCCCCACGCCCACGCCGGGAGGACGCCCAAGGTGGGGCCGGCCGGGCCGCCGAAGAACAGGGTGACCATGATCGCCGACATCGTGACGGTGTTCATGAACTCGGCCAGGTAGAACAGCGCGAACCGGAACGACGAGTACTCGGTGTGGAAGCCGCCGACGAGCTCCTGCTCGGCCTCCACCAGGTCGAACGGCGGGCGGTTGAGCTCGGCCGTGCCCGCGATGAAGAAGATCGCGAAGGGCACGAGCCCCGTGGCGATGACGTTCCAGCGAGGGATCGGGATGGCGCCGAACAGGTCGTAGCCGTTGCCGGCCTGGCCGACCACGATGTCGTGGGTCGACAGCGAGCCGGCCAGCATCACCACCGCCACCACCGACAGCCCGAGCGCGGCCTCGTAGCTGACCATCTGCGCCGCGCCCCGCACCGAGCCCAGCAGCGGGTACTTCGAGCCGGAGGACCAGCCGGCCAGCATCACGCCGTACACCGCGATCGACGACATGGCCAGGATGAGCAGCACCCCGATCGGGGGGTCGGCGAGCTGAACGTAGGTGTCGTGGCCGAACAGGCTGATCAGCCCCTGCCGGTCGCCGTCGAACCCCCCGGCGATGGGGATGACCGTGAAGGTGACGAAGGCGGGAACGGCCGACAGGAACGGCGCCAGGATGAACATCCGGCGGTCGGCCTTCACGGGGATGTTGTCCTCCTTGAGGAGGAGCTTCATGCCATCGGCCAGCGTCTGGAACAGGCCCCACGGGCCGGCCTTGTTGGGGCCGACGCGGTTCTGGAGGTCGCTGATGAGCTTGCGCTCGAACCAGATCATCATGATGACGCTCACCAGCAGCAGCCCGAACGCCACCAGCGTCTTGAGCACCACGATCAGGACCTCGGCGAGGCCGACGCCGTCGGTCAGCAGCGGGTCGAGGCCCAGCATCAGGGTCGCTCCACGCGCACGTCGGTGACCGGGGCGTTGGCGTCGACCAGCACGTTGGCACGGCCCCCCGCCTTGTTGGCGTGCAAGAGCGCGACGCCCCGGGGGACGCCGGCGTCGGGCAGGGCGGGCACGGTCACGTGGCCGCGCCCCGACGTGATGCGCACGTTGTCGCCCGAGGCCACGCCCAGCCGCCCGAAGTCCTGCGGGTGCAGGCGGAGCGTCGCCGGCTCGCCGAGCTCGGCCAGCGACGGCGAGTTCCGCACGAGCGTGCCCCGGTCGTAGAGCTTGCGGGTGACGACCAGGCGCAGGGAGTAGGCGTCGAGCAGCGGTGGATCGATCACCCGCCAGTCGGGCAGCGGCACCCCGGGTCGGGGTGCCACGGGGCCGCCGGCCACCGCGCCGAGCTCGTCGGCGCTCTCGGACGCGTCCTCGGACGTCCCGGCACCCGACTCCGCCGCCGGAGCCCGCGGGCCGGGCAGGGGAACGAGCACGCCGTCGCGGCCGCCGACCGAGGCGACCAGGTCGGGGGTGACGCCGGCGAACGCGGGGGCGACGGCCTCGATCTCCTTGGCGATCTGCTCCACCGACTCGAGCCCGAGGTCGAACCCGAGACGGAACGCCAGGTCCGCGGCGATGGTCCAGTCGGGCTGGGCGGTGCCCGGCGGCGTCACCTTCTGCGCCACCGTGCTCACCCGGCCCTCGAGGTTGGTGGTCGTGCCCGCCACCTCGGCGTAGCCCGCGGTGGGTAGCACCACGTCGGCCTGCTTCACCGACTCCGTGAGGAACTGGTCGGTGGCGATCACCATGCGCGCACCGGCCACGCCCCGCTCGGCCAGATCGCGGTCCGGGAAGTCGGCCAGCGGGTCCGCGCCGAGCAGCACCAGCGTGTCGACCTTTCCCTCGGCCGCGGCCCGCAGGATGCCACCGGCGTCGAGGCCCTTGGCGCTCGGCGTGGCCGGCCACCTCTCCGCGAACCAGTCGCGGCCGGCGTCGAGGCTGACCCGCCCCGGAAGTACGCCCGGCGCCATGCCCAGCTCGAGCGCCCCGCGCACGTTGGCGCGCCGCAGCCCGAACAGGAAGCGCACGTCGGGGTGGGCCTCGTGGATGGCGGCCGCCGCGACCACCAGCGAGCGCGACGACTCGGCGAGGTTGGTGCGGCCGAGGATGACGGTGACCGGGCGGTCGGCCAGCAACGCCGCCGCAGCCTCGATGGCCTCGGGCGCCACGCCGGCGACCTCGTCGGCTCCGACGCGGCGTTGCCCGCTCTTGGCGCCTTCGGCACCGGGCCGCTCGGGCCCAGCCTCCCCCGCGAGCAACGCCCGCACGAGCGGCAGCGTCTGGCCGGGCTGATGGCGCAGCGAGTGGGCGGCCAGCGGTGTTGTCCCGGTGCCGGTGGTGGCCAGCTCGACGACCCTCACGTCGTCGTTGAGCACGGCGTGGCGGAGCCGCAGGAACAGAACCGGCAGCTCCTCCTTGGGATCGGGGCCCAGCAACAGCACGGCACCGCCGGGCCGGCAGGCGTCGTCGATGGTGGCGCCCGGCAGCCCGAGCACGGCCTCGGCCGGCAGACCGTCGCCGAGCTGGGCGTCGACGTTGTCGGACCCGATCAGGCCCTTGGTGAGCTTGACCCAGGCGTAGGCGGACTCGTTGGTGAGCCGGGCCCCGCCGATCACGGCCAAGCCGCTGGGCCCGGAACGCTCGAGCCCCTCGTGTATGGCCACGGTGGCCCGGCGGAGGCCGTCGTTCCACGTGGCCGGCTTGAGCAGCAGGCCCTCGTCGCGCACCAGCGGCTCGCCCAGACGCTCGGTCGAGTTGACCGCCTCGAAGTCGAAGCGGCCCTTGTCGCACAGCCAGCCCCAGTTGACCGGGTCGACGTCGACGCCCTGGTAGCGGAGCACCTGGTTGCGGCTCGACTGCACGACGACCCGGCAGCCCACCGAGCAGCTGGTGCACGTGGACTCGGTCTGCTCGAGGTCCCACGGGCGCGCCTTGAAGCGGTAGGGGACCGCGGTGAGCGCGCCGACCGGGCAGATCTGCACGGTGTTGCCGCTGAAGTAGCTGGCGAACGGGTGCCCCGGGAAGGTGTTGATCTGTGTCTGGAAACCCCGGTCGATGAATTGGATGAGCGGGTCGCCGGCAACCTCGGAGGCGAACCGGGTACAGCGGTCGCAGAGGATGCAACGCTCACGGTCGAGCAACACGAGGTCGCTCACCGGGATCGGCTTCTCGAAGTGCCGCTTTTCCTCGATGAAGCGGCTCTCGCCCGGGCCGTACGACATCGTCTGGTCCTGCAGCGGGCACTCGCCGCCCTTGTCGCACACCGGGCAGTCGAGCGGGTGGTTGGCGAGCAGGAACTCGAGCACGCCCTCCTGGGCCTTCTTCGTGGCCGGCGACTCGGTGTAGACCGTCATGCCGTCGGCGCACTCGATCATGCACGAGGGCTGGAGGGCGGGACCCCGCCCGGTGTCGATGTCGACGATGCACATGCGGCACATGCCCACCGGTTTCATCCGCGGGTGATAGCAGAAGCGCGGGATGTAGACGCCGTTGCGCTCGGCGGCCTCTATGACCAGCTCGCCCTTGGCGGCGGTGATGGAACGGCCGTCGATCGTGACGCTGACGCCCGGCGGCGCCTGGCTGGCGCTGGTGGCGTCGGTGGTGTCGCTCATGAGGGCGCTCCGACGGTCGGGGGCGTCGACAGGTAGGCCTTGCCGTTGACGGGCACGGTGATCTCGCCGCGACCGCAGTAGGCGAAGAACTCGTCGCGGAATCGCATCACCGCCGAGGCGATCGGCGACACCGCCGACGGTCCCAGCGGGCAGATCGTGGTCTGCTTGGGCGGCCACGTGATCTGCGGGCTGATGTTGTCGCAGATGTCGAGCAGCTTGTCGACGTCGCTCGGGCGGCCGTCACCGTCGAGCATGCGCCGCAGGATGCGCTCGAGCCACGTGGCGCCCTCGCGGCACGGCGTGCACTTGCCGCACGACTCGCGGGCGAAGAAGCGCACGACCCGCCACGCGGCCTTGACCGCGTCGGTGGTCTCGTCCATCACCACGATGGCGCCCGAGCCCAGCATCGACCCGGCCGCGCCCACGGCCGCCGTCTCCAGCGGCAGGTCGAGGTGCTCCTCGAAGAACCACGGCGCCGACGCCCCGCCGGGGATGAAGGCCTTGAGCAGGTTGCCGTGGCGGATGCCGTCGCCGTAGTGCTCGCCGTAGAGCAGGTCGCGGAACGTGCTGGTGCCGAACTCGACCTCGAACACGCCGGGGTTGTTGACGTGGCCCGACACCGCGAACAGCCGGGTACCGAGGCTCTTCTCGGCGCCGATGGCGGCGAAGGCCGAGCCGCCGTTGCTCACGATCCACGGCAGGTTGGCGAGCGTCTCGACGTTGTTGACCACCGTGGGCTGCATGTAGAGGCCCTTGGCCGCGGGGAAGTAGGGCGGCTTGAGCCGGGGCATCCCCCGGTTGCCCTCGAGCGACTCGATGAGTGCGGTCTCCTCGCCCACGATGTAGGCGCCCGCGCCCCAGTGGAGCACCACGTCGACCGAGAAGTCGGTACCCAGGATGTTCTGGCCGATCAAGCCCGCGTCGTAGGCGTCGTTGAGCGCCTGGGCGATGCGTTCCTGCGCCAGTGCCATCTCGCCGCGCACGTAGAAGAAGGCCTGGCCGACGCCGATGGCGTAACACGCGATGAGCACGCCCTCGATGAGCTGGTGAGGATCGCGCTCCATGAGGATGCGGTCCTTGTAGGTGCCGGGCTCGGACTCGTCGCCGTTGACCACCAGGTAGCGCGGGAACACGCCGGGAGGGCAGAAGCCCCATTTCACGCCGGCCGGGAAGCCGGCGCCACCGCGCCCGAGCAGGCTGGCGGCCTTGACCTCCTCGGTGATCTCGTTGGGCGTCATCGCCGTGAGCGCCCGCTTGAGCCCCTCGTAGCCGCCGGTGTCGACGTAGCGCTCGAGGGTGAACCCGTCGGAGACGCCCCAACGCGAGCTGACGATGCGGGGCATGTCCTTGCCGTTGGCCGGGGCGTCGGTCATGCCGTCGCCCGGCTGGTCGCGCTTCTCGCCGGCTTCGCTCACGGCGACGGCTCCTTGTCGCCGGCGGCCCGTGCGTTCCGGGCCAACCAGACCGGCTCGACGTTGCGGTCCGGTGGCGCGACGCCCGCGCGGTTGTCGGGAAGCTGCTGGCGAATGCGGCTGAGCGTGCCGTGTCGCGGCACCTCGTGGGCGCGCTTGCCGGCCCGTAGGTCGTCGATGAGCTGGTCGACGTCGTCGTGGCTGACCTTGTGGAAGTAGCGGTAGTTGATCTGCAGGCAGGGCGCCTCGGTGCAGGCGGCGATGCACTCGACGTCCTCGAGCGTGAACTTGCCGTCGGGCGTGGTGCTGCCGGCCTTGATGGAGAGCCGGTGCTCGAGGTGGTGGAGCAGCTCCTCGCCTCCCAACAGCAGGCACGAGATGTTGGTGCACACGTTGACCACGTAGTCGCCGACCGGCTCGCGCTTGAACATCTCGTAGAACGACGCGGTGCCGAGCACCTCGGCCGGCGTGACGCCGACCAGCTCGGCGATGTGCTCCATCGCGTCGTCGGTGAGGTAGCCGTCCTGTTCCTGCGCCAGGTGCAGCAGCGGGATCAGCGCCGACTTGGCGATCGGGTACCGGGCGATGATGTCGTCGGCGACGGCGGCGTTCTCGGAGGTGAACCGCGGCATCAGCGAGCGCTTCCTTCGGTCGCTGATCGCTGCTGACAGGTGCTTCCCGCTCTTGCGTGCTGCCCGTCAGCCTGACCCGGCGGGCCGCTCGGGCCAGGCTCACGCCAGGCGTTCGCTCTCACCGGTCGACCTCACCCATGATGGGGTCGACCGACGAGATGATCGCCACGGCGTCGGCGATGAGCCCGCCGCGCAACATGTGGGGCAGGGTCTGCAGGTTCACGAACGACGGTCCCCGGATGTGCATGCGGTAGGGCACGGCGCTGCCGTCGGACACCATGTAGCAGCCCAGTTCGCCCCGGGGGCTCTCGATGGCCCGGTAGACCTCGCCCTCGGGGACCTTGAAGCCCTCGGTGAAGATCTTGAAGTGGTGGATCAGCGCCTCCATCGACTCGTCGATGCGGGCGCGGGGCGGCGGGGTGACCTTGCGGTCCTGGATGCGGTAATCGCCGGGCGGCAGGGCGTCGAGGATCTGGCGCACGAGCGAGATCGACTCGCGCACCTCGTTGAGGCGGATGGCGTAGCGGTCGAAGCAGTCGCCGTAGCTCCCGACGACCGCCGCGAACTCGAGCTGGTCGTAGAACAGGTAGGGCATGTCCTTGCGCAGGTCCCACGGCACGCCGGTCGACCGCAGGATCGGCCCGGTGGCGCCGAGCGCGAGGGCCTCCTCCGCGGTGATGACACCCACGCCCTGCAGCCGGTCGCGCCAGATGGGCTGGCCGGTGAGCAGCGTGTCGTACTCGTCGAGACGGGGGGTGACGAGGTCGAGCACGCGCAGGACCGCGTCGCGCCAGCCGTCGGGCAGGTCGGCGGCCACACCACCGGGCCGGATGAAGTTGTGGTTCATCCGCAGGCCGGTGATCATCTCGAGCAGCCGGAGCGTCTCCTCGCGCTCGCGCCAGCCGAACAGCATCATCGAGACGGCGCCGAGGTCCAGGCCGTTGGTGGCGAGGAAGAGCAGGTGCGACGACATGCGGTTGAGCTCGGTGAGCAGCATGCGGATCCACTGCGCCCGGGGCGGGATGTCTTCGTCGATGCCGAGCAGGGTCTCGGTGGCGAGCGAGAACACCAGCTCGTTGTGGAGCGGAGACGCGTAATCCATCCGGGTCACGTTGGTCGGGCCCTGCAGGTAGGTGAGCGTCTCGCCCGTCTTCTCCATGCCGGTGTGCAGGTAGCCGATGATCGGCTTGGTGCGCAGCACGGTCTCGCCCTCGAGCTCGAGCATGAGCCGCAGCACGCCGTGGGTCGACGGATGCTGGGGGCCCATGTTGAGGATCATCGTCTCCTCGTCGGCGGGGCCCTCGTCGGCCATGGCCGCCACCTCGGCCTCCGACAGCCGCAGCACCGACCCGAGCTCGCGCATCAGCTCGGCCGCGCCCGCACCCGTGCGGGGACCGATCTCCTGCCGGCCTTCGGAGGTGGACGTGGTCGTCGTCACGGCGTCACCTCGCGTTCTGGACGCCCTTGAACTGCACCGGGATGGCGCCGACCGGGCTGTCCTTGCGCAGCGGGAAGCCCTCCCAGTCCTCGGGCATGAGGATGCGGGTGAGGTCGGGGTGCTCGGTGAACTCGATGCCGTACATGTCGTAGACCTCGCGCTCGAGCGCCTCGGTGCCCGGGTGCACGTCGAACAGCGACGGGCAGGTCGGATCGTCACCCGGCACCTGCACGCGCAGGCGCAGGCGCTCCCGGCCGGCGTGCGACAGCAGCCCCACCACCACCTCGAAGCGCTGCGGCTCCACGCCGGGTGGCAGGTCGCGCGGTGCCTCGTAGGCCACGTAGTCGACGGCGGTCACGTCGGTGCAGACGCTGAAGCCCTCGTCGTCACGGAGCCTGCGCACCAGATCGACGAGCTCGTCGCGCGACGGGTGCAGCACCTGCTGGCCCCGGCTGTAGCTGACGAGCGCACCGGAGCGCCTTTCCGCTTCCGCCTCGGCTGCCTCCGCGTCGCCGGCCTTGTCGGCGTCGGCCTGCTGGGCGCCGGCCGCACCGCGTGCGGAATCGGCCACGGCTCTACCGCCCTCCCGAGAGCGACACCGGCGCGGGGCCCGCGGTCTGTCCGTCACGCTGGTCGACCACGAGGCCTGCACCGCCGCCGCTGGCCTCGCGGCGGCGCAGCAGCTCGCCGCTCGCGATCTGCTCGTGGATGGTGTTGATCGCGTGGATCAGGGTCTCGGGGCCCGGTGGGCAACCCGGGGCGTAGACGTCGACCGGCACGATCTGGTCGACGCCCTGCACCAGCGCGTAGTTGTTGAACATGCCGCCCGAGCTGGCGCACACCCCCATCGACAGCACCCACTTCGGTTCCATCATCTGGTCGTAGACCTGGCGCAGCACCGGCGCCATCTTCTGGCTGACGCGACCGGCGACGATCATGATGTCGGCCTGACGGGGCGACGCCCGGAACA
>OCZS010000910.1_pt1 | contig 10159 bp, 10 predicted proteins | sample 1539071 | NCBI WGS metagenome assembly OCZS01 (sample SAMEA3113584, study PRJEB22503) | soil metagenome | reverse complement strand
GTCTGCCCGGCCATGAACTAACTGCCGCAACGGGGGGGGACATCCCGTCCCCCTCCGCACTTTCCCTCGCTTGGAGGCAGCGTTGAAGAGATAGAGCGGGTTCACGCTGATCGAGCTGCTGATCGTGGTGGCGATCATCGGCGTCATCGCCGCGATTGCGGTGCCGGGGCTTCGCCGGGCGCGGATGTCCGGCAACGAGGCCTCTGCGATTGGCTCCCTGCGGGCGATTACGGTCGCGCAGGTCAATTTCTCGGCGAACTGCGGGCAGGGCAACTACGCCGACTCGCTTGCGAACCTCGCCCTGCCGCCCACAACCGGCGGAGAGGGATTCATCGGTGCTGACCTGTCGCGTGACCCGTCCGTGAAGAGCCAATACACCGTGACCCTGGTGCCCGGGCCCGCACCGGCGACAGCGCCGGTCGTCTGCAACGCTGCCACGACGGCGGTGTCATACGCGGCAACGGCGGAGCCCAGCAGCGTGGGCAGTTCCGGAACCCGCTACTTCTTCACGAATGGCGGCACCATCTATCAGGACCTGGCACCTATTGCTCCCGTGCAGAGTGGAGCGCCGGCATCGGGAACGCCGATCCAGTAAGAACCTGTAAGAAGAGGACCTCTGCACGGGGGCTTCCCGGGGCTGAGGACGTGGTCCGAACGGGCGCCTCTGCATTTGACACACGTCTGGGCGCCTGCGTACCATCGTTTTCAGCGCTCTTCCGTCTGGAGATTCATGACGCGTCGCATCGCCCTCGGGCTGCTGGTGTTCTGCGTGCTCGGGTTCGCAGCATCAGGCCTGTCCGCGTATGTCCACTACCGGCTGCTCACCGAGCCGGGGTACACCAGCTTCTGCTCGATCAGCGCGACCTGGAACTGTGAGGGCGTGTACGAGAGCCGGTTCGGCGCCTTCAAGGGCGTGCCGGTGGCCATCGGTGGCCTCATCTGGTTCCTCGGCGCTACCATGCTCGCGCTGGCCGCGTGGCCAGCTGCGTCCGCGGTTCCGGTCGTCGCGACGGGGAAAAGCCCCAAGGCTCGCAAGCCCTCCGCTCCCGCCCTATCGTCGCGGTTTGCCGACTACGCTCCGCTGTACCTGTTCGCATGGTCGGTCATCGGCCTCGCGTTCGTGATGTACTTCGCGTACGCCTCGTTCGCCGTGCTGAAGACCGTCTGTGTACTGTGCCTGGTGACGTACGTATCGGTCATCGGGATTTTCATCCTGTCTGGATCAGGAACGGATCTCTCCATGCGCTCACTGCCCGGCCGTGTCCTGCGCGATGTTCGCGCGCTGATGACGTCACCCGCCGCGCTCGTCGCGGTGCTGCTGTTTGTCGCTTTCGCGGCCAGCGCCGTCGCGTTCTTCCCGCGCCAGCCCGAGGAGACGCGCGGCGACGAGACGGCGAGCGCGGCTGCCGCACCGCAGGCGCTGGACGCCACGCAGCAGGCGGCCTTCGAAACGTACTACAAGCAGCAGCCGCGGGTGCCGCTTCCCGTCGCGACCGACGGCGCCAAGGTCGTCATCGTGAAGTTCAACGACTACATGTGCCCGCCGTGCAAGCAGACATACCTCGAGTACAAGCCGATACTCGCGCGCTGGCAGGCGAACAAGCCGGGGCTGGTGAAGCTGGTCGTGAAGGATTACCCGCTGGATCCCGCGTGCAATGCGAACACGCCGCAGGGACAGCACCTCGGGGCGTGCGAGGCCGCCGTGGCCGTGCGTCTCGCCCGTGAGCACGGTCGCGCCGACGCAATGGAAGAGTGGCTGTACCAGAACCAGAGTACGATCTCGCGAGCGACAGCCAGGCAGGGGGCGCGCGAGATCGGCCGCGTCACCAATTTCGAGGAGCGCTTCCCGTCGGTGGTCGAACTGGTCAAGGGCGACATCGCGCTGGGCACCCAGCTCCGCGTCACGGGCACGCCCACCTTCTACATTAACGGCGTGAAGCTCCCCGGCCTCCGTCCCGAGTTCTTCAACGCCGCCATCGAGTACGAACTGAAACAGGCCGGCGTGAAGTGAGCCGCCGGCCCGCCCGGCCGCGCGGCGGGGCCGCCCACCCGACATGCCACCCGCCATCCGGATCGAAGGGCTGACAAAGGACTTCGCGGTCGGGTTCTGGCGCCAGCGGCCGCGACGCGCGCTCGACAGGCTCACGCTCGAGATCGCGACTGGTGAGGTGTTCGGGTTCCTCGGTCCCAACGGGGCCGGCAAGACCACGACCCTGAAGCTGCTGATGCAGCTGCTCTTCCCCACCTCGGGCCGCATGGAGATTCTCGGGCGCCCGGCAGGCGATCTCGAGCTCCGCCGCCGCATCGGCTTCCTCCCCGAGGAGCCCTACTTCTACGACTACCTCACAGCGGAAGAACTGCTGACGTACTTCGCCAGTCTGTTCGGGCTGTCAGGCCCCGAGCGCGGCGCTCGCGTCGCACGGCTGCTCGACGAGGCCGGCATCGGCGGGGAGCGGCGGCTCGCCCTGCGGAAGCTCTCGAAAGGCATGATCCAGCGGGTCGGCATCGCCCAGGCCCTCGTCAACGATCCAGAAGTCGTGTTCCTCGACGAGCCGATGTCGGGCCTCGATCCCCTCGGGCGACGCGACATGCGCGCGCTCGTGCTGCGCCTGCGCGACCGCGGGTGCACCGTGTTCTTCAGCTCCCACATCCTCTCGGATGCCGAGGCCTTGTGCGGCCGTGTGGGCATCCTTGCGAGGGGCCGCCTGCTCGCCGAGGGCAGGATCGCCCAACTGCTCGAAGGCAACGTACGCGGGTGGGAGCTGATCGTCGCGGGTGTCGGCGCCGCAGTGCTGAGGCCACTGGCACCCCAAGCCAGCAGCGTCACGTCTCTCGACGAGGCCCGCCACACGCTGGTGTTGCCTTCGTCTGCTGCGCCGGAGCCGCTCATCGCCGAGCTCATTGTCGCCGGCGCCCGGATCGTGTCGCTCACACCCCTGCACCAGACCCTGGAGGAGTTCTTCGTCGAGCGGGTGGGCCAGAACGGCACCAGAGGCGAGCCCTCGTGAGCGTCCGGACCGTCGCCCGCGTTGCCGCCGCCGTGTTCCGCGAATCGGTGCGCGACCGCGTGCTCTACAACGTCGTCGGGTTTGCCGTGCTGCTGATTGCCGCCGCACTTCTCCTTGGGCAGCTCACCGCAGGGCAGGAGCTGAAGATCATCAAGGATCTTGGTCTCGCGGCGATGTCACTGTCCGGCCTGTTCATCTCCGTGTTCATCGGCATCGGGCTGGTGTCGAAAGAGCTGGACCGACGCACGGTGCATGCCCTGCTCGCGAAGCCCGTGCGGCGGTCTGAGCTCGTCCTCGGCAAGTACGCCGGGCTGCTGCTGACGCTGCTCGTGAACCTCACGGTGATGGCCGCGGTGTTCTACGCCGTGCTGGCGTTGCTGGCGTGGGGGGAGACGATCGAGGCTCGCCGTGCCTGGGAGGCGCCCGCGGCTGATCCGCGCCTGCTCGTGGCCGTGTTCCTCGTCTTCGTCGAGCTGACGCTGGTCGCGGCCTTGGCGCTCTTCTTCTCGACGTTCACCAGCCCGCTCCTGGCAGCCGCTTTCACCCTGGCACTGTTCGCCGCCGGCCACTTCAGCGCGGACCTGCAGCGCGGGTACGCCGGGCGCCCGTCCCCGGTCGCCGCCGCAGTCGCGAGCGGGCTGTATCACGTTCTTCCGGACTTCGCGCTCTTCGACGTGAAGGCCGCGGTGGTCCACGGCGCGCCAGTTGGCCCGCGCCGCGTCACGCTCGCCGTCGGATACGCGGCCCTCTACGCCGGCAGCCTGCTGCTGTGCGCCGTCCTCATCTTCTCCAGGCGCGACTTCAGGTGATGGTGTTTTCGACTGCGCGTGCTACGGCGTTCGGCGCCGCCGTCTGTCTGGCGGCAGCCATCGCACTGCACGTGCAGAGCCGTGCTTGGCTGGTGGACGCCGCGGGCGCGGGCGGTGAGCTGACCATCCGCTCGGGCGAGGCGCTGAAGCGCGTGGCGCTGTCCTACGACGCCGTTCTGGCCGATATCTACTGGATTCGTGCGGTGCAGTATTTCGGACGGGCGAGGCTCGACACGCGGCCGGGCAAGTCGTACGACCGGCTGTATCCGCTGCTCGACATCACCACCACGCTCGATCCGCAGTTCAACATCGCGTACCGCTTCGGGGCCGTGTTCCTGGCCGAGGCCTATCCGAACGGCGCCGGGCAGCCCGCTGCGGCAATTGCGCTGCTGAAGAAAGGGTTCGCCGCGAATCCCACGCGCTGGCAGTACCTGCAGGACATCGGCTTCGTGTACTACTGGTGGCTGCGCGATTATCAGTCTGCGGCGAGCTGGTTCCAGCGTGCGCGTGCCGTCCCGGGTGCGCCGGAATGGCTCGCGCCGCTTGCCGCGGTCACGCTCACGAAAGGCGGCGACCGCGCGGGAGCCCGCACGCTATGGACACAGATGCTCGAGACCGGTGAGCACGACTACCTGCGCCGGATCGCCGGGCACCGGCTGGTGCAGTTGCGCGTGCTCGACGAGCTGGATGCGCTGAATGCCCGGCTCGCATGCGTGCGTGCCGAGACCGGCCGTCCCGTGACGTCGTGGGCTGCACTGGCGCCGCGTGGGGGTGCAGCGAGCGGAGCGCCGCTGGATCCGGCGGGTGTGCCCTACGTGCTCGATCCCGTCACGGGACAGGTGTCTGTGTCGAACCAATCGCCGTACTACCCACTTCCGCTCGACACGCAGGCGCGGCCGGGGCCGCGATGATGCCGGAGGTGCTGACGATTGCCTTATTGGCGCTGGTCGGCGCAGCCGTCGGCAGCTTTCTGAACGTCTGCATCCTGCGGCTTCCCGCCAGACAATCCATCGTCAATCCCGGCTCCCGGTGCCCGCACTGCGCCCGGGCGCTGCGCTGGTACGAGAATGTGCCGATCGTGAGTTGGATCCGGCTGAGAGCCCGCTGTGCCGGCTGTGGGCACCGCATATCGGTGATGTATCCGCTCGTGGAGGTGGCGACGGCAATCACCTTCGTGGCCGCGTGGCGTGCCTTCGGACCCACGCCACTGCTCGCCACACGACTCATCTTCCTGAGCGCCTTGATCGTCCTCGCCGTCACCGACCTCCGGGAGCGGCTGCTGCCCAACGCCATCACCCTGCCCGGCATCATCGTCGGTCTGGTCTGCAGCCTCGTTGCGCCCCCGGGGCCGATCAGCGCCCTCCTCGGGGTCGTCATCGGCGGAGTGGTCCCGTTCGTCGTGGGCGAGATCTACTATCGGGTGCGGGGCGTCGATGGGCTCGGGATGGGCGACGTCAAGATGCTCGCGATGATCGGTGCCTTCCTCGGGGCGCCTCTGGCGGTGCTGACGCTTTTCGCGGCATCCTTCCTGGGTGTGGTCGTCGGGGTCCCGATCATCATCCTGACCCGTAACCGGGACTACCCCGTGCCGCTCGGCACGCTGCTCTCAGCCAGCGCGTTTGCTGCGGCGTTCGCCGGACAGGGCATCATCAACTGGTACACCGGACTGTACTGGTGACCCGATCGCCGATCCGTAGCGACCCCGCAGTTCCTGCCGTTCCGTCGCGACCCTCCCACGCACTTCCTGCTGCCTCCCTCGTGCACGGTTCTTTGGTCCTCGCGCATTCGGGCCGGAAACATCCGCTCGCACCGCATGCGTCAGCGGGAGCTCCATTTGCAGCGTTGTCTCTCCAGGAGCGCGTCGCATCTGTCGATCGACACCACGTACCGGGCGGATGGTCAGTCGGGCTTTTCCCTGATTGAGGCGATGGTCGCGACTACCATCCTGGCCGTCGCTCTCGTCTCGCTCGCGGATCTGCTGGTATACGCCACGCGCACGACGATGGCGTCTCGGGACACCACCCGAGCGGTAATCCTGGCCGAGCAGAAGATGGAGCAGCTGAAAGCCCTGGCGTGGTCGACGAAAGACGATGGGGGATTGGTGAGCGATGCTTCGAATGTAGCGGCTGCGAGCGTCTCGGGGGAATGTGGGGCCGTGGGGACGGGTGCGGCCGCTGGGCTGACGCCTTCGCCCGCGGGAGCGCTCGCGATCAACACAGATGGGTACGTGGACTATGTGGATGCGCACGGCTGCGCGCTCGGCGGAGGCCAGGTTCCGCCTGCGGGCACCACGTCCATCCGCCGCTGGGCGATTGCCCCAATGGATGCGAGCCCGGACATCCTGGTGCTGCAGGTGGTGGTGACGCGCCGCGGCATACGAACGAGCGTCCCTGGAGGGAGTACGTCGGGTCGCATGCCCGACGAAGCGACGGTCGTGAGCCTCAAGACGCGAAGGGTTCCGTGAGCCACACGGTTCGGGTGCGTGCAGCCGAAGCGGTGGGCTTCTCGCTCCTCGAGCTGCTGATCGCAACCACGGTGCTGCTGGTGGTGACTGGCGGGGCCTTGAGGCTGATCAGTCCTGCGGCGAATGCATTCGCAGTGCAGCCGGAAGCGGCAGACCTGCAGCAGCGGTTGCGTGTTGGTGTCGACGCACTGCGCCGCGAGCGGTTCATGGCGGGAGCGGGCACCTACACGGGATCTCCGGTTGGGCCACTCCTGTATCAGTTCGCGCCCATCGTCCCGCACTCGGTTGGAACGCTCGTGCCCGGCTCACCCGATCGTCCGGATGCTGCCGTGATCACGCTCATGTACGTGCCGTCCACGCCGGCCCAGACGACGACCAGCACGGACCTGACGAGTGAGGGCGTGGATCTCAGGGTGCGCGGACAGCCGGGATGCCCGGTAGCTGACGTGCTCTGCGGATTCCGGCAAGGGATGCACGTCCTGATCTTCGATGCGTTCGGCAGATATGACGTCTTCACGATCGCGAGTGTGGTCGCGGATGCCATGCGGCTGCGGCACCGTGACGACCGGTTCACCACGGCGTACCCTGCGGGCTCGTTCATCACCGAGCTGGTGTCGCGTACGTTCTACCTGGACGCGTCGGAGCGCCGTCTTTACTCGTACGATGGATTCCGGTCGAACCTCCCCGTTCTCGACAACGTCGTGGGGCTCGCGTTCGAGTACTTCGGGGAGCCATCGCCTCCTGCCTTGCGTCCTGCGGCGGTTGGAGTCGCGGCGCCCACGACCACCTACGGGCCGCGCCCGCCCCCGCCCAACTTCGACACAACGGGCGACGACTGGGGCGCCGGGGAGAACTGCACGTTCCGGATGTCAGACGGCGTGCAGGTAGGCCGGCTCGCCGACTGGAGCGGGGGAGGCGCGCCCGGGAGACTGGTGCCGATCCCGTACACGCAAGTGAACGATGGACCCTGGTGTCCGGGGGTGACGAATGCCGCCGGCGCAGCGTTGCCGACGCGGTTCGATGCAGACATGCTGAGGGTCCGGCGGGTCCGCGTGACCCTGCGCGTGCAGGCCGGTGCGGAGGCGTTGCGCGGCGCCAACCCTGCTGGCCAGCTCCTGTTCATACATCCCGGGCCGGCGAGGCAGGGCGGCCGGATCGTGCCCGACCAGGAGATTCGCTTCGAGGTCACGCCGCGCAACATGAACGTCGGGCGATGAGGTCCGAGAATCACCCTCGCTCGCGCGAGGATGGCATCGCGCTGATTGTGGCGTTGCTGGCGACCCTGGTGCTGTCGGCGCTGGGACTCTCGCTGATGGTCATGGCCAGCACCGAAACGCTGATCGCGGGCAACTACCGCGACGGCGTGGAGGCGTTCCATGCGGCCGACGGGGGGCTCGAGCGAGTCATCCCGGAGCTCGCGTCGACTCCCGACTGGGCTGCCGTGCTCGATGCACCAGACGGCGTCCGGTCGGCGGCGCCATCGAGCTTCAGCGACGGCACCGTGAGTGCGGTGCTTGCGGACGGCCGCACGCTGGATCTCCTCAAGGTGACCAACCTGCTCAATTGCCCTCACGTGCTTCCATCGTCCGCAACGCCCTGCACTGCGGCGCAGATGGACCATGCGGCCGGGGAGCGTCCCTGGGGCAGCAACAACCCGCGGTGGCGGCTGTACGCCAACGGCCGGCTCTCTGCGGTGGCGACCGGAATCGATTCCCCCTTTTACGTCGCAGTCTGGGTCGCAGATGACGCCGCCGAAAACGACGGCGACCCGGCGCGCGATGGGATCGATGCCTCGAATCCGGGCACCGGCATCGTGCAGGTCCGCTCCGAGGCGTTCGGCCCAAGCGGCGCGCGGCGCGCGGTAGAAGCAACCCTGGGCCGCGCCGGCGCCGGCCTCCGCGTCATCTCGTGGCGGCTGGTGCGGTGACGCGAAGGCCACAGCATGAACCGTACGTGCCTGAGGGGGTTGGGTCTTGTGGAGCCGGCACTTCAGTCCCGGCGGACCCGCATCACAACGGACGTGTGTCCCGTCGGCGCTGGACGATTGCACCATCCGTCGCGTGGGGCGCTGTGTGCTGCGCTGCGTGCTGCGCTTGCGCAGTCGTCTCAGTCTCCGCGACCGCGCAGTCACTGGCCGACGTCGCCCGAGCCGAGGCGGAGCGCCGAAAAACGATTGCGCAGCCGTCGCGCGTGTACACCAACAGGGACCTGAAGCCCGTGCCGACCCCTCTTCCGCCTCCTTCGGCGGAGGCCGGCGAGACATCGCCGGACGTGGCCCCCTCCGCACCAAGGAATAAGCGCAACGGGCCTTCCGCGGATGCGGCCAGCCGTCGGCCGCGCGCCCGACCCGGCGACGATTCGGAAGACGCGGAACAGGACGGGGACACCACGGAGAACGACGAGAAGCGCCGAGAAGACGATGAGGAGCGATGGCGAGCGCGGATGGCCGAGGCGCGCGAGCAGGTCCGGCGAAGCCGCATGTTCGCCGACGCGCTCCAGAGCCGCATCAACGCGCTGAACACCGACTTCTCGGCGCGCGACGATCCCGCCCAGCGCGCCGTGATCGGCACCGAGTTGAACAAGGCCTTAGCCGAGCTCGGACGGGTCCGCGGAGACATCGAGGCGCAGGGGAAGGCCGTGACGGATCTGGAGGAAGAAGCCCGCCGAGCCGGCGTGCCACCCGGCTGGCTGCGCTGATGTCGACGCCGTCACCCGTCACCCGTCGCCCGTCGCCCGCCGCCCGTCTCCCGCCTATCCCCTGAGCCCCGCCCTGCCGAGCGCGTTCCCCAATTCACGCTCCGTCACATCGTCCGCTACGGTGGCCCGCCCGAGCGCGACCGGCAGCACGAAGTGCAGCCGTCCGTCCACCACCTTCTTGTCGTGGCGGATGGCTTCGAGCGCATCCTCTACGCGCAGGTCGGCGATCGAGGGCAACGGTCCGAGGCCGCCTATCAGTTGGACGAGTGCGTCCCGCGCGTCCGCGTCGAGCGCGCCGCGGGCGACGGCGAGATCCGCGGCGATGATCATTCCGAGCGCGACAGCCTCACCATGCCGGAAGCGCCGGTATTTCGTGATCGCCTCGAGCGCGTGGCCGGCGGTGTGCCCGAAGTTCAACAGGCGCCGGCGTCCGCGTTCGCGCTCGTCCTCCTCCACCACGGCAGCCTTTATGCGGCAGCTGCTCGCGATGATGGGTGCCAGCACATCGGGGCTGCGATCGAAGATCGCATGTGTGCCCGTGCGCACCCGTTCGAACAGCTCCGCGTCGAAGGCCATCCCGTACTTCACGACCTCGTAGAGACCCGCGCGGAACTCGCGCCGCGGCAGCGTCGTGAGCACGAGCGGGTCGATCGCGACGAGCTGCGGCTGGTGGAATGCGCCGACCAGGTTCTTGCCGAGGGGATGGTTCACTCCCACCTTGCCGCCCACCGCGCTGTCCACCTGCGCCAGCAGCGTCGTCGGGACGTGCGCCACCGGGATCCCGCGCAGGTAGGTGGCCGCCGCGAATCCCGCGGTATCGCCAATAACACCGCCCCCGATGGCGATGATCCCGGCACCGCGATCGGCGCGAGCCGTCACGAGCGCGTCGTACACGCGGCTGGTGGTCTGGAGCGTCTTGGCACGCTCACCATCGGGGATGAGGATGCACTCGGGGCCCGGCAGCGCCCCCGAGATGGCGGTGCCGTGCAGGCGCCACACGGTGGGGCTGCTGACGATGAAGACGCGCCCTCCGAAGTGTTCGTCCTCGAGCAGCTGTCGAAGGCCCCCGAGCAGCCCTGGTTCAATGATGATGGGATAGCCGGCCGAAGCGGTGCGGACGTCGATACGAGTGCGATCCACGCGGTGTCCTGTGCGGGGCCCGTGGCCGGATGGCCCCGGAG
>OCZS010000909.1_pt1 | contig 10161 bp, 15 predicted proteins | sample 1539071 | NCBI WGS metagenome assembly OCZS01 (sample SAMEA3113584, study PRJEB22503) | soil metagenome | reverse complement strand
GGGCCGACCTGGTCGGTCCGGGCAGCGCACCGGCGGTTTTGGTTCGGACGGTCCTCTCGCTCAGGAGGCGGCGCCGGGCTCCTCGGGCTGGGTCGTGGGACGGCTGTGGCCCTCGAGGCGCTCGACCTCGCCGGCGGCCTCCTCGCCCGTCTCGCCGGAATCGGCCGCCGGGTCCGGCTGGATCTCGTAGCCCTGCGGCGCCCGGGTGCTGCGGCCGAGCGCCGTGTCCTCGGCGTCGTCGGCGGTCGTGTCGGTCCTGCGCTGGTCGGTCATGTGGGTACCTCCGCCCCGTGGCTTCCCCCACCGGGCGCCACGCCAAACGGCCGGGACGGCCGCAGGTCGCGCAGGTGAACGAGCGCACGCCGGCGAGTCCTGCCCGATCGGGCGACCCCCGATCCTCGTGTAGCGCGTCCCGCGGCGGTTAGTCACCCCATGAGTCCAGATGCGGGCGGAGACGGAGGACACACATGGCATCCGAACTCGCCGGACGTGAAGTCGCCTTCCTCGTCGCCATGGAGGGCGCCGAGCAGGTCGAGCTGACCGGCCCGTGGCAGGCAGTGCAGGAGGCGGGCGGCCGCCCGGTCCTGGTGGCCCCCGAGGCGGGCGAGGTCCAGGCCTTCAACCACCTCGACAAGGGCGACAGGTTCCCCGTCGACCTCACCGTCGACCGGGCCGAGGTCGGGCGCTTCGTCGGCCTGGTCCTGCCGGGCGGGGTGGCCAACCCCGACCAGCTGCGGACGGTCCCGGCGGCGGTGGCGTTCATCAAGGACTTCTTCCAGGCCGGCAAGCCCGTCGCGGCGATCTGCCACGCCCCCTGGGCCCTCGTCGAGGCGGCCGCCGTCGACGGCCGCACGCTGACGAGCTGGCCGAGCCTCCAGACCGACATCCGCAACGCCGGCGGCACCTGGGTCGACGAGCAGGTGTTCTCCTGCAGCGCCGGCCCGAACGTGCTCGTGACCAGCCGCAAGCCCGACGACATCCCGGCCTTCTGCGACGAGTTCGTCAAGGTGTTCGCCGCCAGCGGCGACCACACGCCGAGCTGATTCTCGGCGAAATCCTCACGAGAAACACCGGAGCGAGATCGGCACGACTGTGGCCGGTCTGGCAAGATCGACCATCCGGGACGCCGGGCAGGTGCCGACCCCAGCGGCGCCGCCCGGCGGCCCGTCGTCCTGGCCCGGGGTGCGCCGCCGGGCACGTCGCTACGGTGAGCCGCATGCGTCGCGACCTGTTCGACGAGGAGCACGACCTGTTCCGGGCCAGCGTGCGGCGGGTCCTCGACACCGAGGTGGTCCCCCGCAACGCCCAATTCGAGCGGGACGGCGTCATGGACAGGGCTGTCTTCGCCAAGGCCGGCGCCGCCGGGTTCCTCGGGATGAATGTCGACGAGGCCTACGGCGGCGGGGGCGTCGACGACTTCCGCTACAACCTCGTGCTGGGCGAGGAGGTCCAGGCGGCCGGCGTGAACGCCGCCGGGCTCGGCATCACGCTGCACAACGACATCTGCCTCCCCTACTTCACCCGGCTCACAACCGAGGAGCAGAAGTCCCGCTGGCTGCCCGGCATCTGCTCGGGCGACCTGATCACGGCCGTGGCGATGACCGAGCCGGGCATCGGGTCCGACCTCGCCTCGCTGGGCACGACGGCGACCCGCGACGGCGACGAGTACGTGGTCAACGGGTCGAAGACGTTCATCACCAACGGGATCAACGCCGACCTGGTCATCACCGCGGTCAAGACCGACCCGTCCGAGCGCCACCGGGGCATCTCGCTGCTGGTGCTCGAGCGGGGCATGGCGGGCTTCAAGCGGGGCCGGAACCTCGAGAAGGTCGGGCTCCACGCCCAGGACACCGCCGAGCTGTTCTTCGACGACGTGCGCGTGCCCGTCGCCAACCGGCTCGGCGAGGAGGGCAACGGCTTCCGCCACCTCATGGAGAACCTGCCCCAGGAGCGGCTGTCGATCGCCCTGTCCGGCGTGGCGGCGGCCCGGGCCGGCTTCGAGTGGACGCTCGCCTACGCCAAGGAACGGACGGCCTTCGGCCAGCCGATCGGCTCGTTCCAGAACAGCCGGTTCAAGCTGGCGGAGATGGCGACCGAGGTCGAGGTGGCGCAGGCGTTCGTCGACCGCTGCGTCCTGGCCCACAACGCCGGCGACCTCACGGCCGAGGAGGCCGCCATGGCCAAGTGGTGGTGCACCGAACTGCAGGGCCGGGTCATCGACATGGGCGTCCAGCTCCACGGCGGCTACGGCTACATGGCCGAGTACCCCATCGCCCGGGCGTGGGCCGACGCCCGCATCACCCGCATCTACGGCGGCACGACCGAGATCATGAAGGAGATCATCGGCCGCTCGCTGGGTGTCTGACCCGGTCGGGCGCGTCGATCACGCGGCGGCGACCGCCCGGCCGGCGGCCCGGTAGAGCGGGGCGCCGGCCGCCAGCAGCAGCGCGGCGACGGCCAGCGCGGCGGCCGGGCCGGCGCCGGACGCCAGGGCGCCCAGCCCGACGGCGGCCACCGTGCCCCCGCCCCGCGCCGCCAGGCTGTGCGCCGACAGGATCGTGGCCCGCCGCGACCCGTCCACCAGGCGGTGGACGAGGGCGTAATGCACGACGTTCGCCGTCCCGTGGACGAACTGGCCCGCCAGGTAGCCGGCGACGAGCGCGGCCGGCCCGCCGACCACGGCCATGAGCAGCGCGGATGCCCCGTGGACGAGGCGCAGCACCGCCCCGGCCCGGGCCTGGCCGCCCGACAGGCGGGTCACCCGTCCCGTGGCGGCCGAGCCGAGCGCCACCACGGTCCAGCCGAGCGCCATGGCCAGGGCGAACACGACGGCGCTCTCGTCGCCGCTGCCCAGCAGCTCGACGAGGCGCGGGGCGGTGAACAGCTCGATGCCGGTCAACCCGGCGCCCCAGAGCAGCTCGACGGCGACGAGGCCGCGCAGCGCTGCGCTGGCGCCGAGCAGCATCCACGACGACCGCAGCGTGGCGGCCGTGTCTCCCAGGGCGATGCGGGCCCGGCCGCGGTTCCGGCGGCCGGCGCGGCGCCGGTGACGGCGACCGGCGCTGCCGCCGCGGCGCCCGGGCGGACGTCCCGCAGGCCGGTGGCCAACGCCAAGGCGCTCACGACCCGAAAGGCGATCGACACGAGGACCGGGGCCACCAGGGCGTCCACGCCGCCCGGCGGCCATGTGACGAGCGCCGCGGCGCCGAGCGCCCCCGCGGAGATGGCGATGCCGATGGCGACCCCGGCCCGCGCCAGGCCCCGCTCGACGGCGGCGGCCCCCTCCCCCTCGCGGCCGGTCGCCGCGAGGGTGGCGTCCACGAACCAGGCCTCCAGCGGGCCGGACTCGAGCGCCCGGTAGACGCCCTGGATCGCCCACGCCACGAGGAACGTCCCCGGCGAACCGGCGGCGGCGAACAGGACCACCGACCCGATGTCGAACACCGACGCCCACAGGAGGACCGGCCGGCGCCCGACCGCGTCCGCCAGCCCGCCGGTCGGAAGCTCGAGCACGGCGACGACGATGCCCTGGGCCGCCGTGACCAGGCCGACCTGGCCGAGCGACAGGCCGCGGTCCTGCTGGAGCAGGACCGTGACCGGCATCAGCAGCCCCGTCGGGAGCCACCGCAGCGCGGTCAGGGCGAGGAAGCGCCGCCGGACGGATCGGACGCCGTCGCCCGGCACGTCACGCCCGCTCGCCGCCGCCGGGCCCGCCGTCGTCGTCATCGGCGTCGGGGGCGCCGGGGGCGCCGCCCTCGGGCTCGACCGGGTCGGGCAGGGCGAGCGTGAACAGGCGGAGCGGGCGGGCGGCCGGGTCGTGCGGCCGGTCGAGTGCCGCCTGCCTGTGCTGGAGGACCACCTCGTGGACCTCGGCCAGCATCGCCCGGACCTCGTCCGGCGTCATCGTGAGCAGGTAGTCGCTCTGCTCGGCGGCGGACACCCAGGCGGGGTCGGCGTCCGGTCGCCGGCGGGACCAGTCGTCGATCAGCTCCATCGCCGTGCGGGCGTGGAAACCCGACAGCCACTCCTCGGCCGCCTCGGCGGCGGGGTCACCGGCGAAGTCCTCCGGGCGCCAGGACGTCATGCCCTGCGCCGCCCGCCACCAGCGCTCGCGGCCGCGGCCCCTGCCGGGGTCCTCGACCACGAAGCCGTACCGGGCGAGCGCGCGCAGGTGGTAGCTGGTCGCCCCGGAACTCTCCCCCAGGGCCTTCGCCAGCGACGTGGCGGTGGCCGGCCCGGTGCGCCGCAGCCGGCCCACGATGCGCACCCGCAGGGGGTGGGCCAGCGCCCGCACCGACTCGGCGTCGAGCCGCTTGACCGTGGGGCGTTCGCCCTCCATGCGTGCCAACACTATGTGCAAAGAGTCTTTGCAACAACCCTTTGCATCCTTGTCGAGCGGCGTTTCCTCCGGCGCAACGGGGAAGATGGACACCATCGCCACCGTCCGCGCCCTCGTCCTGTCCGACACCCACCTACGTGACGACCTCGCCAAGCTCCCGCCCGAGGTCTGGGACGGCCTGGCGACGGCCGACGTGGTCCTCCACGCCGGCGACGTCGTGACCGGCCACCTCCTGGGCGCCCTGCGGGACCGGGCCCGCGACGGCGTCGAGGTCCACGCCGTCCTCGGCAACAACGACCGCACGCTGGTCGGCCGGCTCCCCGAACGGCTGGAACTGGAGCTCGCCGGCGTCCGGGTGGCCATGGTGCACGACTCCGGCACCCGTGTGGGCCGGGAGCGACGCATGCGGCGCTCGTTCCCCGACGCCCGGGTCGTGGTGTTCGGGCACAGCCACGTCCCGGTCGACGCCGAGGGCATCGAGGGGCAACTCCTGTTCAACCCGGGCTCGGCGGTCCAGCGGCGGCGCCAGCCGCGGCGGACGATGGGCTGGCTCACGCTCGCCGACGGCGAGGTCACCGGCCACGAGGTCGTGGCGATCAGCTGAGCAGCGTCCGCGGGCGGCGACGTTTCCCCTGCTGGGGCCCGGGGAAGCAGCCGGGCCATGGAGACCCCGATCGTCCTGCTCGTCGTGGCCGTGGCCCTGGTGGCCATCGTGTGGGGCGCGGTGATGCTCACGAAGCGCTCGCCCGCCCGACTGTCCGAGGAGGATCCCCGCCTCGCCGACGGCGACGTGCTGGCCCCGGACGAGGACTGGCAGCGGGGCGCCCGCAAGGACGACGTCATGGACCGCCCGGCCGGCCCCGGCGCCGAGGCGATGGGCGTCGAGCCCGGCGGCAAGACCACCAGCATCACCGACCGCGGGGCCGCCAACCCGCGCCCGGAGCCTCGCGCCTGACCGATCGACGGCCGACGTTTCCCCCGTCGCACGGAGGGTAGGCCTTCGCTGGGCCGGCGGAGCGGTCTCCGCCCGTCCGCTCCCCGGCCCGCTACCTCGCGCCCGCGCTCGGCGTCGGGTTCCGCGGGTGGTCGCCCCCGGGGCCGCCCGGCTCTCCGCCGGCCAGCGCCGCCGTCGTCTCCCGCAGCCGGCGCGCCGTCTCGGGGAGGACGTCGAGGACGAGCGCCAGCTCATCGTCGTAGCCGCCGTCGAGCTCGTCGAGCGCGGCGGCCATCCCCTCGGCCGGCGGCGCACCCCGAGGGGACGCCGCCGGCTCAGGTCGCGGTGCGTTGGCCGGGCGGCCCGGAGGGGCCGTTCAGGAGGACAGCTCGCGTTCGAGCGGCGTGCGGAACCGGGGCGTGACCCGCCGGTCGCCCAGCCAGGCCGCTACCCGCTCGGCCTCGGCCGCGACCGCGGCCATCACGTCGGCGCCGACGTCCTCCAGGAGGCGGAACGCCACCTCGCCGTCCCTGCGCTGCGCCCAGCCGCCCACGATGCGCCCGTCGGCCCAGATCGTCGGCCCCGGGTTGCCCGACCGGTCGTACAGCGCCGGCCCGTGCTCGCCGACGTACCAGGCGCGCTCCTTCCAGCCCATGAGCGTCGGGTCGAGGGCCGGGAGCAGCGCCACCCACGGCTCGGCGGCCGGGACCGGGCCCTCGTCGCCCGGCAGCACGAGCCCGGCGCCGCCGGCGACCCCGGTCAGCCCGACGGGCACCGCCCCGACGGCGGCCAGGGCGGCGTTCGCCTCGCGGGCGGTCCACCCCGCCCACCAGCGCAGGTCGGCGACGGTGGCCGGGCCGAACGCCGCCAGCCAGCGCCGGGCCAGCTCGGCCTGTGCTTCGGCCGTGCCCAGGTGGTCGACGCCCGGGTGCCCGGGACCGAGCCAGGCCTCGACGGGCGCCCAGCGGTACTGGTTGCCCATCCACGAGCCGAGCGGGCGGCCCCGGACGACCCGGCCGGCGGCCGCCAGCGCCTGGAGGACGGCCGTCGCCATGCCCAGCGTCCCCTCGTAGGCCTTGCCCACGGCCAACGGGATCTGCACGTTCAGGGCCTCGACGTCGGCCCGCAGCTCCTTGGAGGTCGCCTCGCCGCGGGCCGCCAGGGCGGCGACGGTCTCGTCCTCGACGGCGCTCAGCCAGGCGGCGCCGTCGTCGGCGACGCCGGCGCCCTCGATCTGGCCGACGAGCCGGCGGCGCTCCTTCACGGCCACGGCCCGGGTGCAGGCTGCGTGGACGACGGGGACCAGGTCGACCGGCACGACGAACACCGTCCGGCGCATACCGAGCATCCGGACCAGCGTGCGGTCGTCGTACAGCGCCCGCTCGACGTCGGCCGGAACCAGCCCGTCGACCCGGGCCCGGGCGGCCAGGAACACCGCGGCGGCGTCGGTGGCGTGCAGGACGGCGATGGCCTCGGTCAGCGTCGTCACGTCGGGGGCGGCGGCGTCCGGGGCGAGGGCGTGGCGGCGACCGAGGCGGGCGCGCCGCTCGCCGTCGTCGATCGTCCGGGGCGCGCCCACCGGTGTCGGCGGTCAGTCCCGGGGGCCCGGCGCGTCACGCCCGGGCTCCTCGTCGCGGCCCGCCTCGCCGCCGGTGCCGGTGTCGGGCCCGGTGCGGCCGAGCAGGTCGTCCTGGCGGCGGCGGTCGGCCTCCATCTCGGAGCGCGCCACGCGGGCCATGTCGGACAGGTCCTGCGGCAACGCCGGATCGGGCGCGGGGGTGCCGCCGTCCGGCCGCTTGCGGCGGAGGCGGCCGGGGATAGCCATCCGCGCCGTCGTCACAGGCCCCTCGCCGAGGTCGGGCTCGGGTTCCGGCTCGGCGATCCGGACGCGGGGCACCGTCGGCCGGGTGGGCGCCGGGGCGGGACGGGGTGAGGCGCCGGGCACCGGCGGGCCGGCCACGGTGTCGTCGTCGCGCCCGGGGTCGCCAGGCCCGATGGTGCCGGGGCCCGGGACGGCGGGCCCCGTGGTGCCGGGGCCCGGGGCGGCGTCGGCGGCTCGGATCACCACGGCCGGCCCACCGGCGGCCGGCGTGGCGTCCTCGACGACCAGCGCCGAGCCCACCCGCTGCTCGCGCTGCTTCCGCCGGAAGGCGATCAGGCCCCGGTTGGCCGGCATGATCGCGTAGTCGGACCGGCGCCCAAGCGGCGTCGTGGCCCCCTGCTTGGCCACGATCATGTCCGTGAGGTGGTGGGTGAACGACTCGAAGTCGTCGATGCCCGACATCCTGCGAAGGCCGGTGTGCTCGTTGGCCGACTGGATGTGGAGGGTGGCGTAGCCGAACAGCCGCTCGACGAACGACTGCTCGAAGTGGACGTCGGTCACCCGCACCCACGGGATCGACTCGACGTCGTTGCGCAGCACGCCGGACATCCGGATCATGCGGGCGTTCGTGATGACGTACGCGGTGTAGCGATCGTCGAGTCGCATGACGAACAACACCACGACGATGACGACGGCGACGACGGCGAAGAACCCGGCCGCCCACCCCCACCCCTCGAGCAGCGAGACCAGCATCGCCGCCACGACGACGGCCAGGGCGAGCAGCCACGCGACCTTGCGCACCAGGAACCAGGCCAGGGCCGGGCGGTCGTCGTGCAGCACCTCCTCGCCGGCGCCCAGGTGGCGGTCGATGTTCTCGATCGGCAGCGGGAGGAAATGGCGGCGGGCGGCCGTGGCCCGGGCGCGCAGCGCCGAGGGCTGCACCGGCGCCTCGTCCGGCTCGCCGACGTACGGCGCCGGGTCGAGCCAGTCGGTCTCGCGCCACTGCCGGCGGTGCCGCCGGGCCCACAGCGGCCCGGAGTCGATGACGGAGCCGCCGAAGGGGTCGAGTTGCTCGGCCGGATCGGCCGGCATGCCGGTGGGCGGCTGGGGGACCGAGCGGGGATCGCGCCCGTACGCCGTCTCGTCGCGCCGGCGGATGCGGCGCTCGTCAGCCACGGTCGACCACCCCGGCCCGCACGGCGATCAGTCGCCGAAGAGGCCCTCGAAGAACTCGCGGCCCTTGTCGAGCAGGTCTTCCACCCAGCCCCCGACGTCCCCCAGGAAGTTGCCGAAGTTTTCGGCCGTACCGGACGGGTTGTTCCAGATCGACATGGCCAGGAACGCCACGGCGATGAGGACGACCGCCTTCTTGGCGTCGAGCTTCACCGCCAAATACTACCGGTGTAATTACATCAAGTGCAATCACCGGGTCAGTCAATGATCGGCGCCGGCACGTCGACCGCCAGGCACCGCGGCACGTCGGCGGCGACGTGGGCGGCCCGATGGAGCAGGGCCGACGTGGGCGTGATCACCACCGCCTCGCCGTCCACCGCTGCCAGCCCGTCGACCATGAGGCTGTGATCCTGCCCGGGCGGTGCCGCCCACAGGAGCGTCACGGCGGGGTTGGCCGCCACGTTGTCCCGGGTCGTGCTCCCGGCGGGCACGGTCAGGCCGGCGGCGCGGTCGTCGGCCACCTCGACCAGGACCGCCACGACGTGCGGCTTCCCGTCCGCCGCCACGGTCACGAGTTGGGCGCTCGGCCCGTGGGCGCGCACCTGGCTACCCAGGTCGGGCGGTGACGCAGGGGGTGCCATGCCCCGATGCTAGGTCGGCGGCCGGTCGTCCTGGTCGGTGAACGGGTCGTCCGACGGGCCGCCCTGGTGGGCCAGGGCCCGCGTGGCGATGTAGCCGACAACCTCGTCCGCCCGCGTCACCCGCCCGAGCCAGGCGGACAGGGTCGGCTTGGGCACCGCCCACGCCACGATCGGGGCCTCTCCGGCCCGGCCGATGGTCACGCCGCGCGACGTGGCGGCGCAGCCGGTGACGTCCTCCCACCGGACCACGACCGTGCGCAGCGGGTTGCGGACGGTCACGCCCGTGCCGGACGCCCCGATGAGCGGGTGGCTCCCCCACCGCCAGGCGCACACGGCCACGAGGGCGTTCACCCAGGCCACGAGCAGCGACGCGCCGACATCGCCGCCGCCGAGGGCACCGGCCACCCCAGCGAGCGCCAGCAGGGCGAACACGCCGATGATCGCCCCGAAGGCGAGGCGCGCCCCGGCCGACGGGCGCCACACGCGATCGAAGTGGTCCCCGGCGTCCACGGCCATCCCGGCATCATGCTGCCGCGACGCCGGCCGCCGTATCGGCGAGGACGCTCGCGCCGGCGGCGGCCACCCCGGCCACGTGCCGCTCGAGGGTGGCCCGCACGGCGGGCACCCGGTCCGCCGGCAGGGCCAGCCGCGGGCGCGGCGCCAGGATCGCCACCAGCCGGTCGGCCACCCACGCCGGGTCGTCGTACCGGAGGCGGTGCGGCCGGGTGCGGCCGCGCCCCCAGGCGTCGAGGAAGGCGCCCCAGCGGGCCCGGTCGCCGGGGGCCACGACGGCGGTGGCGCGGTCGACGAGCGCCAGCGCGTCCTGGAACGCCGCGTCGGCGGGCGTGCGGAGCAGCGTGCCGTCCAACAACAGCTCCCAGCCCACGTGTCCGACCGCCCGGGCGGCGCCCAGCTGCACGCCGGCCTCCCGCAGGTCGCGCCGGATGGCGGACGAGCCCGCCAGGAAGCGGGCGTCGCGGTGGAAGACGGCGTCGGTGGCGACGTGGCACCGGACGCCCGTGGCCAGCGGGTCACCGGGCGACGCCGCCGCCAGCCCCGCTCTGTCGAGGCGGACCCGGGCCATGGTGGCCAGGTCGGGCAGGAGGGCGCCGAGGACCGCCTCGGGCTCGTCGTGGCCGGTGGCCAGCGCCACCCAGGCGTGGGCGAGCAGGTTCATCCACCCCATCGTGGCGGGGGCCGGCGAGGAAGCGGTCCAGGACGTAACAGGATCGCCAAAAGGCGCGCGTACAAC
>OCZS010000908.1_pt1 | contig 10178 bp, 9 predicted proteins | sample 1539071 | NCBI WGS metagenome assembly OCZS01 (sample SAMEA3113584, study PRJEB22503) | soil metagenome | reverse complement strand
TGGCCCGCAGCTCCACCCGGTTGACCTTGATCCCCCACTTGCCGGTCGCCTCGTCCAGCACGATGCGCAGCTTGTGGTTGATCTCCTCCCGGCTGGTCAGGGTCTCCTCCAGGTCCAGCCCGCCGATGATGTTGCGCAGCGTGGTCATGGTGAGCTGCTCGATGGCGCGGATGTAGTCCTGCGCCTCGTACGCCGCCCGCACCGGGTCGATGATCTGGAAGTAGATGACCGAGTCGATGTTGACCATCAGGTTGTCCTCGGTGATCACGCCCTGCGGCGGGAACGGGACGACGTTCTCCCGCATGTCCAGGTTGTAGCGGACCTTGTCCAGGATCGGGACCACCAGGTGCGGGCCCGGCTCCAGGGTTCGCTTGAACTTGCCCAGCCGCTCGACCACGCCTACCCGCTGCTGGCGGATGACCCGGATCGCGCTGCCGAGGAAGAAGATCACCGCCAAGGCGATGACGATGGCCACGATCAGGGTCCCGATGTCCACGTCTTTCCTTTACTCGAAGAGGTGCCTACCGGCAGTACACACCGCCGGAGGTTCACGGCAAGGCGCCGTGCTTGGGATAGACCACGGCGATCGCGCCGTCGATCTCGTAGACCTCGATCTCCTCACCCTGCTCGATGACCAGGTCGGATGAGTACGGCCGTGCCGTCCAGCTCTGTCCGTCCACCTTGATCTCGCCGCCGCTCTTGTCGATCTGGGAGACCGCGACGCCGCTGCTGCCGACCATCTTGTCGGTGGAGGACCGGTAGCCGGGCATGTTGCGCACCCGGGCCATCAGGGTCGGCCGGAGCAGCAGCAGCATCCCCACGCTGACGCCGGCGGCGACCAGGATCTGCAGCCACCACAGGTCCGGGGCGAACACGGCCACCCCCGCCCCGGCCAGCGCTCCGGTAGCCAGCATGATCAGGACGAGATCGAGGGAGAGGATCTCGGCGACCGCCAGAAGGAACGCGAGACTCAGCCAGAGCGCCCAGGAGTTGTCGCCCAGCCAGTCGGTCAAGTTCACCCCCACGCGGTCAGCCTCTTTCCGGACCCGTTAGCGCCGATGTCCATCTTGCCAGTCGGCTAAAGGGCCCGGGCGGCGAAGCGATCGCCGTCCCTGGTCAGGGACAACGGCAGGTCGAAGGCCGCCGTGAGGGTCTCCGCAGTGAGGGCCTGGTCGAGCGGGCCGGCGGCCACCACCGCACCCCCCTTCATCAGCAGCGCATGGGTGATCCCCGCCGGGATCTCCTCCACGTGGTGGGTGACCAGGACCGAGGCGGGCGCGTACGGGTCCTGCGCCAGCTCGGTCAGGGTCCGGACCAGGGCCTCTCGGCCGGCCAGGTCGAGACCAGCCGCCGGTTCGTCCAGCAGCAGCAGCTCGGGGTCGGTCATCAGCGCCCGAGCGATCTGCACCCGCTTGCGCTCCCCCTCGCTCAGCGTGCCGAACGTCCTCATCGCCAGGGCGTCGATCCGCAACAAGGCGAGCAGCTCGGTCGCCCTCTCGTGGTCGAGCTCGTCGTACACCTCACGCCACCGGCCGACCACCGCGTACGAGGCGGAGACGACGACGTCGTGGACTCGCTCACCGCGCGGAATGCGCTCGGCGAGGGCCGCTGAGGTGAGACCGATCCGCGGTCGCAGCTCGAACACGTCGACGGTGCCGAGAACCTCGCCGAGCAGGCCGGCGACCCCCGCCGTCGGATGGATCTGGGCGGCAACGACCTGCAGCAGGGTGGTCTTACCGGCCCCGTTGGGTCCGATGATCACCCAGCGGTCGGACTCGTCGACGGTCCAGGTGATGTCGGAGATCAAGGTGGCTCCGCCGCGGACGACGGTCACCCCGGCGAGGTCGACTACGGCGGCCATGGGAGGAAACCTATCGTCCGTGGTCACCCCACCGGTCGTGGCGTCACGTACGGTGTGGCGATGGACTCGCTGCCCGCGCTCCGGCTGACGGTCGCGCTCAACGCGATGATCAATACGCCGTTGACGGTCGCTGCGGCGGTCGCTGTGGTGCAGGGCGTCGACGTGGCGCACCACGTGGTCGACCCCGAGGTCCGGCTGGGTCTTGACGAGAACGGGGCCGTCCCCCTGTCCGCCGCCCTGCCCTCGATCGCCGCGCGGGAGAGCGACATGTGGGTGCTGGCCCTGCCGGCGCCGGGTGCGTCCGGCGCGCTGCGCGGACCGGCGGCGCTGACCGCGGACGCGCTGACCGTCGGCGAGGCCGTGGTGGCTGGCCAAGCCGGTTTCGCGCTGGTCCCCCACCGGGTCGGTCCGGCGGTGCAGTGGCGGGTCTGGCCGGCCGAGCCGCCCGTCCCGCCGCCCAGCCCACCCGAGGCTGACGGGGCCCTGAGCGAGACGGTGATCGCCGCTGCGGAGGCACTGGGCCGGCTGGAGGTGGCCGCCGGGGTGCGGCCGTCCGGGCCGGTACGACTGGCGACGGCTCCCGGACTCAGTACGCGGCAGCAGGCCCGGATCGACCGCGCCCTCCGGCTGCTGGAGGCCTGCACCGTCGCGTTGGAGTCCGACGGGGCCTCGATCTCGTCCTGGGAGGCCGAAGCCCGGTTGCGTGAGCTGCGACGGGTCCGAGCCGCGGCGGCCGCCACGCTGTGTGCAACCGCCACCTGGGCCGGTCACCCGTGAGCCGAACGCTCTTCGCCATCGGTGGCGCCGAGGCGAAGGTGCGCCGGCGTACGGTGCTGCGGGCCTTCGTCGCCGCAGCCGGCGGACCGGGGTGCCGGATCGCGGTCGTGCCCAGCGCTTCGTCTCTGGGACCCGAGGTGGTGGAGGTCTACCGCTCGGTGTTCACCGCCCTCGGCGCGGCGGACGTGGTCGCCCTCCGCCCGACCAGCCGCGCGGAGGCCGCCGACCCGGAGCTGGCAAAGCCGCTGGCCGAGGTGGACGCGGTGTTCATGACCGGCGGCAACCAGCTCAAGCTCAGCGCGTTCATCACCGGAACTCCGTTCGGGGCGGCGATCGCGGCCGCGTACGACCGCGGTGCCGTGGTCGGGGGCACCTCGGCCGGGGCCAGCATCCTGACCGAGCACATGATCGCGTTCGGGTCGGGCGGTGCGACGCCGCGGCAGCGGATGAGCCAGCTGTCCGCGGGGCTCGGGCTCCTTCGCGGCGCGATCGTCGACCAGCACTTCGAGCAGCGGAACCGCTATGGCCGGCTGCTCTCACTGGTCGCCCAGTCCCCCGCCCTGCTGGGCCTCGGGGTCGACGAGGACACCGCCGCGGTGGTCACCGACGGCACCCGCCTCGAGGTGGTCGGTCGCGGCGCCGTGACCGTGGTGGACGGGCAGCACCTGGTGGCCAACGCGTACGCCGCTCAGCGGACCGCTCCCCTGCTGGTTTCCGGAGCGGTGCTGCACGTGCTGCCGGCCGGCAGCACGTTCGACCTGGCCGGCCGGACCTTGCTGGCCCACCAGACGCCGGTGCCCGACCACGAGGTGGTCGAGGCGCGGGCGGCCGAGGCCAACCTGCGAGTGCTGGCGGAGGAGATCGCGGCCGAGGGTGTCTCGCCGTCCCACTACGCCCGGCGGGTCCGACGGCGGGTCCCCTAGACCAGGGTCGCCCGCGGCAGCGAAGAGCCGGTCTCGAGCACCGTCTTGAGCGCGTCGAGCACCCAGACCCAGCCGTCGCGGACCTCGGCCGAGGTCCGCGGGCTGTGTTCGAGGCCCGCGTGCACCAGCCGGACCCGGGTCAGCCCGTCCCCGGCGGCCTCGACGGTCCACTCCACCCGACCGGGCGGCTCGGCGGCCAGCACGGGGTCGTAGTTGACGTGCCAGGTCTGCACGAACCGCCCCGGCCCGCCGTCGCTCGGCGGGGTCATCTCCTCGATCATCCCGTCGATGGCCAGGCGGCCGTCGGGCAGGACGGTCCGGAACGGCCGGCCCGCCACGGGCGACGCCACGAACGAAGTGGCGTGGAGGTAGCGGCGGGTCCAGGCGGAGTCGGTGATCGCCGTCCAGACCTGGTCCGGCGTGGCGGCGATGAAGATCTGGTAGACGTGCGCGGTGTCCATGGGCACTCCTCTCTTGAGTTGGCTTACGCGGACGGCGCCGCCGCGACCTGGTCGTCCAGGTCGACCAGCGCGGAGGCGAACGGGGCGGCGTACTTGCTGACCCAGCGATGGGCGATCTGGGCGATCGGCACCGGGTTGAGGTAGTGGAGCTTGGCCCGACCGCGCTTCACCGTCGTGACGAGGTTGGCCTCCTCCAGGACCCGGAGGTGCTTCATCACCCCGAACCGGGTCATCTCCGGCGAGAGCGCGCAGAGCGCCCCGACCGACTGCCCGTCCGTCGCGAAGAGGGCATCCAGGATCGCCCGGCGGGTCGGGTCGGCCAGGGCCCGGAAGACGTCGGCGGACTCGTCCACAACCAGGATGATACGTGACTAAATGGTCACATGTCAAGGGTACAGCCGGGAATGCAAGGATCAGTGCACCGTGACGCCCGAGGAGCCGAAGCCGATGGAGAGCACCGCGCCGTCCCCGCAGCCCGACCTGACGATCGTCTCCAGCCGGGTCTACCGGGGCCCGAACGTCTGGCACTACGAGCCGGCGATCCAGCTCGTGGTCGACCTGGGGGTGCTGGAGGACTTCCCCACCGACAAGCTGCCCGGCTTTGCCGACGCGCTGGTCGAGCGGCTGCCCGGTCTGGCCAACCACACGTGCAGCCGCGGCCGCCGTGGCGGTTTCGTGGAGCGGCTGCACGAGGGCACCTGGGTCGGTCACGTCGCCGAGCACGTGGCCCTGCAGCTGCAGCAGGCCGTCGGCCACGACATGCGGCGCGGCAAGACCCGCCAGGTGAAGGGCGTCCGCGGTCGGTACAACGTGATCTACGCCTACTACGACGAGTCGGTCGGCCTGGCCGCCGGCGAGCTGGCCGTCCGGCTGGTCAACGACCTGATCCGCCACGACCCCGAGTTCGACTTCGAGGCGGCCCTCGAGCGCTTCATCGTCCGCGGTGAGCGGACGGCGTTCGGTCCCTCGACCCAGGCGATCGTCGAGGAGGCGGTGAGCCGCGATATCCCGTACCTGCGGCTGAACGCCGCCTCGCTCGTCCAGCTCGGCCAAGGTGTACACGCTAAGCGGATCCGGGCCACCATGACCTCGCAGACCTCCTCGGTCGCGGTCGACATCGCCGGCAACAAGGAGCTCACGCTCAACCTGCTGGCCGCCGCCGGTCTGCCGGTGCCCCGGTCGGAGTCAGTGCGAGTGCTCGACGACGCCGTGCGCCTGGCCAACCGGATCGGATACCCCGTGGTGCTCAAGCCACTGGACGGCAACCATGGCCGTGGGGTGATGCTCGACCTGCGCAGCGACGATGACGTCCGCTCCGCGTTCCCCGTCGCCAAGGAGGAGTCGCGCAACGGGCTGGTCATCGTCGAGACGTTCGTCACCGGCCGGGACTACCGCTGCCTGGTGATCGACGGGCGGATCGCCGCGATCGCCGAACGGGTACCGGCGCACGTGGTCGGCGACGGCACGGCCACGGTCGCGGAGCTGGTCGAGCGGACCAACGCCGACCCGCGCCGCGGGGTCGGCCACGAGAAGGTGCTGACCCGGATCAAGGTGGACCAGGCGGCCGTCGACCTGGTCAGCACGCAGGGGTTGGCGATGGACGACGTCCCGCCCGCGGGGACGATGGTCAAGCTCACCCTGACCGGCAACATGTCCACCGGCGGGATCTCCATCGACCGGACCATGGAGGCCCACCCGGAGAACATCGAGATCGCCGAAGAGGCGGCCCGGGTGGTCGGGCTGGACATCGCCGGGATCGACTTCATCGCCCCGGACATCACCCAGCCGGTACGCGAGACCGGCGGCGGGATCTGTGAGGTGAACGCGGCGCCCGGCTTCCGGATGCACACCCATCCGACGGTGGGCGACCCGCAGTACGTGGCCAAGCCGGTGGTGGACATGCTGTTCCCGCCCGGTACGCCGAGCCGGATCCCCATCGTCGCCGTCACCGGCACCAACGGCAAGACCACCACCTCGCGAATGATCGCCCACATCTTCAAGGGCATCGGCCGCAAGGTCGGGATGACCTCGACCGACGGCGTGGTCGTCGACGAGCGACTGATCATCCGCTCCGACGCGTCCGGGCCGCGTTCGGCCAAGATGGTGCTGCAGAACCCACGGGTCGACTTCGCGGTGTTCGAGGTGGCCCGCGGCGGGATCCTCCGGGAGGGCCTCGGGTACGAGCGCAACGACGTGGGCGTGGTGCTCAACGTCCAGCCCGACCACCTCGGGCTGCGTGGGGTGGACACGCTGGAGCAGCTGGCCGACGTCAAGGCCGTCGTCGTGGAGGCGGTGCCGCGGAACGGCTTCGCGGTGCTCAACGCCGACGACCCGTTGGTCCGGGCGATGCGCAAGCGCTGCTCCGGACGGATCTCCTGGTTCACCATGGCCGAGCCCGGCAGCGAGATCCGGGATATGGTCGACGACCACTGCCGTCGCGGCGGCCGGGCGGTGGTGCTGGAGCACAGCGACCTGGGCGACATGATCCAGATCTTGCAGGGCCGGCGCTCGATGCAGCTGGCCTGGACCCACCTGCTGCCGGCGACCTTCGGCGGCCGAGCCACGATGAACGTGCAGAACGCCCTGGCCGCGGCGGCCGCGGCGTTCGCGGCCGGAGCCTCGCTGCACGACATCCGGCAGGGTCTGCGGTCGTTCTCCACCAACTACTACCTGGCGCCTGGACGGCTGAACGAGGTCAGCGTCAGCGGCCGCACGGTGATCATCGACTACGCGCATAACGTGCCGGGCCTGCAGATGCTCGGCGACTTCGTGGACAAGACCGCCGAGGCGTTGGACGCGACCAACGACCTCGGCCATGTCTCCCGGATCGGCGTGGTATCCACCGCCGGAGATCGCCGCGACAGCGATATGACCGAGCTCGGTGCGGTAGCGGCCCGGCACTTCGACGTGGTGATCGTCCGGGAGGACACCACCCTGCGAGGCCGGGCCCGAGGTGAGGTCGCCGAGCTGGTCGCGGCCGGCGTACGCCAGGGCATGGCCGACGGTGCCCGGTGCAAGCAGGTGGAGATCGTCCTGGACGAGCTGGCCAGCACCCGGCACGCGATGGCCCGGTCCAACCCCGGTGACCTGGTGGTGATCTGCGTGGACCAGCACGCCGCCGTGATGGCCGAGCTGGAGTCGTACGGGCACCAGGCCCAGCCCGGCGCCCACCGGCCGACCAGCGAGGTCGCTAACGCTGTCAGCGACCCGGACTTCGCCCCCGTTCCCGCTGGCTGATCCCCAAGCCGTCCGAGATCTGACGCCTCGGTCTCTCTGTACGGGCCAGAGATCGTTGCTACGGATAGTGCATCACCGAGGACTTCGGTGACATCGGGTGTCACCTGCTCATCGACTAGGCCGGTCCGGTCTACGAGAGCCGGTACTCCGGTCCAGACCCGCTGCCGGCCTTCGGACCGCGCCCGGTCGGACCGCGCCCGTCGATCGTGACCGGGGCCCACATCGGCGGCTGGAACTCCGGCAACATCGGCGTCGTCCTGTTCGGCGACCAGACCAGCGTCCAACCCAACGCGGCCGCCGGCGGCCAGTGCTGGTCCGGGTGCTCGCCGCGCTCGCCCGGACCACCGATCGCGATCCCCAGGGCACCACGAACTACCTCAATCCGGTCGACGGCAGCACGAAAAACGTCCGAACCCTCGCCGGCCACCGCGACTGGGCGGCCACCGAGTGTCCGGGCAACGCTTTCTACCCGACCCTCCCCAGCTGCGCGAGGAAGTCGCCGCCGCCCTCTGACTTCGGTTCGCAGAATCTCCCTCCAGTGCGACCCGGGTCGCGCTGGCTCCGCGGGACCGGCTCCTCACCTGCCGTCTGGAGGGAGATTCTGCGAATCAGGGTATTGGCGCCCCAACTGACCCTTCCCGCCCAGCTGTCAGTGTCAAGTGGGCCAGGGCTCAACCGGGTTCTGACGACTCGGCGGCGCCGGCGCGGCGAACCTTGGCGCGCAGCTGCTCGGCCGTGTCGGGGGTCGCACCATGCTCGTCCAGCCATGCATCGACCTGGTCGCGGTCCTGGTGGGTCATCACGGCTACCACGTCGCCGTCGGTCGCCTGGTCCACCAGCGACGCCAGGCCGGCGACCTCGGTGTCGTGCTCGGGCATGGAGTTCCTTCCGGCGTGGGCTGCGCCCGCCTTGATGAGCTCGCCGAGCTGGGCGGCGGACCGGCCGCGGAGGTAGCCGGTCTTGTGCACGATCTCGACCACGTCGGAGCCCATCGCGGCCATCTCGCCCAGCCGGACGAAGATGTCGTCGCCCCGGTCGCCGGCGGTGCCGACCCCGAGCAGCAGCCGGCCGCCCGGGGGCCGCAGGCCGCGCATGATCTCCAGCAGGGCGGCCAGGCCGGCCTCGTTGTGGGCCAGGTCGATCACCACGCTGGCCGTCCCGCCGCTGGGCAGCGGCACCGTCCAGACGTTCATCCGTCCGGGATTGTTCTCCGCCGGAGCGAACTCGCGAAGGCCGGTCGCCACCTGCTCCGGGGTGAACCCCAGCGCCAGGGTGGCCGAGGTCACCGCCAGCGTGTTCTCCACGTTGACCCGGCTCAGCCCGGCCAGGGTCATCGGCACGTCGACCACCGGCACGATGGGCAGCGGATCCTGCCCGTCCTCCAGCACCGCCACCCACCCGCCGAGCACCGTGGTGACCCGGCCTCCGGCGTCCAGCACCACCCGCCCCGACGGCGAGCTCGGGTCGATGCTGAACACCCAGATCCGAGCCCGGATACCCAGCCGCATGGCGAAGGTCCGCGGGTCGTCGGCGTTCAGCACGCATACGCCGGTCGGCTTGGTGATCTTGGTGATCACCGCCTTCACCTCGGCGAGCTGGTCAAGCGTGTCGATCCCGCCCAGGCCCAGGTGGTCGGCGCTGATGTTGGTCACCACCGACACGTCGTTGTACGCGACCCCGACTCCGCGGCGCAGGATGCCGCCCCGGGCGGTCTCGGTCACCGCCACCTGCACACCGGGCAGCTCGAGCACCTGCCCGGCCCCGCTGGGCCCGGAGTAGTCGCCGGCCTCGACCAGCACCCCGTTCAGGTACACGCCGTCCGTGCTGGACCAGCCCACCGACCAGCCGGCCCGCTGGGCGACGAACGCGATCATCCGCGCGGTGGTTGTCTTGCCGTTGGTCCCGGTGACCGCGACCACCGGGATCGAGGGTCGGAGCAGCCGGGGCGGGGAACCCGGTTCTGTCGCGGCCAGGGTGGCCGCCGCATCGGTCAGCGCGGCCAGCATCGGGTTCGCGCCCCTCGGCAGGTCATCGACCACGGTGCCCAGCCCGTACGCCAGCGCCTCGGCCCGCGTCGAGTTGTGCCAGGGGTAGGCCACCACGATCTCGTTGGTTGACGACCCCGGTCGGCAGCGCACGGCCAGCCGGGCGACCCCGGCGGCGTGGGCCAGCCGACGGACCACCCGGGTCAGCAGCCGGATCGCGAAGCGCTGGCGGAACACCGAGCTCGGCGGGCCCGGTCGGGTGGTGCCCAGCCCGAGCGCATCGGCCAGCTCCCGGGCGGCCCCGACCGGCAGGTCGACCAAGCCGGCACAGTCCAGCGTCACCTTGGCGGCCGGCCGCGGGAAGTACAGGTTCGGCCCGTCCAGCAGCCGCACCTCAACCAAGGACCGGGGCCGTTCGCTGGTCATCGCGTGTCCCGCCGGGGGGACGACTCCCCCGAGCCCCCCCGTGAACGACTCATGGTTCAGGCGCCGGTGGAGTGCAGACCGCCGTCGACGTGGATCATCTCGCCGGTGGTCTTGGGGAAGAAGTCGCTGAGCAGCGCCACCACCGCCTTGGCCGTCGGGGTGATGTCCTTGGGGTCCCAGCCGATCGGGGCGCGCGCTCCCCACACGTCGTTGAACTCCTCGGCGCCACCGATCGCCTTCTTGGCCAGGGTCTCCAGCGGACCGGCGGCGACCAGGTTGACGCGTACGCCCTCCGGCCCCAGGTAGCGGGCCAGGTAGCGGCTGGTGCTCTCCAGCGCCGCCTTGGAGACGCCCATCCAGTCGTACACCGGCCAGGAGACCCGGGCGTCGAAGGTCAGCCCGACCACCGACGACCCGGCCACCAGCAGCGGCTGGCACGCCATGGTCAGGGAGGCCAGGGAGTACGCCGACACCTGCAGGGCGGTGCTGACGTCGGCCCATGGCGTGG
>OCZS010000907.1_pt1 | contig 10179 bp, 6 predicted proteins | sample 1539071 | NCBI WGS metagenome assembly OCZS01 (sample SAMEA3113584, study PRJEB22503) | soil metagenome | reverse complement strand
GGGCCGACCCGGCGCCCCCCACCGCCGATCCCCGTGCCTGGGCCGACCCGGCGCCTGACACCGACCCCTGGGCCTGGGCCGACCCGGCGCCTGCCCCGGCCGAAACGCCGGCGCCCGCCCCGGGACCCGCCCCCGGCCGAGGCCCCGCGACGGCGACGCGACCCCCGGCCGAGCGCCCCGCCCCCGGCACGCTCGACCTCGGCCCCCGTCTGCCCCATGTGCCCGGGTTCGACGGCCTGCGAGCGGTTGCGCTGCTGGCGGTGTTGGCGTTCCACCAGGGCTACGACCTCGTGCGCGGCGGCTTCCTCGGCATCTCCAGCTTCTTCACGCTGTCCGGCTTCCTGATCGCCACGCTGTCACTGGCGGAGTGGGCGGAGAACGGCCATCTAGCCGTGTTCCGGTTCTGGGAACGGCGGGCCCGCCGCCTCATCCCTCCCGCCGTGCTGGTGCTGGCCGTGGTCGTGGCTCTGCAGACGGCCCTCCGGGTCGGCGCCGGCCCAGGGTTCCGGGGAGACGTGGTGGCCGCAGCCGGCCAGGTGCTCAACTGGCGGTTCGCCTTCGGGGGCGACGGGTTCGCCAGCGTGCTCACCGATCCCTCCCCGGTACAGCACTTCTGGTCGATCTCCATCGCAGCGCAGGTCTTCCTGCTGTTCCCGCTGGTGTTCGTCGGTCTCATGCGGTTGGCCAGTCGCCGTTGGCGGGCCACCGGCGCCGTGTTCGGGCTCGCCGCCGCGGGTTCGTTCGTTCTCGCCGCGGCCACGGCCGACCGGTCGGGCAACGACGGCCTCGCCTACTACGGCCTGCACACACGCCTCGGCGAAGTGCTGGTCGGCGTGACGCTCGCCTATGCCGTGCTCAGCCCGACCGTGCGCCGGGTGATGGCGACCGCCAACGGCGCGCTGGTGCTCCGGTACGGGCCCTTCGCCGCCGGGGCCGGCCTGCTCTGGCTCTGGACCACGACCAGCCTGTACTCGTCCAACCTGTTCGGCGGTGTCACGGCGGTCAACGCGGTGCTCACCGCCTTCCTGGTGCTGGCGCTCACGACCCCGAGTCCCGTCACCACTGCGCTCGGCGCGCGGCCGATGCAGCTGCTCGGCAAGATCGCCTACGCCGCGTACCTGCTCCACTGGCCGATCTACCTGTTGCTCGACGAGGACCGCACCGGCCTCCACTCCCATCTGCTGTTCGCGGCGCGCCTGGCGGCCACCCTCGCCCTCGCGGCGCTCTCGACCTGGGCGTTCGAGCGGCCGTTCCGCTATCGGTTCCCGGTCCCCCGGGCCCAGCTGGGCGTCGCGCTGACCACGAGCCTGGCGGTCGTCGCGGCCGCAGCGCTGCTGTTGCCCGAGCAGCCGCCGCGCAACGTGAGCCTCACCATCGACAACGGCGACGGTCCGGGCGACCTCGATGCCGTCGCGCCCGCGAGCGGAGGCGAGGAGGCCGTGTCGATCGCGCTGGTGGGTGACGGCCTGGCCGAGACGATGACACCGGGGTTCGAGCAGTGGAACGCCGACCAGTCCGAGCAGCAGGTGCGCGTGCACACCCACGTGGCCGCCGGCTGCCCCGTCAGCGCCCCGGGCCCGGTGCGGCTGGCCGGCGACAGCATCGGTGAGGGCAGCTCGTGTGCCGGGTTCGCGCCCCGGCTGCCCAAGCTGCTCGACGCCGCCGGCGCCGACGCCATCGTGGTGGTGGGCGGGCTGGCCGACCTCGGCGAGCGCGAGATCGACCGTGAGTGGCGCGCGATCGGCGATCCCGTGTTCGACGAGTGGCTACGCCACCACTACGACGACCTCGCCGACACCCTGGCCGAACAGGACGTCCCCGTGCTCTGGGCCACCTACCCGCACGTGCGGCTCACGCCCGGCAACGACGGCGAGGGCGACTGGACCACCGTCGCCGACAACGATCCGCTGCGCGTCGAGCGTCTCAACGAGATCATCGGCGACACGGTGTCGGGCCGCGAGGGCTTCACGGTCGTCGACCTCGACGCCTGGTCGCAGGACCTGCCCCGGGGTGGCGCGTTCAGTGCCGACTTCCGGCTCGAGGGCCGCGATCTGACCGAGGCCGGGGCGAGCGAGGCGGCGCGCTGGCTCGTGCCCAAGGTGCTCGAGGCCACGGACACCGAACCCGCGCGCGACTGACCCGGCTGCCGCATCGCCGGGCAGTGGCCGGCAGGGCTCGTTCCCAGGCTGCCCGACGCGGCGGGCCGGCGCGGCCCGAGCGAGCCACGGCCGCGGCGGCCCGGTGCCATCCTGGAGCGGCTCGCCCCTCGGGCCGTCACCCCATGACCACCTTCATCCTGCGCATCGACGACACCCCCGCCGGCTCCGCGGGTCCGGCCGACGGACCCCGGCTGGCGGTCAAGGACCTGATCGACGTCGCCGGCACGCCCACGACCGCGGGCTGCGCGCTCGTCGCCGAACGGGCGGCACCCGCGGCAGCCGACGCCGCCTGCGTGGCGACCGCCCGGGTCGCCGGTGCCCGGGTGATCGGAAAGACCAACCTGCACGAGCTCGCCTTCGGCGGGACTGGGATCAACTCGCACTTCGGCACGCCGGTCAACCCGCTGGACCCGGCGCGGATCCCGGGAGGATCGTCGAGTGGTTCGGCCGTGGCCGTCGCACGTGGCGACGCCGACGTCGCGGTCGGGACCGACACGGCCGGGTCGATACGCACCCCGTCGGCGTGCTGCGGCACGGTCGGGCTGAAGACGACCCACGGCCGCATCCCCGTCGACGGGGTGTGGCCGCTGGCGCCATCGCTCGACACCGTCGGACCGATGGCGCGCGACGTGGCCGGCGTGGCGCTTGGGTTGCGGCTCCTCGACCCGACGTTCACCGCGGCGTCGGACGTGGCCTCGACCGTCGGGCGAGTGCGGTTGCCGGGCGTCGACCCCGTCGTCGACGCCGCGGTCGACCAGGTCCTCGCCGCCTCGGGACTCGACGTCGTCGACATGGTGCTGCCCGGCTGGGCCGCGGCGGTCGACGCCGGCGGGACCGTGCTGTTCGCCGAGGCGTGGGCTAGCGACGCCGCGGTCTACGCCCGGGGTCCCGAGCGCCTCGGTGGCGACCTGCGGCAGCGCCTCGAGCAGGGCCGGGCGATCCCGGCCGCCGCGCTGGCGGCGGCCCGGGCGCGCGGACGACGCTGGCGCGACGAGCTCGCCATCGTGTTCGGCGGCGTCGGCGTGTTGGCCCTGCCCACGCTGCCCGTGCTGCCCACCCGGCTCGACGAGCCGCCCCTCGACACTCGCACGACCAACCTGCCCGTCAACCTCGCCGGACTGCCGGCGCTCGCGCTGCCCGCACCCACCCGGCGGGGCGGCATCGGACCGCTTCCGGCCAGCGTCCAACTCGTGGGCCCGGCGTACAGCGAGGCCCTCCTGCTCGCCACCGGGGCCCTCCTCGAGGCCGCGGCGCTCTCGCTCACCTGACGCGTCGTCGGTGACCTCGCTGGCGGGGCAACCTGCGCCGCCTCGCAACTCTGGCCGAGGGACGGGGCCGCGGCCCGGCGTGACAGGCTTGGTGGGGGCAGGCGGCGAGCCCCGACGACCCACGAGGGTGCACGAGTGAGAGACGAGCCACACGCCAGCCGACCCCACATGCCCGGCTACGGCGTCCGCGGACCGACCGAGGGCACCGGCCTGCTGCCGTGGTCGTGGGCCACCGAACGACTCACGGCCTCGCACGACTACTGGCTGGCTACCAAGTGGCCAGACGGCCGTCCCCACGCGATGCCGGTGTGGGGCGTGTGGTTCGACGACGCCCTGTGGTTCAGCAGCAGCCTGCGCTCTCGCAAGGCGCTCAACCTGATGGCCGACCCGCGGTGCGTCGTCACCACCGACGACGCGCTCGAGCCGGTGGTCGTCGACGGCACGGCGGCGAGGATCACCGACCGGGCGACGATCCAGGCGTTCGCCGATCGGGTCAACGCCAAGTACCAGACCAGCTACGGGCTCGACTTCTTCGACCCCGAGGTCAACGCCTGCTACCGCGTCGCGCCGAACTGGGTGTTCGGCCTGACCGAGAGCGACTTCGATGGCTCGCCGACGCGGTGGACGTTCGGCTGACCGAGCGTCGGCCGGCTCGCGGCGCCCGGGCCGGCGCCCTCAGGCGATCAGCAGACAGCCGCCGAAGAGCGCGGCGGCGATGGCCGCGCAGGCCAGCACGGGCAGGGGCGTGGGCGCCGAGCGACCGAGGCGCGGGCCCCACTCCCACAGGATCCAACCGCCCACGCCACCGGCGATGAGCCCGCCGATGTGACCGCCTATGGAGATCCCCGGCCACGTGAACGTGAGGAAGAGGTTGATCACCAGCAGCGGGCCGATGCCCGTCCTGAACGGGTCGATGCCGCGGGAGCGCATGGCGATGAAGGTCGCGCCCATGAGCCCGAAGACCGCGCCCGAGGCCCCGATGGTGATCGCGTCGGGGTCGAGGATCAGGGTGAGGAACGAGCCGCCCAGCAGCGACATGAAGTACAGGGCGACGAACCCCCATCGCTTCAGCGCCGGCTCGAGCAGGTTGCCGAGCTGCCACAACAGGAACATGTTGAAGCCGACGTGGAACAGGTTGGCGTGGAGGAACCCCGAGGTGATGGGCCGCCACCAATCGCCCGCGGCGATGGCCGGCCCGTTCAACGCGCCCTCGGCTGCCCAGTCGTTGAGGTTGGTCAAGGCGCTCTGCCCCGACACCATGTCGGCGATGAAGATCGCCACGTTGGCCGCCACCAGCGCCGTGGTGACCACGGGCCGGGTGGCCAGGCCCCGGGCCGGGATCACCTTCTGCTTCCCTGAACGGGTGCATTCGGGGCAGTGGAACCCCACTGAGGCCTGGTGCATGCACGACGGGCAGATGGGCCGGTCGCATCGCTGGCAACGCACGCCCGCCCGCCGGTCGCCGTGGAGGTAGCAGGTCTGGATGCTCGTGGCCACGACGGGTCAGGCTAGTGGCGTCCGGCCTGGTTACGGCCGTCGGGCAGGCGCCTTCACGCCGCCGACGGGTCGGCTGACGAGCCGGCGGCGGGGGCCGGCACGCACGTGAGGTGACGGCGGCCGATGCGGTCGCGCAGCAGCCACTGGGCGCCGAGCCCCCCGACGGAGAGCAGGGCCGCGGCGGCGAACCCACCCCGGTAGCTGGTGAGCGACACGACGAGGCCCACCAGCGTCGCACCGAACCCGGTCGACAGGTCGAAGAAGACCGAGAACGTGCCGACCGCGTGGGTGCGCTCGCTCTCGGGGGCGGCGGCCATGACCGCGGTGAAGAGCGACGGGTACATCAGCGACATGCCGACGCCGAGCGGGACGGCGGCGAGCCAGATGGCCGGCACCGACGCCCACACCGCCACCAGGGCGACGCCCACGGTCACGCCGCACAGGGCGAACGACGAGCCCCGCTGCCAACCGAGACGGTCGGGCAGCCGGGCCCCGACGATGCGGATGACGAGCACGAGCCCGGCGTACAGCCCGAAGACGCCGCCGACGCTGTCCTGCCCCAGATCCTCGGCGAACAGCGGCACGAACGACGAGAACGCGATGAACGGGATGAGCCCGAGGAACAGGATCACGCCCGGCCACAGGGCGTCGGGCTGCAGGAACGAACGCCGCGGCGCCACCGCCAAGATGCGCCCCTTGGGGATCCACAGGCTGACGATCGCCGCGAACCCGGCGCACAGGCCCATGGCGACCCACAGGGTGGTGAAGCCGTAGCCGACGAGCACCTCGCCGATCGGGGGACCGACCGCCAGGCCGCCGTAGAGCGCCACCGAGAAGTACGACGCCGCCTCGCCGCGGCGGTGGTCGGGCGCCTGGTCCTGGGCGGCGGTGGCGACGCCGACGAACATCGCCGCCTCGCCGGCGCCCGTGAGCAGCCGGGCGAGCACGAGCATCCACAGCTCGGTCGCTGCGGCGTAGCCGACGATCGACACGGCGACGACCGCCGCTCCCGACACGGCCAGGAGGCGCCGGCCCCGGGTGTCGCCCAGCCGCCCGACCCAGGGACGCAGCAGCGCCGCGGTCACGGCCAGCGAGCCGACCCCGATGCCCACCTGCAGGCCGCCGCCACCCAGCTCGTCCTCGACGAACCGGGGCACGGTGGGGATGAGCGCGCCCATCGCGATGAAGTAGGCGAACGCCGCCACCATCACCACCGCGAACTGCGGCGTGAGCAGGCTTCTGTCGTCGTCGGTTACGGGCTGCGGGGGGACGTCGGCGAACACAGGAACGACCATCTTCCCACCGGGATGGTGGGCGACACCACCCGATCAGGCGCGGTCGACGGCCGGTCAGGCCCCCGGCGCCAGCCAGCGGACACCGAGTGGCGGCAGGGCGAGCACCGCCGAGTCGGGTTGGCCCTGCCACGGTGTGCCGTCGGTGTGGACGTCGGGCTGGACCACGCCACTGCCGCCCCAGAGCTGGTCGTCGGTGTTGAGCACGTCGACCCATGGCCCCGACACGGGCAGCCCGATGCGGTAGCCGTGGCGCGGCACGGGGGTGAGGTTGGCGACGCAAGCCACGACTCCGCCGTCGGGCGCCCCGCGGCCCAGCCGCAGGAAGGCATACACCGACGCGTCGCGGTCGTTGGCGTCGAGCCACGCGAAGCCGCCCGGCGACGTGTCTGCCGACCACAGCGCCGGATGGCCGGCCTCGACCCGGTTGAGCTCGCGCACCAGGTCGCGCACGCCGCGGTGCATCGGGTCGTCGAGCAGGTACCAGTCGAGCTCGCGGTCGTGGCTCCACTCGCGCTCCTGGGCCAGCTCGCCCCCCATGAACAGCAGCTGCTTGCCCGGGTGGGACCACATCCAGGCGTAAAGCGCCCGCAGGTTGGCGAAGCGCTGCAACGGGTCGCCCGGCATCTTGCCGACGAGAGAGCCCTTGAGGTGCACGACCTCGTCGTGGCTGAGCGGCAACACGTAGTTCTCGCTCCAGGCGTAGGTGAGCCCGAACGTCAGGAGGTCGTGGTGCCAGCGCCGGTGCACGGGGTCGTGCCCGAAGTACTCGAGCGTGTCGTGCATCCAGCCCATGTTCCACTTCTGGCTGAACCCCAGGCCGCCGGCCTCGACCGGGCGCGACACGCCACCCCAGGCCGTCGACTCCTCGGCCACCGTGAGCACGCCGGGGAAGTCGCGGTGGACCAGCGTGTTCATCTCCTGGAGCAGCGAGATCGCCTCGAGGTTCTCGCGCCCCCCGTGCCGGTTGGGCACCCACTCGCCGTCGCGGCGCGAGTAGTCGAGGTAGAGCATCGAGGCGACCGCGTCGACCCGGAGCCCGTCGACGTGCATCTCCTCGAGCCAGTAGCGGGCGCTGGCCACGAGGAAGTTGCGGACCTCGTTGCGCCCGAAGTTGAAGACCAGCGTGCCCCAGTCGGGGTGCGCGCCCTGCCGGGGGTCGGCGTGCTCGTAGAGCGCGGTGCCGTCGAAGCGGCCGAGCGCCCAGTCGTCGCGGGGAAAGTGGGCGGGCACCCAGTCGACCAGCACGCCGACACCCCGCTGGTGCAGGTGGTCGACGAGGTGGCGGAAGCCGTCGGGGTCGCCGAAGCGGGCCGTGGGCGCGAAGTAGCTCGACACCTGGTAGCCCCACGACGGGTCGTAGGGGTGCTCGGTCGGGGGGAGGAGCTCGATGTGGGTGAAGCCCAGATCGGTCACGTGGTCGGCGAGCCGCCCGGCCATGTCGTGGTAGCCGAGGTAGGTGCCGTCGGCGTGGCGGCGCCACGATCCCAGGTGGGCCTCGTAGACGGCGACGCGTTCGTCCCACGGCCGGGACGCGGCCCGTCGGTCCATCCAGTCGCCGTCGCCCCAGGCGTGGGCCGACCGGAAGATGCGGCTGGCGCTGGCCGGCGGGGGCTCGGCTGCGGTGGCCAGCGGGTCGGCCTTGAGCCGGAGCGAACCGTCGGCGCCCAGCACCTCGTACTTGTAGCCGTGCCCCGGTGCGGCCTCGGGCACGAAGATCTCCCACACGCCCGAGACGCCGAGCTGGCGCATCGGGTGGACACGGCCATCCCAGCCGTTCCAGTCGCCGACGACCCGCACCGATCGCGCCGCGGGTGCCCACACGGCGAAGGCGGTGCCGTCGATGCCCTGGTGCCGTCTCGGGTGAGCGCCGAGCACGGTCCACAGCCGTTCGTGGCGGCCCTCGCCCACGAGGTGCACGTCCAGCTCGCCGAGCGTCGGCCACAGGCCCCACGGCTCGACGGCCGTGTGCTCGCCGCCGCCGTCCCAGCCGAAGGTGACCCGGTAACCGGGATCGGGCGGGGCGTCGACCGGCGCCTCGAACACGCCGGCATCGTGGATGCGCCGCATCGGTGGGCCGCCATCGATCGTCGCCGTCGCCGCCCCCGGCCGCCACGCCCGCACCACGGCCTGCCCGGCATCGTCGTGGATGCCGAGGAACCGATGCGGGTCGCGGCATCTGCCCTCGACGAGCGCGGCGATCTCGGCCTCGCGGGGCGCCGGCGCGGGCACGGTGCGCATCACCCCGCCAGGGAGAGGGTCCGTCGCACGGCCGACGCCGGGATGTCGACCCAGTCGTGACGGTGGGACAGCTCGTAGATCACCTCGTAGACCGCCTTGTCGAGCTCGAAGGCCCGCACCAGCGACTCGCGAGCCGCCGGTGACGAGGGCAGCAGCCGGTCGATGCCCTCGACCGACTGGTAGCCGCGCCAGAACTCGTCGACCGCCCGCGACTCCCACTGGTCGGCGAACCCTTCCAGCTCGCTGTCGACATCGCGGCCCCGCTCGGCCAGCGCCGTGCGGGCGGCGTAGTGGAACGACCGGAACATGCCGGCCACGTCGCGCAACGGCGAGGCTGCCACGGTGCGCTCGGCGACCGGGCGCACCGGCTCGCCCTCGAAGTCGAGCACGAACCACCCGGCATCGGCGAGCAGCACCTGTCCCAGGTGGAGGTCGCCGTGGATGCGCATACCCGACCCCGGGTCGTCGACGTCGACCAGGCGCGCCAGCACCGAGTCGACGGCGGCAGTGTCGACGAGATCGGCCATCGACCGGGGCTCCCCCGCCACCTCGACCTGGGCCGTCGGCGCCGGCAGCCGCTCGAGCTGGGCCCTGCAGCCGTCGAGCCACGCCTTCGGCGCACCCGGCGCGGTGCCGTAGGCGTCGGCCAAGGCCGAGTGGAGCCGCGCCGTGACCTCGCCGAGCGTCACCGCTTCGGGGCCGAAGTCGCCGCCTGCCTCCTCGGGCGGGCCGGGCGTGTTGAGCAGGTCGCGCAGCGACGTGTGGGCGAGCTGCCAGGCGTCGGTGGAGCCCAGGAGGTACTGGCGGACGACGGCGAGGTCGGCGTCGTTGTAGCGCAGCTCGGCAAGCTGGGGCACGACGTGCCGGAAGCCGCGCTCACCGAGCAGCCTGGTGATCTCGACGTCGGGGTTGGGCTCCGGGTGCACACGCCGGAACAGCTTGAGGATGAGCCGCTCGTCGTAGACCACCGACGAGTTCGACTGCTCGACGACGAGCGGACGGGCGACGTTGGCCGACTCGTCGGGCGCCACCCTGCGGAGCACCTCCAGCGCCAACTCGGGGTCGACCAGCGCGTCGTAGTACAGCCAGCCGTCGATCTCGCCGACCGTGACGCGTTCCTTGCCGTGCAGGAACTCGGCCTCCGACGGCGACGGCCGGCCGCCGAGAACGACCTGGTAGGTGGCGCTGCCGCCGCCGTCGTCGACGGCCTCGAGCAGCAACCAGACCAGCCGCGGGTCGCCGTCGCGGGCGTCGAGCGTGGTGACCGCCACGCGGGTGGGCGGTTCGTGGCCCGCGTACCACCGCTGCCGCGGGAGGAACCGTCCCAGCAGCGGCGCCAGCTTCTCGGCTAGAGAGTCGAGGCTCGGCACATCACCTGCCTAGCACTCCCGGCACGAGCGCCGGATCCGTCGTGACCGCCATCACCAACGCCGCGCCCCTTGACAGCTCGGCCAGGATGGTCGGGATCTGACGGGGGAGGCACCGTTGAGCGAGCACATGATCGGTAACCAACCGCGGCCGAACGGCCCGACGTCGGCGGGCGAGCGAGACGAACGGGCAGACGCGCCCGGCGGAGCCGGCGGAACTGGCGGAGCCGGCGCCACGGTCGGCGCCCCCACCGCGTCGACCGATCCGGCCGGCGGGGCACCGGCCCCCGCGCCCACCCCGTGGCGGCCCGGCCCGTCGCCGGTCGCGACCTCGGCCGCCCCGCCAACGATCGCG
>OCZS010000906.1_pt1 | contig 10180 bp, 7 predicted proteins | sample 1539071 | NCBI WGS metagenome assembly OCZS01 (sample SAMEA3113584, study PRJEB22503) | soil metagenome | reverse complement strand
TGCCCCCCCAACCCAAGGGCGAGTCGGCATGGCCATCGGCCAAGCAGCCCTACCGGCCGCCACCGGCCAGGAACCCGGGGAACCACTCGACCAGATGGCCGACAACGTCCCGGGCCGTCCAGCCCTGGACCGGGGCCGGGGCATCCCAGTCGACGGTTCCCTCGACGCGCGCGGTGAACCCGGCCGCCACCCAACGGTGGAACTCGGCAGGGTCCTGGTCGACGATCGACTCGCGGTTCATGGATGCTTCTCCTTCGATGCGACGGTGCAGGGTGGTGATCAGGGCCGAGTCCGGCTCGGTCGGGGTGAGGACGGCCGGCGTAAGGCCGCGCAGGCTGAAGATGGCGCCCTGGCAGAGGTGCAGGGAGGCGCCCGAGGCGACGCGGAGCTCGACACAGCCAGCTTCGAGCAACGCCATGGCATCGTCCCAGGGCGATCTCGAACAGTCGAGCCGACCGCCCCGCGGGACCAGATGCACCTGCCGGGAAACCCGTTCGGGAAGGGGTCGAGACCGGAAGTCCAGAAAGGCCGGCACGGATCCGTTGGGGCGGTGCACGGTCATGACAGCACCGCGGGCAGGCCGAAGGCGTCGAAGTGTCTGACGCCGAAGGTCGTGATGGCGCGGATGGTGCCGTCGTCGGCCAGGTCGAGCACGTCGATCTTGTAGGCCCGGAACTCCTCGTCGCCGGCGTTCCGTAGGTAGCAGGCCGCGGCGGGCTGGGCGTTCGCTCGGGTGGGCACCAGCCGCCACTGGCCCGTGTCACGGGCCCGGCGAGCGAGACCGAGGACGGCCTCCCGACCCTCGAAGAGGTAGGGCGCCGGGGGCATGGTGACCCGGATGTCGTCGGCCAGCAGCGCCAGGGTGGCGTCGGTGTCGCCGGCTTCGTACGCCGAGATGTAGCGGGCCAGCACCTGGGAGTCGACAGCGGCTCGCCGGTCATGCTCCCAGTGCTCACGCTCCTTGACGGGCAGCGCGGTCCGCAGGGTGGCCCGGGCCCGCTGCAGGGCGCTGTTCACCGCAGGCACCGAGAGGTCGAGCAGCTCGGCCACGTCGGCGGCCGACCAGTCGAGCACGTCCCGCAGGATCAGCGCGGCCCGCTGCCGCGGAGGCAGCAGCTGCAGTACGGCGAGAAAGGCCAAGCTGATCGTCTCCTGCGCGACGACGGCCGCCTGCGGCTCCTCCTCGGCCGGCGCTGCCTCGGCCAGCAGCCGGTCGGGATAGGGCTCGAGCCAGGGAACGTCGCGCATCGAGCTCAGGGACGGGACGCGCCGCCGGCTCGCCCGCAGGTGGTCGAGACAGCGGTTGGTCGCGATCTTGTAGAGCCAGGCTCGTAGGTGCTCGGGCTGCTCCAGGTCGGCGCGGCGCCGCCAAGCCTGCAGCATCACCTCCTGCACGACGTCCTCGGCCTCGTCGAAAGAGCCGAGCATCCGGTAGCAGTGCACGTGCAGCTCGCGCCGGTGCCGCTCGGCCCGCTCGCTGAACTCGACGTCGGTTTCACGGATGCCGGCAGTCTGGCCCATTTCCGCTCCTCTCTGGTTGGTCTGCCCTGTGAGACGTCCGGGGGACCGGGAACTCATCGGTCCCTGCGCTAGGTTGCCAACTCAAGGAGGTGAGGGTGGCCGACATCGACGACTTCGACATCGACAAGAGCATCGCGGCGGCATGGGCGGAGTTCCAGGCCCGGCTGAGTGAGGTCGTATCGATGATCGACGAGTCGGGCGACCTGACCATCGGCACCGGGTCGAACGACGACCAGGAGGCTCCCTTCATCCGGCTGAGCAGCCCGCGACCCCACCTGGTCCGCGGCGAGGCGGCCAGCAACGCCGCGCTGGGAGAGGACTACCAGCTCGGCCCGGACCAGCTCGCCACCATGGAGGGCCTGGGCTGGCACCCTCCCTCGGTCGACGGCGACCATCCCAGCGCCCACTTCTGGGTCGAGTGCGATCAGGACGACGCCGAGCGGATCAGTGCCCTGGCCGTCGGCGCACTTCGCGACGTGTACGGCGTCCAGCACCCGATCTTCCTCGCCCCCGACCAGCTGGCCGAGGTGCTTCAGCCCGGCCCCGCCCCGGTCGAGACGAGCTCCGGCACCCTGGTGCCGACCACGGTCCCCGCTATGTCGGCCACCATGCCGCGCAACCAGCCACACCTGAACCAGCTGGTGGACGCCGAGCTGGGCCGGATGTTCGGCTACCCGCCGATCCACGACACAGAGGGCGACGTGGCCATCCGGGTCGGGTCGACCATGCTCTTCCTGCGCACGTCCCCGGACGCCCAGGAGGTCGTGGTCTTCGCGGCGGTGGTGCACGACGTGGCCGGTCGGTCCCGGGCCGCCGAGGTGCTCAACGACCTCAATGTGGAGGCTCGCTGGGTCAAGTTCCAGCTGGTCCGCGACCGGGTCTTCGTCACCGTGTCCGTGCTGGCCCGCCCGTTCGTGCCCGCGCACCTGCACCACGCGGTCAAGATCCTGGCCGAGACGGCCGACGGCATCGACAACGAGCTGGCGGTCAAGCTGGGCGGGCGGACCACCTTCGACGACCACGACGAGGACCCCTGATCGAGGACCACTTACGCCAGGTCGGCCCGCGCCGGCCGTCCGGGCCGGTCGTGGTGCCCGCGTACGACCCGGCCCTGCCGATCACCGCCTGGCACGACGACATCGTCCGCACCATCCGCGAGCACCCGGTCGTGGTGGTCGCGGGGGAGACCGGCTCGGGCAAGACCACCCAGCTGCCCAAGATCTGCCTGGAGCTGGGTCGCGAGTCGATCGGGCACACCCAGCCCCGGCGGATCGCCGCACGGACGGTGGCCGAGCGCGTCGCCGATGAGCTGAGCACCGAGGTCGGCGAGCTGGTGGGCTACCAGGTCCGCTTCGTCAGACAGAGTTCGATTGCCACCCGGCTCAAGGTGATGACCGACGGGGTGCTGCTGGCCGAGATCGCCCGCGACCGCGACCTGCGCCGCTACGACACCGTCATCGTCGACGAGGCACACGAGCGCAGCCTGAACATCGACTTCCTGCTCGGCTACCTGCGCCGTCTGTTGCCGCGCCGACCGGACCTCAAGGTGATCATCACCTCGGCCACCATCGACACCGAGCGGTTCGCCGCGCACTTCGCCGGCCCGGACGGCACCCCGGCCCCGATCATCGAGGTGTCCGGGCGGACCTATCCGGTCGAGGTCCGCTACCGGCCGCCGCCGGTGGTCGCGGGCGAGGTCGACCAGGTCGCCGCAGTGCTGGAGGCGGTCGACGAGCTGCGCGCCGTCGGCAGTGGCGACATCTTGGTGTTCCTGTCCGGGGAGCGGGAGATCCGTGACCTGGCCGAGGCGCTGCGCGGCGCCCGGCTGCCGAACACCGATGTGCTGCCGCTCTACGCCCGGCTGTCCGCGGCGGAGCAGCACCGGGTCTTCGCACCCCACGCCGGCCGCCGGATCGTGCTGGCCACCAACGTGGCCGAGACTTCGCTGACCGTGCCCGGCATCCGGTACGTGGTCGACCCGGGCACCGCGCGGATCTCGCGCTACTCGGCCCGGACCAAGGTGCAGCGGCTGCCGATCGAGCCGATCTCCCAGGCCTCGGCCGCCCAGCGGGCCGGCCGCTGTGGGCGGGTGGCACCCGGCGTGTGCATCCGGCTGTACAGCGAGGAGGACCTGCTCAGCCGGCCGGAGTTCACCGAGCCGGAGATCCTGCGGACCAACCTGGCCTCGGTGATCCTGCAGATGGCGGCGGCCCGGCTCGGCGCAATCGCCGACTTCCCCTTTGTGGAGGCGCCGGACCGCTCCCAGGTCGCCGACGGGCTGCGGCTACTGACCGAGCTGGGGGCGCTCGCCGAGCCCGGTCAGCGCGACGCACCCCGGCTGACCGACGTCGGGCAGCGGCTGGCGGCGCTCCCGGTCGACCCGCGGCTGGGCCGGATGCTGGTCGAGGCCGAGCGCCAGGGCTGCCTGCGGGAGATGCTGGTGATCGTCTCCGGGCTGTCCATCGTCGACCCCCGCGAGCGGCCGGCCGACGCACCGGAACGGGCTGACGCGCTCCACCGCCGGTTCTGGACCGGGTCGGCTGCGTCCGAGGACGAGTCTGCGCTCGATCCTGTCGGGGGGGACGACCCCCCCGGTCCCCCTCGAAACCGCCCGGAGACGGTGATCTCGGACTTCCTGGCCTGGCTGCACCTGTGGAACTACCTGCGCACCCAGCGCAAGGCCATGTCCGGCAACGCGTTTCGCCGGCTGTGCCGGGACGAGCACCTGCACTTCCTGCGCATCCGCGAGTGGCAGGACCTGCACGACCAGCTCAAGCAGATCACCCGCGACCTGGACATCACCCGCAACGACGCCCCGGCGCCGCCGGACCGGGTGCACACGGCCGCCCTGGCCGGTCTGCTGTCCCAGGTCGGGCTCGCCGACGTACGCGAGGAGGGTCGGTCCACCGGCGGCGGACGGCGCCGGCGACCGGGTCCGCAGGAGTACCTCGGCGCCCGCGGAGCCCGGTTCGCGATCAGCCCAGGCTCCAGCCTGGCCCGCACCCCGCCGCCGCTGGTGGCCGCCGCCGAGCTGGTCGAAACCAGCCGGCTGTGGGCGCGTACGGTCGCTGCGATCACCGCGGAGCAGGTCGAGGAGGTCGGACAGCACCTGCTCAAGCGGCAGTACTCGGAGCCGCACTGGTCCGCCCGCAGCGGGTCCGTCCTGGCGTATGAGACGGTCGGCCTGCTCGGCGTGCCGATCGTGGCCCGGCGCCGAGTCGGCTATGGCAAGATCAACCCGAGCGAGGCCCGCGAGATCTTCCTGCGCTCGGCGCTGGTCGAGGGGCTATGGCGGACCCGGCATCCCTTCTTCGCCGCCAACCAGGCGCTGCGGGCAGAGGTGGAGGCGCTGGAGGAGCGGACTCGGCGGCGCGACCTGCTGGTGGACGACGAGACCGTCCTCGCCTTCTATGCCGCCCGGGTGCCGGAGGGAATCGTCTCCGCCGCGCACTTCGACGCCTGGTGGAAGCGGGCCCGACAGCAGACCCCGGACCTGTTGACGATGACCTGGGACGACCTGACTACCGGCTCGTCGGCCGCGGACCCCGACGCGTTCCCCGAGACCTGGCGGGTGGCTGGCCACGACCTGGCGCTGGACTACGTATTCGCTCCCGGCGCACCGGACGACGGGGTCACCGTTCGCGTGCCGCTGTCTCTGCTCAACCAGCTCGACCCCGCCCCGTTCAGCTGGCAGGTGCCCGGTCTGCGGTCGGAGCTGGCCACCGAGCTCATCCGGTCGCTGCCCAAGGCCGTGCGACGCAACTTCGCGCCCGCGCCGGAGTTCGCCCGCCGGGCCCTGGAGTGGCTGAGCGCCCGCCCGACGGAGCGGTCCGAGACGTTGCCGGCTGCTCTCGGTCGGGCGCTGCTTTCCCTCACCGGGGAGGTGGTCGACCCCGCTGACTGGGATCTCGAGGCGGTGCCGGTCCACCTGCGAGTCAGCTTCGCCGTCCGGCCGAACGATGCCCCCGACGGCGAGCCGCTGGCCACCGGGAAGGACCTCGCCGCCCTGCAGGCCGAGCTGGCGCCGCGGCTGAGCCGGACGCTGGCCGCAGCGGCGTCCGCCCTGACCCGGACCGGGGACACTCGGTGGGAGTTCGGGACGGTGCCCGACCAGGTCCGCCTGCCCGGCGACGGCCACGCGATCGTCGGCTACCCCGCCCTGGTCGATGAGGGCACGACGGTCGGCCTCGCCGTTCTGGACACCCCCGCCCGTCAGGCCACCAGCCACCGGGCCGGCCTCCGCCGGCTGGTGCTGCTGAACACGCCGGACCCGACGAAGTGGGTCGTGTCGCACCTCAGCCAGCGTGACCGGCTCGCCCTGGCCGCCGGGCCGTACGCCTCGGTTCCGGACCTGCTGGCCGATGCCCGGCTGGCGTCGGTGGGGGAGCTGGTCCGCCGCGCGGACGTTGAGGTCCGGGACGAGCCGGCCTTTCAGGCCCTGTGCGACGCCGTACGGGTGGACAACCCAGAGCTCATGCAGGCGGTCGTCCGGCTCGCCGCGGAGATCACCACCACCGCCGGGTCGGTACGGGCCGACCTTCCCGCGGCCGGGGCGGTGAGTCCGGCTGCGGCCGCCGATCTGAACGAGCAGCTGGAGAACCTGGTCTTCCCGGGCTTCCTGGCCGCGGCGGCGTACGACCATCTGACCCAGCTTCCGCGCTACCTGCGGGCGGCGCAGCAGCGCATCGCCGGCCTGCGGACCAACCCGGCCCGGGACGCCGCCGGCCTGGCGGTGATCCTGCGCTGTGAGGACGCGTACGCCGAGCTGGCGGACGCCGCCCCGCCCGGGCCGCTGCCCGACTTCGTCGACGAGGTCGGCTGGCTGATCGAGGAGCTGCGGGTCAGCCTGTTCGCCCAGAGCCTGCGGACGCCGATGCCCGTTTCGGAGAAACGGGTGCGTACCGCGTTGGACCGCGCGCGGGCGCGGCTGGATGGACAGAGCCCAGCGGGCGGTCGCGGGTAGATTGGGGCGCATGTTGGATCCGCGCCAGCTGTACACCTTGAACGAGGATGTGACGGCCAAGCTCAAGGAGCATCGGCCGGTGCTGATCCACCAGCTCGACGGCTTCGTCGATGCGGGGCAGGCCGGGCGGCTGTTTTCCGCCCATCTGCTGGAGACGCTCGACCACGAGGTGCTCGCGACCTTCGACCACGACCAGCTGCACGACTACCGCAGCCGGCGGCCGGCGATGGTGTTCGACACCAACCAGTGGAAGTCCTACGCCGACCTGCATCTACGGCTCTACCGGATGGTGGACGAGCAGGGCGAGGTGTTCCTGCTGCTGCACGGCCCGGAGCCGGATGTGCAGTGGGAGCGGATGGCCGCGGCCGTGCTCGGGCTGATCGAGCAGTTCGGGGTGCGGCTGACCGTCAGCCTGCACGGGATTCCGATGGCCGTGCCGCACACCCGTCCGATCACCCTCACCGCGCACTCGACCGACACCGAGCTGGTCACCGGCTACCGCAGCTGGATCGACCGCGTCGAGGTGCCGGCCAGCTTCACCGGGCTGCTGGAGTTCCGGCTCGGCCAGCTGGACCGCAAGGCAATGGGCTTCGCCGCGCACGTTCCGCATTACCTGGCCCAGGCGACCTTCCCGGAGGCCACGCTGACCCTGACTCGTTCGCTGAACTCGGCGACCGGGCTGGCCGTACCGCTGGCGCCGCTGGAGAAGGCGTCGGCGGCCAACATGGCCGACATCGCCGAGGAGATGGTCGGCTCGACCGAGGTGCAGGAGCTGGTGGCCACGCTGGAGCAGCAGTACGACGCGTTGCAGGCCGACCGCCCGGAGCGGGTGCCCAGCGCGGAGGAGATCGCGGCGGAGTTCGAGCGCTTCCTCGCCGACCGCGAGAAGGAGTAGGGCTCGGCCTCGCTAGGTTTGGCGGGTGCCCCAGTCGCTCGACGAGCTGATCGACCTGCTCGACCTCGAAGAGATCGAGATAGGGCTGTTCCGCGCCCGACAGCCGGACACCCAGCTGCAACGGGCCTTCGGCGGCCAGGTGCTGGCCCAGGCGCTGGTGGCGGCGGCGCGGACGGTGCCGGCCTCCCGAGTGCTGCACTCGCTGCACGCCTACTTCCTGCGGCCCGGGCGGACCGACATACCGATCGTCTACGACGTGGAGACCATCCGCGACGGCCGGTCCTTCTCCTCCCGCCGCGTGGTGGCCCGGCAGGGCGGGTCGGTGATCTTCTATCTGTCCAGCTCGTTCCACGAGGACGAGGAGGGCTTCGAGCACGCCGACCCGGTGCCGGACGACGTGCCCGGTCCGGATGAGAGCCCGCGGCTCGGTGAGGTGCTGTCCAAGGTCTCCGGCCGGTCGGCCGCGCTGTGGGAGCGGGAGTGGGGCGTGCTGGACGTCCGCTACGTGGGCGACTCCCGGTCGGGCGGAAACCTGGCGGATCCTCGGCATCCGGCCCGCGCCCGGGTCTGGGTCAGGGTGGAGGGTGGGCTGCCGGAGGACCCGCGACTGCACCAGGCCGCGCTCGCGTACGCCAGCGACCTTACGCTGCTGTCGGCGACAACCGTGCCGCACAACGTCTTCATCGGCATCAACGTCCAGGGCACGTCGCTGGACCACGCGATGTGGTTCCACCGGCCGTTCCGCGCCGACGACTGGCTGCTCTACGACCAGGTGTCACCGTCCGCCTCCGGCGGACTCGGCCTGGCCACCGCCCGGCTGTTCCAGCACCGCACCCTGGTCGCCAACGTGGCTCAGGAGGGCCTCATCCGCCCGACCACCTGAGAACGCGACTCCAGTCGGCCCCGGACCCCGCGACACGCCGACAAGTGGTGAAACGCGCGTCGCGAATTCGGGTGCGTGTGCCGGGAGGCGTCCGCTCGTCGAGCATCGGAGGAGCGTCCGGCTGCCGAGCGGAGGAGCGATGAGCGAACACGCTTTTCGTTCGCGAAGAGATGACGACGACGGCAGCACCGAGGACGCGACTGGTGCGAGACGAGCACCAGAGAAGGGAGCGCGGGACGAGCGCGAGCGAACAGTCCTGGCAAAAGGCCGATCCGGACGGGGGGTGTCCGGATCGGCCTGGGGAGCTGCGGGGAAGGGTTTATGTCCCGGCGCGTGGGGGGTTACGCAGCCAGGACCGACTTACCCCGCAGCTTGGCAATGGCGTGCCGCTCGATCTGGCGGACACGCTCGGCGGTGATGCCCCAGAGGGCACCGATGTCGGCGAGCTTGGCCTGACGGCCGTCGATGAGCCCGTAGCGACGACGCACTACGTCGGCGGAGCGATCGTCGAGCTGAGAGAGCATGGCCTCCAGCCGGGCGTGCTCCTCGGCGTCCAGGAACACCTCGTCCGGACCGGGCATCGGCTCCCGGGCGATCAAGTCACCAAGGGCGGTGTCGCCGCCCTCCTCGACCGGAGCGTCCAGGCTGACGTGGTCGCGGCCGTAGCGCATCAGGTCCAGCACCCGGTCGGGCTCCAGATCCATCTCGGCGGCGATCTCGTCGATCTCCGGGTCCCGGCCCAGCCGGCGCTCCAGCGTGCGACGCACCGCGCCGACCTGGTTGACCTGCTCGGCCACGTGCACCGGCAGCCGGACGATCCGCCCCTGCTGAGCGATGCCCCGGCTGATCGACTGCCGCACCCACCAGGTGCCGTAGGTGGAGAACTTGAAGCCCTTGGTGTAGTCGAACTTCTCCACCGCCCGGATCAGGCCGGTGTTGCCCTCCTGGACCAGGTCCAGCAGCGGCATCTGCGAGCGGCCGTACTTGCGGGCCACCGAGACAACGAGTCGCAGGTTCGCGGTGACGAAGCGCTGCATGGCCGCCTGGCCCTCGGCGACGAGCTGCTCGAGCTCTTCGGTGGTCGGACGCTTGGCGCGCTTGCCCCGCTCCGCCAGGGTCACGTCGCCGTTCAGGATGTGCTCGGCGTACAGGCCGAGCTCGATGGTCTTGGCCAGCTCAACTTCCTCCTCCGCGCTGAGCAGAGGAGTTTTGGCGATGCCCTCGAGGTAGAGTCCGACCGCATCTTTGCCGTCGATGCCTTCAGACACTCTCGAGCGAGTTGTGGTTACCAACGTCTGGCCCCTTTCCGTACCGTCACGAGGAGAACGCGCCAGGGGGCGATAAGGATTCCGGTAGACCCCTGAATAATCCCTGAGACCGGCTATGTACCTATTCGGAAGCCGGGCACCCCGTAGATGCGTCGAGCCACCCGTACGCGGCTTCTCGTTATGCAGACGTAACGCCGCTGATCTGGGAAATAATCCACGCGTACTCGAACGCGAGCTCCCGCCAGGACTGGTAGCGCCCGCTCACGCCGCCGTGACCGGCCGACATCTCGGTCTTCAGCAGGAGCTCGCGCCCTTGCTGGCCCGCGCCAACGTGCCGCAGCGCGGCGACCCACTTGGCCGGCTCCACGTAGAGGACCCGGGTGTCGTTCAGGTTGGTCGTGGCGAGGATGGCGGGGTAGTCCCGGGCGGCCACGTTCTCGTACGGGCTATAGGACTTCATGTACGCGTACACCTCGGGGTCCGCGAGCGGGTTGCCCCACTCCTCCCACTCGACCACGGTCAGCGGCAGGTCAGGATCCAGAATCGAGGTCAGCGGGTCGACGAAGGGCACCGAGGCGTGGATGGCCCGGAACCGGTCGGGAGCGAGGTTGGCCACGGCCCCCATCAGCAGCCCGCCGGCGCTGCCGCCG
>OCZS010000903.1_pt1 | contig 10193 bp, 9 predicted proteins | sample 1539071 | NCBI WGS metagenome assembly OCZS01 (sample SAMEA3113584, study PRJEB22503) | soil metagenome | reverse complement strand
CAATCCAACTTATTTGGAATGGCTTAAAGCTACTAAATGGGACGGGGTATTACCTCTGGTGACAGGAGGAGCAGAGGGAGCGGAAGGTCAAGGAGTCACTCCGTTTATAGAGATTCCGACTTCAAGAAATGATGGTGGACAGGAAGAACAAACACCGGCGGCAGGTAATACCACAGTATCAGGTTAACCCCTGCTGCGACAAGGACACTGTAACTCTGCCCAGAAATAATAATCTGTGATGGACACCAATACATTCCTGACAAATATGGCTAATCAAGATGCAGTTTAGTCAAAATTCCGCTTTGGGAGGTTTGGTACGTGCTAACGAAGAACCTGATTATCTTTAAGAAACCTCGACAAGTCGAAATTGCATTAAGTTTACTTTTCACGACTGGTCTGGTACTGCTACGATAAATTTTATCTCAAAGGTACTGAGGCAGCGAGGCAGGAGATGAATTGTCCTAATTCCTTTACCACCACTTCAAGCATCCTCTAGCAAGCGTGAGGTTCTTGACAGTTTGAGTATGTCTGTACAAAGGACCTAGCTGTATAGTCACAAGTCAGAACTTTTCTGTTCGGCTCTAAACTTCCTGAGGTCTGCCTCTCTTTTCATTTATTGGCCCAACAAGGAATTTATGTCGCATGACAGGCTAGGAACTAGCCTCATGACCCTTTCTGAGATCGCGGCAGCGCCCCTGAATTCCGATAAGTCATGCAACTATACTAGAAAAATAATAACGTCAAGTTCATCCATGCTCCTTCACTCAACAGATTGAAGTCAAACTATGGAATTTTGCTTATCCTGTCAAGAGCAGGGTCCGGTATCCCTAAATTTCTAAAGGCTTCAATTCTGTTCAAGCAGGCATAGCATTGCCTGCAGTGATTTTCACCTTTATGATGACAACTCCAAGTCAAAGCAAGAGGTACTTTCAGTTTGACTGCTAGATTAATTATTTCTATTCTGTTCAAATTAGCAAGGGGTGCCAATACCTTGTATGGCTTGTTGCCACAGTATAAGCAACCTTGACTAAATAGTGAATTCATATCGTTAAGATATGGTGCTGTTGCGTCTTTAAAAAACAAACCGTCATCCCTGTTATGACCACCTATAATCCATTTAATATCAAGAAACTCTGCATAGTGAGCAGCAATCGAATAGAAGATCATATTTCTTGCGGGAATATAAGATGACCACCTGCCATCTCCCGTACGGGGCCTTTGTCGACCCCTGTAAAAGTCTGAAGATTCTTTAATAAAAGGAATGCTAATTTTTAGAAGCTTCGATGCATTCGCTTTTCTAGATAGAGCAATGGTCGCTTTTCTTTCCTTCTCAGCCCTGTCATAGTAATCAAATGTAATTGCATAAACTCGAGAAAACTTTTCCTTCGCCCAATATAGACAGGTGGCAGAGTCCAGGCCGCCGGAGAGCATTACTAATGCCTTTGACTTTTTATTCATAGTTTGCCAGGCTTTGTTTCTGCTATAATGTGGGCTCCTTTGCTTACTCCTTCGTAAACGTACACACCTATGGCTTCTACATTGGAGGGCATTTTTGGTGCTAGAAGCTTAATGATCTGGGAAGAAATATTTTCCACGGTGGCTTCCCCGGGCAAGAGAAAAGTCGTATTCTTTGGTAATTGTAAATTAAAGTATCCCTTAGGGCCCTCAAAAACTATATGGTAGTGAGCTTCATCTTCTTTCCTGAGATACTGCTGGCTGATGAAGAATTTGTGGTCAAGTACGCTCAGAGCATCCTTGATGATTCTTTTGGCTTCGCCGAAATCTATCACTAGGTTGTCCTTCATATTTCCGATTATCTCAACCATAACAGTTGAGGTGTGGCCGTGTAAGATCGAACATTTTTCCACTAGGGGCAATATATGCGCATAATCAAATGCCAAAGTTGGATCCTCTATAAATATAGAGCCCACCTGGCTTGATTGGGAATTAAATGAGAAAAATGACTTTAATTCGTTCTGTTTAGCCACATAATTGGAGTGCCCAATACCTAGGATTTTAATATCCGGGAGGTTCCTTTGTACGAGTTTGAACTTTTCCAAGTCCGGTTCGGAATCGATAACCTCTATGTATTTATCGCCTATCTTAAAATCCAAATCAACATAATTGGACCCATCAAGATTTACTCTTGTGTTGTATTCATAATCGTGTCCCAAAAATGACAAGATGTTGGACGTTGAAAATTCTGCCCTACTCCGCAGAAGGTTGCCTCTGTGGTCAAGGTATCTAAGATCACTATCTGTTACAACTCCCTTCATACCAATTTCCCTCAAAGGAAGATATCTTCGCATATAAATTGTTATACATACATCGTGTCACGCCTCAGATAGACCCTTGACACCTTTAGTTCGGCCTCATTAACAAGAACAAACGAGCAGGTCTCAGACGTGATAAATGTAATGTGAACTGGGTTTCTTTTCAATTGATCAAAGGATTTTATAGATTCAAGTGATTACCAATCTAGTATTTCGGGTGTTATCAAGGCTAAGAGAAGCTCTTTTTGCAGCAGTGCAGCAAGCGATAGGCAACGAAACCTGTTTAGCAGTCGCTTTCTCTGGCGGAGTGGATAGTGCCTTACTTGCGAAGATTTGTAAAGATATCGGAATAAGTACAACCCTTCTAACCGTAGGATTTTCGGGGTCAAAGGACTCTACCTTTTCTCGAGAAGTAGCAGGTATAATGAATATGCCCCACAAGATTTTCAAGCTAGATAGTGAATGCTTTCAAAAAAATGTAAACTTTGTTTCCGATAAAATCGGATGTAATATTACTTCACACATTGAAAATTGTGTTGCTTTTTTTTACATTGCAAGACTTGCCCGCGATAACGGCTTCCGATACGTTGTAACAGCCAACGGCTGCGACGAACTTTTCTGCGGCTATGATATGTTCAGATCCGTATACGATCAAGGCTGTACTGCCCTTATGAATCTCCAAGACAAAAAACTTGAGAATGAGTTTGTGCTCATGCAGGAAATAGATAGCATAACAGAAGAATTTGGCATCACAGTAAAACAGCCGTTCTTGTCACCGGATTTTATATCGTTCGCTAAAAGTATACCGATGGACCAGAAGATTAGCGGTCCCAAAGATGAAATTAGAAAACATATTTTGAGACAAGTGGCATCTTTGATAGGCGTCCCACGCCAGTCCGTGATGCAAAGGAAGATGGCTCTCCAGTACAGTTCACTAATTCACAAAAATTTTTGCAAAGTCTCTAGAGACTCTCTGCATAGCTAATTATATTGATAAGACATCTCTGCCTTTCTCACGACAGTTTGGATAACGTGTATCTGTTGTTGCCCACCAGCAAAGGACATTCTGAAATGCTCACCGAATAGGTGTGCTATTCGAGAGAGAATTTTCGGTTAGTCTCTTTTACCAGAGTCGCGACCCTGTCGATGATCTTGGACGAGGCTGATAAGTGATTCTTAGGATTAAATAATGAATCCAAATCTTCTTCCCTCAGTTCCTTCGAGAGCACCGGGTCTTTGATTATTGTCTCTAGAAAATGTTCTCCGCTCCTAAGAGCTATAAATGCTACTCTTTGAATTTCTCTATAGGCCTCAAACCTCGGAATCCCTTTTTTAACTAATGCCTGCAGTACAAATTCCGCATAGATTTGGCCTTTTGTGATATCGATGTTTGAAATTATCCTCTCCTCGTTTACTTGGAGTTCCAAGATAACTCTTGTAATTAAGTTCAGCATTTCATCTATTAGGACAGCGCTCATTGGGATAGTAAAACGCTCGTTTGCTGAGTTCGACAGGTCTCTTTCGTGCCATAATGCAATATTTTCTAAACTAACATTAACCAAGGAACGTAACATTCTTGCAAGAGACGAGACTCTTTCACTCTTAATTGGATTCCTTTTGACTGGAACGGCACTGCTGCCAATCTGTCCTTCCCTGAATGGTTCTTCAACTTCTGCCAACTCAGTTCTTTGTAGATTTCTTATCTCGATTGCTATTTTATCAAGACTAGAGCCCAGCAAAGCGAACAGAAATTGCATCTCTGCATATCCCTCCCTAGAAATTACCTGTGTAGCCGCGTCAACCGGGACGAGGCCAAGCTCTTTGGAGACCAGATCCTGTACGGCTAGAGCATCTTCTCCCATTAATGAGCCTGTTCCTACAACACCCAGTGTTTTGCATCGTAAGATCCTTTTCTTGCTCTCCTCTAATCTTTCGATATGCATTGCCATCTCTGCAGCCCATACTGCAAACTTAAGTCCGAATGCAATTATGCTTGCATGTTGGCCATGCGTTCTTCCGACAGCCGGCTGGGTCTTATAATCAAGTGCTATATTGATTAAGATTTTAGCCAAACGAGAAACCTTTGGTTCAAGAATAAAAAATATATCTCTTATTTGCATGGACGTACTCGTGTCTACGACATCACTACTTGTTAATCCGTAATGGATCCACGGCTTTGTTCTTGAAGAGCACTGTTCCCCGAGGGCTTCTATTATTGCAGCTGTGTCATGGTCGCTCACGGCCTCAAGTTCTTTGATTCGTCCCAGACTCACTGTACCTGATCTGCCGATTTTCATAATTTCGTCCGAAGCATATGAAGGAATCAGGCCTAATCGACCCTGCGCAACAGCAACTGTTGCTTCAAATTCTATTTGATAGCGCATTCTCTGATCTTCTTCAAATATTTGCTTAATTTCCTTGCTCCCGTAGCGTCCTGTATCTATAGGAAGTATGGCCATTCTATATGACAAAAATAACTGAAGAAAAATAAATCTTGCCAGAGAACCGCTGGTCTGCCTGCGGAAATTTGATCCCTTATTGGATTCGTATTTATAAGCTCGAATATGATACTTAAACGGTAATCTAAAGATAAGGAATATGAATGAGTTATTGAGTAAAAGCGGTAATTATCGCATCAGAAAGATTAGCGATTTGATTTTCCGAATCGAGAAGGATGAATCTAAGGGAATGAAGGTCCCTGTGACGATTTATGCCAATGATAATCTTATTTCAAAAATGATCACGGATAGAACTCTCGATCAAGCCGCTAACGTTGCGACATTGCCTGGTGTGGTTAAACAAGTGGTAGTTCTTCCTGACGGACATGAGGGTTACGGATTCCCCGTTGGTGGAGTTGCAGCAACGGATCTAGATGAAGGCGTCGTTAGTCCAGGCGGCGTAGGATACGATATTAACTGTGGTGTGAGATTGATAAGAACAGGTCTGACCGAATCCGATTTGAGACCACGTCTAAAAGATCTTGTCAACGAATTATTCAGATCTATTCCCACAGGAGTAGGAAGCGAAGGAGCATTTCGACTGACCGGTCCAGAGCTCGACGAGTTATTATTGGAAGGAACGAACTGGGCAATCGAGCGCGGATATGGATGGCAACAGGATACAGAAGTTTGCGAGGAAAGTGGTAAGATGATGGGAGCCGACCCAACAAGAGTGTCAGAAGTTGCGAGAAAACGTGGCGCAATCCAACTTGGTAGTCTGGGCTCAGGCAATCATTTCTTGGAAGTACAAAAGGTGGACAAGATATATGACCAAGTTGCAGCAAGATCAATGGGCCTCGACCATGAGGGACAGATTACAATACTTATTCATTGCGGTTCACGAGGGTTTGGACATCAGGTTTGCAGCGATTACTTGCGCATCTCAGAGATTGCACTGAAGAAGTATGGTTTCAAATTAGCGGATAGGGAACTTGCATGTGTACCAAATAACTCATCTGAGGGTAACGACTATCGTAAGGCTATGTATTCCGCGTTAAACTTTGCGTGGTGTAACAGACAAATGATAACGCACTGGACTAGAAAGGCATTTGAAAGGATATTTAAAATAAACGACCAAGCACTGGGGATGCAACTTCTATACGATGTATCTCACAATATTGCCAAAGTAGAGCGCCACAGCATTAACGGCGAGGGCACTCGTGATTTGGTAATTCACAGAAAGGGTGCAACAAGAGCGTTTCCGGCGCAGATGCCAGAATTGCCGGCTAGATATTACAGTATCGGTCAACCTGTAATTATTCCGGGCTCAATGGGGACAGCCAGTTGGGTTCTCAAAGGTAACGAAAAGTCATTAAATTTAAGTTTTGGATCTACTGCTCACGGCGCAGGTAGGATGATGTCGAGATCCGCTGCTAAGCGAATTCACTCTGTCGAAGAAGTGAGAAAGACTTTGGAGAGGAAGGGTATTTATATCAAGTCCTCAACGAAAGATGGACTAGTAGAAGAAGCGCCTGATGCTTACAAAGATGTAGATGAGGTAGTAAATGTTTCTGATTCATTGGGAATAGCCACTAAGGTTGCGAGACTCGTTCCGCTGGGGGTGATAAAAGGTTAGTGACATCAAAGGAACGAGATGGGCAGGAGGATCCAGAAATTGCAATAATTAAGGCACGTAAATTGAAAGAATTGTGGAAACATGCAGCCATGGAAAAGTCAAAGGCCGCACAGAAAGAGCAAGGGCAGAAGGTTCTGTCAAAAACCGATAAGGAAATTGTGTTAGATTATCTATATGATCGAGGAGAGGAGGTTCTGAAGCTTGCAGAAGCCCAATTTCCATCCCAAACGCAGATAATAATAAAGAGAATAGCTGATTTGATCAGAACAGGGGAGATTCAACAGAGAATAGCTGGAGGTGAACTGCTAGCGCTTTTCCGCTCTATTGGGATAAATGTCAGGATTCGCACGACTATCAAAATCGAAGATCACGGCAAATTAGTGTCATTCTCAGAAAAACTCAAGCAAGAAACTCGAGATAACACAATCAAGGAATAATGGCACTTAGGCCGCCTTTTTTCTCTCCGTAGCATTGAAGCAATTCAGAATATGTCAAGACAGAGTCGGTTGCATGGACCATGGCATTTACTCCCCCGTAACAGGGTTATGATATAGCGTGAATGATTATGGTTTAGACTCTTCGTCCTCTTCTTCCGCCAGGCTTCCTTGTAGTATCGTGCGGAACAGGCGTTACGTCATCAATTCTCCCTATCCTGAAACCTGCTCTAGCCAGTGCCCTGATAGCTGCCTGCGCCCCTGGACCTGGGATTCTCGGCCCTACGCCGCCAACAGCCCTCACGCGGATGTGAAGCGCAGTTATTCCCTTCGATTTTGCGACATCTGCAGCTGCCACTGCAGATTTCATAGCTGCATAGGGAGAGGACTCGTATCTGTCGGCCGTCACGTGTCTTCCGCCAGAGCTGAATGAGACTGTTTCGGCCCCGCTGATATCTGTAATATGAACTAGAGTGTTATTATAACTACTCAATATGTGAGCAACACCCCATTTATATTGCGTGATCTCTTCTATGTTTGACATTTACTTGTAGTAAACTCGGTTATTACGGGCTACATATTAACCTTGATAGTTACTATTTGACTATTAATTTTTCAAATGGAGATAGCCCCTATTATCCAGGAGAGAGAGTTCCTTTTTTGCGTTTTGCTTACCTATGACGAAGACCTTGCCTGCTCCATGAGTTGCTCTGCCTATTACAATCAATTTTAATCTCTGCTTTCCAGCTATATTCTCCACTCTTTTCATATTCTGTCGAGGAACTGTTGCTACTATATGAAACTCCTCTCCGCCATGAAAAATCAATTCATGGGAATCCAAAAATCTGTTCTCCATTGCAAATCGTCCAATCCCTGTTGCCGAGGGCACCGTGCTGACAAAAAAATTCACTTTGCTCTGTATAGCCAGCTCATAGAGGGAGATAGCAAGACCGTCGCTAGAATCAATAGAAGAAGACAAATACTTTGCCAGAGATGTTCCGAACTTTTGTTGGGGCTTTGGACTCATCACAGAAGAAATAGCTTTATTTTTAAACATCCCTCCGGCGTTAGCACTCTGCATCAGGATTTTCAGACCAGCCGCTGGGTATCCAAAGCCTCCTGAAACAACTATAAAATCGCCGGGTTTGGCACCATTTCTGGAGGGAATATTACCGTTCTCAGAAAATCCAATTAAAGCACAACCTATGATTAATTCACTGGCTTCATTTGTATCGCCACCTATAAATTCGATCCCGAATTCTCTCGACGACTTCTTAAAGCCCCTGACCAGTTCCAAAATGTCGTCTTTTAAGTATCTGTCAGGGATTCCCAGAGAAATCATCGACATGTAGGGAGGTCTGATGCCTTTTGCTGCGAAATCGCTTACGCAGGAGACAACGCTTTTTCGGGCTATTTGCCAGGCTTTCATCCCCGGAGGCACATCGGTACTTTCTACAAGCATGTCGCATTTGAAAATAAGTTCTATTCCTCTTCTTAGCCTCCTCACAGGAGAGATGACGGACACATCATCTTCTCCAATTCGCCTCGCCGTATAATATTGTCTATTATCGTAATAGTTGGTGCCCTTGCGGCTAGATCTTTTAAACTCATTGACAAAGATTTCTATAATTTGTTTTTCATTTATACGCGTCATAAACTGTTCGAACCTTGTTAACTATTTCATCGTGCAGGCCTTGTACCGCGTATGCTCTGGATTCAACAGAGACCCGGATAGCATGTTCTGTATTTGAAGGTCTCACCAGAGCCCATGAGTCATCATCTAGTATAGCCTTAACACCATCTATGGTTAGAATTTCTGATGAGTCTCTCTTAAAGATATCAATTAATTTTTCAATGATCTTTCTGTGCTGATCAGAAGGTAAGGCTATTTTCGTTCTTATTTGTGCATATTGACGCGCAAATTCTATGCATTCATCTATCATTTTGGTATCAAGCGAGGAGATTATTGCACATGCCAAAAATCCGTCTCTGCACATGTTAAATTTCGGCATAATAAATCCTGCACTGCTCCCCTCTCCACCAGCATCTGCCTCAACTCCGAGCATCTTGCTAACAACATTGGATTCGCCAACCTTTGAAGAGTCGAACTTGACCGATGCGGAGCCATAGCGCCTCGCGAATTTCTCTATTGATATGCTGGTGTCTATGCTCGTGACAAACTTTTTCATCCCTAGGTTAAGTGAGCTTGCCACGCAGAGTAACAGCGTCGTGTCTGGAGTTAATTTCTTACCGTTCTTGTCAACTACCACAAGTCTGTCTCCATCTATGTCAAAGGCAAATCCAAAGTCAAGTCCGTTAGCAACAACCAAGGACGCCAGGTCGCTAAGGCTATCGATTGTAGGGTCCGTTCCTCTCGAAGACATTCCATAAGTGTCATTGATACTGTAAAACTTGTAACCAAGATTTTTGAATAATTTATTGACGAATCCGCAAGTAGACCCACCTCCCGGATCGAGCCCTACCTTGATATGCTTGGTGGAATCAACAGATGCTTTTGTCAAATCAACTACCTCATTTACATAGTTTGAAATGGCTTGAAATGGTTTGCCGTAGTTTGAGGTTATCTCCTTTTCTTTGACCGGCGAGCAGTTAAGCATATCTTGCAATTCATTCTCAAAGATTCCTCTTCCCTTTAATACGAACTTTAGCCCGTTCCACTCAAGTGGGTTATGAGAGGCTGTTACTATACATCCTCCTTCATATCTCCGTGATTCCCGAAATACCATCGGTGTGGGAGCTACGCTCAGATCGTATACATCAACTCCTTCTTGCATGAGTGATGCTGTGACGATCTTTGCAATAGCTGTGCTCGAGGGCCTAGTATCTCTTCCAAGAATACATCTATCCCCCTTACTAACCAGAGATTGTGCAAATAATCTACTAAATTTAACAATCTCGTACAAGCTCAGATCACTATTACTGAAAACACCCCTAATACCTGAGATTGATATCTTCACAATCCGAAGTTACGAAGGTCCAAGTATTAATTTTGTGCTATTCCTCTAGGTTTGTCCTAGCAACTTGATGGATAATCTCTCTGTTATTTAGTCCACGTGAAGAATTAAATAAAGAACTATAAATTTTCGTTTAATGCTCTAAAGAGACATATTGCCCTAGTAGCTCAGCCTGGCAGAGCGAAGGTTTCGTAAACCTTAGGTCCCGGTTTCGAATACCGGCTAGGGCTTCCATTAAGGTTTAGATCTAGATTGTTGAATTTTGAGAATTCATGCGTCAGGATATTTAATAACCGTTCTGAGATTGATATTACTGCTGATGAAATTGCCGTCTCCCAATGAAACGGTCTACGGACATGGCAGTAAAAGTTTAGCATAGGATTAAGCAAAACAGAAAGTCGTTGTTTGATGAGAATATCAGAATTAGAGTCCGCTTA
>OCZS010000902.1_pt1 | contig 10197 bp, 12 predicted proteins | sample 1539071 | NCBI WGS metagenome assembly OCZS01 (sample SAMEA3113584, study PRJEB22503) | soil metagenome | reverse complement strand
ATCGGGGCTGTTCAGCGCGGGGTCGGACGAGGGACGGACGAGCGGACGAGCGGACGGGACCCACGGGGAGACGGGCGGACAGGGCGGGCGGTGGACTGGACGGGCTGGGTCGGGATCGGGCTGGGTGTGGGTGGCGTCGCCATCCTCGCCTGGACCGCGCGCACGCGCACCCCGGGCGGCGACGGGTGGACCTTCGAGGCGTATGAGGCGGGGTGGCGGGAGGCGCACCTGCTGGGGGAGGAGGCGCGGCCGGGGGGACGGTTGGCCGCCAGGTACCTGCGGCTGCCGTATGTGGTGGGGGCGCCGTTGGCCAGGGCGGGGGTCGATCCCGACCTGGTCACCCTGGCCGCGCTCTGGGTGGCGCTGGTGGCGGGGTGGACGGCGACGCTCGGGCCGGGGTGGGCGGCGGTGGCGGGGGCGCTCACGCTGGTGGCCGGGATCGCCGACTCGGTGGACGGGGCGGTGGCGGTGATGCAGCGGCGGACCAGCACCTTCGGGTTCGTGTGGGACTCGACCGCCGACCGGCTGGCCGACCTGGCCGTGATCGCCGGGCCGGTGGTCCTGGTCGCGACCGAGGCCGACCCCGGCTGGGGGGCGGCGGCGGCGGCCACCGGGACGGCCGCGGCCGGGCTGCTGCTGCTGCTCGAGTACGTCCGCGCCCGGGCCCAGGCCGGTCAGGTGGCGGCCGCCTGGACGCTGGCCACCCCGGGCGAGCGGCCGACCCGGGTGATCGTGCTCGGCCTGGCCGGCCTGGCCGTCGGCGCGGCCCAGCTGGGCGGCGAAGGCCTGGCCGGGGCGGCCCTCGACCTCGGCTACCCCCTGGCCCTGGCCGCCCTGGCCCTGCTCGAGGCGGCCGGCTGCGTGCAGCTCCTGCTGGCCGTCCGCCACGCCACCTCGCGGCTGCGGTAGGCTCCCGGGTCTCAGGAGGCGCGAACGCCCAGAACCCCATATCCTCGAATCGACATGCTGGAATCGATCAAGCAACCTGGCGACCTACGGCAGCTCAGCGACGACCAGCTGGTGGAGCTGGCCGCCGAGATCCGGGACTTCCTGGTCCGGGCGGTGGCCGTCCGCGGCGGGCACCTCGGCCCCAACCTCGGCGTCGTCGAGCTCACCATCGCCCTGCACCGGGCCCTCGACTCGCCGGTCGACCGGATCGTCTGGGACACCGGCCACCAGGCCTACGTGCACAAGCTGCTCACCGGCCGCCAGGACGACTTCGCCAACCTGCGCACCCTCGGCGGCCTCTCCGGCTACCCGTCGCGGTCCGAGAGCCCCCACGACGTGATCGAGAACTCCCACGCCTCGACCGCCCTCGGCTACGCCCTCGGCCTGGCCGAGGCCCGGCGGGCGGGCCAGGGCGACGGCCGGGTGGTCGCGGTGGTCGGCGACGGCTCGCTCACCGGCGGGGTCGCGCTGGAGGCGCTCAACCTGATCGGCCACCGCAAGCCCGACCTGCTGGTGATCCTCAACGACAACGGCCGCAGCTACGCCCCGACCGTCGGCGGCCTGGCCGGCCACCTGGCCCCGTTCCGGCTCCACCCCGGCTACGAGACCCTGAAGAAGGGCGTCGAGGAGACCCTTGGCCGGGTGCCGCTGGTCGGCGAGGGCATGGTCGAGGCGGCCAAGCGGGTCAAGGAGGGGGCCAAGGCCCTGGTCGCCCCCCGGGTGGTCTTCGAGGACCTGGGCTGGCAGTACGCCGGCCCGGTTGACGGCCACGACCTGGCCGCCCTGGAGAAGGCCATCGACCACGCCAAGCGGGTCCCCGGCCCGGTCCTGCTGCATGTGATCACCCAGAAGGGCCGCGGCTACCCGCCGGCCGAGGAGCACGAGGAGGACAACCTCCACTCGCTCGGCGCCTTCGACCCGGAGACCGGGCGGGCCCTGCCCAAGTCGGGCGACGAGGTCGGCTTCACCGACGTGTTCGGCCAGGCCCTGCTGGACGAGGCCCGCCGCCACCCGGAGCTGGTGGCCATCTCGGCGGCCATGCTCGGCCCGACCAAGCTGACGGTGATGCAGCGGGAGTTCCCCGAGCGGGTCTACGACGTCGGCATCGCCGAGCAGGTCGGGGTGACCATGGCCGCCGGCATGGCCCTGCAGGGGCTGCGGCCGGTCTGCGCCATCTACTCGACCTTCCTCCAGCGGGCCTTCGACCAGGTGATGATGGACGTCGCCCTGCACCGGCTGCCGGTGATCTTCGTGCTCGACCGCTCCGGCATCACCGGCGAGGACGGCTCCTCCCACCACGGCGTCTACGACGTCACCTGGCTGCGGGAGATCCCCAACCTGGTCATCGCCTCGCCCCGCGACGGCAACGAGCTGCGCCGGGCCCTGGCCACCGCGGTGGCCCACACCGCCGGGCCGTTCGCCATCCGGTTCCCCCGCTCGACCACGCCCAAGCTCACCGTCTCGGGCCCGGTCCGCAAGATGAAGCTGGGCGCCTGGGACGTCCGCACCCGCGGCAAGGACGTGCTCCTGCTCGGCCTGGGCAAGCTGGCCGTGACCTGCGAGGAGGCGACCCGGCTGCTGAAGCAGGACGGGATCAGCGTGACCCTGGCCGACCCCCGCTGGGTCAAGCCGCTCGACCCGCGCCTGGGCGCCGTGGCCGGCGCCCACCGGCTGGTCGCCACCGTCGAGGACAACGTGCTCGCCGGCGGGTTCGGCTCGGCCGTGGCCGAGGTCCTGGCCGACGAGGAGGTGGCCACCCCGCTGCTGCGCCTGGGCATCCCCGACCAGTTCCTGCCCCACGGCAAGCGCGAGATTCTCCTGGCCGAGCTGGGCCTGGACGCTGTCGGCATCGCCGAACGGGTCCGCAAGGCCCTCCACCGCCTCGAGCCCTGACCGGCCTCACATCCTGGCCAGCAGCCCGAGCAGGGCCGCGGCCACCTCGCCGGGGTCGGCCAGCGGGTGGAAGTGGCCCGCGTCGAGGGAAGCGGTCGGCCAGCCCCTGGCCGCGGCCGCCACGGCCCAGTGGTCGTAGGCCGCCGACAGCCGCAGGAACCCGCAGGGCGCGTCCGGCCAGCCCGGAGCTGGTGGCAGCGGCTCGGTGAAGAAGGCCAGGTCCCGGGGCCGCAGCGACCCGATCAGGGCCGCCCGGGCGGCCGGGCCGGGGACCAGCGGGGCCAGCGCGGCGTCGTCCCACTCCGGGAACCTCCCGCCCCGCTCCAGCTCGGCCCGGAACGCCGCCGCCATCTCTTGGTCCTCGGCGGCCAGCAGCTCCAGCCGGGTCGCCCCGTCCCGGGGCAGCCCGGCGTCGCAGAACAGGTAGCCGCCGGCGGGCCGGTCCGCGGCCGCCAGGCCGGCCCCGACCGCGCCCAGCAGCGGCCCGGCCCCGCTGTGGCCGACCAGCACCAGCGGTCCCGGCGGATCGGCGGCCAGGGTCCCGGCGACCGCCTCGTCCACGTACCGCCGGGCGAACGGCGGCCGGTCATCGCCGCCCACCGCCACCGCGACCGCCCCGGCCCCGGCCCGTCCCAGAGCCTCGGGGAGCGTCCCCCAGCTGGCCACCCCGACCAGCGGGCTGTGCAGCAGCACCAGCGTCCCGGCGTCCACATCCGGGAGCCTACGGGACCGAGCGCAGGAAGGCTCGCACCTCGTCGTTGAACCGCTCGGGGGCCTCCATGTTGGCCGCGTGCCCGACCCCGGGCATGATCCGCAGTCGCGACCCGGGGATCATCCGGTGCAGCTCGGCGGCGACCGTCCCCAGCGGGGAGCGCCGGTCGGCGTCGCCGTACAGCAGCAGGGTCGGCACCCGGATGCCGGGCAGGACGTCGCGCAGGTCGGCGTCGGCGAAGCTGCGGGTCATCGCCCGCATCCCGGCCGGGCGGACGTCCAGCATGATCGCCGCCGCCTCCTCCAGCAGCTCCGGCGGGGCCGATTCGGTGAACAGCCCGGGCAGGTAGCCGCGGATCCACTGCTCGGGCGGCAGCCCGGCCTCGCGGTCGGCCCGCTCCACCCGCTCCCGCACGACCTCGGGCGGCAGCGACCCCTTCCAGCCGGCATAGGCCGACGCCAGCACCAGCGACCGCGGCAGCCCCGGGTGCCGCCGGTACAGCTCCAGGGCCAGGCCGCCACCGAACGACAGCCCGAGCACGTGCGGCCGCTCGATCCCGAGCGCGGCCACGAACCCGGCCAGGCAGTCGGCGAAGTCGGCCAGCCGGAACGTCGCCGGCGGGTCGTCCGACTCCCCGCACCCGGGCGCGTCCCAGGCGACCACGGTGAGCTCGCCGCCCAGCCCCTCCAGCTGCCGCCGCCAGTCCCGGCTGTCCCCCAGGGCCCCGTGGACCAGCACCAGCACCGGCCCGCTCCCGGCCCGCCGGTACGCGACCCGCAGCCCGCCGACCTCAACCGTCTCCATAGCTGCTCCCTTCTCCCCCCCATCGGCGCCACAGGGCGATGGTGGTGGTGACCATGGCGAAGCCGAAGCCGAGGTCCTCGATGGGGGCGCAGACGATGCGGGGGCCGAGGATCTCGGCGGGGTCGTAGCTGACGATCGGGGGGCAGGTGAGGACCCCGTTCACCAGCAGCTGGAAGACGGCGACGATGGCCAGGGCGACCCAGTAGCGGAGGTCGCGGAACAGGCCGGTCCGGAGGACCAGCAGCTCGAGCAGGACCGTGAGGGCGATCCCGATGGCCGAGAAGAGGGTGTACTCGCGGATCACCGGGGGGCGTTCCCGGGGGTGCGGGCCGGGAGGAGGCGGACGACCGCCTGGTAGGTGAGGAGGGCGCAGGTCGGGACGACCACGAAGAAGACCAGCTCCTCCAGCGGCAGGCCGAGGAGCTCGATGCCGGTGGTGTAGCTGGAGCTGTAGGACCAGTGACCGCGGCGGATGGCCAGCCAGTCCCACAGGCTGAAGGCCAGGAACACCGGGACCAGGGCGGCCAGCCAGCGGCGGGTGCGGCGGTACACACCCGCCTTGAGGACCAGCTCCAGGGGCAGGGTGACCAGCAGGCAGGCGGCCATCAGGGCCAGGTAGGTGGCGCGCCCGAGCACCGGACCTCCTCCCACCCGAGCCCCCGCCGATGTCCCGGCCAAGGCAGTGGGCCGCCCACGGCCGCTGGCGGCCACGGGCGGCCCACCGACCACCGTCCAGATGTCCTAGCCAGGCAGGTCGACACCCTCGTAGTCGCGGCACTTGACGGACTGGTCGACCTGCTCGGTGGTGTCGGGCAGGTCGATCTTGCAGTTGCTCCGCTCATACTGGATGCCGGCCCAGAACGCGGCCAGGAGCAGCAGGATCGTGATGAGCAGCGAACCACCGCGGCGCATGCTGTCTCCTCTGAGGGTCGGCCAGGGGGTCGGAGCCTACTCCAACCGGGCTCACCCGCGGTGGCCGAAGTTCATGCCGGCGAACATCGCCTCGGTGCGCTCCATCGCCTTGGCGATCTCGGCCATGTCCTGGGCCACCTCGGTGTCGACCTGGGGGAACAGGAACTGGTTGAGGGGCTCGTTGGCCCCGACCTGGAGCCCGTACTCGTCCATGTACTCGCCGAGGGCGAACTCCCAGGTGAACAGGGCGATCGAGTCGTCGGCGGGCAGGTGCAGCCAGTAGGTGAGGTAGCGGTTGCGGGTCAGGGAGAAGGTCCGGGTGCCGTCCCGTTTCTCCTGGGCGGGGCGGAATCCGAGCAGCCCCAGCTCGTCCTCGAAGGCCATGTCAGGAGCATTCTCGCGGGCCGGGCCGGGATCCGCCAGCGCTGAGCTTCCGTGCAGTTGTGGGTCGGGCCTGCTTAGAATTCTCTGCCGGCCGGTATCCGCCGGGCGGCGACCGACCCTGGGACTGACCTTGGCCAGAAACACCGCCGACCTGGACGCCCTTGTCGGCCGGACGCTCGGCCGCCGCCGCTACGAGGTCGTCGCCCGCATCGCCCAGGGCGGCATGGCGATCGTCTACCGCGGCCACGACCGGCAGCTCGACCGGGTGGTCGCGATCAAGGTCCCCCGCCCGGAGTTCGCCCGCGACCGCGGCTTCTCCGAGCAGTTCCGGCGCGAGGCCCGCACGGCGGCCCGCCTGTCGCACCCCAACGTGGTCGCCGTCTACGACTCGGGCGAGGAGCGGGGCCTGCCCTGGATCGTGATGGAGCACATCAGCGGCCGGACCCTGCGCGACCTGCTCGACAGCCAGCGGCGCCTCAGCCCGGAGACCACCGCCGAGCTGCTCGGCCCGGTGGCCGACGCCCTCGACCACGCCCACCACGCCGGGGTGGTCCACCTCGACGTCAAGCCGGAGAACCTCCTCCTGACCAGCGAGACGGTCAAGGTGGCCGACTTCGGCCTGGTCAGGGCGGCCGCCCAGGGCGGCCACGGGCAGGCCCTGGCCGCCACCGTCCACTACTGCGCGCCCGAGGTGCTGCGGGGCGGGGTGGTCGACGGGCGGGCCGACGTCTACGCCCTCGGGGTGGTGGCCTGGGAGTGCGTCACCGGACGGCCGCCGTTCGAGGGCGACGCCCGCCAGGTCGTCCAGCAGCACCTCGGCGGCCGGGTGCCGCCGCCCTCGCGGGTGGCCGGCGGCATCCCCGAGCCGTTCGACGTGGCCGTGACCCGGGCCACCGACCCCGACCCGACCCGCCGCTACCTGCGCGCCTCGGACTTCGCGGCCGCCATCGGCGCCCCCCGCCGCCGGCGGGTCGACGAGGCGCTGCGGGCCACCACCCTCCTCCCCAGCGGCCCCGACACCACCGCCTCCTGGGCCGCCGCGGCCGGCGGCACCGCCGCCCCCGGCCAGGCCCCGCCCGGGGCCCCGGGGCCCGCCGGCGCGCCCACCACCGGATGGCCGCCGGAGGCCCGGGAAGCCTCCCGGGGCGCCGGTCCCGGGGCGGCGGAGACCCGGAGCCTGGACGGGTGGACGACGGTGGCGAGCGGGGCGACCCGGCTGCCGCCGGCCGCCCCGGCGCAGCGGCGGCCCCGGCCCACCACCGGGCGGGTGCCCAAGACCCGGGCCCGGCAGGCCAGGATCGGCAAGGGGCGGCTGCTGGCCGTGCTGCTCGTCGTCGGCCTGCTGGCCGCCGGGCTGCTGACCCGGGCGGGCGGCCTGCTCGGCGGGTCGGTGCGGGTGCCGGAGGTGGTCGGGCTGGAGGTGGCCGAGGCGACCCGGGACCTCCAGGGCCGGGGGCTGCGGGTCCAGGTCGGCGAGGCGGTCGCCTCCGACCACGTCCACGAGGGCCTGGTGGCCACCCAGTCGGTCGACGGCGGCGAGCGGGCCCGGCGCCGCGACACCGTGGTGCTGCAGCCGTCGCTCGGGATCACCCTGCCCGACCTGACCAAACGGCCGGCCGGCGCGGCCACCGGCCGGCTCGAAGATCTCCAAATCCCGTTCCGCAGGACGACCGACACCAGCCTCACCGTCCCCAAGGGCAGCGTGATCGCGACCCGGCCCGAGGGCGGCACGGTCCTCAAGGGCGGCAAGGTCGTCACCGTGGTGGTCAGCGCGGGCAAGCCCAAGGTCCCGGTCCCCGACGTCACCGGCCGGCGGGCCTCCTCCGCCGAGGACGTCCTCGCCGCCGCCAACCTCAAGGTGCGGCGCGAGCGGGTCTTCGACGACAACATCCCCGACGGCCGGGCGGTCGGCACCGACCCCGGCGCCGGGTCGGCGGTGCCCTGGGGCTCGACGGTCGTCCTGCGGGTCAGCAAGGGCCCCGACCTGGTCGAGGTGCCGCAGGTCGTCGGCCTCTCCAAGCGCGAGGCCGAGGAGCGCCTGGCCGCCGCCGGCCTGCGGGCCCGCTACGTGCTCCCGGTGGGCGGCCGGGTCGTCGACCAGAGCCCCGAACCCGGCGAGCAGGCCAGGCGCGGCAGCGAGGTCCGCCTCCTGCTCAACCTGTTCTGACGTGCGCATCGGCGCGCACGTGTCGGTGGCCGGCGGGCTGGCCAACGCGGTCGGCAACGCCAGCGACGTCGGCTGCGAGTCGCTGCAGGTGTTCGTGTCCAACGCCCGCGGCTGGGCCCCGCCCCCGGTCGACCCGGCGGGCGACCAGCGCTTCCGGGCCGGTGTGGCCGAGGCCGGGCTGGGCCCGCTGTTCGTCCACGCCCCCTACCTGGTCAACTTCGCCAGCGCCAGCCCGGTCACCAGGGAGCGGTCCCGCGAGGTGGTCGCGGCCACCCTGGCCAAGGCGGCGTCCATCGGCGCCGCCGGCGTGGTCGTCCACGCCGGCCAGGCCCTGGCCAGCGGCCGCGCCGCCGGCCTGGCCACCACCCGCGAGACCCTGCTGCCCCTGGCCGACGCCCTCGCCGGCCCCGACGACCCCGACCTGGTCCTGGAGCTGACCGCCGGCACCCGGGGCGCCCTGGCGGCCCGGTTCGAGGAGATGGCCGAGCTGCTGGCCGCCTGCGACCACCATCCCCGGCTCAAGGTCTGCATGGACACCTGCCACGCCCAGGCCGCCGGCTACGACCTGAGCGACCCCACCGGCGTCACCAAGGCCCTCGACGAGCTGTTCGCCACCCTCGGCGACCGGGTGGTCCTGGTCCATGCCAACGACTCCCGCGACCCGGTCGGCGCCGGCCGCGACCGCCACTGCCCCATCGGCACCGGCACCATCGGCGACCACGGCTTCGCCGCCATCCTCGCCCACCCCGCCCTGGCCACCCTCCCGGTCATCACCGAGACCACCGGCGACCCCACCCAGATGGCCACCGACCTCGCCCGCCTCAACCGCCTCCGCCCACCCCCGGGGGTGCAACAGGGTCGCGAGCCAGTTCCCTATCCCGCCCAGACGAGGCGCAGCAGCACGACGACGTCGCCGCCTAGCGGCACCCAGTAGGTCAGGAAGCCACGGCCGTTGGCGAAGACGACCGTGTACTCGTCCTGGCCTTCGACCACGACCAGGAACGCGAGGCTGGCCATCGTCGGGTCGACCCGTAGGACGGCCACGACGGCGCTGACATACCCCCGAAGCTCTCCAGGGGCGTCACGAAGCTCAGCGGCGAAGCGGTTGACCGCGAGGACCCTAAAGGCCAAGCTCGGCGGCCAGGTCGTCCCAGGCAACGAGGCCGGACTCGTCGCCCTCGGCGACCCTGGCCTTGACCGCCTCCCACTCGGCACGCTCCTCCGGCGAGACCGGTGGAACCTCGATCGAGTCGGGATTCGGCTGGCTGCTCATGGCGCTAAGCCTACCCTTCTCGCCGCCGCGCTCAAGCGCTCCCGACGACGCTGTGGATATTCATCCAACCCGTGGGACCGGGTCAGGGGCGGTTGGCCGGGTTGTGGCCGTCCCACTCGTCGAGGGGGGCGCAGTGCCAGGCCCAGCGGTCCTGGCGGGGCAGGCCGGGGAGGGCGATGCGGCCGTTGCACCAGAGCAGGGCCGGCCGGGGGTCGGCGTCGGGGGCCCAGGGGAACAGGCGGGTCAGGGTGGCCTTGACCAGGCCGTCCGATGGGGTGAAGGGGACGCCGAGGCCGCGGGCGGCGTCGTCGCTGTGGACCAGCAGCTCGTCGCAGGCCATGGCCGCGAACCCGGAGGCGTCGGCCTGGCCCATCGGGTGCCAGCCGCGGGCGCCCGGCGGGGTGGCGTCGACCACCCGGGCGAGCACGGTGGCGAAGGCGCCGACCGTCCTGATGAGGTCGGCATGGGCCGTCGCGGGCGGGACCCGCAGCTCCATGGTGTCGAGGCGCCGCTCCCCGGCGGCCAGGTCGGTGGCGTACCAGAGGATGGTCTCGGCCAGGTGGCCGGCCGCCTCGGCCACGGTCCAGTCCATCTCGGGGATGCGGCGCGCCCAGTCGCGGTCGGCGCCGCGCCGAGCAGGGCCTGGCAGGCCGCGGCCGCCTCGAGCACGTGCGCTCCCTCCATGGGGCCATCCTCGCCGACCCCGGCGACGGCCGCCACCGGCCTGACGGCGGCGGGTCGTAGGATCGTCGGGTCGTCCGGTCCACCAGGGGAGGTCGTCGTGGTCACCACCCGCCGGGGGGTCGGCGCCTACCGGTGGGAGCTGGCCATGGTGGCCGTCACCGCCGTCTGGGGGTCGACCTTCGTGCTGGTGCGCGACGCGGTCGCCCAGGTGCCGCCGTTCACCTTCATCGCCTACCGGTTCCTGGCCGCGGCCCTGCTGCTGGCGGCCATCCGCCCCCAGCTGGCCGGGAGCGGGCTGTGGGGCGCCGGCCAGCCCGGAGGCGGCAGGGGGCCGTCCGGGGCGCTGGCCGCGGGGGCGCTGATCGGGCTGGCCCTGTTCGCCGGCTACGGCTTCCAGACGGTCGGGCTGCAGTACACCAC
>OCZS010000901.1_pt1 | contig 10206 bp, 8 predicted proteins | sample 1539071 | NCBI WGS metagenome assembly OCZS01 (sample SAMEA3113584, study PRJEB22503) | soil metagenome | reverse complement strand
ATCTGACGGAGCCGCAGGCGGGCTCCGACCTCTCCGCCGTGCGCACGCGCGCGGCCCGACAGCGCACGAGTCCCACCTCGATCTCGAGCCTCACGCCACCTCCCGGCGGCAGCGGGCGGACGGCGCAGACCTCGCCGCCGCAGACGAAAAAGGCCTTGCGCCAGCCCGGCTCGCCCGCCGGTGCGATCAGGCAGGCCTCGAGCCCGCGCAGTCGCTCGAGCCGCCCGAGGCGCTCCACGACGTGCTCGAGCGCCTCGATGCGATCGCGCAGGCGGGCCGCCTCCTCGAAGCGGAGGCACTCGGCGAGGTGGGCGAGCCGCTCTCGGAGCCGCGGCAACGGCCCGCCCTGGAGGAGGTCGTCGAGCTCTTCGGGCGTGCTCAGCGAGAGCGCGCGCGTCGCCAGCGAGGCTCGCCGGCGGCTGCCGATCGGGCCGAGCCGGGTCGCGGTCTTGGTCACGACGAAGTCCTCGCCCCGCCGCTTCAGGTAGACGCCGTGCTCCTTCCTGCGGCTGCGGGAATTGGCCGGCGGCTGGAGCTCGCGGATCAACCTGAGCTCCTCCAGCGCGGCCTCGAGCTCGGAGCCCAGGACGCGCCACTCGATCCGGTGGAGCGCGAGCAGGGCGGCCTCCACCGACGGCCGCTGACGCTCGCTTCGGAAGTACGAGCGCAGACGGGCGCGCAGGTCTCGCGCGCGGCCGACGTAGAGCACCTGGCCGTGGCGATCTCGGAAGAGGTAGACGCCGGGCCGGGTGGGGGCTCCGCGCGCAAGAGACCGCTTGTCGTAGACCCGACGCTTGCGCGGCGCTGCGAGCGCCCGGAGCTGCGAGAGCCGCCTCGCGCCAAGCTCCTGGGCCAGACCGATCAGGTGCACCAGGACTTGGGCCGTTGCCTCGGCGTCGGGCAGGGCACGGTGACACGGCCTCGACGAAACGCCGAAGAAGTGGGCGAGTGAGGCGAGGCCGACCCGTCGGAGCCGTCCCTCGAGGAGGCGCCGGGCGAGCGCCGCAGTGCAGAGCGGCGGCTCGGACAAGCGTCGACCGTGAGCCAGGAACAGCTGCCGCTCGATGAAGCGCTGGTCGAACCGGGCGTTGTGCGCGACGAGCAGGTCGTCGCCCGCGAAGCTGAGGAAGCGCCGGAGAACGGTCGAGACGGGCGGCGCATGCAGCAGCTCCTCCCCGCGCAGGCCGGTGAGTCGGGCGACCGGTTCCGGGAGTGTGACTCCCGGATTCACGAGCGACTGAAACGAGTCGACGAGCTCCAGCGCGCGGACGCGGACGGCGCCGATCTCGCAGATGCGGTCGCGTGCGGCCGAGAGCCCGGTCGTCTCCAGGTCGAAGACGACGAACTCGGCCTCTTCCAGCAACGGGTCGTGTCGTGCTTCGGCAAGGGAGACCGTGGTACCCGCCAAGGCGACTCGGCTGTCGCCCGCGGTCACCTCCGCCAACAGCGAATGGGCAAGGCCTCCGGAGATGGAGGGAGTGGCAAAGAGCGAGCGGGCTGCCTCGACCGCCGACAGCGGGCCGCGCTCCTCCAGCAAGTCCACCAGCCGGTCGAGGGCATCGAGGGCGAGCTGCACCCCACAGATACAAGCGAACATATGTTCGCTTGGCAAGCCGAACGGTTCCGGCCGGCGTACGAGAAACTGAGGACGGACATGGTTTCGGAATCGCCACTCGAGCCGGCCGAGCACGGGTTGGTGCCTTCGGAGGACGGCTGGTTCGTCATCAACGCCCGCGACGCGCCCTGGCGATCCGCGCCGGGCCGCGGCGCACTTTGCGTCTTCGAGGGAGCCGTGCGCTTCCCGCAGGTCGGGATCAACCTGAGGGTCCTCGCGCCGGGGGAGCCGATGTCGATGTACCACTGGGAGGCCGACCAGGAGGACTTCCTCGTCCTCGACGGCGAAGCGCTGCTGATCGTGGAGGGTGAGGAGCGCGCCCTTCGCCCGTGGGACTTCGTTCACTGCCCGCCCGAGACGAAGCACGTGATCGTCGGGGCCGGAAACGGGAACTGCGTCCTGCTCGCCGTCGGCGCGCGCGATCGTTCCTCCGGGCTCGGCTGGGGTGGATACACCGTCGACGAGACTGCGATTCGCCACGGTGCCGGTGTCGAGGAGGAGACCACTGACCCCGACCGGGCCTACGCCCGCGTCGATCACCGCAAGCCCACCCGATACCGCGAGGGTTGGCTTCCGGGCTGAGCCGGGCGGGAGGCGCTACCCGAGCTCGGACGGAAGCTCGAACACCGGGAAGAGCTCCGGGTACCCCGCGAAGCCGGTGATGCCGCCGACGCGGTCGCCGTCGAGCGCGAAGACCATGATCCCGTAGCCGCGGAACGGAGCGCCGGGCTCCTCCTGGACGAAGGCCGCAAGCGCTGGCTGGCCGTTCGCGCGCGTCGCCTGCAGCCGGATCAGATCGAGCCGCCCACCCATGGGCACGGTCGAGAAGAAGCCGCCGATCTCAGCGGGGCCGACCACGTGCATCGGCTCCGGAGGCATCGTCATCAGCGCGTCGTCCGCGAGCAGCATTGTCAGACGCTCGATATCGACGGCCTCCCACGCCTCGACGAACCGGCGCATCACGGCCCTCTCGGTCCGCTCGTCGGCCGGCCGGTGTGCTCGGGCGAGTGTGCCCTCTTGGCGCTCGCGCTCGACCCGGTCGCGCGCCCGCTGGAGCGCGCTGTTCGCGGCCGCCACGCTGACTCCGAGCAGGTCGGCCGTCTCGCGCGCCGACCAGCCGAGCACGTCCCGCAGGACGAGGGCGGCGCGCTGCCGCGGCGGCAGGAGCTGCATCGCGGTGATAAACGCGAGCCCGATCGTCTCCCGTCGTTCGGCCTCCCGCTCGGGCGTCGCCGGCTCGAACAGGATGTCGGGATACGGCTGAAGGAACCCGTCCACCGACGCGGCGTCCCAGCGGCCCCGCTGCTCGATCATGCGCAGGCAGACGTTGGTCGCGATCCGGTAGCACCACGACGACAGCTCCGCTCGAGGCTCGAACCGTCCGATGCCCCGCCAGGCGCGGAGCATCGTCTCCTGGAGCGCGTCGTCGGCGTCGTGCAGGGAGCCGAGCATCCGGTAGCAGTGCGCGTGCAGCCGGCGGCGGAGCGGCGCAGTCAGTTGGACGAACGCCTGCTCGTCGCCGGCTGCGGCTGCCTCGAGCAGCTCCACGGCCAGGACGCTACTCCCCGGGCGGTGGCGCGCCGAGCTCCGTCCACGACGGTGCGTCGAACGACCCGGGCTTGCCGCCGAGAGCGATCAGGCGGATCCCGTCGCGCCCCGGCCGGATCTGGCGGTACTGCTCCGGGCCTACCCGTGCCATCAGCCCCGGCCGGAGCTCGAACTGCTCGCCTCCGGCAAGGAGCGTCGCCGACCCGGAGATCGGGATGTAGACCTCCTCCTGCCCCGGATCGAACGCATCCGTGTCGTGGTTGTGGTTCGGATAGTCCTCCCAGTTCGGGGGCAAGGTCAGCACCTGCATGCCCCACGCGGTGACTCCGAGCGTGGCACGGGCGCGCCGCGCGACGCCTCCGTGGATCGGATCCATCTCGTCGATCGGCGCGACCGTCACGTCCGCCGTTGCAACCTCGGCCATCTGGCCTCCTTTCGTCGAGAGTAGAACCCGCGGCGGGGCGCGAATTCATCGGGCCCGTCCCTCAGCCGAGGGATGGCGCTCACGCGAGCGGGGGCGATACGAAACTCAGCCGCCCATGAGTTACGACGACTACGACTACACGGCGCGCGCGACATGGCTGCGCAGCCCGTGGATCCCCCTGGTGCTCGCCCTGGTCGCGATCGTGATCGCGGTTCTCTCTTTCGTGCGCCAGCAAACCGCGCTGGACGCGGCGAACGTCGCGCAGCTGAAGGCGCAGCGCATCGAGCGTGAGCTCGGCTTCGTGCACAAGGACAACGACAGGCTCGCGGGGAGGATCAAGTCGACCGAGCGGGAGCTTCGGGTGACGGGGCTGGCCGGGCGTGCCAAGAAGAGCGTCTTCACGATCGTCGCCGGCCGGAGCATCGGCACTGCCTTCGCGGCGTGGCGGACCGGCGAGGGCACGTTCTTCGTCACCGCAAACCACGTTGTCGAAGGGTGGAACGGCGGTGTCGTCCTCCAGAAGAAGAAGGGCAACTGGGACGGCGACGTCGTCCGACGCGACCCGAAGAACGACCTTGCGCTCGTGCTCGTCGAGGGCCGGCCGGACGGCGCGAAGCCTCTGTGGCAGAAGCGGCTCCGGGCGAAGCCGAAGGTGGGCGACAGGCTGCTGCTGGTCGGAAGCCCCTACGGACTCGGCGGCACGGTCACGACGGGAATCGTGAGCCGCGTCACGCCGAAGACGATCCAGACCGACGCAGCGGCGAATCCTGGAAACTCGGGCGGACCGGCCCTCGACCGGAAGGGCCGCGTCGTCGGCGTCCTCGTCTCCGGCGGCGGCCAGAACATCAACTTCGCCGTCAGGATCGAGAAGGCCTGCGCCAAGCTCCGCCGCTGCTGAAGCGGCGACCCTGCGCCGAGCGCCTAGGATGGCCGACGTGGCCACTCCTGCCGCCGGAGAGCTCGAGCTCCAGCTCGAGGAGCATCGCGCCGAGCTGACCGCGTACTGCTACCGCATGCTCGCCTCGCCGTTCGAGGCGGAGGACGCGGTGCAGGAGACGATGATCCGCGCCTGGCGCGGGCTCAGCCGCTTCGAGGGCCGGGCTGCGCTGCGCTCATGGCTGTACCGGATCGCGACAAACGTCTGCCTCGACATGCTCAAGGGGCGCGACCGCCGCGCTCGGCCGATGGATCTGGGGCCGGCACGCGAGCCGGTCGAGGCGAACCTGAGCGTACTGCCGGAGGTGACCTGGATCGAGCCGATCCCGGACGGCCGCGTCCTCTCCGACGGCGACCCGGCCGAGGTGGCGGTCGCACGCGAGACGATCAGGCTCGCCTTCGTCGCCGCGCTGCAGCACCTGCCGCCCCGGCAGCGCGCAGTGCTGATCCTCTGCGAGGTGCTGCGCTGGCAGGCGAGCGAGGTCGCCGAGCTGCTCGAGACGACCGTCGCCTCGGTGAACAGCGCACTCCAGCGTGCCCGTGCCACGCTCGAGGCGAGCGAGGTTAGCGCCACGGAGACCTCGGACTCGGTCGACGAGGCGGACGCCGACCTGCTCGCCAGGTACGTCCGGGCGTTCGAGGACTACGACATGGATGCGCTCGCGTCCCTGATCCGTGAGGACGCGACCCAGTCGATGCCGCCGTACGACATGTGGCTCCGCGGGCGAGAGGACATCTTCGCGTGGTGGTGGGGCCCCGGCATCGGCTGCAAGGACTCCCGTGTCATCCCGACGATCTCGGCCAATGGGTCACCCGCGTTCGGGCAGTACAAGCCGAGCCCGGACGGCGGCCACGAGCCGTGGGCGCTCCAGGTGCTGGAGATCCAGGGCGGCGGGATCGCCGAGCTCACGTTCTTCCTCGACACCGACACGCTCTTCCCGCTGTTCGGCCTGCCGCCGCGCCTCGATTCCTGAGGCCCGGATCGGACCAACCGCCAGCGACCGGATGGGTCGTCCTTGAGGACAGCCTCCACCGGCAGCAGCCGCGGTCAGTGTTGCTTGTCACCGCGCGGGCGCTGTCGGGCGAATGAGACTCGGCGCACTTTTATCGCTCACTCCATGACCGCGCAGGCCGTGTCCGAGGGACAGTCCCTCGCGAGACAAGCTCCCGCAGCGCGTCAGTCGGGCAGGACCTCGGTCAGGCCCATGAATTCCACCAGCTCTCGGAGCTCACAGGACGCGTGGCGGAGCCGCACTTCGCACCGGTGCCGGCGGGCGCCGAGCTGCAGCCGGCAGAGTGCGTCCACCGTCACCGCGTCCGGCTCGACGCCATGGACGTCGCAGAGCACGACGCTGCCGGACGCATCGCGGAGAAACGCGCGGACGCGGTCGCACAGGCCGGGCAAGTCGGCGCGCGTGATCGGGCCGCGAATCGCGAGGCCGACCGTCCTTGGCGCGGTTGCGCCCATTTGCACCTAAGACCGATCGGCCCGGGGAAACTCATCGGGGGATGACCGATGAGTTCGGATGCGTTGTCCCGTCTAACGCTGTGACCACGACGAAAGCGCCGAAAGGACCTCCTCCATGACCAACCTGGACATGCGACGACGGTGGCTCGCCCTCTACGTCCTCTGCCTAGGCGATCTGATGATCGTCCTGGACGGCACGATCGTGAACGTCGCGCTGCCGTCGATCCGGGACGACCTCGGCTTTTCGCAGACGTCGCTTGCCTGGGTTGTGAACTCATATCTGCTGACCTTCGGCGGCTTCCTGCTGCTCGGCGGCCGGCTGGGCGACCTCTTCGGCCACCGGCGCATGTTTCTGTCCGGCATCGGCCTCTTCACCGCCGCCTCGCTCGCATGCGGCGTCGCCTCGTCGCAGGAATTCCTGATCGCGGCGCGCGCCGTCCAGGGGCTCGGCGGCGCCGTGGTCTCCGCAGTCGCGCTGTCCTTGCTGATGATGCTCTTCACCGACCAGGCCGACCGTGCGAAGGCGATGGGCGTGTTCGGGTTCGTCCTCTCCGGGGGCGGAGTCATCGGCGTGCTCGCCGGCGGCGTCCTGACCGACATCCTGAGCTGGCACTGGATCTTCCTCGTCAACCTGCCCGTCGGCATCGCGGTCTTCCTGCTGACGCTGCGTCTCCTGCCCGCCGACGGCGAAGCAATGGCGACCGGGCGCGTGGACTATGCGGGTGCCATCACGGTCACGGGCGCACTGATGCTCGCCGTCTACGCGATCGTCAACGGCAACGAGCAGGGTTGGGGCTCGGCACAGACTCTGGGAATGCTCGGCGCCGCCGTCGTGCTCCTAATCGTCTTCCTGGTCATCGAATCACGAATCGCGAACCCGCTGATGCCCCTCGGCATCTTCCGGAACCGCAGCGTCTCGACCGCAAACGTCCTCGGCGCGCTGATGGCCGCCGGCCTGTTCGGCTACTTCTTCATGTCCGCGCTCTACATGCAGCTCGTGCTCGGCTACAGCCCGATGGAGGTCGGTCTCGCCTACCTCCCGGGCACGGTCCTCTGGGGCGCGTCGTCCCTCCTGCTCTCGGATCGGCTCGTGATGCGCTTCGGGATCAAGCCTCCGCTGATCACCGGGCTCGGGCTGATGATGGTCGGTCTCCTCCTGTTCGCGCGAGTCCCGGTGGACGGCAGCTGGCTCGTCGACGTCCTGCCGGCCACGCTCGCGGCGAGCCTCGGCGCCGGGATCGCCTTCAACCCGATCCTGTTGGCCGCCATGAGCGGCGTCGGTCAGGCGCAGGCCGGCCTGGCCTCAGGAGTCGTGAATACGGCCTTCATGATGGGCGGCGCCGTCGGCCTTGCAGCTCTCGCCGCCATCGCCGACTCGCGGACGCAGAGCCTGGCCGACTCCGGCGAGGGAGCGCTCGAGGCGCTGAACGGCGGCTACCAGCTCGCGTTCCTGGTCGCTGCGATCTTCGTCGTGGGCTCTGCGCTGGTCGCCGCTACGCTGCCGCGGAGCGAGGAGATGGGCGCCGCGCACGGCGAGGAGCCGGCCGGCGTGCCGGCCGCGGCCGAAGCGGAGTAGTCCGCCGAGACTACGATCAGGTGGGCGGGACAGAGTCCCGCCAGACGCATGGACCACGCCTCCTCGGCAACTGTCGACGCCCCGCGCCGCTGGACCGGCGTCGTCCGCCTGCCCGAAGAGGACCCCGGCGTGCCCGACACGAGGTCGCCGGCTCGGCTCCTGCTCTGGGTCGGCCGCCACCAGATCCCGACGCTCGTCGCCGGCGTATTCTTCGGCGTTCTCTGGATGGTCGCCCAGGCACTGATGCCCTTCGCGATCGGCCAGGCGGTCGAGGACGGGATCGTGAACGGCGACAACCGCGCGCTCGCAACGTGGGCTCTCGCGCTGCTCGGCCTCGGAGCCGTTCAGGCGGGGGCGGGGATCATGCGCCACCGCTACGCGGTCTTCAACTGGCTCCAGGCCTCCTTCCGCATGGCGCAGGTCGTTTCCCACCATTCGGCGCGTTCGGGGCCGGCGGTGCGGGGGCGCCTCTCCACGGGCGAGGTCGTCGCGACGGTTTCGAACGATGCGATGCGCGCGGGCGGCGCCTTCGACATCACGGCGCGGCTCTCGGGCTCGCTCGTGGCGTACGTCGTTGTCGCCTTCATCCTGCTCTCGGCCTCGGTCGTGCTCGGGCTCATCGTGCTCATCGGAGTGCCTGTGCTCGTGCTGCTGCTCGGGTTCGTGATCAAGCCGCTCCAGGAGCGGCAGCGGGACCAGCGCGAGGAGGTCGGCAAGCTGACCGCGCTCGGTGCGGACACCGCCGCCGGGTTGCGCGTGCTTCGCGGGATCGGCGGCGAGCAGGCGTTCTACGACCGCTATCACCACCGCTCGCAGGAGGTTCGTCACGCCGGCGTCCGCGTCGCGCTTCCGCAGTCGACGCTCGACGCGGCACAAGTCTTCGTGCCGGGAATCTTCGTCGTGCTCGTCACCTGGCTCGGGGCCCGCTTCGCGGTCTCCGGGCAAATCGACGTGGGCGAGCTCGTCGCGTTCTACGGCTACGCGGCGTTCCTCGTCATCCCGCTGAGAACCGCGGCGGAAGCGGTGGACAAGATCACCCGCGCGTTCGTCGGCGCCCGACGGATGCTGGACGTGCTGACCGTCGAGCCGCACGTCGCCGATCCCGAGTCACCCGCCGACGAGCCGCCGTCGGGCGTGCCACTCGTGGACGAGCGCTCGGGCCTCGTCGTCGAGCCCGGGCTCGTCACCTGCATCGTCTCCTCGCGGCCCCACGACTCGACGGCGATCGCGGACCGGCTCGGACGGTTCGGAAGGGGGGACGGCGTGCTGCTCGGCGAGATCCCCCTCGAGGATCTCTGCCTGAGCGACGTCCGTCGCCGGATCGTCGTCAGCGAGGCCGATCCGGTTCTCTTCGCCGGGACGCTGCGCTCCGAGCTCGATCCCTGGGGCCGCGCGGACGACGAGGACATCCTCCAGGCGATCTCCGTCGCGAATGCCGAGGACATCCTGGAGGCGCTTCCCGAGGGGCTCGACGCCGACGTCGACGAGCGCGGCCGGTCGTTCTCGGGTGGCCAGCGGCAGCGACTCGTCCTGGCCCGCGCACTCCTTGCCGACCCCGAGGTGCTCGTGCTCGTCGAGCCGACGAGCGCCGTTGACGCCCACACGGAGGCGAGGATCGCACTCAGGCTCCGTGACGCGCGTGCGGAACGCACGACCGTGATCGCGACGACGAGCCCGCTCGTCCTCGACCAGGCCGACAGGGTCGTCCTCGTCCGCGGCGGCCGGGTCGTCGCCGAGGGAACGCACCGCGAGCTGCTCGCCGACCGGCCGGACTACCGCGAGACGGTCACGCGTGGGGAGGACGTGTGAGCGAGCTGCTCCCGATCGCCGACGGGCCGGAGCTTCGGGGTCAGGCGCGCCTGCTCGGGGGCAAGCACAGGCGCGCACTGCTAGGGACGATCGGCCTGCATGCCGCGGCGGCGACAGCGGGCCTCGCGGGGCCGGCGTTGCTCGGCCGCCTCGTGCAGTCAGTCGAGGATGGCACGACGCGGGCCTATGTCGACAAGCTCGTGCTGGTGCTCGCCGTCTTCCTGCTCGCGCAGACGGTGCTGACCTGGCTCGCCCGGCGTGCCTCGTTCGTCCTCGCGGAGAAGATCTTCGCCGAGCTCAGGGAGGAGTTCATGCGCCGCGTGCTCGGCCTGCCGCTCTCGACGGTCGAGCGGGCCGGGACCGGCGACCTCATCTCACGCACGACGGCAGACGTCGACTCGCTTGCACGCACGATCCGCTTCGCCGTTCCCGAGACGCTGATCGCGGCAGTGACGACCGTTCTGACCGTCGGCGCGGCGTTCTGGGTCAACCCGGTCGCGGCGCTGCCCTGCCTCACGGGCATCCCGGCTCTCTGGATCGGCACCCGCTGGTACCTCAAGCGCGCGCCGGACGCGTACCTCTGGGAGCGCGCGACCTACGCGACGCTCGCAGGGCGCGTGGGGGAGACCGTCGAGGGCGGGCGGACGATCGACGCGCTTGGCCTGCGGGAGGAGCGCGTGGACCGGATCGACGCCGACCTCGAGGAGGCGTATCGGGCCGAGCGGCGGACGCTTCGGCTCCGCACGATCTGGTTCCCAACGGCTGAGTTCTCCTACGTGCTCCCGGTGGCCGCGGCGCTCGCCTGGGGAGGCTGGCTGGTGTCGAACGGG
>OCZS010000900.1_pt1 | contig 10206 bp, 11 predicted proteins | sample 1539071 | NCBI WGS metagenome assembly OCZS01 (sample SAMEA3113584, study PRJEB22503) | soil metagenome | reverse complement strand
GGGGGTTCTCCACGACGACGTGCCAGTCGCCGTCACGGGTGAGCACGCCGAGGCCCTTGCGCACCACGGTGGTGACCCACAGGGTTGCCCTCGGCTACAACACGGTCGCCCCGAGGATCACCCGGATCCCCAGGCCGATCGGGCCCGGCCTGACCAACTGCGGGCTCTTCGCCTCGGTCATCTGCATGGTTCCTCCCTTCCTTGCACCTCGTACTACGGCCCCACTCCGCCACTCCGAGGACATGCGGGCGCGCCAGTGGGGGCATGGCCGGCAGGTTGAACCGGTCCAGCTGGACCAGCCGCAGTCCGGCGGTGGTCATGCCCGCCACGGTGTCCCGGTTGGGGTGGCAGCCGCCGACCAGCCACTCCCATGGACGCTGCAACCGGTCCTGCCAGCGGGCCAGCCGCGGGTCCTCGGCCCGCACGTGCTCGTAGAAGCGCAACCTTCCGCCCGGGCGCAGCACCCGACGGGTCTCGGCCAAGGCCTGGTCCAGGTCGGTGACCGTGCACAGCACCAGGCTGGCCACCACCACGTCGACGGCGCCGTCGGGGGCGGGCAGCGCCTCGGCGGTGCCCGCCAAGACCCGGATCGGAACCGGCGCCTGCCTGGCCGCGGCCACGGCCTGGCGGCGCAGGTAGGGTTCTGGCTCTATGGCCAGGACTTCGGTGACGGTGGCCGGGTAGTGCGGGAAGTTGAGGCCGTTGCCGGCGCCGACCTCCAGGACCCGGCCGGCCAGGCCGGCGAGGAGGGCGCGGCGGTGCTCGAGGGCGCCTTGGGCGTCCATGGCCGGGCCGGCCCTGGCGAAGACGCGGGCGAAGATCGGGTGTCGCTTGCCGGTGGACGGTAGTGGGTCTGGCCTGGTCATGGCTGCTCCTCGTCCAGCTTGTCGAGCTACCGTCGGGGCACTATCCTGCCATTATTCAAGTTATCAAGTGACTACTTGAATACAGTCGTTGGGAGGCGGATGGGCGACCGGGAGCGCAAGAGGGCGTTGTTCGATGAGTTCGGCCGCATCGGCAAGGCTCTGGCCAGTGGGCGGCGGATCGAGCTGTTGGATGTGTTGGCCAACGGCGAACGCAGCGTGGAGGCGGTCGCCGGTGAGGTCGGCCTGTCGGTGGCCAACACCAGTCAGCACCTCCAGATTCTGCGCCAAGCCGGCTTGGTCAGTACTCGCCGGGAGGGGACGTCGATCCACTACCGGCTGGCCGGGCCGGAGGTGTTCGAACTCTGGCGGACCCTCCGGACCCTGGCCGGGGCACAGTTGGTTGAGGTGGAGCGGCTGGCCGCCGCGTATCTGGGCGCGCGGGACGAACTGGAGCCAGTGACCCGCCAGGAGCTGGCCCGCCGCCTCGAGGATGGCGACCGCCTGGTGGTGCTGGACGTGCGCCCGGCGGCCGAGCATGCCGCCGGCCACCTCCCCGGGGCGGTGTCGATCCCGGTCGGCGAGTTGCGCCGGCGGCTGGCCGAGCTGCCCCGGGACCGCGAGGTCGTCGCCTACTGCCGCGGCCCCTACTGCGCCTTTGCGCATGAGGCCGTCGCCCTGCTGCGTCAGGAGGGCTTCGCGGCCCGGCGGCTGGAGGACGGGCTGCCCGAATGGCAGGCCGCCGGGCTGGCCGTGGCTCGACCCTGACCCACGTTGGAGGAGCCGACCTTGCTGCAGATCCACCCCATCGTGGACGAAGGCCTGGGCAACAGCGCCTTCGTGGTGGAGCTGGGCGACGGGCGGGCCCTGGTGGTCGATCCGGCCCGGGACCCGACCCCGTACCTGCAGCTGGCCAGCTGGCGGCGGCTCCAGATCGCCTACGCCGCCGAGACCCATCTGCATGCCGACTTCCTGACTGGCAGCCGGGAGCTGGCCGTCGGGGCCGGCGCTCAGGTCCTTGCCCCTCGGGCGAGCCGGCTCGGCTTCGCCCACCGGGGGCTGGAGGACGGCCAGGAGGTTGATCTGGGCGGGCTCACCCTGCGAGTGCTGGCCACCCCCGGGCATGCCCCCGAGCACGTCAGCTACCTGCTGCTGGACGGCGCTCGACCTGCGGCCGTGTTCAGTGGCGGGGCCCTGCTGGTTGGCAGCGTGGCCCGCACCGATCTGGCCGGTCGGGAACTGACCGAGCCGCTGGCCCGGGCCGCCTACCAATCGCTGCACCAGCGGCTCCTCCCCTTACCGGACGAGCTGGCGGTGTACCCGACCCACGGCGCCGGCTCGTTCTGCGCCGCTTCGGCCGGTGACCAGCGCACGACCAGCATCGGCGCCGAACGCCGCCACAACCGGCTCTTGGCCGCCCCCGACGAGAACACCTTTGTAACAGAGCTACTCGCCAGCTTCGGTAGTTACCCGCCGTACTTCCTACGGCTGCGGGAGCGCAACCGGGCCGGGCCCGAGCTGCTCGATGCCAACTGGCGGGTCCTTCCCCTGCTCTCAACCGATCAGGTCCAGGCGCACCTGGCCAGCGACGGGGTCTTGGTCGACGCCCGCACCATCACCGCGTTCGCGGCTGGCCACATCCCCGGGGCGCTGTCGATCGCGCTGCGCCCGGCGTTCGCCAGCTGGCTGGGCTGGCTGGTCCACGACACCCGGCCGCTGGTGTTCGTCCTGGACGACGACCAGGACCGCGGGAAGCTGGTCCGTCAGTGCCGCACCATCGGCTACGACCACCTTGCCGGTGAGCTCGAGGGCGGGATGGCCGCCTGGCGAGCCGCCAACCTGCCCCAAGCCCAGCTCCCTGTGGTCGAGGCCGAAGGGCTGGACCATGACCCCGGCGTGGTGCTGGATGTCCGCCAGGCCAACGAGGTTGCCGACGGCCACCTCCCCGGCGCCCTCGCCGTGGAGCTGGGCGCCCTCACGGGCGACCACGGACTGACGGAGCTCCAAGAGGGGCCGGTCACGGTGATGTGCGGCCACGGTGAGCGGGCCATGACCGCGGCCAGCCTGCTCGAACAGGCGGGACACAAGGGCGTGCGAGTGGCGCTTGGCGGGCCCGAGGACTGGGGGCGGGCCACCGGCCGCACCCTGGCCCACGCATGACCCGGCCGGCCCCGGCCCGCCCAGTTGGACCGCGGCTGGGACTGCGGGCCAACCTGGCCCAGTTCTCTCTCCTGGTCGGTGTCAACGCCTTGGTCGGCGGCATGGTCGGCCAGGAACGCAGCCTGCTCTCGCTGCTCGCGACCCGGGTGTTCGGGCTGGCCGCGGTATCGGCCGCCCTGACCTACATCGTCGCCTTCGGCCTCACCAAGGCGGCCACCAACTTCCTGGCCGGCACCCTCGCCGACCGCTACGGCCGCAAACCGGTCCTGGTCGCCGGCTGGCTGCTCGGCCTGCCGGTGCCGCTGCTGATCATCTGGGCCCCCACCTGGGGCTGGATCGTCGCCGCCAACGTCCTGCTCGGGGTCAACCAGGGCCTGTGCTGGTCGACCACCGTGATCATGAAGATCGACCTCGCCGGCCCGAAGCGCCGCGGGCTGGCCATGGGCCTGAACGAAGCCGCCGGCTACCTGGCGGTCGCCCTCACCGCCTACCTCACCGGCCTCATCGCCGCCCGGGCCGGGCTGCGGCCCGAACCGTTCTACCTCGGCCTGGCCTATGCCGGCCTCGGCCTGGGGCTGTCGGCGCTGCTGGTCCGCGAGACGCGCGGCCACGCCCACCTCGAGGCCCAGCTGGCCGACGCCGATCAACCCATCGGCCGCCGCACGAGCCCGACCCAGCCGGCAGCCGCCAATCGCAACGACCAGTTGTCCACCGGCCAGGTCGTGGTCGCCACCAGCTGGCGGGAGCCGGCCCTGTCCGCCTGCAGCCAGGCCGGACTGGTCAACAACCTCAACGACGGGCTCGCCTGGGGACTCCTGCCGCTGCTGTTTGTCCGCGGCGGCCTCCCCATCGGCCAGGTCGGCCTGCTGGCCGCGCTGTACCCGGCCGTGTGGGGCCTCGGGCAGCTCCTCACCGGCCCACTGTCGGACCGGCTGGGCCGCAAGCCCCTCATCACCGCCGGCCTGCTGGTGCAGGCCATCGCGCTGGCCTGCATCGCCTTGGCCAGCAGCTTCCTGCCCTGGGCGGCCAGCGCCGTCCTGCTCGGGATCGGCACCGCCATGGTCTACCCGACCCTGCTGGCCGCCATCAGTGACGTCGCCCACCCGAGCTGGCGCGCCACCGCGGTCGGGGTCTACCGGCTGTGGCGCGACACCGGCTTCGTCGTCGGTGCCCTGCTCGCCGGGCTGGTCGCCGACCTCGCCGGCCTGGAGGCTGCGGTATGGGTGGTCGCCGCCCTCACCGCCGCCTCTGGGTTGGTCGTTGCCGGGCGCATGTACGAGACCCATCGGCCGGCGCGGCAGCCATGACGGCGCCCTTGCGGTTCGCGACCTTCCTGGCCCCCAACATGCTTCCGGTCTACCGGTTCCTGGCCGACCAGATCGCCCACCGGCTGAGCCGCCCGGTCCAGCTGGTGGTCGGCCGCTCCTGGGCCTACAACGAGCCGGCCTCCCACTCCGGGCACACCGTCATCCTCTACAGCCTGTGGCGTGACCGAGGGCCTGCTGAGACCGATACATGTCGCCGCTCACGTCCCCGGTGCCACGACACCCTGGGCGGCCCCCCGGACCTGGACATGGAAGCCGCCGCTTGCATCCCCGCTCCTGTTGATCACGAACTGCAGCGTCCCGTCCGTGATCGTCATGTCCTCGCCCGTGCAGGGGTTGAAGGAGCGCACGCCGGACAGGTCGTCGCGGATGATCACCGGTGACGCACCTGCAGGTGCGGGCGCCAATGTGAGCACGGCGATGAAGACCGCCGTCGCGAACGCGCCAGGGTGATCCGCCACAGTCGGCAGCCTCCCCTGAGTTCCTTCAGTCGCATTGCTGTCCTCCTCCAGGGAGCTATCGGATGTCGCGGGCGTGGCGGCGGCCGACGCCAGGGTCGTCGAGGCCCCAGCCGATGATCCGTTCGGGGTGGATGCGGATGGCCGGCTCGGGGTCGCTGATGGCTTGGGCGCGGCCGCGGACCTCGACGCCACGGGGCTGGAAGGGCGGGAGCACGTCGTCGACGACGATGGCGGCGCGGCCGGTGCGGGCGACGTCGCGGAACTTCTTGGTGGCGGCGAAGTCGTGGCCGGTGACCTCCACGACCCCGGTGTCGGGGTCCACGCTCCACATGCCGACCGGGGTGATGTGGGGGGTGCCGTCCGGCCCGATGGTGGCCATGCGGGCGAGCCGGCGCTCGCCCTGCAGGTAGGCCAGTTCGGCGTCGCTGAAGACGCTCACGGTCGCTCCTTTGGTTGCTGGGTCGGGGGTTCGGCGGGCGCGCCGCGTCCGGGCAGGACCAGGATCGCAACCACCGCCCCGGCCAGGGCCAGCAGCGCGGCGCCGCGCAGGGCGGCGGCGTAGCCGCTGGTGAGCGCGGCCCCACCGGCCGGGCCGCCGGCGGGGCCAAGCAGGCCCGGGTAGTGGCGGTGGCGACGGTCGCGATCCGCCCCAGCAGCCGCTGGCCATGCAGGTAGTCGAGCTTGGCCCGGCTGAAGACACTCCCTGCCGCCGCCATCAGCGATCCCTCCTGGGCGTGGCCCACCGTGCCGGCCGCGACGTCCTGACCAGCAGGACGATCAGCAGCGCGCCCACGGTCAGGTGCAGCGACACCAGCACCAGCCGGCTCCCGCCGTCGATCCCGCCTCCGGACAGCGGCGCCCCCAGCGACGCCGCCAGCACGAATGACGCAAGGGCGACCCAGGCGGCGCGCGCGTGACGGGTGAACCGCTCCAGCAGGACCAGGGCGAGCCAGGCGGCGAGACCGGCGGCTACGCTCGCGACGACGATCGCCCCGGCGGTCAGGTCCTGGGGTACGCCGGTGCCGAACGCCGGCTGGCGCACGTCGACGCCGAACACCAGTTCGCTGACGGTCCAGACGGCCAGGGCGGTCAGCACCCCGAGCGCGACCGTGACGGGCCGCGCGGCGTGGCGCCGCCACAACGATCCCCGGGTAACCCCTGAGGAGCCTGCCGATTCCGCGGATTGCCTTGACGATGCCATTTCATCCCTCCAGATACGTGATGTCATCACCTATATGCGTGATGGTAGCACCTAAATACGTGACGATGTCAAGTTCTCGCGCTACCCTCGTGGCATGAGCGAAGCCGGCCCCCACGACCACCCGGCCGAGACGGTGCCGCAGGCACTGGGGCGGCTCCGCGTGGCGCTCGATGACGCCTTCCTCCAGGCCAGCCGCACGCTCGGCCTGACCCCGCAGCAGGCCGATCTGCTGTGCGCCGCGATGGCTCCCGCGGCCGTCGGCGACCTGGCACAGGCGCTGCGCTGGGACCGCTCGAACGTGAGCCACCTGGTCGACCGCGCCGCCGCGCGCGGGCTGGTCAACCGGCGTGTCGGCGAGGAGGACGGGCGGGTCACGCTGGTGACGCTCACCCCGGAGGGAGAGCGGCTCGCGCAGCGCTTCATCGCCGAGCTCGAGGCGCAGACGCGGCCGCTCCGCGCCCGCTGGCCGGCCCAACGCCAGCGGCTGGCGGTCGAGCTGCTCAACGAGATCTCAGACACGCTCGACGATGCCGCCAGGCAGGCGCGGGCGGCCCGTGCGAAGGGCATCCGGGCCGGCACCCGCCGCCGCAGCGACGTGGGAGGTTCCCCGGCCCGCCGCTGAAGCGCCACCAACCCTCGCCGAAGCCGCCGTACCGCGTCCGGGACGTCGCCCGGGCCGCTGGTGCGCTCCTGTACCTGGGCCGCTGGCTGCACTCAGTCCCCATCTGAGCGAGCATCACGGACACCCTCAATGAGGTCACCACCCGCGCCGGCCACACCTCGGTGAGCTTCACCCTGGACCGCTACGGCCACCTGTACCCGGAGGCTGGCCCCAGCGCGGCCCCAGAATGGGGTGAGCGCCGCCGATGGTGGCTCGTCGACGCTCTGAGCTGCGGAGATGGGTGTGAAGGTGAGGGGATTTGAACCCCTGAGGTTCTCCGGTCGTTACGGACACCGGTTGCTGCCAGTCTGCTGCCCGACGGCGCCGACCGCTGACCGTCGGGATCACAATCTGATCCGGCCGCTGGCATCGTGCGAGCTGCCTAAGCTAGAGGCCGGTGAACTTGCCGGTTCTCCTCGCCGCTGGTGACTGTTGGTGACCGTTCGCGCCCGTGCTCGACCGTTGCGGTACGGACCCAGCGCGGACCGAGGGTCGGGACGCCAGCGGTCATCGTTCGCAGCGCGCAACACCGCCTATGTTCATGATCCAGCGAGTGATCTTGCTGCTGATGGCGTGGTGGAGGCCGCAGCGTAACGGGTTGGCCGCTAGTCGCATTTGTGCTAGTGAGAGATACTCGGGCGGAATGCATGTCGTGTCGGGTGGCGCCGGTGCCGGTCCTCACCGCCGAGGGGATGGTCACGATGCGACGGACAGCACTGGTCGTTGGCGTGTTCCTGTTGGTGGCTGCCGCAACGGTCCGCCCCGCGGTGGCCTCAGCCGACGGCGGCGAACCCGTCGGATGTGCGGCCGACTTCAACAACGACGGCTTCGCCGACCTGGCGATCGGGGTTCCTGGCGAGACGGTCGGGGGTCCTGAGAATGAGATCGCCGGGGCGGTGAATGTTCTGTACGGGGCTGGGAGTGGGCTGAGCGGCAGCGGCGGGCAGCTCTTCGCCCAGGTCGGTGGCGCGGTCGAGTTCCGCGATCGCTTTGATGAGGCGCTGGCGGCCCGGGACTTCAACGGTGACGGGGTCGCGGATCTGGCCGCGGGCGCCTCGGGCGAGAACGTCGGCAGCGTCGAGGACGCCGGGGCGGTGAGCGTGCTGTACGGCTCGGCCGGTGGACTGACCGCCGCCGGGGGGCGGCTGTTTACCCAGGTGGGCAGCGCTCCTGAGGAGCAGGACTGGTTCGGGTGGGCGTTGGCGGCGGGGGACTTCAACCAGGATGGGCTCGCTGATCTGGCCGTCGGCGCACCGTTCGAAACCGTCGGCGGCGCCTTCGCGGCGGGCGCGGTGAGTGTGCTGTACGGCTCGGCCGGGGGGCTGACTGCCAGCGGGGGGCGGCTATTCACCCAGGTCGCGGGCAATCCCGAGGTTGGCGACCAGTTCGGGTCGACGCTGGCGGCCGGGGATTTCAACCAGGACGGCTTTGCCGACCTGGCGGCTGGGGCCCCGCTCGAAGATGTCGGGACCGTGGATGATGCCGGGGCCTTCAGCACGCTGTACGGCTCGACCAGTGGGTTGACCACGAGTGGGGGGCGGCTGTTCACCCAGGTTGCCGGCACCGTGGAGGCCGGGGATGAGTTCGGCGAGCAGCTGGCCGCCGGGGACTTCAACAGCGACGGCTTCGCGGACTTGGCGGCCGCGGCCCCGCTTGAGGATGTCGGGACGGTCTCCCAGGCCGGGGCGGTGAGTGTGCTGCCGGGCTCGGCTGGGGGGCTGACCAGTACCGGGGGGCGGTTATTCACCCAGAACAGCCCCGGGGTGCCGGGCACCGCCGAAACCTTCGACCAGTTCGGCGGGTTGGAGATCGTGTTCTGACCACCGTCCTGACAGTGCCGGGCCGCCGGCCTGCCACGCCCGGCGGCTCCGACCCTCCGGTCGCTGGATCATAGGCGATGGGCGAGGCGCCCCCCTGCTTGCAAAGCCAGATCGGGCGCTGTTGTCACCTGCGAGGATGGGAAATGGCGCAGGTCCAGGCCAGTAGGGTGTGTTATCCGTGATTGTCCGCTGGGGACCGGTCGGGACTGCTGTGAATGGCGCGGGAGTGGTACGGCCGACGAGGACGACGTTCGTAGGGCCTGCCAGTGTGGGTACCAACTTGACCACAGGGGGTGATCCCGTCCCCGGGGACGCCTGTCTCGTTGGCAAGGGCGGCAGGCCCCGCGGCAGTTGGACTGAGGGGTTCGAACCGGTCCTACGCCTTTGTGAGACCGGGACGACCTTCTCCTCCGGCGCTCCTGTCCTCCGCGACCAGGGACCGGATCGGCCTTCCGTGCCCGGTGCGGGGATAGGGCTGGGTCGGGAAGGGTACCTGTTCTGTCATGGCGGACCGTGACACCGACAGCTCCGATGGGCTCCAGCGAGCCGAGCAGGCGCAGGCGCAGAGCAAGGCGCTGCGGGAGCAGGTCGCCCGGACGGCGGAGGCAGTGGCCGAGACCGAGCAGGAAGTCGCGCTCGTGCACCGGAAGCTCGCTGATCAGGGTGGCCCACTGGCTGTCGAGGCCAGGGAGCATGCCGATCGGGCTGAGGATATCGCGGTGAAGGAGCGAGCCGAGGCCGCGCGCTTACGTCGGGCTGAACCGGGCTGAGGATCGCCCTAGCATGGGGTTGTCTGTGGCTGTCCTCCAGTAATGGACGGCTTGGGTGGGTAGCTGGCCTGATCCGGAGGGCGGATGGTGGCCCAGACCCCGTCGGTTCCGTCTCTGCGGATTGCCTGATGCGTGTGGTTCCACCTGGGTGAAGGGTGGGGCCGGTACCCCGGTGACCGTCGTGTCGTTGCCGGGCCGGAGGGCGGCCGAAGGCCGCCCGCAGGGCCGGCCTTGAAGTTCGTAGAGAAAGTCCTCACGAGCGCAATGGTTGCTCTGCTGGACGGAGCGGAACGCGAGCATGCCAGCGATCCCGATCGGCTCAGGCGCCCTGCTACGACGTGGCCAGCCAGTACAAGGCTTCACCGTCGATGATCCGGTCAAGGACGCCACCGTTGGCCTCGATCACCCGCCGCGAGCCAAGGTTGTCCTCGGGGCAGGTAACAAGGATTTCGCTGAGGCCCAGCTCCAGGCACACCAGCTTGGCTTGGACCAGCATCTGGGTGGCATGGCCACGCCGTCGATAGCCGGGCACGACGTGATAGCCGATGTGGCCGCCGGCGCGCTCCAGGGCCGGGGTGAGCCGGTGGCGGACGATGACCGTACCCAGATAGTCGGTCCCCTCCACGAACCACAGCTCGGTCACCGGGACCCCCCACAGCTCCCGGACGGCGCGGCGCTGGGCGACGAAGCCGGCGAAGTCGGCTGCCGCCTTCTCCAGCCAGTCAGTCGGTAGCCCCTCCGCGATGGCGGTCTCGGTCTCGCCCTGGAGGTAGGAGTCCCGCACCAAGGTGGTCGGCAGGATCAAGCGCGGCATGGTGCCACGATTGCATTCGCCTCCAGCGATCGGGAAGCGGGACACCCGGCATGCTTCGCCGCGTCCCGCCCCGCCGCATGGTCGAGCTTGCTACTGGTCCTGGCTCCGCGTCGTCCTGGTCGTGGTTGCCG
>OCZS010000899.1_pt1 | contig 10207 bp, 7 predicted proteins | sample 1539071 | NCBI WGS metagenome assembly OCZS01 (sample SAMEA3113584, study PRJEB22503) | soil metagenome | reverse complement strand
GCTCACCGTCGGGCTGGCGGGCACGATCGGCTGTGGCTCGGGGAGCGGGGGCACTGGGCGCCACATGTCGATCGGCTTCGGCTTCTGGGCCGGTCGACGGCGACGCTTCTGCTGCTGGCCCCGTTGTGGAGTCATGTCGTCGCCTCCGTGAGGAGCGCTTCGGGACGCATGCCGAGCGCGATCCGCAGCTGGTCGGCATCGAGGTCGGCGAGCGAGCTGGACTTGGGCAGGACCAGCTCGGCGATGTGCCGTTTGCCGGCCACCACCTCTTCGACCCGTTCGTCGACGGTGCCGGGGCACACCAGTCGGTGGGACACGACGGTGCGGGTCTGGCCGATGCGCCAGGCACGGTCCCGGGCCTGGTCCTCGACGGCCGGGTTCCACCAGCGGTCGTACAGCACGACGTGGCTGGCGGCGGTGAGATTGAGCCCGGTGCCGCCGGCCTTGAGCGACAGCACGAGCGCGCCCGGGCCGTCGCCCTGCTGGAAGTCGGCGACCAGACGGTCGCGGGCGCCGCGCGCCAGACCGCCGTGGTAGCACGCGATCGGTATACCCGTGACCTCGCTGAGGTGGTCGGCAAGCCGCTTGCCCCATTCGGCGAAGTGGGTGAACACCAAGATCCGCTCGCCGGCACTGAACACCGCCTCGACGATCTCCTCGAGCCGGGTGAGCTTGCCCGACCGCCCCGCCAGCGGCCGACCGTCATCCTCGTAGGCGGCGGGGTGGTTGCAGATCTGCTTGAGCGCGGTGATGGCGGCGAGGATGGCGCCCTGCCGCGGCTCGTCGGCGCCGTCGGCGTCGCCTGCGACCAGGCGGTCCAGCACGGCCTGGTAGAGGCCGATCTGCTCGGTGCTCATCGCGCAGTGGTCGAGCTCGTCGATGCGGTCGGGCAGCTCGGCGGCCACCACGGGCTCGTTCTTGGTGCGGCGGAACACGAGGATGCCATTGAGGGCGCGAAGCGCGGCCTCGCGATCGCCCGAGAGCTGGGCGACGAACGCCGGACGCGCTCCGACCAGCCCGGGATTCACGAAGTCGAGGATCGCCCAGAGATCGCCGAGGCCGTTTTCGATCGGCGTGCCGGTCAGTGCGAGCCGGGTGCGGGCCGGGATCTCGCGAAGCTGCTGCGCCGTCTCGCTGGCCGGGTTCTTGATCGCCTGCGCCTCGTCGACCACGACCCGGTCCCAGGTGTGTTGGGCGAGCGGCTCGATGTCGCGGACCGCCGTGCCGAACGTGGTGATGACCACGTCGGCGCCGGCGACTTCCGCCTCGAGCTCGGCGGCGGAGGCCCGCGTCGCGCCGTGGTGGACCACCACCCGGAGCTCCGGCGTGAACCGGGCCGCCTCGGCTGCCCAGTTGCCGACGACGGCCGGCGGGGCGATCACCAACGCCGGGCCGTCCCGGGGGGTGCGGGCGATGTGGGCGAGGACCGTGGGCGTCTTGCCGAGACCCATGTCGAGCGCCAGGCAACCACCGAGCTCGACGGCGTCGAGAAACCCGAGCCAGGCCAGCGCCTCGGCCTGGTAGGTGCGGAGCTGGCCGACGAACCCCGGGGGGCTGACCACCGGCTCGGTGGGAACGGCCCTTGCCGACTCCAACAGATCGGACGCCCAGCCCGTGCCCGCGACGCTGAGGCCACCCTCGAGCGGCGAGCCCTCGAGCCCGACGGCGTAGCGCAGGATCTCCGCACCGGTGAGCTGCGTCGTGGTGGCACGTTCGGCCAGCGCGGCCGCGGCCTCCTTCAGGTCGGCGCGGTCGAGCTCGACCCACCGTCCGCGCGACCGCACCAGCGGCCGGGCCTCGGCCGCGAGCCGGGCGACCTCGGCCGCGGTGAGCTCGACGTCGTCGAACACGGCCGACCACCGCACGTCGCTCAACTGGCGAGCCCCGACGACCGTGTCGCCGGCGGGCTCGGTGAACAACCGCAGTGACGGCGAGAGGCTGCGACGCGACAGCGCCGGCACCCGCACGTCGAACCCGGCGGCCTCCAGCGACGAGCCCGTGACCGTCATCAGCTCCCACGCCTCGTCCTGGTTCAGGTACACCTGCCCGCGGCGCTGCCCGCCCGCGCGCAGCAACACCGGGAAGAGGCGTTCGAGCCGGGCCATGTCGTCGGCGAGCGGCTTGGTGTTCTTGCTGTCGGTCAGTGCCAGCTCCACGGGCAGCAAACCACCCTCGGCGCCCGGGCCCAGCACCGAGAGGAACCAGGCGCCGGCCGAGTCGGGCGGGTCGAGCTGTACGACGAGCCGGGAGCGACGGGATCGCGTCACCGGCTTGGTCCAGCGGTCGAGCCGCTTGGAGACCTCGGCACCGGCGGCCACGGGGGCCTGGAAGGTCGAACCGTCGAGCCGCGTCACGATGGCTTCGGCGACCGCGCTCGCATTGCGCACGACGGGAGGCGGCGCGGGCAGGGCGAGCCGCCCGGCGGCGTCGGTGGCGATGGCGTCGACGACGGCGCGGAGAACATCCAGCGTGACAGCTTTGGCGTCGGCACGGGCGAGCGCGGTGACCGGACCCGGCATCGCCGCGGCCAGCTCGTCGACCTCGGGCTGGTTCACGTCGGCCGGCACCCACCGCACGTTGAGGTCGAGCGACCCTCGGTTCGGCCGTCGGCCGCTGGCCAACGCGGGTACGAGCGCACCGCGCGCCACCAGCCGCACGGCCGCGACGGCCACGCGACCGAGCCAGGTGACGCTCGACCCCACTCCCCCGCCGCCCAGGCCGCCGCCGACGGCGACCAGCCAACCGAGTGCGTCGGCCACCGGGATCGACAGGGCGGCGGCGCGGCTGCCGATCGGCAGCACGACGCCCGGGTGTTGGTTCCAGCCGAGCGCCGGGCCGCCGATGGCCTCCAGCAGGTCGGACAGCTCGTCGTGGTTCGCGGGAGCAGTGTCCGGGCCCGCGGCCCACACGACCACCTCACCCGCCGACCACGACGCCTGCAGTCGCACCTCGCCGCCCGGGTCAGCCGCCACCACGATCGCGGCCGTCGGGTCGGCGGCACTCGTCAGCCGGTCGTAGGCGACCTCGAGTCGATCGAGCTCGGCCTCGAGGTCGGCGACAACCTGCTCCCGTCCGGGGCCCTCGAGGCGGCGCACCGACTCGAGGTTGTCCTCGGTCTGGTCGAGCAGGCGCTCGAGCACACGCCGCCACGCGGGCGCGTCGGATTCGAGGAGCCTCAGCTGCTCGGAGGTGGCGATGCCGTCGACCGCGGCCCAGGCCGCGGCCTCCAGCGCTCGGGTGGCCTCATCCATACGTGTTCGGCGCTCCTCGCGCCGAGCTCCCTCGTCGACGAGACTCGGGAGATGTGTCCGGCCCCTGGCATCGTGGGAACGGTCTCGGACCCAGACCACTCCACCGCGCGTCAGCGGGATGCCAGCGCCGTTCAGGCTACCGGCGAACTGGGGGCATCACACGTCACCCGGGTGACCGGCCTCATCGAGCCAAGGCTCGAGCACCAGTCATGATCGGCCGACACCAACGCCGGGCAGGTGTCTTCCGTATGCTCGCTGGCGTAGCAAGTCGCGGCGACCAGGTCGCTGAACCTGAACCTGATCGCGGGATTCGGGCCCGCGTGTGAAACTGCCGTGCCGCCTCCCCGGTCCGACTGTCGGCGGCTTGTCACTCTCGAGGTGGGTGCCCCATGCTCCTGCGGCTACGACGTGAACCGAGCGACTTCTGGCGGCGCGCCCGGCGCGCCGAGCGGGGCGCCCGTCAACCGGTTCCGCCGCCCCTCCCGCTGGGCACGCTCGTGCGCGTGCCCGACCGGGGCGACGTGTTCGTCCGATACCAGGCCGGTCCGCCCGGTGCGCCGACCGTGCTGTTGCTCCACGGCTGGATGGCGTCGGCCGACCTCAACTGGCTGGGCGCGTTCCAAGCGCTGGCCGGCCGTTACCACGTGGTGGCGATGGACCATCGTGGCCACGGGCGCGGCATCCGCACGACCGAGCCGTTCACCCTCGAGGATTGCGCCGACGATGCCGCCGGTCTGTTGCGCGAGCTCGGCGTGCGGGATGCGGTGATCGCCGGCTACTCGATGGGCGGCCCCGTCGCGCTTCTCCTGGCACGGCGGCACCCGCACCTGGTGCGCGGCCTCGTGCTGGTCGCCACCGCGGCCGAGTTGAGCCGCAGCCGTACGGCCGTGCGGTGGGGCATGAGCCCGTTCGTGCGCCTGCTCGGGCCCCTCGTGCGGTCCGGGCTGCCGGATCGCGTCCTGGTGGAGGTCGCGCGGGCTCGACCCCCGTTCCTGGGCGCTCTAGCTGACCACACCCCCTGGATGGTGGGCGAGATGAAGCGCCTGCACCCCAGCGATGTGGTAGGCGCCGGGCGGGCCATCGCCCGCTTCGACGCCCGGCCGTGGCTCGCGGAGCTGGCCAAGCCGGCCGCATCGGTGGTGACGCTCCGCGACCTCGCCGTACGGCCCGACGCGCAACGATCCACGGCGGCCGCGCTCGACGCGTCGGTCATCGGTGTGGATGGCGGCCACGCGATGTGCGTCACCGACCCCGAGACCCTGGGTGCTGGCGTCCGCGAGGCGGTCGACCTCGTCGCGGGTGCTCGGCGAGTTCGCTGGCTCGCCCGGGCCACCGATCGGCGATTCAGCGCCGGGCGGTCGGCGAGGCGGCTAGAGGTCGCGCCCGACCCCGCCGACGCCGAGCCCGTCGGTGTGGCCGTCTAGAACCGGTTGGCGCAAGTCGCGACGGGCACCACCGCTGAACGAAACTCGTGAGCATTGGCCGCCGCCCAGACTGGCAACGACCGCCAGCTGATCGCGGCGCGCAAGCGGCTGCTGTACGGCGACGTATCGCCCGGTGGGGCCACATGGCCGACGAGCTCGACGAGAGCCGATGCATGAGCCGACCTGATCTGGCTGCGCAGAGCCGCCACGGCCGGTGGAGGGGTCGACGTGGTCGGCCGAACTGATATACGGGAGACCGGCGAGGCCCTCGTAGACGGTGGCCATGATCTCCTCTGGCGCCAGGGCCTCCATGGTGCGGAGCACCGAGCTGTTGGCTCGAGGGCGGCTGCTGGACGCGAATGCACTGCATGGATCTTCGTTCCGCGAACCGAACGTGCGGCGACGGACGTACCGCCAGTCACAGGGACGTCACCCCCGTCGGCCCGACCACACAACGCAGAGGAGACATGGACATGCACCGCACCTTTGGCCTCCGTCAGCTCGGCCTGGCTGCCACAGCCGCCGTCGCCGTCGGCTTGGCGACGACCGGATCGGCGGGCGCGACGCCGCCCACCGGGTCGTCGTCGGTCGGGAGCGACACGCTCACCGTGATGGGTACTTCGGGCGCCGACCAGCTCGCCCTCCGCCTGGCCCCCGGCGACCCGAACACCCTGCAGGTGGACTTCGGTGACGATGGGTCGGTCGATCAGAGCTTCAGTCGCAGCACGTTCAGCCGCATCGACGTGTTCCTGCTCAGCGGCGCCGACCGGTTCCGGGTCGACCAGAGCAACGGGGTGTTCCTCGACGAGGCCGTGACGGTCGACACCGGCCGCGGCGACGACACCGTCGCGGGCGGGGACGGCAACGAGCTGGTGCTGAGCGGTAGCGGCAACGACACCGTCGACGGCAATCGGGGCGTCGACACTGCGGTGTTGGGCTCTGGTCAGGACATCTTCATCTGGGACCCGGGCGACGGCAGCGACGCCCTCGAGGGTGGCAGCGGCAGCGACACGCTCGTCTTCAACGGGGCCAACCTGAGCGAGGTGATGAGCCTGTCGGCCAACGGGAGCAGCTCGGTGTTCCGGCGCGACCCGGGTGGCATCAGGATGGACATGCAGGACGTCGAGCAGCTCGACCTCGCCGCGCTCGGTGGCGCAGACTCGATCACTGTCGACGACCTCAGCGCCACGGGCTTCCGCCAGGCGAACATCGACCTCTCCGTGCAGGGCGGCGGTGACGGTCAGGCCGACGTCGTGACCGTCAATGGCACGGAGGGGGCCGACAGGATCACCGTCCAGGCAAACGGCGCGCAGGTCGACGTTGACGGACTGACCACCAACAGCCGGCTCACCGGCAGCGAAACCATCGACCGGCTCCAGGTCAACACGCTGGGCGGCAACGACACTGTCGACGTCGGCGCCGACGCCACCGCGCTGATCGGCATCGCGGTGGACCTCGGATCCGGCCAGGCCTGAGGGCCACCAAAGGACGAGCGTGAGGGGCCTCCCATCGCGGAGGCCCCTCATCGTTGTGATCTGAGGGTTGGCGGTGTCCGGAACGCTGAAGGCGGCTGGCCAGGCGCCTGCCGGATCATCCGGCTCAAGGAGGTGGCGTCGGCTGCGCCGGAGACGCCGTGGCCGCCGCCATCGCCCGGACCCTCTCGTCGAGCCGTGGAACTGCAGGAAGGGGGATCCGCCCTCCGCCTTGATCGCAAGTTCAAGCGCCCCGCCGCCCGGCCGATCCTGTGAGACTTGCGCGAGCCGGTCCCACGTTCGAGAGGTAGCGGGGGCGCCTTGGGCGGCCCGGGTAGATGCTGGCGTTGAAGTCGTCGGCGCTAGCCGCGGATGTCTCCTGACAGCACGACCCGTCCTGACGATTCTTGGCCTGCGCCTTCTTGCTGCAGGGTGACGGTGAGGGTCGGGTAGCGGTCGGGCGGGACCCCCGACCACAGCTCGATGCTGTCGTCGCCGCCCCGCAGGTGGAAGGTGCCCACGGTGACCAGGCCGTCGGGTCCCTTCATCCAGGCCTGGTAGTACGTGCCCGGCTCGGCAGGGGGCAGGCCGCGCACGTCGAGCTCGATGGCGACGCCCGACCCGGTCTCCTCGACCCTGACCACGGCGGAGGCGTCGGGGGCGAGCTCGGTGCCGGCCACCTCGACCCTGCGACCGTCGCCGTCATCGCCCACGCGCAGCAGGATGCCGAGTGCACCGGCCAGGATCACCAGACCGGCGGCTGCCGAGAGGATCAGGCGCCGGTGGGCGCCCAGGCCTGCCCGGGGAGGCGACGGCCGGGCCGCGCGCAGCGCAGTGTCGGGGGAATCGGCTTGGATGGCGGCCAGGAGGTCGTCGGCGCCGCGGGGCGACGGCTCGGCCCACACCGCGTCGTCAGCCAGCAGGTCCCGGAAGCGAACGCTGGTGTCGCTCGGCGAGGCGTCGCCGGCGCCCGGGCCCGGGGGTCGGCGGCCGCTGTCGAGGAACTCGGCGAAGTCGTCCTCGTTCACACCAATCGCACCTGCGGGTCGAGGGTCGTGGTCACTGCCCGGTACGACAGCCAACACCATCTGGTTCGCGAACGCACGGCCCGGGTCACTCGGTCGCCCTGACCACGTGCGCCAGCAGTGCCGCCAACCGCCGGTGGGCCCGGTGCGAGCGCGACTTCACGGTTCCCAGCGGCACACCCAACTGCTCGGCGATCTCGGCATGGGTCATGCCGACGAAATGGGCCAGTCGAACGACCTCACGCTCCTCGGCCGCAAGCTGCCCGAGGGCGGATCGGACCTCCCAAGCCTCCCAGGTCCGCTCGAACGACAGCGGGACCACCGCCACCTGGTCGTCGCTGAGCTCGGCGGGCACAGCGGCGCGCTGCTCGCGCCGGTAGACATCGATGGCAACCCGGCGGGCGATGGCATACAGCCACGGTGCCAGCTCCCGTGACGGATCAAACGACGAGGCCGCCCGCCACGCCTTGAGCATCGTGGTCTGGACCACCTCGTCGGCCAGCTCCCGTTTGGCCAGCATGCCCATCGCCACCGTGAGGACCGGGCCTGCGTAGCGCGCGTAGATCGCCCGCACCGCCGCCTCCTCGCCGGCCACGAACCGGGCGATGAGATCGCCATCGCCGGGACCCGCCATGCCAACCAATCTTGCCCCAGGTGAACGCACCCAGGCCCGCGATTTCACGTCAGCGAGCAGATCGCGAACCGCTCGTGGGGCCGGGGGCGTACAGGGCGGCAACTGACCGGACTCACTGCCTCGGGCGGTCCCGGTGGCGGCACACGTCACGCGGTTGACCGAGCGCAGGGCCCGGCATGCCGTCCAGCCGTCAATGACCGGTCGGCTGATGGTCAAGAGATGACGACAACCCGTGAACCAAGGAGAACCCCATGCGAATCAGACTGATCATCGGCATCAGTGCTGCGGCACTGGCGTTGGCCGCCTGTGGCGGCGGATATGGATCGGACGGTTCGTCCACGGCGGCGGACGGTGCCGCCGCCGCCGAAGCCGACGACAAGGCCGCGACCACAGTGAGCGAAGCCGAGACCGATCTCGGAACAGTGCTCGTGGACGCCGAGGGCCTCACCCTTTACGCCCTCACCGACGACAGCGACGGGGTCTCGAGCTGCGACGATGGCTGCGCCGACGCCTGGCCACCGCTGACCGTCGCCGACGCCGACCTGCCGGCCGGCCTCGACCCCAACCTGTTCAGCGTCGCCGAACGCTCGGACGGCACCTTCCAACTCAACGCCGGCAAGTGGCCGTTGTATCGCTACGTCGGCGATGCCGCCCCCGGCGACACCAACGGGCAGGGCTCCGGCGGCGTGTGGTTCGTCGTGGCCCCGGACGGAAGCCTCATCAAGGGCGACGCAGCCGCAGCCCCGGCGACCTCCGACAGCACATATTGACCACATCGGCACGGCGTCAATGGCCGCCACCAACCGGTCCTCGCCGAACTTTCGGACCAGCGTCACAGACACGGCCGCCCCAGGGTCGCCGGGCCTGAAGCGATCGATCCGGGCCACCAGCCGGCGGAGCGCCGCGGCCGGCTTCCGCTACCGGGCCTGCCGGCGGGGCCGCTGCGCTGCAGGGGTCTTCACGGCGGGCGTCTACCCGACGCCTCCCGACGCCATCCTCGCCACGATCAAAGCGTGGCGAGGGTGGCGTTGCTCACGCCCGCGGCGTAATGGCTTCGGAGGTCGACCTTGTACTCGAGGGCTTCGATGACCGTCTCTTCGAAGTTGCTCTCGTAGAGCCTGCGGCAGGTGCCGAGACCGCCGGGGCTGAAGACGTTGACCTCCATCAGCTTGTCGCCGACGATGTCGAGCCCGACGAGGAACATGCCGTCGGTCCTCAGCTTGGGCCGGACGATCTCGACGATCTCGAGCATCCGGTCGGTGACCTCAACCTTCTTGGCCTTCCCTCCTGCGCTCATGTTCGATCGGAGGTCGGCCGAGCTGTTCACCCGCCGGAACGCGGCGTAGTGGCCGTCGCGCATCAGGGGCTCGCCGTTCATGACGAACATGCGGACGTCGCCGTCGGATGCCTCGCTCAGGACCTCTTGGGCGACGATGTAGCCGTCCCTGGCGATCGCCTCGATCATCTGGTTGAGGTTGGGCGATTCGTCGCTGGAGACAAGGAAGACGCTGCTGCCTCCGGACCCCTGGAGGGGTTTGAGGACCGCGCTGCCGCCCATCTCGTCGACGAAGCGCGAGATCTCGTCGGCGTCGCGGGAGATCAACGTCGCGGGCCGGACGGCCTCGGGGAAGTGCTGAAAGTAGGTCTTGTTCACCGCGTTGGCCAGGTTGGCCGGGTCGTTCAGCACGAGGGTGCCCCGGGTGACCATCAGCTGGCCGAAGAGCACGCCGGACGTGATGGCCCAGGGTCGCTCGACGACGTCGTCCGCGGGGTCGTTGCGCATGAGGACCGCGTCGAGCGCGTCGACGGAGATGCGCTCCTCCGCGCCCTCGTCGCCCTGGACCTTGGCGAGGTACGACTCCGCGGTCTTGTACTGACGACCGGATGCCGACCGGGCCCGCGCCATGATCGACCCGTCGGCGCCTTGTGAGAAGTCGTCGACGCCGATGAACCAGGTCTCGTGACCCATCTGGTTGGCGGTCATCGCGAGGCGGACGGTCGTGTAGACGGGCTTCTCGGTGGCGACGCGGTTGACGACGAAGCCGAGCTTCATGCTGGTTCTCCGATCAGATCGCCCAGCGACGTGATGGTGGCGGCCCGGCGCAGCCTGGACCGTGCCGCGGGATCATCGAGGTAGCGGGGGCGCAGTGTCGGCTGAACGAGCACCTGTCGGCTTCTCAGCTCCTCGACCAGCGGCGCGTCGGCCAGTGCCATCTTCCCGACCCAGAGGACCTCGAGATCGTGGCCGGCGCGCAGGTGCGTCATGATGTCGATGAGTCCCCGCAGGTAGACGGCGTCCTTCGTGAGCCCACCCGCCCGGAACACCCGGACCGCGATCGAGAACGCGGGCCCCTGCTGCACGCCGGCGTGGACGAGCGCCCGGTGCACCTCCGCGAACGAC
>OCZS010000898.1_pt1 | contig 10211 bp, 9 predicted proteins | sample 1539071 | NCBI WGS metagenome assembly OCZS01 (sample SAMEA3113584, study PRJEB22503) | soil metagenome | reverse complement strand
GAGAGGGCGAACTGCTGGGCCAGCCCGCCGCCCCAGGAGATGCCCAGCAGGTCCACGGTCGCATAGCCGAGCTGGTCGAGCAGGCGGGCGAGCAGGCGCGCCAGGCGCGGCAGCCGGTAGGGGGTCCGCGGCAGCGGTGAGCCTCCGACCCCGGGGGCATCAAAGCGGACCACCTCGATCACCGGGTCGAGGTGGTCGACGAAGGGTTGCAGCAGCTCCAGGCTGGCGCCGATGCCGTTGGCCAGCACCAGCGGGGTGCGGGTGCCGTCGCCGGGACGGACGGCCACCCGCAGCTGCTGGTCCCCAACCGCGATCGCGCGCATGGACCGCTCCATCGCGCGCCTCAGCGGTCCAGGACGTAGGTGCCGGGGGCGGGGTCCAGCGGGGGGAAGCCGGCGGCGCCCAGCCGCCGGGGTCGGGTCTTCTCGCTGCCGCCGCGCTGCTCCAGCCAACCGACGTAGTCGGGCCACCAGGAGCCGCGCTCGGTGGTCGCCTGGCCGAGCCAGTCGGCGGGGTCCGGCGGGGTGTCCGCCGTGGTCCGGAAGTTGGCCCGCTCGTTGCCCGGCGGGTTGACCATGGAGGCGATGTGGCCGCTGGTGGACAGCACGAACCGGGAGCGGCCGCCGAGCAGCTGGGTGCTGCGGTAGCACGACTGCCACGGGCAGAGATGGTCGGCGACGCCGGCGACCACGTAGGCGTCGATGTCGAGCTTGGCCAGGTCGACCGGCGAGCCGAGCATGGCGGCCGCGTCGGGGCGGGTGAGGGCGTTGTCGATGGCCAGCCGGACGAAGTCACGGTGGAGCCCGGCCGGCATCCTGGTCGTGTCGGCATTCCAGTAGAGGATGTCCAAGGGGGGCGGATCCAGGCCCTGCAGGTAGTTGTTGACCCAGTAGGGCCAGATCAGGTCGCCGGGACGCAGCCAGGCGAACACCTCGGCCAGGGCCCGGCCGTCCAGGAACCCGCGCGCCGCCGAGGCGGCGACGGCCGCCTTGGCGGTCCCCTCGTCCAGGGCGGCGCTGGCCATCCCGGCGCGGGCCTGGTCCAGCACGCTCACCGCCAGGCCGAACCCGGCCACGCGGTGCTGCCGGCCGGTGGCGGCCAGGTGGGCCAGCACCATGGCCGCCAGGATCCCACCCGAGCACAGCCCCAGCAGCAGCGACCGGTCGGCCCGGCAGATCCGCCGGGTTGCCTCCAGCGCCTCCAGGATCGCCTGCCCGTAGGTGTCGGCGCCCCAGTCGCGGTGGCGGGCGTCGGGGTTGCGCCAGGAGACGACGAAGACTTGCTGGCCGCTGCCGACCAGGTGCTCGATAAGGCTGCGGCCGGGGGCGAGGTCCAGGATGTAGTACTTGTTGATCATCGGCGGGACGATGAGCAGCGGCACGCGACGCACCCGGGGCGTCTGCGGCTGGTACTGCAGCAGCTCGAACACCGAGGTCCGCAGCACGACCGCCCCGGGGGTCAGTGCCAGGTCGGCGCCGACCTCGAAGGCGTCGGCGGCCACCATGGTTGGCACCCGTGGTGGCGTGGCCAGGTCGGCGGCTAGGTGTCGGGCGCCGCGGATGAGGTTGCCGCCGCCGGAGTCGACCAGGGCCTTCCAGAAGACCGGGCTGGCGAGCGGGTTGTTGCTAGGGGCGAGCGCGTGCACGAGGTTGTCGACCACAAAGCGCATCCGCTCGGCGTCGCGCCACGGCAGGTCGGCGTCGGCCAGCAGCCGCTCGGCGGTCTGCCCGGCTGCCAGGTAGGCCTGGACGAGCCGGTGCAGCAGCGGGTTGGAGGTCCAGGCGGGGTCGGTGAAGCGGCGGTCCCGGGGCGGGGGTGCCAGGGTCGACCTGCCGACGCCGACGCGGGCGAGTTCCCCGGCCAGGGCGGCCGCCTGGCGTGCCAGCCGGTGCGGCCGGCGGGCGAGCCCGGCGGCGGAGCGGATGCCGGCGCGGCCCGGCAGGAACCGGCGCAGCGGCCCGAGCGCGGCGGCCGCCACCAGCAGATCCAGGGCCGCCGCCGCGGCGGCGGCCTCCGTGGCCGCCGCCGGGCGGTCCGGGGGCTGGCCGTTCACGGCGCCAGGCCCTTGGGCGGGACCACCTCGCGGCGCAGCAGCTTCCCGGTGGCCGTCTTGGGCAGGGCCGCCTCCAGCCACACGTGCCTGGGATACTTGTAGGCCGCGACCCGCTCCCGGCAGAAGGCCTGCAGCTCCGCCGGGGTGGCCTGGGCCCCGGGCTTGAGGACCACCGCAGCCGCGACCTCCTCCCCATGGGTCGGCTGGGGGATGCCGACCACGGCGGCCTCGGCGACCGCCGGGTGCTCGTAGAGCACCTCCTCGACCTCCCGCGGGTAGACGTTGTAGCCGCCGCGGATGATCAGGTCCTTTTTGCGGTCAACGATGAAGAAGTAGCCGTCCTGGTCCTGGCGGGCCAGGTCGCCGGTGCGCAGCCAGCCGTCGGGGACCGCCTCGCGGGTGGCGTCCTCGCGACGCCAGTAGCCGCGCATGAGGTTGTGGCCCCGGATCGCGATCTCGCCGACCTCACCGGCCGCCACCTCCTCGCCGGCGGAACCGACCAGCCGCATCTCCACGCCCTGGATTGGGGTGCCGATGGAGCCAGGCTTGCGCTCCCGGTCGGGATGGTTGAACGACGCGACCGGCGAGGTCTCCGACAGGCCATAGCCTTCCAGGATGACGCAGCCGAAGGCGTCCTCGAAGCCGCGCAACACCTCCACCGGCAGCGCGGCCCCACCGGACACGCACAACCGCAGCGAGCCGACGTCGAACTGGCGGCGGTGTGGATGGTTGAGCAGCGCCGCGTACATCGTCGGGACCCCCTGGAAGACCGTCACCTGGTCCCGCTGGATCACCTCCAACGCCGTGGCCGGGTCGAACCGCGGCACCAGGGTGAGGCAGGCCCCGCTGCCGACGGCGGCGTTCAGCCCGCAGGTCTGGCCGAAGGAGTGGAACAGCGGCAGGCAGCCCATGACCACGTCCTCGGGTCCGAGGTCGAACAGGGTGGTCGCCGACACCGCGGCGTTGCGCCGCAGGTTGGCGTGGGTGAGCTCGGCCCCCTTGGGCTTGCCGGTCGTTCCCGAGGTGTACAGCAGCACCGCCGTGTCGTGGTCCGCGCGGCTGGCCACCGCCGTTTCCGGCGCCGGCTCGCCCAGCAGCCGGTCGAAGGCTGCCGGCGCAACCGAGACGAAGCCGACCCCGGCCGCCTCGGCGCCCTTGCCGGCCTCGGCGGCGGTCGCGTCCCACGCGAACAGCAGCTTGGCGCCGGAGTCCTCCAGGTAGTAGGCGATCTCGCGGGCCTTCAGCAGCGGGTTCATCGGCACCACCACCGCGCCGGCGCGCAGCACCCCGTAGTAGAGCATCGGGAACTGCGGCACGTTCGGCAGCAGCAGGCCGACCCGGTCGCCCGGCTCGACGTCGTGGGCGGCGAGCAGGCCCGCGACCCGCGCGGACCGCTCGTCCAGCCCCTGGTAGGTCAGCACCAGCTCGTCGAGCCGGACCGCCGCCCGCTCCGGGTACATGGCCGTCGCCTCGGCCAGGGTCAGTGCCAGGTTGGTCATCGCCGCCTCCGTGGACGTGTCGGTTGCTGCCCTGAAGCGTCCACGCGGGCGGCGCCGGGGGCAATGGCCGGCACGACAGCAATCACCCTCGGGAATTGTTGGCGCCCACAACGGCCGCGCGGCGCGGCCTCAGGACTCGCCCGGCCAGCTCGTCCCGTGCACCAGGCGGAGCGCGTCCAGGGCGGCCAGCAGCTCGGCCACGGCCTTCGGGTCGTCCAGGGACCGGCCGGTGTGCTCCTGCAGCCGTCGCAGGCGGTACCGGACGGTATTGGGGTGGCAGTAGATCCGCTTGCCGGTCTCGACCGCCGAGCCGCCGGCGTCGAACCACGCCTGCAAGGTGCTCAGCAGGCTCGACCGGTCCTGGGTGGGCAGCTCCAGGATCGGTCCGAGCACCGTGCGCACCAGCTCCCCGGCCGCATCCGGGGCGGCGGCGGCGAGCACCCGAAGCGGGGTCTGCTCGAACTGCGCGACCGCCGGGGCTCCTGCGGGCAGGCTGCCCAGGACCAGCCGGGCGTAATGGAGGGCGCGGGGCGTGTCACCCAACGAGTGATAGATGGGGCTGACGCCGGCCCGGGCGCGCACGCCCCCGCCCAGCAGCCCGAGGACGACGGGGAGGGCGTCGGCGCGGCGCAGCGACACCACGCCGGTCTGGAGGTCGGGGTGCAGCCCCCAGGCCGACCCGATCCCCCGCCCGGCCAGCAGGGCCTCCACATCCGGTAGGCCCTCCTGGGCCAGCCCGGGCGCCTCGGCGGCCACCACCACGAACACCCCCTCCCAGGGCAGCCGGAGCAACTTGGCCGCCTCCCACAGCGTGTCCCGGTCGGGCGTCCCGCCGCTGAACAGCGCCTCCACCAGCGCCGAGCGTTCCCGCGCCCCGGCCAGCAGCAACTCCGCCGCGGCCTCCCGGTAGGCCACGGTGAGCTCCTGGGTGTACTCGCCAATCAGCCACCACACGCCGCTGGCCGCGTCGACCAGCGTGTCGGGCGGCGCCCGCATGCTCCGCCGGCTCTCCTCGATGATCGCCTCCCAGAACTCGGTGAAGCCGATCCGGTAGGCGTGCAGGATGTCCGCCAGGGGTGTGCCCTGCTCGGCGCGGCGGCGGCCGGTCACGCGAGGCGACGACAGGTCGGGCGGCTGATCCGTGGTGAGCTGCGCGACCATCGACTCCAGGTTGCTGGCGACGGAGTCCCGGAGGTCTTGGAGGCTCACCACCTCCCGATCACGGTAGAACTCGATCTCGGCCAAGATGCGCCGCACGACTCGGTCGACCAGGTCGGGGAGTCGTGTCCTGACCGACCCGGCGATCTCGGAGATCTCAGGCGCCAGGACGACGCGGGCACGATGCGCGCGGTCACGCCCGGGCGTGCTCATCGCCGAGTGCGGCTCCCAGGCCACGGCAGCTCCCTACCCAGACACGGCCATGCGCGAGACGGTCCACGAGATCTATTCCCGCAGCAGTGTCTCCCAGGGCGGCAGGCGTGGCCAGACGCGGCCGGATAGGCCGCCTGCCTCTGGGCGGGCAGCTGAGCATCCCGCTGGCAGGGTCGGTGACGTCGGGCCGCCGGCTCCGACCGGTCCAGGCATTTGGGGGTAGCTCTCTCGCCATTGCACTCGGCGTCTCTCTGGGCTTGGCCCGGCGCCTCCTCGTCGCCGCAGGGCCGTAGGGTGCAGATATTCAGACAGGACCCTTGAGCTGGGTGAGTTCCATCGAAGCTCGGGTTGCTACCGTGGCGCCTCTGCTACCCACCGCGGAGGTCACCCGGTGCTGCCACGACTTGCCCGCCACCCAGGTCGCCCTGATCGCCGGGCAGGCCACCGCCCGGCTCCGTCCGGCCGCCGGTGCTCCCGCCTAGCCGGCGGGCGGCCGGTCGCGCCGTCGGGCGCCGTCCAGGAAGTACGACACCAGGGTGGCGGCGGTCTCCTCGACCCCGAGGGTCCGTGGCACCCCGGCCTTGAGGCTGGCCAGGACGATGCCGCCGAACAGCTCCATGAGGGCCTCGGTGCCGAGGTCGTCGCGGAGGATGCCGTCGTCGACGCCGCGCTGGAACACCGCCTGGATCGGGGCCTCGAGCTCTGAGTCCAGCTCCTTGTGGTGGGCGTCCATGCCGTGGTGGTCCTTGCCGAGCTCGTGTTCGCGGACCAGGACGACATAGCAGTCGCTGACGGCCAGGAAGGCCCGGAGCAGGCGCTCCAGCGCCTCGGGCACCGGGACGCGGTCCAGCCCGGCGTCGGTGATGCGGGCGGCCAGCTCCTCGTGGGCCTGGGCCTCGAGCGCCTCGAGCAGCGCCTCGCGGGTCGGGAAGTAGCGGTACAGGGTCGCCCGGCCGACCCCGGCGGCGGCCGCGATGTCGCCGGTGCTGGCGTCGGGGCGCTCGGCCAGGACGCGCGTGGGGTGCGGAAACTCGGTTGTAGCTGGTGAGCTGCGAGTTCGCGGATGGCTGCGGCCGGTACTGTGACGCCTCCACCATCACACCGCAGAGGTCACCCTGGTGCTGTCGAAGGTCGCCTACCTGACGCTGTGCCGGTCGATCCGGCTGCTCGCCCTGCTGGCCCGAAGCGATGGCGCCAAGAACCTGGAGATTCTGGTGCTGCGTCACCAGCTCGCCGTGCTCCGCCGCCAAGTCGCACGCCCCAGGCTCGAAGCTGCCGACCGGGCGCTGCTCGCTGCGGTCAGCCGCGTCCTGCCCCGGGCTGACTGGCCGTGCTTTCTCGTCAAGCCCGAGACCCTGCTGCGCTGGCATCGGCGGCTGGTCGCCGGCGTGTGGACCTATCCACACCGGATGGGCCGACCACCATTGGATCAGGAGGTGCAGCAGCTAATCGTCCGCCTAGCCAGGGAGAACCCGCGGTGGGGCTACCAGCGCATCCAAGGCGAGCTGCGACGACTCGGCACCCAGGTCTCTGCATCCGCAATCCGCGCCACCCTCCGCCGTCACGGCCTCGACCCGGCACCGCGGCGGACCGGCACCTCGTGGCAGGCGTTCCTGAGGCAGCAGGCCGCCGGCATCGTAGCGTGCGACTTCTTCACCGTCGACACCATCTGGCTGCGGCGGCTGTATGTGCTGTTCTTCATCGAGCTGGGCACCCGCCGGGTGCACCTGGCCGGGGTGACGCCAACCCGGACGGCGGCTGGGTCGCCCAGCAGGCCCGCAACCTCATGCTCGTGCTGGGCGACCAAGGGCGACAGGTGCGCTTCCTACTTCGTGACCGTGACGCGAAGTTCACCCGCAGCTTCGACGACGTGTTCCGGTCCGAGGGCGCCGAGGTGCTCCGCACCCCGGTGCAGGCGCCCAACGCGAACGCCTACGCGGAGCGGTGGATTGGCACGATCCGCGCTGAGTGCTTGGACTGGCTGCTGATCGTCGGGCGCGGCCATCTCGAGCAGGTCCTCCGGGTCTATGCCGCCCACTACAACACCCATCGTCCGCACCGGGCGCTGGAGTTGCGGCCGCCGGATCCGCCGGCTGGCCTGCACGTCGCCCGCGAGCGCAAGCCAGATATGGTACGCCGGCGCGACCGACTCGGCGGGCTGCTCCACGAGTACCACCGACGAGCTGCATGAACGTATTTCCGCACCCCACGGGTTCTTACCTGCCTGCGCTGAAGGTCAGGCTTGGCCATGGATTGGCGGGAGCCCCGCCGTCCTGGACCCCAGCAGAGGATGTGAGCGTCGGTAGCATCACACCGCCCGGGGCCGCGCAGCCGCCCCGATCTGATGCTCGGCCCAGTGCCTCCAAGCCTCGGCGAGTTCGGGAGCCGCCAGGATGCTGGCGGCCAGCCGGTGGTCTCGGTGGTAGGACGCCGCTACCAGCCCGACCGTGACACCGTGCCCTGGCCGGTGGATCACCTGGATCCGATCACCGGCGCCGAGCGCTCCCTGCTCCAGGATGGCCAGGTAAGCGCCAGGCCGTCCGGCTGCGGCGAACCGGGCAGGAAAGCGTGGGTCGCCCATCCTGGCGCCGAGCTTCCAGCAGGGCACCCGGGGCGAGGTGACCTGCAGGACCGCACTGCCCACTCGCCAGCGTTCCCCGACCAGCGCATCGGTCAGGTCGATCCCTTCGGTGGTGAGGTTCTCCCCGAACATGCCGGGATCGAGCGTTCGATCAAGCTGGCGCTCCCACCAGGCGTAGTCCTCCCGCGCGTAGGCATAGACGGCCTTGTCCGGCCCGCCATGGGCGCGGCGGTCCGCCTGGTCGTCGCCCGCCAGGTTCACGCCCCGCACCGCAACCCGGCCCGAGACTGGGAGCTTCCAGATCGCCGTGGTCCGGGCCTGTCCGGCCAGCTCGATCTGCCTGACGGTGCCAACATTCACCGACAGCAGGCGGCCTTCAACCACGGTATCCCCAACGACCCTCGTCCTCGATTCGTTCACATGCGCTCCTGTTCAGCGGTGGCCTGGAGTGCGCCCTTGTCGTACTTGCACGATGTTGGCGTCCGCCACGACGGGGTTCTTACGTCAACTCGGTCCAGACAGAACGCGCCCGAGCCGTCTGCTTGGGCCGACGGCGTGCTGGACGCCGCGGATGTGGGGCGTAACATCCCCGATCATGTCGTCCGCAGGTCCCGATGACGGGCTCTACCTGCCTTGGTCCCGGGGCGAGCGTTGGATGCCGAGTCACGATCGTGGGTGCAGGGCCTGCGCTCCGTAGGGTCGGAGCGCGAGGCGGTCCTGGCCCGTCTGCACAGCCTGCTGCTGCGCGTGGCCCGGCACGAGCTTCATCGGCGGAGCGGGTCGCTGCAGCTGCGTGGCCCGGAGCTCGATGACCTCGCCAATCAGGCCGCCGACGACGCCCTGCTGGCCATCGCCGCCAAGGTCAACGGCTTCCGCGGCCAGAGCCGATTCACGACCTGGGCCTACAAGTTCGTCATGTTCGAGGTCTCGACCAAGCTTGCTCGGCACTTCTGGCGCGCCACGACGGTGCCCCTGGAGCAGCAGGACTGGGATCGGCTTCCCGATCTGCTCGGCGTGCAGCCGCACGAGCGCGCAGAGTGGCACGAGCTGCTGGCCGCGCTACGACAGGCCGTCGAGGAGGACCTCACCGACCGCCAACGAAAAGTGTTCGTGGCCATCGCGCTCAACAACGTCCCCATGGACGCTGTCGCCCTCGAGCTTGGCTCCAACCGCAACGCGATCTACAAAACGCTCTTCGATGCCCGACGTAAGCTGCGGGCCAGCCTGGCCGCCAATGGATATCTCCCGCACACCGCTTCGAGGCGACCATGAACCACGGATCGTCCCTGGACAAGCTCCTGGCCACCGACCCGGCCGACGTGGGCTGCGATCGTACCTTCGAGCTGCTCGACGTCTATGTCGAGGTCGAGCTCGCCGGGCAGGATCCGCAACCGCGCTTCCCTGGAGTGGCAGCGCACCTGCGCAGCTGCAGGGCATGCCGAGGGGACTACCAAGGACTGCTGGCGGCAGCTGGCGGGCTCGACGAGTGAACCCGGTATCACTGGAATCGGGCGGTGCTGGGCGAGGAGGTGGCTGGCCTCCTCGCCCAGCTGCGGCCGCAGCTGCCTATGCGGAGCCGTCCTGGCGCACCCTGGTGTCGTAGAAGTGCAGGATCGACGCCGTGATCTGGTCGAGGCAGTCCTCGACCGCGAAGTGCCCCGAGTCGAGGCGGACCAGCGCCGCATCGGGCAGGTCACGCAGGTAGGCCTCGCCGCCCTCGGGGGTGAAGAAGATGTCCCCCTGCCCCCACAAGATGAGGGTGAGCGGCTGCTTCTCGCGCAGGAACGCCTGCCAGGTCGGGTACAGCGCGGCGTTGGTGCGATAGTCGTAGAACAGGTCGAGCTGCACGCGATGGGCGTTGGGACGGGCCAGGAAGAACAGGTCCATGTTCCAGTTGTCGGGGCTGATCTTGCTCAGGTCCTTGTGGCCGGTGGTGTAGATCGCCCGGACCGTGTCGGGCTGCAGAAACGCCTCCAGCGGCGCCTCCGTCTGCCGATTGCGGTCTGCCCACAGCGCGTGGCGGATGCCGTCCCACACCGCGGTGAAGCCCTCCTCGTAGGAGTTGGCGTTCTGGATGACCTGCCAGGCCAGCCAGTCCGGGTGCCGGGCGATCAGGCGGTTGCCGATCGGTCCGCCGTAGTCCTGCATGTAGATGCCCATCGGGCCGGTGAACCCGATCTTGGTCAACAGCCCGTCGACGATGTCGGCAAGGTGGTCGAAGGTGTAGTCCCACGCCGCCGGGTCGGGCATGTCGGTGTTGCCGAATCCCGGGTAGTCGACCGACAGGACGTGGAAGCGGGGCGCCAGCGCGGGGATGAGGTTGCGAAACTGATGCGAGGAGGACGGGAAGCCGCCCAGCAGCAGCAGCTTCGGGCTGGAGGGGTCTCCGGCCTGGCGATAGAAGACGTTGAGGCCCTGCACCTCTGTCGTGTGAAGCGTTGTCATGTGACCTCCTACAGGTGGGCGGCCCTGGACGCGGGACCCAGGGACGAAGCGCCGGCAGTCGTTTAGCGGCCGCCGGGCGCGTCGTCTTACGCGGCGAACTCGATCTCCGATGAGAGGTCGACCGCCGTGAGCTTCTGGTGGGCGATTGTCATGCCAGGTGGTGCACTCGGGATGTCCGACGACGGCACCGGCCAACCTCGTCCGACTCGCCAGGCAACAGGCCAGCAGCCCGCTCGGCTCGATGCGGACGGCCCGGGCTCCC
>OCZS010000897.1_pt1 | contig 10212 bp, 10 predicted proteins | sample 1539071 | NCBI WGS metagenome assembly OCZS01 (sample SAMEA3113584, study PRJEB22503) | soil metagenome | reverse complement strand
TAATTTTACAGAAAATCATTTAATGTATATTTATCACAGTTACTTGAAAGATAACGAAATTTATAATAAAGTATTACTTTTAAAAGAAAAAGATAACAAAATTATTGAATCTAATATAATAATTGATTCTATTCCAGGGTCACTATATAACAATGGAGGAAGAATAAACTTTGGGCCTGATAACAAGCTATATATTGTAACCGGTGATGCTTCTGATCCTAATTTAGCACAAAACCGCTCTTCGCTTGCAGGTAAAATATTAAGAGTAAATTCAGATGGATCTATTCCTTCAGATAATCCATTTAAAGATTCACCTATTTATTCATATGGACACAGAAATGTTCAGGGAATTACATGGCATCCTGAAACAAAACAAATGTATTCATCAGAACATGGTTCATCAGGGTTTGATGAAATTAATTTAATCATCCCAGGAAAGAATTATGGGTGGCCAATGGAAGAATGTAGAGGAACAAATATTTCTGAAAAAGCTATTGTTTGTTTTAATCCTGCAGTTGCCCCTTCTGGTATAACATTTGCTTCATCAGATAAACTAGGCTATAAAAATGATCTAATTGTAACAACTCTTAAAGGTTCTCATCTAAGACAAATAGACATAGAATCAGGAGAACAAAATAACATATTAGTAGGTTATGGTCGACTTAGAGATATTGTTGAATCTAATGATGGTACATTATACGTACTAACCAGCAATACAGATGGAAGAGGAATTATCCAAGCTAACGATGATAAAATTTTAAAAATACTTAAACCATAATCTTATGTGGACAAAAAGAACAATAAGAAAAATGATAAAAATGGCAAAAAATTTTATGAGTTAGATCATTATGATCGTTTGGAATTTTTGAAAAAAGATGCTCACCTTACTGATCAAGATTTAAAAATATTTCAAGACTTTCCAAAGAATTTTGAATTTGATAAAGTTAACAATATGATTGAAAATGCAATTGGATTTGTACCAATTCCATTAGGAATTGCGACTAATTTTATTATAAACGGAAGAAAATATTTAATTCCAATGGCTATAGAAGAACCATCTGTTATTGCTGCTGCAAGTAAAGCTGCCAAAATTGCAAGTATAAAAGGAGGTTTTTTAGCTGAAGCAGATAATTCCATCATGATTGGGCAAATCCAATTAATTTCAAGAGATAAAAGGAATGATAAAGACAAATTTTTTTATAAGGAAGAAAGAGATAGAGTAAAAAAAATAATATTAAATAATAAAGAAAAATTACTAGAAATAGCAAATTCAAAAAGTAGATCTGTACATGCTATTGATTTACAAATAAGAGAAATCTCTGATGAAAGCATTAATAAAATTGGTTATATGATAATAATAGAATTAATTATAGATACAAAAGATGCAATGGGAGCAAATGTAATTAATACAATGTGTGAAGTAATTGCTCCAGAATTAGAAAAAATAACTAAATGTACAGTTATTTTAAAAATTTTGTCAAATTATTCAACAAAAAGAATGGCCAGATGTAAAGCTATTTTTCCAAAAGAAATGATTGGTGGCTCAAAAGGAGTAGAACGGATTTTATATGCATTTGCATTTGCATATTCTGATATATATAGAGCTGTTACACATAACAAAGGCTTAATGAATGGAATTGATGGAGTAGCTATGGCAACAGGGCAAGACGTTAGAGCTATAGAAGCAGCTGCTCATGCATATGCTTCTAAAGATGGAAAATATAGATCTTTGACTAAATGGTATAAATCCAAAGAAGGAGATTTAGTTGGAGAAATTGAGATTCCATTGGCTATAGGAATAGTAGGCGGAATAACCTCAGTACATCCATATGTAAAAATATCCTTAAAAATATTGAATATAAAGAAAGCCAAAGAGCTTGCTTTAATAATGGTAGCAGTAGGCCTCGCTCAAAATTTTGCTGCGATGCGTGCTTTAGCAGACGAAGGAATTCAGAAAGGACATATGAGATTACATGCAAGAAATATAGCTATAACTGCAGGAGCAACAGATGAACAAATCAATATCATTGCAAGCAAACTTGTCCAAGAAAATAATGTTACTGTAAATAAGGCTAAAGAAATAATTGAATTAATTAATAAAAATGAAAATTAGTAATAAGTAGATATATATCAGATAAGAAGAAAAATTTTCTGTTATAGTTATGGCTCATATAGTAAAATTTGCTGTGCCCAAGGGAACCATTGAAGAAGCAACATTTAAGATTCTCGAAGAAGCATGGCAAAAAGTAAGCGGTAGAGCACGAACTTATAGGATTAAGTTAAGTGATCCAGATATAGAAGTTAAACTTCTGAGGCCACAGGAAATTCCAACTTATGTGCAAGAGGGATTATATGATGTTGGGATTACGGGAAGAGATTGGATTAGAGAAGCAAATGCAGATGTAAAAATATTGCTTGATTTAGAATATGGTAGAGTTAAACAAGTAATAGCTATACCAGAAAGTTTTCAATTTAATAATTTGGATGAAATGATTATAGATCATGTTAGAAGAGAAAAACCACTTAGGATATCTGCAGAATATCTTACTACTACAGCTAATTATATAAAATCTAAAATTGCCTACCAGAAATATTTTGGAAATAGCAATCCTATGATTATTACCCCCTGGCTTAGAGTTGGCGAAAATAAGAATGTTCAAATATTTCTCTCTTTTGGGGCTACAGAAGCTAAGCCACCAGAAGATGTAGATGCCATATGTGATATTACTGAAACTGGAACAACTTTAGCTCAGAACAATTTAAAAATTATAGATACAATTATGGAATCTACTTCTGTTCTAATTGCAAATAAAAATTCTCTTAAAGATAATAAAAAGAGAGAGAAGATAGCAGATATGATTGCATTATTAAAAGGAGTAGTAGAAGCACGTAAAAAACTGCATATTTTTGTTAATGTTAGAAAAGAAAATTTAGATGAATTACTTTCTACTTTACCAGCATTAAAGAGACCTACAGTTAGCAATTTAAGCGAAGAAGGATGGTATGGAGTGAATACCATAATAGATAAAAACGAATTTATAAAAATTGTTCCAATTATGAGAAAATTAGCGCAGGGGTTAGTAGTATCAGAACCAAGACAAATATTACCTTTAGAAGAAATCAACATAGATAAAGAAGAATAATTGAAGAGAATAACAATTAAAAATGCTAAATTAGATGTAGATAGAGTACGTTATAGCATATCTAGTAATTTTTCTGAAGATGCAATTAAAAAAACAAGAGAAATTATAGAAAATGTTCGAAAGTATGGTGATGATGCCATAAAAAAATATACTTCTATATACGATAAAGTAGAACTAGATTCATTTAAGGTTAATAATGAAGAAATAGAAGAAGCATACAATTGTATTTCTGATGATCATATTAAAACTATTAAACTTATTAGAGACAGACTGATAAAAAATGAGACTATTCTTTTAGAACATCTTAAAGAAATATCATATTTATATCCACAAAGTGAAAACCTACAACGCACCTTTCAACCTATTTCTAGCACTGGTTGTTATGTCCCAGGGGGCTCTGCCAGATATCCAAGTACACTAATAATGTGTGTAACTCCAGCAAAATTAGCAGGAGTTAAAAGAATAGTAGCAATATCACCAACTAAGAAAGATGGAAAAATAGACCCCCTTACTTTAGTTTCTGCAGATATTTGTGGAGTTGATGAGATATACAAGGTTGGAGGAGCACAAGGCATTGCAGGATTAGCATTTGGAACTGATAGTATCAAAAGAGTAGACAAGATTGTAGGCCCAGGTGGAATATATGTAACAATTGCAAAATTATTAGTTTCGAATATAGTATCAATAGATATGTTAGCAGGTCCTACTGAATTAGTAATTTATGCAGATGATAAATCTAATGCAAAATATGTTGCTTTAGACTTAATTTCTCAATCAGAACATAGTAAAGATACACTGTGCGGACTAGTAACTAATTCACATGAATTTGCAAACAAAGTTGAAGAAGAAATTAATAGCATTTTAGCAAAAAAGATCTCACGTCAGGAAATAGTTACAAATAGTTTACATGAAAATGGATTTATTGCAATATCTGAAAATGAAGATTCAGCAATAGAATTTGTTAATGAAATAGCTCCAGAACATTTACAAATTATGGCTAAGAATGAATTAAAAATAGTTAAAAAAATTACATCTGCAGGACTTGTTTTACTTGGAGAAAATACTCCATCTGCTGCGAGTGATTATTGTCTAGGATCTAATCATGTTCTTCCTACTATGGGATTTGGTAAATCGAGAACATCTTTATCAATATTGGATTTTGTTCGAATTTCAAATATAGTAAAAAGTTCAAAAAAAGAGATTGAGGAAATTGAACCTTTTGTCAAGATAATAACTCAAGAGGAAGGATTAATTAATCATTATAAAGCTGTTAAAGAAAGAGTAAGAGATAGCTAAAATCAAAAACAGAAGATGATAGGTAGTATATGGACAAATGGTTTGAATCAAAATTAATTGAAATAGGAAAACTAAATTGTTATATAAAACCAGTAAAAAGTAAAGGATTAAAACTTGATGCAAATGAAAATCTTGTTTTAAAAAAAGATTTTATTAAAAAAATAGCAATTAAAGCTGTACAAAGAGAGGATTTAAGGAAATATCCTTTACAACAACTTGATAATTTTTATTTACAACTTTCAAAATATACTAAAATAGATAAAAAAAATCTAGCTGTTGGAAATGGTTCAGATCAAATAATAGATTTAATCATTTCAGCCTTTGGAAAAGAAAAAAGAGTAACTACCTTTACTCCTACTTTTTCTTATTTCATTGATAGATGCCAATTATATTCTATGAAAATAGACAAAATACCTCTTTTACAGGATAATTCCATTGATAAAAAAAAATTTATTCAAAGTGCAAAAAAATCTGAAATAGTATATATTTGTTCACCAAATAATCCTACAGGCAATCAATTTGATAAGGAATTATTAATAGATATATTTAAAAATCTTGATGATAAGTTAATAATTTTAGATGAAGCTTATATAGATTTTGCAAAATACTCTTTTTTTTCTGAAACAATCAAAAGTCAGAATATTATAATATTAAGAACATTATCTAAAGCATTTGGATTAGCAGGAGCAAGGTTGGGTTATTGTATTGCTAACGAAAATTTTTTATCCGTATTTAGAAATATTATACAATATCCTTATGCAATAAATAATATTTCTTTGAATATAGGAAGCGAAATATTAAAGAATTCGAAATATATTGAGAAAACTATTAAAATTATTAAAAAAGAACGTAAAAGAATAATAGACTATTTAAATAAAACAAATAATGAAATCAAGGTTTTTCAAACTGATTCAAATTTTATTTTTTTTCAAATTTCTGACATTGATAAATATGAACGTATTTTAACTCAATTAAAAAAAGACAAGATATCAGTTAAAACAATAGGAATGATAAAAGATAGAGAAGGAGGTCATATTAGGGTAACTATTGGTACAGAAATGATGAATAATAAATTTTTAAGTTCTTTATCTAAGGTATTATAATGTATCAAAAGATAAATAATAATAATTTCATTTTTACAATGAAAAAATACATCAATATTGGCTGTATTATTTTTGATATTGATGGAGTTTTAATTGATGTAACAAAATCTTATAATGAGGCAATAAAAAAGACAATTCAATTTGTCGTTGAGGGTCTGATCAAAAAAGACAATTTAAAAGATTTAGTTACAGATAAACTAATTTTGAAATTTAGACAGACTGGAGGTTTTAACAATGACATTGATACAAGTTATGCAATTAGCTTGGCGTTATTATCACAGCCGGAACTTGAAAATTCCAATCTTGAAAATTTTTTGATTGAGGTAGCAGAACATGCTGATGAAACAGGAATAGATTCAGTTGAAAAATATATTAAAAAATTAATATCGAATAAAACCTCTTCTAATCATTCAATTAATATTCATAAAATTCTTGATTATTTAAATTATCCAGGAAAAATTGGAGATAGCATAGTTTCTACTGTATTTGATGAATTTTTTTATGGACAAGAATTATTTTTAAAAAGATATGGAATTAAATCAAAATATTATTTTGGAAAACCATTCATTGAAAATGAGAGAATAGTGATTACAGATAATACAATTAAGAAGATAAAAGAAAGATTTAATGATAAGATTGCCATGGTTTCAGGAAGAAGTAAGATTGCAGCAGCCTATGCACTAGATAATAAATTTTATTTGTTAAACGAGAAGAATAGTATATTTCTTGAAGATGAGGATAGAACATACGCTAAACCAAATCCATATGGATTAAAAAAAGCAATAAACAAAATTAATGCAAAAAACGATATTCTCTATTGTGGAGACTCTATTGAAGATTTAATAATGGCTAGAAGAGCAGAAGAAGAATTAAATCAAAAAAAATTTAACAAAACAAAAACTAATATTGTTTTTTGTGGAATATATGGCTGTAGTAGTAATCCACATGAGTTAATCAATAATTTTATGGAGAAAAAAGCAGATATAATAATTAAAAGTGTAAATAATTTACCACATATATTAAATAAAGTATTATACAAATATTGTTAGTTGAATTCAGAACCTCTTAACTTGGATAAATCTCAAAAAAGAATGTCAATCAAAGAAAGATTTACAAAAGAAACCAATGTAAGAGTGAGAGTTAATATTGATGGTTCTGGGAACGCTGAAATTAAAACTGGAATTGCATTTATAGATCACTTAATTTCAGCTTTTGGAAAGCATAGTATGGTAGATATTTATTTAGAGGCAAAATCAAATGATAATATCTCTCATCATTTAATTGAAGATGTTGCTATAACTCTATCCCAGACACTAAATGAGGCGCTATCAAATCGAACACAAATTAGAAGATATGGATATGCAATAATTCCAATGGATGAAGTAATGGCAATCTCAGCAATTGATCTAATCAAAAGACAATTTCATAAAGTAAATTTAGGATTAACAAGAGAGGAAATAGAAGGAATTGCAAGGGAGGATTTGGAACATTTTATAGAAAGTTTATTACAAAATCTTAATGCATGTACTCATATTAATATACAATATGGCGAAAATGATCATCATAAAATAGAGGCAGCTGTAAAATCATTTGCAATATCGTTTAGGATGGCTTCAGGTATAGATTATCAAAGAAATGATATTCCAAGTACAAAAGGGGTAATGTAATATTGAATGATATTGCAATTTTTGATTATGGTGCAGGTAATCTTTATAGTTTAAAATGTTCTTTAGAGAGAAATGGAGCAAAAAAAGTTTCAATAATTAAATCTTTAAAAAGTATTAATAGATACGATGGATTAATTCTTCCTGGAGTAGGTAACTTTGATCCGGCTATTCAATCGATAGAGCCATACAGAAATGATTTTGATAATTTAGTTGAAAAAGATTTTCCTCTATTGTGCATTTGTTTAGGAATGGAAATGTTATTTGATAATAGCGAAGAGGGAAAGTTAGAAGGTTTAAAAATTTTAAATGGAAACGTAATTATGCTTCCAAGAAAAAAGGTAAAAATCCCACATATGGGATGGAATAATTTAGACATTGCAGATAAAAAGTGTAAAATTCTTCATGGACTAAAAGAGGGATGTTGGGTCTATTTTGTTCATTCATATCATATTGTTCCAAAAGATAGAAAGGTAATAGTTGCTAATTCCCAATATGGAGGCAATATACCAGTAGTTGTGGAGAAAAACAATCTTTTTGGAACACAATTTCATCCTGAAAAATCAGGTATAAATGGAGCAAAAATAATAAAGAATTTCTTGAGAGTGTGTGGTGGTAAATATTGAATATAATACCTGCAATTGATATACTAGAAGGACAAGTAGTGAGACTAGTTAAAGGAGAACTTCAAAATAAAATTGTTTATAGTGATAATCCTATAGAAATTGCAGAAAAATTGGAAACTCAAGGTGCAGAAATAATTCATGTGGTAGATCTTGATGCTACCTTGACTACGGGTTGGAATAATAATCAAAATAACACAGAAATTATTTTAAAAATAATAGATACAATAAAAATTCCAGTCCAGGTAGCTGGAGGAATAAGATCTATTGATGCCATTAACAAAATGTTTGAAAAAAAAGCAGAAAAAATTGTTATAGGAACATTGGCATACAAAAAGCCACAAGTATTACAACAATTATCAAAGGATAAAGTAGAAAAAATAGTAATTTCAATAGATCAGAATAAAGGTATTGTCATGATTGATGGATGGAGGCAACCATCTGGATTTAAGGTAATTGAAGCTATAAAATTTTTTATGGCCAAAGGAATTAAAGAATTTTTACTCACGACAGTTGATAGAGATGGAACTTTTAATGGCCCAGATTTAGATACGCTTTCCTATGCTTCAAACGTAAATGGAGCAAAAATAATTGCAAGTGGTGGAATATCCAGTATTGAAGACATGATTAGAGTCAAAAACATTGGTTGTTCTGCTGTCATATTAGGTAAGTCTATTTATGACGGAAAAATAGATGTAAAAAAGGCAATAGCAGTAATTTAAAAATGACCTTAGCAAAAAGAATTATTCCGTGTCTTGATGTAAACAATGGTAGAGTAGTTAAAGGTATTAATTTTAAAGAAGTGAAAGATGCAGGGGAACCAGTTGAATTTGCAAAAAAATATAGTCATCAAGGAGCAGATGAACTTGTTTTTCTTGATATAACCGCTTCAGAGCAAAAACGCGACATTATTAAAAATGTAGTACGCAATGTTGCTAAAGTTATAGATATTCCTTTTACTGTAGGTGGGGGTATAAAAAAATTAGAAGATGCTAGAGATATTTTGCTAAGTGGAGCTGATAAAGTTTCAATTAATACATCTGCTGTAAAAAATCCAAAATTAATTACTGAATTAATGTCTATTTTTGGAAAACAATGTATAGTAGTAGCAATAGATGTTAAAAAAAATTATTCTTATGATGATTATAGAAAAATTTTAAACGACAACAAAAAAGAGCGTAAAAGAAACCAAGATAATCTTTATTGGTTTGAAGTCATGATATATGGAGGAAAACAAAGAACAAGCATAGATGCAATAGAGTGGGCCAGAAAGGTAGAAGAACTTGGAGCAGGTGAAATTCTTTTAACAAGTATTGATGCGGATGGAACTGAAGAAGGATATGACTTAGAATTAAACAAAGCTATTTGCAGAGAGGTAAGTATACCAGTCATAGCCTCCGGTGGATGTGGCAAACCAATACATATGGTTGAAGTTTTTCAAAAAACAAATGTAGATGCAGCTTTAGCAGCATCTATATTTCATTATGAGAAGTCGACTATTAAAAATGTAAAACAATTTTTAAAAAGAAATGACATACATGTGAGAATATGACAAAAACTTATTCCAAAATTTTATCTCATAACAGATTATACAAATTAATAGTATAATAGTAAAAATTAAACTACCTAAAAATTTATTATTTATTTAAACCTTGTAAATGACCTTGTTGTTCTAACTTATCAGCATGAGCGGCTATATATCTCCAAACAATATCTGCTTTCTCAGATTGAAAATCCCAAGGTGCAAGTAGCACTAGATCATTGTCCCTTATCCACATTCGTCTTTTGATCTTACCTCGAATACGACATGTACGTACTTTACCATCTGTACATTTTACAATAACATTATCGCCTCCTACTAACTTTATAACTCTACCGAACATTTCTCCTTCATGAGGCATAACAAGCTCTTTTAGTTCAGCCTCATTCAAAACTTTTCTTTTACCTAAATCTAATCCTTCCTTACATTATATAAAATAAAGTAATTTAAAAATGTATTGTCTAATGATAAAATAGATTTTTAAAAATCTAAAAGAAAATTTTCAGGTATAGATATGAATAAATTGTAAAAGAAAATTATGTTACTTTTTCAAATAATAATAAAATTTGTAAAAAAATTTAGATTGTTAAAAAATACTGAAATATGAAACATTCGTTAATAAGCGTTAAGTACTAAATCACATAGTTATATAACCTACTAAAAAATAAATAATAAATTTGCTATTATAATGAAATTGTAAAAGAAAATTATGATACTAAAAAAATGCAAATATAATTAAGGAACATGTGTAATTCAATTATAGTTATTAATTATTCGTGGAATCATATATATATGATTATTTGTAAAAAATATTAATATCGTCAACATGCAAAAGTTAATTTA